>Ga0210407_10003721_pt1 | contig 12247 bp, 11 predicted proteins | sample IncBWC27MmetaG_FD_150860 | JGI IMG/M metagenome (GOLD analysis project Ga0210407, IMG submission 150860) | Forest soil microbial communities from Barre Woods Harvard Forest LTER site, Petersham, Massachusetts, United States - Inc-BW-C-27-M | ecosystem: Environmental > Terrestrial > Soil >... | reverse complement strand
CGGATATCTCCGAGCGACCAAACCGCGTCTCTACTCAATAGTCTCTCGTGGAACAAAACCTCTACTCTCCACGTACCTCCAATCGGGGAGCAAGGCTGCGCTTTCATTTCCCAACGAACCGCGTCGAACCTTCAAATGTCATTTCGCGACCTCATCCAGGACGTCTTTCGAACCCTCTGGGCGCACCGTGTCCGCACCCTGCTGACCATGTTCGGAATCGCCTGGGGAGTGGTCTCGATCGTCCTGATGGTCGCCGCCGGAGAGGGCCTTCGCGTCGGCCAGGCCAAACAGGCCGAGACCCTGGGCCGCGACCTGATGATCGTCTTCCACGGCCGTACCAGCCTGCAGGCTGGCGGTACGCGGGCCGGCCGACTTGTGCACTGGACCGATTCCGATATTCCTCATCTTCAGGATGAGGCCACCGATTGCCAGTACGCGATCCCGGAGCTTGAGCAGAACACGGTACGATCGCACACCGCTTACAATGCCGCCGCCTTCACGGTAACCGGATCGACGCCGGAGTTTGCCGAGATTCGCAGCCTCGGCGTCAGCGAAGGCCGTTTCTACAATCAGGATGATCTCAACGAAAACCGCCGCGCCGCCTTCCTCGGCTCCGATGCGAAGAAACAGTTATTCGGCAGCCGTCCGGCCGTGGGACAGCTCGTCTACCTCAACGACATTCCCTTCACAGTTGTAGGCGTGATGTCGTCCAAAAAACAGGACTCCAGTTACGACGGGTGGGACGTAAACAAAATCTTCATCCCTTGCTCTGCCATGCGTCGCGAGTTCCCCGATAAGCCGCCAGGTACGCCCGACACCTTCGACCAGTTGCTGGTCGTCCCGCGCTCCGTCGAGCACCACGAAGCTTGCAAGGGAGAGATACGGCGTGTGCTGGGAAGATTGCACGACTTCGATCCCCGTGATAAAGAAGCCTGCCCCATCTGGGACACGATTCAGGAAGCAAAAGCCTTCCGCACCATGACCGATGGCATGAAGTACTTTCTAGGCGCGGTCGGCATCGTAACGTTATTCCTCGGTGGCCTCGGCGTTATGAACGTCATGCTGGTGGCGGTTCAAGAGCGCACTCGCGAGATCGGGGTCCGCAAAGCTATCGGAGCTCCCGCGAACAGCATCCTGCGGCAGTTTTTCCTGGAAGCGCTCATTGTTGCGCTGATCAGCGGCGGCACGGGTCTGCTCATCGCCTTTGGCCTCTGTGCGCTGGTCAACCTGCTGCCGATGCCCGACTTCTTCGCCGGCCTGTTGCCGACGTGGCAGACGGGAACGGTGGCGCTGGCAGTTCTCGGAACCATCGCCATCCTGTCCGCCTTGTATCCAGCTCGCCGCGCCGCTGCCATCGATCCCATCGAAGCCTTGCGCCACGAGGCAGGTGGCTAGCATGATTTATCAGATCCTCAACGAAGCCTGGATCGCATTGCGGCGCAACCGCACTCGCAGCGCGCTCACCATGCTTGGCATCGTATGGGGAATCGCCACCGTCACCCTGCTGATCGCATACGGCGGCAGCTTCCGCGAAATTCTGGTCAGTGGCTTTGACGCTTTCGGCAAGGGCGCTGTCATCTGCTGGCCGCAGCAGACGAGCGAACAACCCGGCGGCCAGCGCGCCGGCAAGAAAGTTGTTCTCGAGAAGGCCGACATCGACATGATCAAGGAGACGGCCAACTATGTACGCCACGCGTGTCTCGAGACCGTGCGCCGCCCTGGCATTGCCTACGGAAATCGCATGGTCGGCACTGCGCCAGTCCGCGGCGTTTGCCCGGAATACGGCGACATGCGCAACGAACAACCGTCGGAAGGCCGCTGGATCAACTCTCTGGACGAACTCGAACGGCGCCGCGTCGTGTTTCTGGGAGCGCGCGTACGCGAGCAGTTGTTCGGCGGACGCCCCGCCGTCGGCGAAACGGTCGTCATTGCAGGCGTGCGGTTTACTGTGATCGGCACCATGGACCGCAAGATCCAACTGAGCAACTACTTCTCGAGTGACGACGAATCGACGTGGATTCCCTACTCCGCGGCCAGTGACCTCTGGAACGCGAAGTACGGCAGTGTGCTCGTCTTTGAACCTATCGCGCCGCAGTTCGAGGCGCGCGCTGAGGCGCAGGTTCTGGCCGCAATCGCCACCCGCCAGCAATTTTCGCCCACCGACAAGAAGGCCATCCAGATGTTCGGCCGCGAAGAGTTTCGGCCCGTCATCAACGGCATCACGATCGGCCTGCAAGTGTTGCTTATCTTTATCGGTATTCTGACACTCGGGATCGGCGGCGTTGGAGTCATGAACATCATGCTCGTCTCGGTCGATGAACGCATTCGCGAAATCGGCTTGCGGCGCGCTCTCGGCGCTCGGAAGTGGCACATCAAGACCCAATTCCTTGCGGAGACGCTGCTCATCATGCTGCTCGGCGGCGCCATCGGCATCGTCGTTTCCTACCTGGTTGCGGTGGGCGTAGGAACGCTTCCGCTGATGGGCCCCTTGTTCGAAGACGACTCTGGGAAAGCGGACATCCACCTCAGAATCTCATTTTTCACCGTCATGATTTCAACACTGGTGTTGTTATTCGTTGGCGTGCTGAGCGCGCTGATCCCCGCATCACGCGCAGCGAACCTGGATCCCGTAGAGGCGCTGCGCTATGAATAAACATCCATGGAGCGACGGGCGTCTCGCCCGTCCGCCTGAAGCTCTCTTCCGCATTGACGCCGCAAGTCTCAGCGCGATACCTTTGCCGCGTTGGCTCGAGGTGATCTAATGCCCGTCTCCGCCGTCGATTCCGTCCAACCCGCCCTGCAGCACACGCGCGAACAACTCTTCACTCGTTTCGACTTCGGGCAATGGTCCCGCCTGGCCCTGGTTGGAATTCTGGCAGCGGAACTCCACGTCGGCGGATGCGGTGCCCCTAACTTCGGCGGCGGTTGGCCTCGTGGCCCACAGAAAAACGATGGCGAGTTTCTTCCATCGGGCTTGGCGAATGTTCTCTCTCCCTTCGACCGGGCAAACATCCCCGCACACATTTCCGAGCACATCGCGCAATTCATTGGATTGATCCTGGTCGGAATCTTCGCCTTTATCGTACTGGCGCTCGTCTTTCTGTACCTCAACAGCGTGTTCCGGTTCATCCTGTTTGACTCAGTTCTAAGCCGGCAATGTTCGATTGGTGAGGGATGGCGAAAATGGCGGCACGCCGGCGGCCGATTCTTTCTGTGGCAAATTGTGTTTTTGGTTTCCACGTGGCTGTCGCTGGCGTTTTTCGTCGGCTTACCGCTGGCTCTCGCATTCGCCGCGGGATGGATGACAGATCCGCGGCAACACATCGTGCGCCTGATTGTCGGAGTAATTCTGCTCGTGGGCCTGTTCGTAGCCTTCGTGCTGGCAGTAGCCGTGATTCAGGCGCTGGCGAAAGATTTTCTCGTGCCGATTATGGCTCTAGAGAACCTCGATTTTGCCGACGGATGGCGCCGTCTGCTGGCGATGATCGGCCTGGAGAAAGGGCGATTCGCCATTTACCTGCTGCTCAAGCTTGTGCTTGCCATCGCGGCGGGCATCCTGTTCACCATCATTGCGATCATTCCAGCGTTGTTGGTCTTTGTCCCCGGCGTGATTGCAGCGCTGGCCGGCAGGGCCGCGGGAATGGGATGGAACGTTACCACGATCAGTCTGGCAATAATCTTTGGAAGCTTACTGTTCCTCCTGCTGATTTACCTGATCGCTCTGGTGAGCGTGCCCGCCACCGTCTTCTTCCCGGCGTACGCGATCCATTTTTTCGCGTCTCGATATCCAACTCTCGACGCGCTGCTGCATCCTGCTCCCGCGCCTCCAGCGCCGGAATCGCCTCCGGTCCCGCAATCTCCGCCGCCGTTCGAGGCGCCGCCGCTGCCGCCGTCGGCGGAGCCCATCGGCTAATCTTGCTGATGGCAAGCTGCTAGTGGAGCGCCGTGCGTCCCCGCCTGGCCGCCTAATTCCCCAAGGACGGGGCGAGGCGCCTGTCACTCCACTATTTTTGTGCGGTGCTCGGCTTGTGCTCATGCCCCCATCTGAAGCGCCGCCCGATGATGCACTTCACGATCAAATGATCAGCTGAGTTGGAAACGTCCACGCCCGCACCAAAATTAACCTCCCAGTTCGGCGAAAGATTAAGGTCAATCACAGGAAAGATCTGTTGCGACTGTTGGGAAATCGGATCGAAGTTTGAGACCGGCCCAAGAGCTCCGTAGTACTCCAAGCCGCCGGTAATTTTCTTGGTGAAATCGAAACTGACTTTCACATTCGGAGAAAATTCCCATCCCCTGCCCGTGTTCAGACCATGTAAAGCCCGATCAAACGTCGGATTAAATGAGAAATACCAGCGCCCCAGTTGCTTGTCGATAATGGGACGAAGCTCATAGCTCCAACTGTCCTCCGCAAACTTCCGCCGCTGGTACCCAATTTCCTGCGCGACGCTAAGGCCAACCGGCAAGTGCCACGACTCCGGAGCCGTGATCCGCGGACGAATGTGATCGCCCACCCAGTTCCAGCCCCCGCCGCCCGAACCGCCGGGCTGAATGCTGGTAAACACATAGAAGCCGGTTTCGAACCAGTCAGTCCAGCCCTGCGTGATCTCCAATGTTTCATGCGTGGCATGATTCGAAGGGAGGACGCCATTGATTACCTGGTTTGAGCCGTCCACGGTGAAGTTGGAATGTATTTCCACCATGGTGACGTTCTTTGGAGTCGCTTCCGACGAATAGACCTGGATCTCGTAATTGTCCTGAGCCTGCGCGGGCGGACTCAGCATGAAAAGGGTGATCGTGAGGAGGACGCTTCCAAGCACCAAGCAGGGGATGTATTTCACCATGTTTCCTTGATGAGAGATTGCGGAAATTCGACCGCATTTAATTTTGGGTGGCGCAGCGCTTCAGCGGTGCGGTAACTCAATTGTATTGGATTCAGCTTTGCAGACCCTGAACGATTAAGGCTTCGCATCAAGGCATCGCATCAGGGTTTCATATCAGGGCGTCGTGTCAGGGCTTCGTATCAGGGCTTCGCTTCAGCGATGCCGCAAGATCTTTGAAAATCAGAGGCCCCCTTTAGGGCTGAATATCGCAAGCGCCATGGAACTCTCTTCATCTTCTAGGTGTCCAATGATTCAGACACGCGCGTGCCGTTTCCGTTAGAGGAGAGGAAATTCAAATGTCATTCTCCACGGCAGGCGGTGGTCCGTTTTCGACAGGTCCAAAGATGAACGTCACTCCCTTGATTGACGTTCTATTGGTACTCATCATCGTTTTCATGATCGTCGTAATCGAGCAGAAGCCCGTCGGTTTGCAGACAGAGATTCCGCAGCAGCCCAAGTCTCCGGGTCCCTCGATCCCGCCACCGCTCACGACAATCGTGATTCAGATTCATCACGCGAAGGCGGGCACAGAACACCCGCGGGTGATGGTGAATGAAGAAACAGTGGACTGGGATCACCTGCGCGAACGGCTGCGAGACATTTTCGCCATTCGCGTGGATCGGATCGCCTACCTCGAAGCCGACGACGACATTGATTTCCAGGACATCGCGGACGTGATCGCAATCGCTCGGATCGCAGGCGTTGATCGCGTGGGGCTGCTGACTGAGGACGGGAAGCATGTTCCGATGGCGGGGTAGGAGCTATCTCATTAGTCAACCGGGCCGCAAAAGCTCAAAAATAGGTGGTGTAAACTCTGTTTACACCAGTTGACTGAAACCGCCACATAATTGGCAAAGCGCGTGTCAAACCTGGTCTATATCGGCTTGGCTGCTATCAGAAAGGAGGTCGGGTCGGCGTCTTCAGAGGCCACCAACCATTTCCTCCCCACCGAATGGACTGCGGCTAATTCTTGTCTCCTTGCTCGTCCTCTTCATCTTTTGTCCTCGATGCGTACGAACCCATGCCCGGGATTGACCACCCCAATAATTGTCCCAGCAGAGTTGATGCCGGCGGGATCGGTGCCGGTGTAGCCCGGAGGATCGAAGGTCGTAATGGTCCCATCGGGAGCACGCAGGAAGCCCCGAGCAATGCTGTTCGGGTTCTCGCACCATCCCGTGATCTCCCCTTTCGAATTGATACCTGTCGGGGTGGTCGTGGTATCGGCATCGAATGTTGTGAATGTGCCGTCGCGAGCGCGCAGGAAGCCGTGGCTATTGCCCTGCGCGTCAAAGTAATTACCTGCGATCTCCCCTGCCTGATTGATGCCTATGGGGCTCGTAGTGTTGGTGGGGCCGGGGACGTCGAACGTAGTGAATGTGCCGTCGCGAGCGCGCAGGAAGCCGTGGAACGCCCGGTTCTTGTCATCGTAGCCCCCCGTGATCTCCCCTTTTGAATTGATGCCGGTCGGGGCGGTAATCGGCGCGCCTGGAACATGGAACGTCGTAAATGTGCCGGCGCGGGAGCGCAAGAACCCGTGAATTGCGTTGCTGACTTCATAAGATCCGGTAATCTCTCCCGCCCCGTTGATGGCTGAAGCCCCGGTGCCCGGCCCGCCTGGGGCGCCCTTTGCTCCCGGAGGATCGAGGGTGGTGATGGTACCGTCCGGAGAGCGCAAGAAACCGTGCGCCACAAAGTTCGTGTCAGTGTAGGCCCCCGCGATCGCGCCAACCCGGTTAATACTTGCCGCGAAGGTGTTGACGGAGCCCGGAGGATCGAACGTGGTGATGGTACCGTCCGGAGCGCGCAGAAAGCCGTGCTGCACATAGTTCGCGTCACCGTAGCTCCCCGTGATCGCGCCCTCCCCGTTGATGCTGTTGGGTAGGGTGTTGGTCGAGCCCGGAGCATCGAAAATGATATAGGTAACTTCTTGCGCATTTGCGGGATGGATAATCCCCAGCGCGCTGAGGGCGAGAAAAGAGAGGGCGAGCATTGCTTTCTGTCGAGTGGTTGGGACAATTTGGACAACGGAAAGTGGAGGCCTGGTCATTGGTTCAGCTCCTTTGCAGCGCCTTCAGAGCATACTAAGTACGAGGAAGCCCCGAGTCGGCTTTATTCGTTGCCGTTGGGCCTGCGAAGGTTGGACGCGTAATTACGCTGCGCGCATTTAGGGACGGTTTTCAATCTCGCGCCCGGTTCTTAATCCAAATAGGCGATCCCACAAACCCAAACGCCGCCCGAATCTGGTTTTCCAGAAACCGCTGATAGGAAAAGTGCAGCTTCACGGCGCGGTCGGTGAAGAGCACGAACATAGGCGGCGCAACTCCCGCCTGCGTCATGTAGAGGATTTTCACGCGTTTGCTTACGGGAACGGAGGCACGTTCAAAATCAACCGTCCTCAGGAAACGATTCATCTCGCCGGTGGTAATCCGCTTGCGCCGCTCGGAAGCCACCTTCTCGATCAGCGGAAGAATTTTTTCTGTCCCCTTGCCCGTGTGCGCGGAGAGAAAGAGCACCGGAGCATAAGCCAGAAACTTGAGTCCGTAGCGCAGCCGTTCTTCGTAACGTGCGCGATCTTGCGGGCGCTTAGCGTCCTGTATGCGCGCGGTTCGAGACTGGCTGATGGCGCGCTTCTCGCCGCTAGCCACCAGATCCCATTTATTGACCAGGATAATCACCGAGCGTCCGCTCTCGTGAGCATAGCCTGCGATGTTAGCGTCGAGCCCGCTGGCGCCTTCGGTAGCATCGACCATGAAGAGCACGATGTCGGCGTCTTCGATATTTTTGCGCGCCATGACCACCGAAAGCTTCTCCGCCATCAGCCGCGTCTTACCCTTGCGCCGAATTCCGGCCGTATCAATGAACCGAATCTTGCGCCCTTTGTATTGGATGACTTCATCGATGGAATCCCGCGTCGTCCCCGCGATGGGCGAGACAATAGCGCGCGACATTCCCGTAAGTTGATTCAGCAGCGTGGACTTGCCGACATTCGGATGCCCGATAATAGCCACCCTGATTTCATGCGGCTCCTCAGCAGTAGGTGCGGTTTCCCCTGTGCCTTCCCCCGTGACCTCTGTGCCCTCTGTGGTTGCTTTTGCCTTCGCGGGTAGCGCGAGAACGATAGCGTCCAGCAGATCGTCAACACCGCGCCCATGCTCAGCCGAAATCGGAAACATATTCCGCATCCCGAGCACATGAAACTCGTCAAGCAAGCCATCCTGTTTGTCCGAGTCCATCTTGTTGACCGCGAGAAAGAGCGGCTTGCCGGTGCGCGCCAGCAGCCGAGCCAACTCGCGATCGGGCCCAGCGATCTCGGTCCGAGCATCGACGACCATGACAATCGCCGCCGCTTCTTCGAACGCGACCTTGGCCTGGCGAAAAATCTCGGCAGGAATGAAGTCTTTGTCGTCGGGAACGATGCCGCCCGTATCCACAACTCGAAACTCGTGCCCGAGCCACTCGACCTCGCCATAGAGGCGGTCGCGCGTAATGCCGGGCTCATCGCCGACGATGGCGCGCCGCGATCCGGTTAGATGATTGAACAGCGTCGATTTGCCGACGTTAGGGCGTCCGACGATGGCGACGAGTGGCGATGGCTTTTTCTTGCTCAAAGTGATTGAGCGTCGAGCCACGAGCTGCGAGCTTCGAGCAAACAGTTCGCTCGAAGCTCGCGGCTCGAAGCTCGCGGCTCTAAGGCTATTATAGAGACTCCAGTGCCTTCCTCACCCCATCCCGTGTCCCATCCCGTGACTGGAGCCGCGGGATTCTCGCTCTACCAGTTCTTCGCGCCAGGAGGCGTGCTCTCGAAAACGCATCCCGCCTACGAGTTTCGGCGCGGGCAATTGCAGATGGCCCAGGCAGTGGAAGAGGCTCTCGAAGAAAAGCGCCACTTGATCGTCGAAGCCGGCACAGGCACCGGCAAAACGCTGGCTTATTTGCTGCCGGTGATCCGCTCCGGCAAACGAGTCATCATCTCAACCGGCACGAAGAACCTGCAGGAGCAGCTCTTCTTTAAAGATATTCCGGCGCTGGAGCGAGCGCTGTTTCCTGAAGGAGATCGCAAACTGAGCGTCTGCTACATGAAGGGACGCAACAATTATCTCTGCCGCAAGAAACTTTTTGATCTTACCGACCAGCCGGTGCTCAGCGGACTGGAAGAGATCGAGCAATACCGCGCCATCGCCGCGTGGGAGAAAACCACGCAGTCGGGCGATCGCTCGGAACTCGCGGAACTGCCCGAGGCGAGCGCTCTCTGGCACAAGCTCGACGCCCGCGCCGATACCTGCCTCGGCCAGAAATGTAAAGAATACGACCGGTGCTTCATCACCGAAATGCGGCGGCGCGCCGCTGAGAGCGACATCATCATCGTCAATCATCACCTGTTCTTCGCCGACCTCTCCATCAAACTCGAAGCCGAGGGCGCGCCCGACGCCGGGGTCCTTCCCGAGTGTGGAGCGGTGATTTTCGACGAAGCGCACGAGCTGGAAGAAGTCGCCGGCAACTACTTTGGCATTTCAGTCAGCAACCTGCGGATGGACGAGCTGACGCGCGACGTCGAGCGCCTGCTGCAGCGCGAGAAACTCTACACGCCGCAGATGTCGGGAGCGATTCAGTCGGTGCGGGAGCGCTCGCAACTTTTCTTTTCGCTTCTGCCCGCAAGTGAAGGCCGCTTTGCCTTCGACTCTCGCCGCGAGTTTCTCGAGGAAAACGGCGAAGAATTTCTCGCCCTCAATCAAGCGCTGTACCGCCTGGGCGCGGAACTGGATCAACTTCGGCAGAAGCCTGAAGAAGTGTTCACCCTCACGCGTCGAGCGCAGCAGTTGCAGGTGCAACTTCGCTTCGTGATGGAGAACGAGGACCCGAACACGGTCTTCTGGATCGAGCGCCGAGGATTCCGTGGAGCGCCGGGCGCCCCCGCGCGGCGGAGATCAGCCGACGAAAAAACCGCGGGCGGCCGAACGAATGTTTTTCTGCAAGCCACTCCGATTGAAGTCGGCCAGATTCTGCGCGAGTGCCTGTGGTCGAAGCTGGAAACGTCGGTGCTGACCTCGGCAACGCTGGCCGTAGGCGGCGCTTTCGACTACATACGCGGCCGGCTCGGGCTCGACCACGCGCGCGACTTGATCGTCCCCTCGCATTTCGATTACGAAGGCCAGGCGATCCTCTACGTCCCGCCCGATCTGCCCGATCCGCGTACGCCGCAATTCGCCGGCGAGGCGACCGGCGTAATCCGGCGGCTGCTCGAGATCACCCGCGGACGCGCCTTCGTGCTCTTCACCAGCTACGCGCAGATGAACGAAATCTACGACCGGCTGCTTGGCCAGCTGGAATTTCCCCTGCTCAAACAGGGCGACGCTCCGAAATCTGCGCTGCTTGAGGAGTTCCGGCTAACGCCCCACGCCGTGTTGTTTGGGACATCTTCGTTCTGGCAGGGCGTGGACGTGCAAGGCGAGCAGTTGAGCTGCGTGATTATCGATCGCTTGCCGTTTGCCGTCCCGAGCGATCCGGTGGTGGCCGCTCGGGTGAAGGCCATCGACGCTGGCGGCGGCAACGCCTTCTTCGAATACCAGGTGCCAAGCGCGGTCATCACGCTGAAGCAGGGGTTTGGAAGATTGATTCGATCGTTGCACGACCGCGGATTGCTGGCTCTGCTCGACAATCGGATTTTGAAGAAGCGGTACGGGCGTGTGTTTGTGGAGAGCCTGCCGCGCTACAGCAGGACGACGGACTTGAAAAGAGTTGAGGAATTCTTCGGGCGGATCCCCGATGAGGTTTGATGGAGCGCCGGGCGTCCCCGCCCGGCAGGACATGCGAGTCGCCCGTCCCCACACAATTACGGCGATCGAAGACTACCCTGCTGCTTCTTTGTCTACAACGACCTTCAGGTGCGTAGTCACGTCCTTGTGCAGCTTGACGGCGATAATGAACTCGCCGACGGTCTTGAGCGATTCGTGCAACTGAATCTTTCGCCGATCGATGTGGAAGCTTTTCTTCTCGAGCGCGTCGGCAATATCTCCAGCCGTGACCGATCCGAACAAGTGATCGCCTTCGCCTGACTTGCGCAGGAACTTCACTTCGAGCCCGTCAAACTGCTTGGCCAGCGCCTCGGCTTCCGTCTTTTCCTTGGCGGAGCGGCGCACCGAGGCCGCCTTCATCTGCTCGATGACAGTCTTGTTGGCGGAGGTGGCCTCAATCGCCAGTTTCTTGGGCAGTAGAAAATTCCGCCCGTATCCCTCGGCGACTTTCACCACCTCACCGCGGGTGCCCAGCTTGGGCACGTCTTCTTTCAGGATGACTTCCATGCATGACTCCGTTTCGTAGGTAACCTGGTCGTTAGTCGCTTGTCCTTGGTCGTTTGCAAAATATCAAGGCTTACGATAGTCCCGAACGACTAACGACGGTCTTGAACTTACTGCGCGCGTCCCGCAAACGGCAACAAGGCGATATTGCGCGCCTGCTTGATCGCCCTCGACAGACGGCGCTGGTGCGGCATGCACACGCCGGTCAGGCGTCGCGGAGTGATCTTGCCGCTTTCCGCCACGAACTGCGCCAGTAGACGCACGTCTTTGTAATTGACCGCCTCGATCTTCTCGACGCAGAACTTGCAAACCTTTTTGCGCCGGAAGTACTTACGGCCGCCTTCGCGCGGACCACCGGGGCCTCCGCCGGGACGCGGACCGCGTGGCCCGCTGCGCTCGGGGCGATCGCCGCCACTACGCTCCGGCCGACTTTCGCCGCCACTTGATCCCGCATGCGCGGTCGGTGTTCTTGTTTCTTCTGCCATAGTGCTCCTGCTTTCTAAAAATTCGTAACGGACTGGCGCAAACGCCCGCCCCTCCATCGATTCATCACGCGATCATCGAAGCGGCCAATTAAACCGGCGCCGAGGCCGGTGCTTCTGTTCCCGCTTCCGGCGTTGCTGTCACTGAAGCGGTCGTTGCGGCCGGGGTTGCGCTGGCTTTCTTCTTCGAGTCGCGGATCTTCTTGATCTTGTCGAGCCGCTTCAGTTCTTCGTCAGTGCGCACGGTGAGGAACTTGATCACCGGCTCGGTCACACGCAGGCGGCGTTCGAGTTCGTGCACGACGGCGCCAATGCCGTCAATCATCATCAGCACAAAGATGCCATCGTTGAACCTCCCTACCCTGTAGGCAAGGCGACGCTTGCCCCAGACCTCGGTCTTGGTCGTGCCGCCCGCCGAAGTCACCGAAGACTCGAGCGTTGCAATCAGCTTGTTCAGATCCTCGTCCACCATGTCGGGCCGGACGATGAACATCAATTCATAGTTACGATTCATGCGTTATCTCCAAGATACAGTCGCTGGTCGTTAGTGTTTAGTCGTTCGGAATTCATCGCAAATCGTGAGCGC
>Ga0210407_10003718_pt1 | contig 12250 bp, 9 predicted proteins | sample IncBWC27MmetaG_FD_150860 | JGI IMG/M metagenome (GOLD analysis project Ga0210407, IMG submission 150860) | Forest soil microbial communities from Barre Woods Harvard Forest LTER site, Petersham, Massachusetts, United States - Inc-BW-C-27-M | ecosystem: Environmental > Terrestrial > Soil >... | reverse complement strand
TGTAGACAATCCCACGCTGTGCGCGCTCGACGTTGTAATCGGCGGCCTGCAGCAGCTTGAGGATGATATTCTCGACATCCTCTCCAACATAGCCGGCCTCGGTCAGCGTGGTCGCATCCGCCATCGTGAAGGGCACGTCGATGATCCGGGCCAGAGTCTGGGCAAGCAGGGTTTTGCCCGACCCGGTCGGACCGACCAGCAGGATGTTCGACTTGGCCAGCTCAACGTCGTTGTTCTTGGCGCCGTGGGCCAGACGCTTGTAGTGGTTGTGCACGGCCACGGAAAGGACGCGCTTGGCGTGGTCCTGACCGATTACGTAGTCGTCCAGCACCCTGCAGATATCGCGCGGTCCGGGGACACCGTCGCGCGACTTGACCAGCGTCGTTTTGTGCTCCTCACGGATGATGTCCATGCAGAGCTCGACACATTCGTCGCAGATAAAGACGGTCGGCCCGGCGATTAGCTTCCGCACCTCGTGCTGGCTCTTGCCACAAAACGAGCAGTAGAGAGTGTTCTTGGAATCGCTACCGCTAGATTTGGTCATCGCCACTCCGTCGCCGGCGGCTCGGCCCCCGGTCGCACAAGTATATGTGCTCCTGGCCGATCAACAACCAGTTAATCATATGGTCTGACGGTCATAATCTTGTCGTCGTCAAGCGCACGCCTGCTCCTATTTGAAGCCTCGTTCCGATTCCTCGCGGCCGGGCCGGCTCTCGACCACCTCGTCGATCAAGCCGAACTCCATCGCCTCGATCGGCGACAAAAACTTATCGCGCTCGAGCGCGGACTGGATCGCCTCGAGCGGCTGGTTGGTGTGCTTAACGTAAATCTCGTTGAGCCTCGCCCGCAGAGCCAGGATCTCGCGCGCCTGGATCTCGATATCGGTAGCCTGCCCCTGCGCCCCGCCCGAGGGCTGATGGATCATGATCCGGGAGTTCGGCAGTGAGTAGCGCTTGCCCTTGGCCCCGGCGGCCAGCAACAGCGATCCGGCAGAAGCTGCCTGACCGATGCATACCGTCGCCACCGGCGAGCGTATGTACTGCATAGTATCGTAGATCGCGAGGCTGGATGTGACGACGCCGCCTGGCGAGTTGATGTAGAAGTTGATGTCCTTGTTAGGGTTGTCGGCTTCCAGGAATAGCAGCTGTGCACAAATGAGGCTGGCGACTGCATCATGTATCGGTCCAACCAGGAAGATGATCCTTTCCTTCAGCAGGCGAGAATAGATGTCATAAGCGCGCTCACCGCGATTCGTCTGTTCGACGACCATCGGGACCAGGTTGTTCATATATTGTTCAAAATGCTCGGACATTTAGCGCCTCCTTGGCAAAACCGTGCAGTTGGATTGGATCAACCCGGTACCGCGTCTTCTCCAGCAGACTCGGGCATGGCCAGCAGTTCCTCCGGGGTGATTTTGCGTTCCCCTATCTTGGCCAGCTCCACGATAAAGTCGATGACCTTGTCCTCGAATATCGGCGCCCGAAGGGTATCGATTGCGCCGGAGTTCTGGCGATAGAAGTCGAGGACCTGGCGCTCATAACCCGGGTGTCGTCGCGCCTCGCGGGTAATGGCCTGGTTCACCTCGTCCGGGGTTACGGTAATGTTGTTCCGCCGTCCGACCTCTGCAAGCAGGAGACCGAGCCGTACCCGGCGCTCGGCGATCTTGCGGAATTCGGCCTTGGACGCCTCCTCGCTCTCGCCCGAGCCATCCGGCTCCGCCGCGGCCGGGCTTGTGTCGGCGCCACTTTCCTCTGCGGGCGCCGACGGCGCATCGATGGCAGCATCCTGTTGTGTCGAGACCTCCTGAGCCTGAGCCTGGTACTGCCTCCAGATGTTGTCGAACTCGATATCGACCATCCCCGGCGGAACGGCGAAGTCGCAACCCTCCGCCAATTTGTCGAGCAGCGCCCGCTTCAGCCGCAGTCGGGAAGCCGCATCGTAATCCCGCTGCATCTGCTGCCGAATTTCCTGCCGTAGCTCGGCGAGGTTCTCGAGCCCGACCGCTCGGCCGAGTTCGTCGTCGAGCGCGAGCGGCGAGCGCTCGCGGACTTCTTTCACGTCAACCGTGAAGAGCCCGTCCTCACCGGCGAGATCAGCCGCGGCGTAATCCTCGGGGAAGGTCACTCGTACCGTCCGGTGCTCGCCGGCTGCGGCGCCGACCAGCTGGTCCTCGAAGCCAGGAATGGAGCTGCCAGCGCCGAGCAGGATCTGTCGATCTTTGCCACCGGCACCCGCAATCTCCTTCTCGCCGATCTTGCCCTCGACGTCGACAACAATGATATCGCCTAGCTCGGCGGGGCGCTCGACTTTCTCGGATTTGCGCTGCTGTTCGGCGATGCGCTCGATCGCCCGGTCGACATCCTGATCCGGCACCTCGACGACGAGCCGTTCGACAGCGAGGTCGGCGAAGCTCGGCTCCGGGATCTCGGGCAACAGCTCGACCGCCATTTTATATTCCAGATCTGCGCCTTCACCGGCCGATACGATGTCGACCTTGGGCGGCAGAGCCGGGCGCAAATTGCGCTCGCTGATGGCTTCGGCCGAGCTGGCCTGGAGGGTGCTCTGCAGCACCTCGCCGCGCACTGACGGGCCGAAGCGCTTGCGCAAGATCTGCATCGGCACCTTGCCGGGGCGAAAACCCGGCAGTCGCACCTGTCGGCCCAACTCGTCCAGTCGACGGGTAATCTCCTGCTCCAGGTCGTCCGCCGGGACCGTAACCGTGAATTCGCGCTTCAGTCCGTCGGCGCTGATTTCTGTTACTTGCATGAAGCGGAACCCGTAGTTATCGAGTCATACCCTCCCCCGGACCGCGCTGTGGTGCGGGCGGGGGGATTTGAACCCCCACGATTTACATCGCTGGAACCTAAATCCAGTGCGTCTGCCAATTCCGCCACGCCCGCGGCTGCCTCTGCCGGAACCGACCCGCCGGCCCGACCCGGGCTCGTTCTTATCACAGCCATCCGTTGCTCCATAGACGAGGCGCATTGAATTTGACCCGACACTTGACGCGACCAATGCATGGAGCCAACCCGCATCATTCTCAGGAAGATCGCACCAAATTGCGGATCGCACTCGCCGCGACCACCCGCCCTTCTCCGCGATAGGCCTCGTGGTTCACTTCAATATCGGCGAGACGATAGAGATAGTTGACCATGATCCCGGCGGATTGCTGGAGGCCCTTGTCGGAAACGTCGCCTAGCCAGTTCAGCCGCTCGACCCGCGCTCCGTTGCTCAGGTGAAAATGGGCGACCGGGTCGAGTGCCCGCCCGGAGGATGTCTTCTCGCGCAGAAGATACCGTGCGCAGAGGCGGATCAGCGGATCCCGCAACACAGCCGCGATCTTTGGATCGGCATAGCGGTCGAGCAGGGCCGGAAGATCGCGCTCTGATGCTCCGTCGTCTAACGCTTCGATCGCCGCCCGCTCGGCCGGCAGCAGGAGATCGTCTCGCCCGACCCGACCCTGCCCCTCGAGCCAGGCGCGAAAACCGGGAACCGGGGAGAGTGTAGCGAACACCTTGAGGCGAGGCAGCTCTATCGCCAACGCATCCACGACGCGCTTGATCAGAAAGTCGCCAAAGCTGATCCCGGCAAGGCCGCGCTGGCAGTTTGAGATTGAATAGAAGATCGCGGTATCGGCCAGGTGGGGATCGGTGATCGGAGCCGCCTCGTCGAGCAGGGCATGGATGTCGCTCGCCATGCCGATCACCAGTGCAACCTCGACGAAGATCACGGGTTCGTCCGGCATGCGGGGATGAAAGAAGGCGAAGCACCGGCGATCCGCTTCCAGCCGGTTCTTCAGATCTGTCCAGCCGCGGATCTCGTGAACAGCTTCATAGGCCATCAGCTTTTCGAGCAGCGCCGCGGGTGATTCCCAAGTGATTCGTCTAAGCTCGAGAAAGCCGATGTCGAACCAGTTGGCGAGCAGCCGCTTCAAGTCCTCTTCGAGGCCGGCAAGCAGGGGATCGCGTTGTCCCAAATCGATCAATTCCGCACGACGATCGACAAGAAACTTGACTCCCTCGGGGAGCGCGTTGAACCGGCGCAGCAAGGTGATGCGTGGCGGCTCGAGGGCGGCCCGCAACGCTCGTTCGGCGGCAGTACGCTCGTCCGACCCCGCCGTGTTAGTCACCGCGCGGCAGCAGCGATCGATTTCGGCGCGATCGACATCGAATTCAGACGCGAGCAGCTGGAGAAACCGCTCGCGCCCATCCGAGTCGAGCAACAAATAGGTGCGGCCGAGATCAGCGGCGCGAGCGCGCGCGGTGACCTCGCCGCCCCGCCCGTCGAGGCAGCTCAGCATCTGGTGGCGAAGTCGATCGGTGTCGTACCCGGAGGCGTCGGGCCTGGGCGCACCGGCCAGCACACCACGCGCCGACTCGGCGATCTCGCGCCAAGCGCTCCGCAGGTTGGTCAAGGTCCGATCGAAGACGCCTTCGAAAAAACCGGAAGAAACGGGATCGGTCATGGCGCCTCGGATAGGCTTGGACGGCCCGGACGAGACGCGAGAACGCAACCGCCGTCAATCCTAAAAGAGTTTAGCGCCATGATCCGATCGGGGGCTCAGCCAGCTGTCGCCGGCCCAGCTCGCGAAGCACCGTAGCCAACTCCTTGACAAGATCCTCCGAGACGAGTGCGGGCCCGATCCGGCAGGCGGCATCGCCGTGCATCCAGGCCGCCGCGGCGGCAGCCGCGAACGGCTCCATTCCTTGGGCGAGGAGCCCGACGACGATCCCGGCAAGGACGTCGCCGCTGCCGGCGGTTGCCAGCTCGGAGGGCGCGTTCGCGTTGATCGCGGCGCGGCCGTCCGGGGCGGCGATAACCGTGTCGGCCCCCTTGAGCAGAATAACGGCGCCGCTTTGCCGGGCCGCGCGGCGCGCGCGCTCCAGCTTGCTGCCGGCCGCGTCGAACAGGCGGGCAAATTCGCCTTCATGCGGGGTCATCACGCAGGGCGAGTGGATCGCCGAGAACAATCTGTCGGGCTGGTCGGCAAACGAGGTCAGCGCATCGGCATCGAGCACCGTGCACTTTTGCGCCGCGAGCACCGCCAGGGTCTGCTCACGGGTCTCGGCGCCGACGCCAGCGCCAGGACCGAGCAGCACGGCGTTGCGTCTCCGGTCTTCGAGGAGAGCGCGGAAATCGTCGAGGCCGCCGACCGGATGAACAATGACGCCGGTCAGTGCCGCCGCATAAATCGGGAATATGGCCTCGGGTGCCGCCAGGGTGACAAGCCCGGCACCAATCCGAGCGGCACTCTTTGCCGCCAGCCGGGCCGCTCCGGTCATCCCGGCTCCGCCGAGAACGAGGGCGTGCCCGCGGGTGTATTTGTGGCTTTCGAGGCCGGGCCGGGGTAATTCGGCGAGCCACCAGGCGGGTTCATTGGCGGCGGTGTCCGGGACGACATCATCGAGAACCGCGCCGGGAATGCCGATCTGCACGAGCACGATCTCCCCGCAGCGGCCGCGGCCGGGCAGCAACAGATGACCCGGTTTCCTGCGAAAGAACGTAACGGTCACCGCTGCCCACGGTGCAGCCCCGCGCACCTCGCCGCTCGCGCCGTCCACGCCGCTCGGCACGTCGATCGCCACCACCGGCAACCGGCGCTCGTCGAGTGCCGCAATGACCGCCGCTGTCATGCCTTCGACCGGGCGTGTCAGGCCGGCGCCAAAGATGCCGTCGACGACGAGCTCGGCGCCGTCGAGTGCGGCCGGCGCCAGCAGCTCGACTGCCCCCTGCCAGCGGGCGGCAGCTTCGGCCGCGTCGCCGCGCAACGCTGCACGCTCGCCGAGCAGTGCCACCCGCACCGGCCAGCCGCGCCCGGCCAGCACGCGCGCGACGACGAAGCCGTCGCCGCCGTTGTTCCCTGGCCCGCACAGGACGACGAGTGGCCGTGCCGGCCAGCGCCGCGAGATCGCGTCGGCAATGCCGAGGCCCGCCTTCTCCATCAGCCCGATCCCGGGCGTGCCCCCGGCGATCGTCAACCGATCAGCCTCGGCCATCTGCTGCGGCGTCAAGAGCGCGTGCTTGCGCCAGCCCTCCGGCGAAATCGTCATCGGCGACATGTGGGGAGAGCGCCCGAACCGGGGAAGCCTACGCTTGACGCAATCCCTGCGAATCGCTACCTCCGGGCTCGGCGGCGGGTGTAGCTCAGCCGGTTAGAGCGCCAGATTGTGGATCTGGATGTCGCGGGTTCGAATCCCGTCACTCGCCCCAGTTTTCCAATAGCTTAAAATGAAGGCAGGGCCGCTCGCCAAACCAAAATATGCTCGTGGGTAGCGCGACGGGTAGCAGCCGAATACCAGGAACGTATCGCGACCAATCTCGACATAAGAACAAACAGCCGGTCGCAGCCTGGCTCTCGCGGTGACGCGGAGCTATTCTGGGCATCCCCCATGACCTTTGGCCGCTTGGGTTCGGGTGTCCGTCGTCCGGGTTTTGAGCGGCTGCTCTGCTCGCGACGATCTGTGTGGGCAGCCTCGGTGCCGTATTCGCGAATCGCCCTCTCACACGCGCAGCTGCCGGGTCGGCCTCGAGAGGATCTCAGCGACCGCGTCGGGGACAGCTATACGTGCTTCGAGCACTGCCGCTACAATCCGGCTCGGCAAACACATACTGAACTTCAAGGCGGCAGCCATATCTTCGGGCAGCGAGGGACAGGCATCGGCGGGGTTGATCTCGGCGATCGCCCGGGCGACAGTCTCCGTGCTCGTAGCCCGCACAGACACCGAGAAGTCGTCCCATCGGGCGGAGGCATGACCGGGCCGGGTAAGCGCTCGCGCCAACGATGCAGACACGAGCCCGCCCGCGAAAGGCCATACGCGCACCCGGCCGTCTTCGTGGGCCACTATCGGAAGCGAGCGACCATCGACAAAGGTTAGTCGTTCCCGCACCTTCGCCAGCCTTGCCGCAGCGCGTCGAGAAAGTGCGCAGCCCGGCGTAGTGCCGGCGACGATACGTTCCGCCGCATGGGAAGTTCGAGCAGACAAAGTCCGGCCGCTTCCGAGCCACCGCGACCTCCCGCCACCCTCTGCCGGTACTACCGAGACGCGTCGTCGCGGCCAGTCCACTTCAACCCCCGAGCAACAGCACCGGCGCAGAGGTGCCTGAGCCGCGTGCGAGACTAGTGGGGTACTCGGCCTCGCGATCCCGCCCCTGATCCTCGCCCGCGCTGATGAGGTGATTGAGTGAGGCGGCGTGACCCCTGTCTGGGAGGTCGTAGTGCACTTGCTCGGTGAAGCGATGGTTGCCGTCGCGCTGCTGTCGCTCGCAGTCCCCGCGGTGGGTGTCCTGGCGCGCGAGGTCATGCTTGCGCACGCCGAGGCGTACGGAAACCAGTTTCCCGCTTATCGGGAGCACCTCATGCGGGAAACGTCGCAGGGCGGTGGAGGACCTTGCGGCCGACCCCAGCTACGTCCGGCGGTACGAGGAATTTCAACGGCTGATGGTCTACGGCGCGAAAGTTCAGTATCCGATTTTGCATCGGTACGCTGCTGGATTTGGCCCAGGTCAGCTCCGCTGATGACGACGGTTTGGGACAAACACAGGCTAAGCGGTGTCGGCCGTAGGTTGGAGTACCGGTCTTACGCGGACGAGCTGGCCACTGGTAACAAACACAAGAAGGCCCTCAGGAGCACCTGTGGCAGCGAGGTAATCCGCACTTGTTCGCGATAAAGATTTATCTGCTAGGTGGTAGGATGACGTCCGTCCTCCAGTCGATGATGAGATCAACACTGCCTTCAGGCTGGTAGGCGACTTCATGACGGGTGGCTCCCCTCGTGGCGGTCTTCTCGGAAAGCCCACCTTAGGCCCCTCGATACTAGGGAGCAGGGGCCGCCTACCGCCCGCGATTTCCAAACTCCATTTCCTTATTAACGCTACTTGCACGCCGGTTGGCCTCGTGCGACAAATTCCAATGCCAAAAACTCCGCAATCACGCGCGACCCAAGAACCCACGGACCGGCCTAGAGCGGCGCCTGAGCCGGCATACGCCGGACCGGCGATGAAGCTCATCGAGATCAGGCAGGGTCTCTTTGTCAACTTCGATCACGTCGTCTGTGTCAGGGTGCTCCCGGAGCCGGAGGGAGCGAAGTTCGCGGTGCTTCAGTTGTCCAATGGCGAAAATCAGAACATTACGCGCGAAGAGTTCGCGGCAATCGTCGGGAGCGCTCCTCGCCTCGAAGGAGGGTCTTAAAACTAGGGGGATTCTGAACAACCTCACCGCTAGGTGCTCGTATGAGTTGATCGTAATCTACTCTGCAACCCCGGGGCGGCTGAAGAGCTGTACGACCCGATCATGCTTCGCGGAAAGGGGGGCGCGTGGCTACACCACAAGAGAGCGGAGGGGTGTCCGGGCCTTCGCCTTTCTCCGTTCCGGAGGTCAGTTTACCGAAAGGCGGCGGTGCCGTTCGCGGAATCGGTGAGAAGTTCGCCGCGACCGCCGTAACCGGGACCGGCGCGCTCACGGTTCCAATCGCCCTCACCCCGGGCCGTGACGGATTCGGCCCCACCCTCACACTCTCTTACGACTCAGGCACCGGCAACGGCCCGTTCGGCGTCGGCTGGAGCCTATCGTCTCCCTCGATTACGCGAAAAACCGAAAAGGGGACGCCCAGTTACCGCGATGATGTCGATTCCGACATCTACATTCTGTCGGGGTACGAAGATCTCGTGCCGGCGCTCAAGCGCAAGCACACCGGTGCATGGAGGACGGTCGAGTATGATCGCGACCGGTATCGAGTAAAGCAATACCGCCCACGCGTCGAAGGGCTCTTCGCGCGAATCGAGCGGTGGACGCGCGCCGACGACGGTGCGATCCATTGGCGGACTATTTCGAAAGACAACGTACTCACCGTATTCGGCGACACCGCCGATTCGCGGATCGCGGATCCTGAGCATCCCTCCCGCGTGTTCAGCTGGCTCGTCGCCCGCAGCTACGACGACCGTGGCAATGCCATTCACTACGAATACGCAGGCGAGAGCGAGGAGAGGATCGACTTTCGAAAAGTGAGCGAGTGCCGGAGGGCGCGCACGGCCAACCGTTATTTGAAGCGCGTGTTCTACGGAAATCGGCGCCCATTGCTTCTTGACCCCTCCGTACAGGGCTTTAGGGCGCCTCACCTCCCGCGGCCCCGATGTGATCCGGACGATTGGCTGTTCGAGCTGGTCTTCGACTACGGCGACGAAGGCTTCGCACGCGAAGGCCCAAATAAACACGGACATGTGCACGTGCGGTTCGATACTCGTGGCGAGCGGCCTGTACGCCAGGATCCGTTCTCGACATTCCGCGCCGGCTTCGAGATCCGCACCTACCGCCTGTGCCGGCGCGCGTTGATGTATCACCGCTTTCCCGACGAACTCAGCACCGATCGATACCTCGTTCGAGCCACCGGATTTGAGTACGCGGAGCGGCCATTTGGGTCGTTCATGACGCGGGTTGTGCAGTCTGGCTACCGGCGCCTGGAAGACGCGCGATATCTCGAAAAGTCGCTACCTCCGGTTGACCTGTCGTATTCGACCAACCCTCTGGCGGAAGAGAACACAAACGACTACGTCGTGCAGGAAGCGGATGCCGGGATTATCGCAGGTATTCCCGGGGGCTCGACGCATCAGCGTCTCGTTGGGTCGATCTAGACGGGGAGGGCATCAGCGGTGTGCTAACCGAGCAGGCGGGCGCCTGGCTCTATCAGCACAATCTCGGCAGCGGCCGCTTCGGTAGGCCGCAACTGGTGGCTGTGCGGCCGTCGCTCGGCGGGTTCGCAATGGGGGCACAGCAGTTACTCGACGTCGACGGCGATGGGCAGATCGAGTTGGTCAGCTTCAGCGGACACACACCCGGGTATTATGAGCGCTCGCCCGACGCGCAATTTGCCGCGTTCCGCCCCTTTCGGTCGCTGCCCTCGTGCAACTGGAACGATCCGAACCTCCGGTTTGCGGACGTCACCGGCGACGGCCTCGCGGACATACTGATCACCGAGGACGACGCGCTCACGTGGCATGAGTCGCTCGGCGCCGAAGGGTTCGCCGCGGCGGTTCGAGTTTCCCTGTCGCTCGACGACGACCACGGACCGCGGGTCATGTTCGCGGACTCGGCTCAATCGGTCTTCTTGGCCGACATGTCGGGCGATGGTTCTGCCGACATCGTGCGTATCCGCAATGGCGAGGTGTGCTTCTGGCCCAACCTTGGCTACGGCCGGTTCGGCCCGAAGGTGACGATGGATCGCTCGCCGCGCTTCGACAAACGGGAGCTTTTCGATTCTCAGCGGATACGGTTGGCGGACACCGACGGATCCGGCACCACCGACATCATCTACTTTGGCGCCGACGGCGTCAGCATCTTCCTCAATGAGTCGGGGAACGGGTGGTCCGAACCTCGAACGATCCACCACCTGCCGGCGCTCACGTCGCAACGTTCCGCGTCGGTCATGGACCTGCTTGGGCGCGGCACGGCATGCCTGGTCTGGTCGTCCATACTACCCGGCGACGCCGGGCGGCCGCTCCTTTATATCGACCTGATGAGCGGGCGCAAACCGCACCTGCTTACGCGGATCGTTAACAACCTCGGAACCGATACGGAGATCGAGTACGAATCATCCACCCGGTTCTTTCTGGCTGACAAGGTGGCCGGTGAGCCTTGGGTAACGCAACTACCGTTTCCGGTGCACGTCGTGGAGCGGATCATCACGCTCGATCACGTGAGCCACAACCGGTTCGTGACGCGCTATTCGTATCACCACGGTCATTTCGACGGCGTCGAGCGGGAGTTCCGCGGGTTTGGCCGCGTGGATCAATACGACACCGAGGAGTTCGCCGTGCGCGGCGAGGCTGCTGCCAATGAGCTGGTGGCGTGGCGTGTGCCACCCGTGCTGACTCGGTCGTGGTTTCATACGGGCGCGTTTCTTGGAGGCGCGCTCATCTCGAAGCACTACGCGCACGAGTACTACCGCGAAGGCGATCCCCACAACGGCGAGAGCGCGATAGACAGGGATGACGTCGAAGCGATGCTGCTGCCGGACACGACGCTCCCGGATGGCCTCGATGAAGATGAAGCACGCGAGCTATGTCGGGCCTTGAAAGGGTCGTTGCTGCGACGAGAAACGTATGGTCTTGATGGCAGCGATGCTGCCAGGCAACAATTCGATGGCCGACCACAGCGACCCCACTGACGCTCTCTTCGCCGACCAAAGCCAGTCTATTCTGGACAACCTACTGGAATTATTGGGCCAGATCTGAGCGCATGCAATGGCGCAACCGAGGCTGCGCGGTCGGTGGCGTCTCGAACGTCTCCAGGCCTCTTCCGCGAAGTGGTCGACCCTAAGACCAAAGAGCACCCGGCCGGATAAAGAATACCCGGCGACGGCCTCCTGGTCGAGTTTCGAAGCGTCATTGACGCGATGCGCTGCGCGGTCGCGGTCCGGCAGGCGCTACCGAGCCCAGGAACACAGCGGTCTCGGCCAAACGCCGCATCGAGTTCCCGTCGGCATCCACCAGGGTGACAACATCGTCGACGACAATGACATTTTTGGCGATGGTGTGAATGTCGCGACTCGCCTCGAAGGGCTGGACGAACCGGGCACCGCTCATCGTCGCGGTCGGCTGATCTTTCAAGTTGGATGTGCGCAAGAGCGGGTCCGTTAGTAAATCAGCGCATTCTGCGATTGAAGATCTACCATTGCAGTGTTAGACGCCAGCAAGATTGATCATTCCGATCGACCTGAGACTGCTGAAGGTCACCATGCCAACCACAACATCGACGATATTGGACCAGATCAGCGCAGAGAAGACGAAAATCAGCGAGCGGCTTGCGCGCCTCGATGCCGACCGCGAAAAGATTGCCACTCAGTTGACCGATCTCGAGACCGCCGAACGCGTGCTGACGCGGGTCGGCAAGACGCCGTCCGGTAGGAGACTCAGATCGGCTTCCGCGGCAGAAGTAAAGGCCGCGATTGCCACGCGAGGCCGCGGGCGGCCGCCAAGAGCAGCCGAGAGCAAATCGGCGGGACGCAAACCCAGCGCGCAAAGCTCGGGCTTGGGTGAGCGTGTTCTCGCCCTGGCCACGGGCAAAACCCGACAAGAACTTTACGCGGCATGTCCCAGCGATCGCCCAAACCACGTCGGCATCGCGGTGCAGCGCCACATCCGCGCGGGGCGGATCCAGGAGCGCGATGGCAAATTCTATGCGACATCGACCGCAACGGAGCGGGCGCGCGCGACAGCCTGACCCCAGATCATAAAAGAACCACCGCGCAGTTCCTAA
>Ga0210407_10003716_pt1 | contig 12254 bp, 11 predicted proteins | sample IncBWC27MmetaG_FD_150860 | JGI IMG/M metagenome (GOLD analysis project Ga0210407, IMG submission 150860) | Forest soil microbial communities from Barre Woods Harvard Forest LTER site, Petersham, Massachusetts, United States - Inc-BW-C-27-M | ecosystem: Environmental > Terrestrial > Soil >... | reverse complement strand
AGTTGATGGCGAAGGCTGGTGCCAAGGTGGTGGTCGCCGACGTGCTCGATGACTGGGGAAGGCAGACCGTCGCCGCTATCAATGCCGCCGGAGGGCAGGCCGAATATGCGCACCTGGACGTGACGAGGGAGGAGGACTGGACCACCGTTGTTAACCTCGCCACCAGCAAGTTCAGCAAGCTAGACATTCTGGTCAATAATGCCGGCGTGTTCATCGGCAAGGGGATTGAGGAGATCAGCCTGAACGAGTGGAATAGGCTGGTCGCGGTAAACATGACAGGCGTGTTCCTCGGCACCAAGTTGTCGGCTCACGCATTGCGAGAAGCGGCGAAGTCCAGCGAGCACGGTAGCGCCATCGTTAACCTGGCTTCGATCGCCGGTATCGTCGGCTCGCAGCTCGATCCGCTCTACTCGATGACCAAGGGCGGGGTAACGCTATTCACCAAATCGGCGGCGTTGGAATTTGCTCGCAAGGGGTATCGGATCCGCGTGAATTCGATCCATCCCGGCGTCATCCAAACTGATATGGGCGAGCAAACCTTCATTGCACGCGCCCAGCGCACGGGCAGCAACGACACCGCCCCAGTCCGACAGACCGTGACGGACACCGTGCCGTGGGGCCGCCTGGGCGTGCCGATGGATATCGCCAAGGGCATCCTGTTCCTGGCCTCTGACGATGCCGGCTATATGAATGGCGCCGGCCTCATCGTCGATGGCGGCTTGACGGCGACCTGACGCATCACGGTATTCGCATCATGGATGCTCCGCCAGATCGGCGACCGACCGGATAGGATTGAGCAGCAGCCAGACGAGTGCTACGCCGTATCAGCAAGCTGAATCGTTTGCAGGAGCTGTGACACCCGCGGACGTGCGTCTTGCTGGTCGCAGGGAGCCGACCTCACTCGCTCTGCCGCGCACTCGCGTCATATGGTGAAATGACATCCAAACCGTGTGTATCGTGGGCCGAGCGGTTGGCGCATGGGTCTCGCAGTAACGCTCGTCCCAGTGCATTGGCGAATGCCGATATGCCATCGAACCGCTTGCGGGAGCGCTCCTACCCTTGACCGGCATGCGGTGGCTGGCGTGGACCAGAGCCGGGCTACGGTCTTTCTATCACACGCCACCGTCGGGGTGCGTATTCCACCGCGGCCTCGGAGGGGCGGGACCCGACTTTGGGCGCAATCGTTTCCCGAAACGCATCTTGAACCCCACAACCCGCATACCGCACAGTTGCGGTCATCCGGATTCGCGCCTGTGCCCCTCCGTCTGAACAACACACCACCTCATGTCGACTGACATTGTCATCACCGAGAAGAACAGTCAGGCCAGAGACGTTCGCGCCGCGCTTGGAAACCGTTACGGCGCGATCCTACCGGCCGAAGGGCATCTGATCACGCTCCTTGAGCCGGAGGAGGTGAACCCCGATTGGAAGCGCTGGTCCGCGGTTTTGCTGCGTCCGGACGGGCTTTACGGGACCAAACCGGCAACTGGCGGGAATAAGGCCAGAAAGCTCAAGGCGATCCGCGCCGCCCTCAGCTCGGCGCGCCGTGTCTGGCTGGCGACCGACTGCGACCGCGAGGGACAGTTGATCGGTCAGGAAATCCTCGAGCATTGCCGTTTCCGGGGCGAGGTCATGCGGGTCATGTTCACCGCCCAGGATCCAAAGACGATCCGCGACGCCTTCGCCGCCGCGAAACCGAACGCCGCGTATCAGAACCTCCACGCGGCGGCGGTGGCGCGGCAGCAGTCCGACCAGATTTACAACCTGTCTCTCACCCGCACCGCTACCGTGCTTCTGGGCCGTGGCCAGCGCGCGGTCATCGGCGTCGGACGTGTGAAGACGCCGACCCTGGCGATTGTTTGTAGGCGGGAACTGGAAATCCGGGTGTTCCGGCCGCAAACGTATTTTGAGGTGGTGGCGGTAGCGCGTGTCGCCAGTGGCACGTTCCTGATGCGGCACGCCCCGCCAGAGAAAATCCTCAAACACGAGGACGCGCTGTCGATCGCGAGGCGCGTCGGCGGCTTTACCGGCCCGCTCTCGGTCAAGGTGGAGGAGAAACGACAGGTACCGCCACGGCTGCACGACCTGCCCACGCTGCAGAAGCTCTGCAGTTCTCGCTTCGGCTGGACCGCCGCCAGGACGCTGGAGGTCGCCCAGGAACTGTACGACGGCGACGGGAAAAAGCTCATCACTTACCCAAGATCCGAGTCGCGATACCTGCCCGATAGTCTGATCCCGGATGTGCCAACGATCGTCGTGGCTCTGACCAGCGGAAAGATGTTCGGCTCACTGCCGATGCCGCCTCAACCGGTCATCCGCCGCGGGAAACAGGGGCACTTTTGGGACAAGGGACTGGAGGGCGTGTCCCACCACGCCATTATCCCGAACGTGAACATGGTCGGCGATCTTCGTGCCATTTGGCCCAGGCTGTCGGGTGACGAGCGGCGGCTATTCTTGGTCATCGCCCGATCTTATCTGGCCGCGCTGATGTCGGATTTTCGTTACCGCCAGACGACCGCGCTGCTGGACGTTCACGGTCACGCGTTCCGCGCTGTTGGCCGTCAGCCGATCGAGATTGGCTGGCGAGCCGCGTTCGGTGAGGACGCGGGGCGTGAGGACGATGAGGACGAACAGATGCTGCCGTCCCTGCGAAACGGCGAGCCGGCCAGTCTGAGCGATCCGAAAGTGGAAACAAAGGAGACGAAGCCACCGCCCCGCTACAATGAGGGGACTTTGATCGAGGCCATGGCGAACGCCTGGCGCTTCGTCGAGAACCCGGAGCACCGCGAACGATTGAAGGAAGCCAAAGGGATCGGCACACCGGCCACGCGGGCCGAGATCATCCAGGGTCTCAAACGCCAGGAGTTTCTGGTGGCCAGTGGAAAGAACATCGTGCCGACGGAGCGTGGCCTCATATTGTTCGACGTCCTCGGGAAAGCCGACCAGGCGCTGGTCGACCCGGCGGTGACGGCAAAGCTTGAATTTCTGCTCGACGAGGTGCTCTACGGCCGCCACCGCGTGGAGGAGGCGATCGACGCTGTCTGCGGGCAGGCCTCCCGTATTATCGGCCGGCTCCGGGACGGCGCTACCTCGGACGGCATTCCGTTACCGGCGATCGCACCGCTGCCCGCCCCGATGGCGCGGGGTACGAACAAGAAGACGTGGCGAAAAGGCCCACTAACCGGGTCGCTTCCTCAGGGGGAAAATCGCCGCCGGGCGCAGCCCGCGACGGCGAAGGCGCGATCGAGCGTCCCGACTGACAATACCCTGCCTGCGTGCCGACGAACGCCGAAGAAGAACAAAGCCTCCACACCCGCGACTGGGAAAGCGGCCGACCGGGATGCGCGGGGCGCCAGCGCGCCCGGACCGGCGAAACGTAGCGTCGGCCGGGGTAAATCGACACGCGTTTCCACGGCCCGGCAATCACCCGTTGGCGATGAGGGGACACGGCTCAACATCCCATTCGGCAACAAGGAACTGGCGATGAGCCTTGGAGCCCGCTACCGTACTGGTGGTTGGTATGCCCCGCCCGGCACACGCCTGCAGCCGTTTCAGGAGAAAGGGTGGCTGTAGGTCGGTTTTCATTCTCCGTTCGCTCCCAGATAGCCCGTGTCACCACCCCTGTGCTGGCGACATCCACCGCCGCTATGTTTGCCGCGAACACTCGGAACGGAAGGACTGCGCCATGAGCACGCCCGTCATCGAGGAGCTGAGCTCGCCAGGATGCTTGCCCGTAACGGTTTAAACCTGGCGTCCGATCAGGCACGTGCCATTCCACCAGGTGTTTCAATCTTTCCGCAGACGATCGCGCGCGTGAACGCGCCGTGGCCGCGCGGCCGAGCCCCCGCTCAGCTTCAATGCTTCAATGTGGGGCAGCGCTGATGCCCGGCATCCTCACCGTCGCCGAGGCGGCGCGCCGTATCGCCGTAAAACAGCACTCCCCCCGTCGAAATGACGAGATCGCATCTCGACCGCATCCGCCGGCTCGACCCGAAATTGAACGCGTTTCTGCTGGTCATCGAGGAACGAGCCCTCGCCGATGCTTAGGCCCGCGGAAGCGCGCCAGGTGACCGGCGCGTCACGCGGCAAGCTGGGCGAGAGCCATACCGAGGCCTCCCAGGAATGGCACGTCGATCAATCGCATCAACGCAAGGTTCAGCGGTTCAGCTGCGTTTCCCCGGCAAGGGCGATCAGCACAGGCGGGTGAGGCAGTTGAGGCCGGATCGCGGCTCTAGCCGCCGCGGCGGTGAAGCGCGGCGGCTTGACTGACATCCGTCAGGCCGCCGCCGCGAATGCCACCGGCCGCGGCTGGTGCGGCCGCACGGTGATCGCAATCAACACTCCAGCGATGCCGATCCCGGACGATGCGACATAAAGCCACCCATACCCGCCGAACCAGTCGAACAGCCAGCCGCCCATCGGCGGCCCGAGCGCCATCGCTTTGCTCGTTGTCCATCCCACGCGTTGAGATACGCCCGGTGCCGAACGAGGAAGCCCGCATCGCCGACGTGCGTACAGTCCGCGCCGACATTGTGCGCGTGAGCCTGAAAAGCGACGCCCAGAACGACGCCGCCGATGCGGCTTGCTCTCTCACCCGTGAGCACGGGCAAGCAGCTCGGCGTAAAAATCCACTGCTCACGCAATCGTTCAGCGCTGCTGCGTGAGCCAGAAGTACTATCCCGTTGTGAGCACTTTGCCGCCTCATTCATCCGCTGACGTGCGGACAGAACGAGGGAGATATTTATGTCCGAACTAGCAATGCGTGAATTCCGGGACCACCTCACCGGCTTTCTGCCGAAAATGCGGGTGTGGGCCCTCGGCCTCACCCAAAACCGCGAAGCCGCAGAAGATCTCGTGCAGGATGTCGCGGTGAAAGTCCTGCTGGCGAATGAGTCCTTCGTCCCGGGCACCAACTTCTCGGCGTGGGTCCACAAGATCATGATCAACCATTTCATCTCAAGCGTACGCAACAAGCGTGAGCATAACGACCTCGACCAGGCGCCCGAGATTAATGTAAGTGCCTCGCAGGAAGAACGCGCCGGTATACGCGAGCTCAACGTTGCCTATCAACGCTTGCCGAAGGAACAGAAAGAAGCCCTTCATTTGATCGGGCTTCAAGAGCAGAGTTATGAAGAAGCCGCTGAGGCGACCGGCTGCGCGGTAGGCACTCTGGAAAGCCGTGTTCACCGGGCCCGGACGCTGTTGCGGGAGCAGATGTGCGGTGAGATAAGAGACGCTGCCTGATTCCAGCTCAGAGGTAGAACGCCGAGGGGTGCGAGAAGTCGCGGTGAACACCGAACACAAAATCCGCACCCGCCCGACCCCGTGGAAGACTATCGTTCTGCTTTGCGGCAAATGCGCCCGCAAGCTCGACGGAGGGTACGGGCCGAACAGGGATGACACCCTGCGCTCTGCCCTTCGTCGGGCGCTGAAGGATGCAGGCGATCGCCACGCTGTTCGCGTCATCGGGACACGGTGCATGGGCATTTACCAAAAGAAGGCCGTCATTGCAATCAACGCGAGCCGCCCGGCGGCGGTCTTCGTGGTGCCCGTGGGCACACCGGCCGAGGACGTATTGCACATATTGACCGGGCCAGCCATGTAAGTGAGCACTGAGTTAGGCAGATAATCGAATATTCGAGAAAAATGGCCGGTATGCGCGCCACAGTCTTCTCAATCGCTTTGCGTGTCATTCGGAATAACGGAACTTGCTGAGCAGCGCCTTGCTGGTGCCCGAGTTGGCTACCACCCCGGGGAACGAAACCCCACTTCATAGCTGAAGCAGCACTGATTTCCCGCCATAGACATCAACCGATGCCCTTCCCCAAACTTCCGCCCGGCGGCACTGTGGCTTCGCGGCGCCATTACTCAGTAGTCGACAACTACGGCGACATACCGACGGAATTATCCAGTTACACGCTCATTCAAGTCCAACATTTTGTCCTAAACCGAATATCGGCGCTGAACGCGACGCACTGGCTGGCCGATGCGACTGAGCGATGCGCAGCTGGGCGCTGGGCGCGATGGGGGTGGTGATGCGATCTACCGGAACCGCCGGCTGCGCGCACGCTTTCCCCCCCGCCCCGTTCGATCGCCGCGACGATGGCGGGCTGATCGCTGCAGCCGCGCATCAGCAAGACCGACCGGTCACCGGCTAGTGACCAAGCGGTTGGCCTCTTCTGCGGTGAGGTAACCAGTGGTTTCGGCCCCTATCCCGTGCTGAAAGCGGCGGATTGCCGCGCGCGTCAGCGTCCCGAAAATACTGTCCACAGGCCCGTTGTAATAATTCAAGCGACGCAGCGCTTCTTGGATTTGCCGGCGGGTTGCTTCCGACATATCGGCCTCCGCGGGCAAGCTCGGGGGAGCCGATGTAGCCACGGCCGTCGGTGCTGGCGGCGCTGTCGGAGGCGAGGCCGGTGGAGCTGATGGTGCCTCTGCCGTGGATGCCGCGACCGGCGGAGCCGACGTAGCCGCGGCCGTCGATGCTGGCGGCACTGACGGAGGCGAGGCCGGTGGTGCTGTCGCTGTCGCGACCGGGGAAGCCGACGTAGCCGCAGCTGTCGATGCTGGTGGCGCCGTCGGAGGTGCTACTTGCGAAGCTGGCGGCGCCGCTGCCGTCGATGCCGGCGGTGCTGAACTTTGCGGAGCGATCGATTGCGAACTCCCTTTGAGAGCCCAGTAGGACAGGCTACCGATCAGTAATACGACGACCGATACGGCCGCCAGCTTCATCGTAGCGCTCACAGCACCAATCCTTCTGCCGCCGCCGATTAGTCATTCCACGACGACTGCCCTGACGCGGAGTGAAAAAGCCGACATGCGGCTGGGCCTTCCGACCCATACACATGGTGTTGACTGGCATTTTCAGTGAGGTGCTGCGGAAACAAATGCTATCCGCGCATCCCGATTACCACCGGACGTTTGGTGACATCGACCCGCGCCTCTGTCCACTCCACGAACTTCGCGGTTGGATAGCTGATCAGGAAATAGATCACCGCCACCATCGCGAAGATCTCGAAATGTTTGTAGGTTGCGGAGGCGAGCAGCTGCCCGCTGAACATCAGGTCGCGCATGGTTATCACCGACACTAGCGCCGAGTCCTTGAAGATCGATACGAAGAAATTGCCGAGCGACGGGATGATGATGCGGAACGCCTGCGGGAGGATGATCCGCTGCATCAGCAGACTGCGTGACATTCCCACCGAGGATCCCGCCTCCCACTGACCCTTCGGGATCGCCTGGATGCCGGAGCGGAACACCTCCGCCATGTACGCCGCATAGTTTAACGTAAGCCCCAGCGCACCGGACACGAACGGCGTCAGCACGATACCGACATAAGGCAGCACGTAGTAAATGAAGAACAATTGCAGCAGTAGTGGCGTGCCGCGAATGAACTGGATGTAGCACGCTGCCAAAGCGCGCAACGGCACGATCCGCGAAATGCGGGCGATTCCGGTCGCCAGGCCGAACACCAGGGCCAGGCCGAAGGCCAGCAACGAGACGGTTATGGTCAGCAACGCTCCGTGCAGCAGCGTCGGCAGGAAGAGGATCATGTCGTCAAGCGAGAAGTACATCTATCGTGCCGGGCTGCTGCTAGGGGTTAGACTGCGTACGCTAGTTGTTGTAGCCGGTAAGACCCCACTTCGAGAGAATCTCTTTCATCTTGCCGTTGTATTGCATCCACTGCACCGCCGAGGAGAACGCGGTGAGCCACTGGATATCGGACTGGCGGAATGCGTAGCTGCTATATCCCACGGGGTTCTTGAACGTGTGCGGATCGTAGTCCTCGACCAGCTCGATCTTCCATTCCGGATGCTGCTTCATCAGTGTGGCGACCACAGGCTGGTCGAACAGCGCGGCATCAGTACGGCCGATCGCGAGCTCTGGGATGATCTGCGCCCAGTCCTTATAGCCCGTGAACTTCACGCCCGGCACGGCCTGTAGCCATTCGGCGTAATTGGTGCCCAGCAGAGTGCCACAGGTAAAGCCCTTCAGATCGGCCAGACTATGCAGCTTGTTCGGGTTGCCCTGCGGCACCACCAAGCCTTCCGCGTAGTAGTAAGTGCCCCAGCAGAAATTCACCACCTTCGAGCGGTTCTTCGTGTAGTGGATCGAATCGCCTACGATGCCGAAGCGGCCGTCTAGCAGACCCGGAATAAGCCCGTCGAACGTCACCGTCTGCACGGAGATCTTCTCGATCTTCAGCATATTGGCGATGTACTTGATGATATCGCCGTCCAGCCCGGTCCATTCCCCGGTTTTCTCGTCGAGGAACGAATAGGGCCAGTCATTTGAGGTACCGACGACCAGGCCGTTCTGTTGGATCTTCGCGAATGAATCATCGTCGGAGTTGATCTTGATCAGCGAGAAGTCTGGATAGCCTTTGTCATCCACTGGCGGGGGCGCGACCGCTGCAGCGCGCGCGGTGCCGGCGGTAGTGGCGAGCAGGGTAGCGGCGCCTCCGATCGCTCCAGATCGTATCAGGCCGCGCCGGCCAAGCGGGCGTCCCTTGGCATCGACGATTGGTTTGTCGGTCATGTTCTGTTGCCTCCTGTTGTGACGTTTGCGGTGGCGGCACGTATTTTCATGCCGGCGGCGCCGCGCTGCCGTTTCTGTTCAGGATCGATTGCAGAAACTGCCGCGTGCGTGGGCTGCGTGGATTGGTGAAGACCGTGGCCGGTGGGCCGTCCTCGACGATGCTACCGTAGTCCATGAACACGACGCGGTCAGCCACCTCGCGCGCAAAATCCATCTCATGGGTAACCACGATCATCGTCATCCCCTCCCCCGCCAGTTGCCGCATGACACGCAGCACATCGCCCACCAGCTCCGGATCGAGCGCGGAGGTCGCCTCATCGAACAGCATCAGCTTGGGGTTCATCGCCAGAGCGCGCGCGATCGCCACACGCTGCTGCTGTCCGCCGCTGAGCTGGTGTGGGTAGGACCCGGCTTTCTCGGCCAGGCCCACCTTGGCCATGAGCGCAAGTCCGCGAGCACGTGCCTCGGCCGCCGGCTCGCGCAACACATGCACTGGCGCCTCGATCACGTTGCCCAGCGCTGTCAGGTGGGGGAACAGGTTGAACGACTGGAAGACCATGCCGATCTGAGCGCGAATCGCCTCGATCCGCCGGTCAGGGTCCACCACGACCTTGCCGTTCACCGTGTAGCGGTAAACCGGCTTCCCCTCGAAATGGATGGTGCCCTCGTTGATGCTCTCCAGGTGATTGATGCATCGAAGCAGGGTCGACTTGCCAGCACCGGATGGGCCGATGATGCAGACCACCTCGCCCCGCGGGACCGAAAAGGAGACATCGGTCAGCACCTCGAGTCGGCCGTAGGATTTCCAGACGTGCTCAAGCTGCACGATCGGCGCGGCATCGTTGCCCGGGACCGCTTCAGCCGCGCGCATCGCTCATGAACACCCTTCGGTCAGAAGGCCGATCGGATAAAGTGGCCGGCCTGGTTATCTTCAAGCAAGGGACGTGCCATGCGATGCACTTTACGGTCGTCGCAGGCAGACGAACGATGCCCTAATTGCACCAGCCGGTATCAGCGTAGCTAAAATGGGCCCGAATCGACGGTTCGTCACGGCTTGCCTAAAATCTAAGCAGATACGCAGGTGTATTTCGGGTGGTCTAGAGGGCTGCGGACAGATCGGCCGAGCCGCTGGCGATCCGATCAGGACCGGCGAAACGGCGACTGGCAAGGGGTCAAGCGGCTCTATCGTCCCCTGCCGGAATGAAACCGCCTGACCTGGCGCTGCGGCACGTTTAGCGGTTTCCAACCGGCGATGGTTCGGGCGCATGCCCACCGCTCCTCGCGGTTAGCATACGATTTTGGCACCCACCCAACATTCATGTTACCACATGCAAAGTAGCTGTCAGGCGAGCTGAGCCAGCGGGCCTTCAGGCCCGATTTTGCCTCATCTGAGGCGCCAACCATTCGGCAGCCGGTTAGATACGGTTCAGACCGTTACGGGGAGTCATGGATTGAGTTGTCGACGGTCGGCGGTGGCGGGCTGTCCCAATTGGACTCTCCCGGTCAACTGATCAGCTGACCAGCAACCCGTTGATCTTGCTTGGGTGGCGGCCGCAGCAGACAGACTACAGGCCAATTGGGACATGGCCGCCTGCCGTCCCCTTGACCCGCCCGGGCTTGCCGCTTTGCATGTGGTGACACGAATGTTGAGTCTACCCCCTGTTGGGCCGCACACATGCGGCGCCCCGCCCGCGCCATGCGCGATCATTCCTGCGCCTCTGGCCTCCGTAGCGCCACAGCCGGGTGCCAAGTAATCGACGGCAAGGCACACCCGAACATTGCGCCTTCACAACTAGGTGTGTGCCGTGCTATGTAACCGGCATGTTACGGTCATTCCTTGCTGCCATCTCGGAACGTCTCCACCCACGCGAGGGCATGCTAGAGACATGGTGGGAACGTGTGCTTGCGGCCGTGGCAGTCGCTATGCTGTTGGCGTTCGTGGCGAGCTTCATTGTGGATGGCTGCTAAGATGGCATATCGGAAACATGAAACGGTCAGGTAGCCCCGAAAAACCAGAGGCCGACGAGACCGGGCTAGACGCTCTGGTGCGGTCGTTCTCAGCCGGCTTCCGCAAGCGAATTCGGCCGCGCACGGGTCTGCTAGAAACATGGTGGGAACGTGTGCTGGCGGCCGTGTTGGTTGCCTTACTGATGGCGTTGGTAGCGAGCTACATTGTGGGCGCCGGCTAGGACGGCTTCGGACGCGCTTCGCCTTTGCACACGGGGGCGCGTTGTCGCGTCGTTGGCTTGGTGGTAGGACGGCAGCGTTACCGAAGCTTGCGGGGCGCGTTTGTCCCTTATGCGCGCCGCCTCTTCGCCCGCTTGCATAGACGGTGCGCCGACAGGGCGCGCCCGCCAGCATTTTCCCGATGTGTCCTGCGATCGAAGCTGCCAAGGAGCAGCCATGGCTAGTGCAACTGCCCGCGGTGCAAGTTTTGCGGAAGGTCTGGGTGGATCAATATGTTGAGGAGGACGGGCAGCTGCGCTGGCGCTCCAAAGCGGGAATGCCGGCACCTGCCTCGCAAGTGTCCTCACCCTACGATCCGGCGGCGCGATACAGTACTAAACTATGTGAGATATCTGTCGCCGACGATCCACATAGCGACGAGGGCGGCAGCGGCGAGCAAGGCAGGAAGCCGACGGCTTCGTAAAATAGCCGCGTCGCGGCGTAGTTGATGTCGGGTCTTGATGGGGAAAGTATCTTTACCGTCAAAAGTTCGGCTCCCTGCGAGACCGCGAACTGCCCGGCCGCCTCAATTAAGATGCGGCCGGTCCCGTGGCGATGCCGCGCACGTTTGATGCCCATGCATACATTTCGGAAGCGGCGGCCGTGTGTTCCATCACCGACACGAAACCCACCATGCCAGCAGACTCGAAACGGGCCAGCATCGGCAAGTTTGCGACGCCTGAAACGTAGCTCTCGATGTCGGCCGGAATGGCGAACCACTCTGGAAGGGATTCAAGCGCCTCCCGGCAAATCGCTCCTCGGCCGTCGCGGGCGGGAACTGGCTGGGGAGCAGTATGACAAATCTCAGGGAGTTGGCCGTCGATCATGACCCCATCCCTAGCACCTTCGTCACGTATGATAGGGCCGCTATAATACGTGGGATTGACCGGCATACGGGAGGGCAAGTCTCGCCGCCGTCACCTCAGCAAAATACGCTAAATGCGAATACGGGTTGAGGCCGGAATCGGAGCCGATTTGCCTTTGCAGATGCTCCGGTGCCGCGGTCAGGACCAGCTCGCATGTCGGCCGCACCGGCCACTCCATCAGATGGCCACCACGGACGCTGTCGTCGCGCCGACCAACGTCGACATGACGATGGTTGCCTTTGCGTGGTTCGCCGGCCGGGGCGAGGACATCTGTGGTCGCCGCCCGTACAGCTGGTGCTCGACCCCGGAAAGCGTCTCAGATTGTCTCATCTTTCTCACCGATTCCATCCCTGGCAGCGCCCTGCGCGGCAAGTAAGCACGCCGCCATATCGCAGGGCCCCTGCGCAGTCCGCGTGGCGGACAGGCGAGGCAACCCAGACCGGGTTACAATGTCAATTCTAATTGAGGAGTCCGATTTCCGAATTGACCGACATCAAGTTCGACGATAGCCGTAGGGTGGCATTACGCTGCAACCATGATTCTGTTCCTCGTCGGTGCAAACCGGAAGTATCCCACATTGCGGCTCAACATCCGTCCGGAGATTTCATGCGGGGTTACAGAGTT
>Ga0210407_10003715_pt1 | contig 12258 bp, 10 predicted proteins | sample IncBWC27MmetaG_FD_150860 | JGI IMG/M metagenome (GOLD analysis project Ga0210407, IMG submission 150860) | Forest soil microbial communities from Barre Woods Harvard Forest LTER site, Petersham, Massachusetts, United States - Inc-BW-C-27-M | ecosystem: Environmental > Terrestrial > Soil >... | reverse complement strand
TCGATCATCGGCGTGGGCGTCGCGAACGCCCTTATTTACGGGCGTGACGGCACAACCGGGGTCAACTGGTCGAGAGCCGTTGAGATCGGGTATTCGCTTCTTCTTTCGCCGTTGTTTGGTTTTGGGATCGCTGGCGCCCTCATTCTGGCGATCCGGTTTGGGTTCGGCAAAGACAAGATTCAGCCCATGGCAAGCGACCAACCCCCGCCATGGCGGACGCGCGGCATCCTCGTTCTCACCTGCACCGCGGTCAGCTTCTTTCACGGCGCCAATGATGGGCAGAAGGGGATGAACCTCGTGATGCTGATCCTGATCGGCACGATCCCGAACGCCTATGCGCTGAACCGGAGTCTTTCTCCGAGCCAGATCGAGCGCTTCGAGGCCGCGTCCAAAACGGCGAGTCAGGTGATCGCGAACAAGGCAAGCGGCTACGATGTTATTGGCGATCCCCGGTCAGCCGTAGAACTTTACGTGTCGCGTCACGCGATCGACGAGGGCACCTTTCCGTCCTTGGCGATTCTGGTGCGGACGGTCGGCGAGGAGTTCAAGCAATACGGCTCGATCGGCAGAATGCGGCCGAGCCTCGTGGCCGAGATCCGGAACGATATGTACCTCGTGTCCGAATCGTTGCGGCTCCTCATGCGGGATCGGTCAAGCGACCTCAGCGCGGACGACATTGCCAAGCTCCGCGATTATCAGAGCGCGCTCGACCAGGCGACGAAGTTCATCCCGCTCTGGGTCAAAATCGTCGTCGCAATCGTGCTCGGCTGCGGCACGATGATCGGCTGGAAACGCATCGTGGTCACCGTCGGCGAGCGGATCGGCAAGGCCCGACTGAGTGTGGCTCAGGGCGCATGCGCGGAGATCACGGCAGCCGCCACGATCGCGGTCGCGGACGGGTTCGGCCTGCCGGTGTCCACGACTCATGTGCTTTCGTCGGGCATCGCCGGAACGATGATGGCGAGCGGCGCCGGCCTGCAATGGCGGATGATGCGCAACATCCTGCTCGCCTGGGTGCTCACCCTGCCGGCAGCGATGCTTCTTTCCGGTGGGCTCTATTGGATTCTATCGCGCTATTTAGCAGCACAACTCTTGCGATGAGCGGCGGCTGACGGGAAGTCGGCATCCGCGAGCGCGCCCACAAAGGAACTGAGGGGGAATAAGCGATGCTTTATGGACTCGCACTCTTGGCCGGCATCGTCGCCGGTTCGCGAACTTTCACGGCGCCGGCCGCGGTGAGCTGGGCGGCGAGACTGGGCTATCTTCATCTCGACGGCTCCTGGCTCGCATTCATGGGCTATGCCTGGACGCCCTGGATCTTCACTCTGCTGGCGATCGTCGAAATGGTTGGCGATCAGCTGCCCTCGACGCCGAGCCGAAAAGTCCCGATGCAGTTTGGCGCCCGCATTGTCGGCGGCGCCCTGTCAGGCGCGACGATCGGCGCGGCGGCCGGCTCCTGGATCATTGGCCTTATAGCCGGCGTGATCGGCGCGGTGATCGGAACCTTCGGCGGCGCGGAAATTCGTGCTTACATGGCGAAGGCGCTTGGTCGCGACACGCCGGCTGCATTCATTGAAGACGCCGGCGCCATCATCCTTGGGCTCATCATCATCTGGGCGCTCCGATGAACCGCCATTTCGATGCGATCGTGATCGGCGCCGGGCAGGCTGGACCGCCGATGGTCGGCCGGCTTGCGGCGGCGGGCCAGAAGGTCGCGCTTATCGAGCGCGATCTGATCGGTGGGACTTGCGTCAACACCGGCTGCACGCCGACCAAAACGCTGGTCGCGAGCGCCTATGCGGCTCATCTCGCGCGGCGCGGCGCGGATTTCGGCGTGAAGGTCGGGCCGGTCGGCATTGATTTCGCCGCCGTCATGGCGCGCAAAGACGCAGTGGTCGGCAATTCCCGCTCACATCTTACGACTTGGCTGCAAGGCATGGCGAATTGCACTGTCATCCGAGGCCACGCCCGCTTCCTCTCTCCTACGACGATCAAAGTAGGCGACGACGTTCTGGAGGCCGAACGCTTCTTCATCAACGTCGGCGGTCGGGCGGTTATTCCCGACTTTCCGGGTCGCGATCAGGTGAGGACGCTGACCAACACGACGCTGCTTGAACTCGACGCCCTACCCCGGCGCCTTGTCGTCGTTGGCGGGAGCTATGTCGGGCTCGAGTTCGCGCAGGTTTTTCGACGCTTGGGAGCGGAAGTAACGGTGGTTGAAAAGGCGGCGCGGCTCGTTTCGCGTGAGGATAATGAAGTCTCGGATGCGATCTGCGAAATCCTGGAGGCGGAAGGCATTGAGATCCGGCTTGAATCGGAATGCATTCAATTCGAACCGCGCGGCGCGGAGATCGCGGTCGGCGTCAATTGCACATCTGGCGAACCCGAGGTTCTCGGTTCGCATGTGCTGCTCGCCGTCGGCCGTCGCCCTAACACTGACGATCTCGGGCTCGAGGCCGCGGGCGTGAAGGTCGACGCACACGGCTATATCGTCGTGGACGGGTCTTTGAAGACCAACGTTCCGCACATCTGGGCGCTCGGCGATTGCAACGGCCGCGGCGCCTTCACCCACACTTCGTATAATGATTTCGAGATCGCCGCGGCGAACCTGCTCGACGGCGCCACACGCAAAGTGAGCGATCGCATTCCCGTTTACGCGCTCTATGTCGATCCACCGCTCGGCCGAGTGGGCCTGACCGAGGCCGAAGCCCGTGCCAAAGGCCACACCGTTCGCATAGGCCGCCGGCCAATGACCCGTGTCGGCCGCGCGGTCGAGAAGGGCGAAACGCAAGGGTTCATGAAGGTCGTGGTCGACCGCGACACCGACGCCATCCTCGGCGCGGCGATTCTTGGCGTCGGAGGCGATGAAGCCGTCCATGGCGTGATCGAGGCGATGGCCGCGGGCGTGACGGCTTCCGCCTATACGCGCGTCGTGGCGATCCACCCCACGGTCTCCGAGCTTGTGCCCACGACCTTCGGCGAGCTCTCGCCGTGAAGACGCGTTGTCGTAGCCGAAACGGAGCGGCCTGCCGCTTGCACCTCAAATGTTTCCCGCCCAACTCTTTGTGCTAGGCTGGCTCAGAATTGTCAGAGGGAGAACGGACATTGCCCGAAGCGCCCCGACCGAGTCCGCGCAACGCCATTGGATCGCTCGTGCTGATCGCCGCCGTGGTCGCCGTCGCCGCCGCAGCCTTCGCCTACACGGGCGGCTGGTTCTCGCCGCAGCGCCTGACGCCGCAGAAGCTGGTCGACGGCTTCGATCTGGGATCAGCCCCGCCGCTTGGCCACCGGCGCAATCACGCCAAGGGAATTTGCTTCACCGGAATGTTCGAGTCGAACGGCGCCGGATCTGAGCTGTCGCGGGCTCAGGTGTTCGCGAAAGGACAGTATCCCGTGGTCGGACGCTTCAATCTGGCCACCGCGGACGCGAACGCCGAAGACGCCAAAGTGCGCGTGCGAGGCTTGGGCCTCATGATCTCCACGCCGGATGGTCAGGAATGGCGGATGGCGATGATCGACCCGCCGTTCTTCGCTGTCTCGACCCCGGAGGCTTTCCACGAGCTCCAGATCGCCTCCGCGAGCAAGGAGCCCGATGCGATGGCGAAGTTCGTCGGCGCGAATCCCGAGTTCGCAGCCTTCGGCGGCTGGGCGAAGAGCGCGCCCTGGACCGGCAGTTACGCCGAGGAGCCTTACAACGGCCTGAACAGCTTCATCTTCACCGACAACTCCGGAAATGACCACGCGGTGCGCTGGTCTCTGACGCCCGCGGCGCAGCCAGTCCCGGTCCCGCCTGAGGAACTCGCGAAACGCGGGCCTAACTTCCTCGAAACCGAGATCACCGACCGCATCAAGAACGGCCCGGCGCGTTGGACGATGCGGGTCACGGTCGCGAACCCCGGCGATCAGACGGCGGACCCGAGCAAGGCGTGGCCGGAAGACCGCCGCAGCGTCGAAGTCGGCGCGCTCATCGTCCAGCAGATCGAACCCGAAGCGGACGGTCCGTGCCGCGACATCAATTTCGATCCGGCCGTCCTGCCGAACGGAATACGGACCTCGGACGATCCGTTCCCCGCGGCCCGCTCATCGGCTTACAGGGTCTCCTACGACCGCCGCACGGCCGAGGAGAAAGACTATCCCCGCACCGCCACGGGAGCCGCCCAATGACGAACATTCAGCGGAACCGCCCAATCACGATCATTCACCGCTTCAACCCCCTCCAGCGAACGCTGCACTGGCTCATGGCAGTCTGCATCCTGGCGATGCTGTTCATCGGCGTCGGCATGGTGTCCACGGTCGCACCGAAATATTTGAACCTCATCAACATTCACAAACCGCTAGGGATCTTGATCCTGATCCTCGCGCTGATCCGCCTCGTTGTGCGTTTGCGCTACGGCGCCCCGCCCCTGCCCCTCGATCTGCCGGAACCGATGAAACTTGCGGCCTATCTCTCGCACTATGCGCTCTACGCGCTCATGATCGCGATGCCGCTGATCGGCTGGGCGATGCTATCGGCCGCGGAATATCCGGTGGTGATATGGCCGGGCATCTGGCTGCCGCAGATCCTGCCGCTGGACCCCAGCCTCCACACGCTGCTCTGGAACGCGCATTTCTATCTGGCTTTCCTATTTTTCGCGTTGATCCTGATGCATCTTGCCGCGGCGCTGTTCCACGCGCTGATCCGACGCGACGGGGTGTTCGATGCGATGGGGCCGGCATTGACGCATGACGAGATCGCGCCGGCGGAGTGACACGAAGCGCCGGGGCCTATTCGATCGAGGTAGCGGCACGCTCGTCGGTCAGAATTGGCGTCCCTTTCGCGCATCGCGCCTGCGCTCCAGGCGTCTCCATTGCTTCGTTTGAATGGCTCTTGACGGGAATACCGACCAGTTGGTACGGTACGGAATGATCGAATCTCGCTACCGATGGGTGATCGTTGCGGCGGGCGGCCTTTTGGGCTGCGTCGCGATCGGGTCGATGTTTTCCCTGCCGGTTCTGCTGCAGCCTATCGCCAAGGACACTGGCTGGTCAGTGACCGGCGTGTCCAGCGCCATGACCATCGGCTTTCTCGCCATGGCGTTCGGCAGCATGGCCTGGGGCAGCCTCTCCGATCGGTTCGGCCCCCGCGCTATTGTCATGACGGGCGCGATCAGCCTGGCGGTCAGCCTGGCTCTAGCGTCCCAAGCGACATCGCTTCTCGCGTTCCAGCTTGTCTTCGGACTTCTCGTGGGCGCGAGCGCGGCGGCGATCATCGTGCCGATGATGGCTTGCGTCACCGGCTGGTTCGACACGCATCGCAGCCTTGCCGTGTCGCTCGTCTCGGCGGGCATGGGCATGGCGCCGATGACCATGGCGCCCCTGGCCGCGTGGCTGGTTTCAGCGCTGAGCTGGCGAACCACGCTCGAGATCGTCGCTGCGGTCGCCGCTCTCCTCATGATCCCGGCCGCCCTTCTGGTGCGCAGACCGCCGGCGCTCGTCGGCGCCAGCGCTGCGTCGGCGGGCGCCCCACAATCGGGCATGTCGGTCGGCGAGGCGTTGCGCTCTCCGCAATTCGTTGTGCTGGTCCTGACCAATTTCTTCTGCTGCGCCACCCATTCCGGACCGATCTTCCATACGGTGAGCTACGCGCAAACGTGCGGCATCCCGCTCGTGGCCGCCGTCTCGATCTACAGTGTCGAGGGGCTTGCAGGCATGGGCGGGCGGATCGGCTTCGGGTTGCTTGGCGATCGGTTCGGCGCCAAGCGCGTTCTGATCCTCGGCCTGCTTGCGCAGGCGTTTGGCGCCCTCGCCTACGTCTTCGCCCGAGGCTTGGGCGAGTTCTATACCGTCGCCGCGTTCTTCGGCTTCATCTACGCGGGCGTCATGCCGCTCTACGCCGTTCTGGCGCGCGAAACCTTCCCGCTCCGGATGATGGGAACCGTCATCGGCGGCACGGCGATGGCTGGCAGCCTCGGCATGGCGCTGGGGCCGCTGGCCGGGGGCCTCATCTACGACGCTCTCGCCAGTTACACGTGGCTGTACGTCGGCTCCTGGGCGATGGGGATCGGCGCCTTCCTGATCGCCTCGACCTTCAGGCCCTTGCCGAAGGTAGAGCCGGCGTTGGCTCCGGCGACCGCGTGACCGCCTCCGCTCCCTCCGAACGAAAGGTTCTTCTCGGGTGTCAGGCGAGCGATCCGAGGCGCAATTCCCACGGCGCTATGCGGCTGATCCGCAGCTGGCCGCTTTTGGACCAACAGTCCTCAGCTAGACGGGCGGTGATCTCCGCGGCGTTGTCCGCGCGAACGATCAGCAGCACATCCTCAGTTCCCTGGAGCGGCCCGCCCAGCGCGATAAAGCCTTCTTCCTGCAGGCCATCCATGAATTGGGCGTGAGCAGCCCAGCCGTCCTGCTGCTCCAAGGGCCTCGTACGATCCCACTGCCCTTGCGAGCGAACCACGGCGAAGAGCCTGCGCATGAACCAACCCTCAGTCACATGCCGCGCCGGCTCGGCGCTTGCGGAGGAGCCCGGCGAGAGGCCGGGGCCAATGGGGCAATGAGGCGAGCGTCCGAGTTGCTGCTCGCCCTTTGCGCCTTAGCCCTCGAACTTGTTGTTCTTGGGGAAGCCTTTCGGCGGCAGGCGCCCGGCTTCGGCGCGGTTGCCGATCCACTCCTTAAGCTCAGGCTTGGCGACCGTGAACGTGCGCCCGGCTGAGTCGCGCCAGGTGAGGCCCTCGGCGATAGCAAAGACTCTGGCGTCGGAAATGCCGCCGTCCTTGTAGCGTTGAAGCCGCGTGCCCTTGCCGCGCGCCATCTCGTTGAGCTGCGTGAATGGGAACACGAGAAGCTTGCGGTTCTGGCCGATGATCGCGACATGGTCGCCGGCGGCGGACACGATCAGCGCCGCGGTCGCCGGGGCGGTGACATTGAGCACCGCCCTGCCCTTACGCGTCGAGGACAGAAGCTCATCGTCGCCAACGATGAAGCCGTTGCCGTCGCTCGAGGCGACGAGCCGCTTTGCGCCCGCCGTGTAGGCCCAGACGGCGACGATCGAAGCGCTCTCATCGATGTCGGCCATGAGACGGATCGGCTCGCCCTGCCCTCGTCCGCCGGGCAATTTCGAGGCTTCGAGCGTGAACACCTTGCCGTCGCTCGCCAGCACGAGAATCTTCGACGTCGTTTCGGCGAAGAACGCGGTCTTCAATCCGTCGTCGCCTTTGAACGTAGCCGTAGACAGATCGGCGACCTGGCCTTTCATCGCGCGGATCCAGCCCTTCTGCGACACGACGATGGTCAAGGGTTCGCGCTCGATCATCGCCTCGGCGAGATCGGCGAAGATGACGTCAGGCGCAGCTTCGAAGCTGGTGCGCCGCCGGCCGAGCTTGGTGTCGGGACCGAATTTCTTTTTGACGTCGCGGATCTCGACCGCGATCATCTGCCATTGCTTCTTTTCGCTCGCGAGCAGCGCCTCGATCGTCGCCTTCTCCTTGCTGAGGTCGTCCTGCTCCTTGCGCAGCGCCATTTCCTCGAGGCGGCGGAGGCTTCGTAAGCGTGTGTCCAGAACGTAGACGGCCTGCAGCTCGGTCAGGCTGAAGCGGGCTTTCAAGGCCTCCTTCGGGTCATCGTCCTCGCGAACAATGCGGATGACCTCGTCGAGGTTGAGAAAGACGATGATCATGCCGGCGAGCAACTCGAGCCGCTTGTCGATCGCCGCCAATCGGTGACGCGAGCGCCGCACCAGCACGTTGCGGCGATGATCGAGCCATTGCCTGAGCGCTTCGCCAAGCGAGACCACTCTTGGCGTCACGCCGTCGACCAGCACGTTCATGTTGACCGAGACCCGCGCCTCGAACTCGGTCAACCTGAACAAGGATTCCATGAGCGTTTCGGGCTCGACCGCGCGGGTGCGCGGCTCAAGCACGATCCGCACGTCCTCGGTCGACTCGTCACGGACGTCGGCGAGCAGCGGAATTTTGCGCTCGTTGAGAAGATTGGCGATCTGCTCGATCAGCCGGGACTTCTGCACCCCGTAGGGAATTTCATTGACGACCGCGACCCAACCGCCGCGCCCCGTTTCCTCCTTCGTCCACCGCGCTCTCACCCGAAAGGCGCCGCGGCCGGTCCGGTAGGTGTCGATGATCGCGGACCTGTCGTCGATGACTAGGCCGCCGGTCGGGAAATCCGGACCCGGCACGAAAGTGGCGAGCGCTTCAGTATCCGCGTCCGGATGGGCGATGAGATAGAGCGCAGCGTCGCAAAGTTCGGCAATGTTGTGCGGCGGAATCGACGTCGCCATGCCGACCGCGATGCCCTGCGAGCCGTTCGCGAGCAGGTTCGGGACCGCCGACGGCATGACGATCGGCTCTTTGGCATCGCCCGAGTAGTTGTCGCGCCAATCGACTGAGTCTTCGTCGACGCCCTCCATGATGAGGCGCGCCACATCGGTCATGCGCGCCTCGGTGTAGCGATAGGCGGCCGCGTTATCGCCGTCGATGTTGCCGAAATTGCCTTGGCCCTCAATGAGCGGGTAGCGCGAGACGAAGTCCTGGGCGAGACGCACCAGGGCCTCGTAGATCGCCTGGTCGCCGTGCGGATGGAACGAGCCCATCACGTCGCCTACGATCTTCGCGCATTTCTTGAAGGCCGTGCCGGGGTCGAGCCTCAAGATGTGCATGCCGTAGAGAATGCGACGATGGACCGGTTTCAGTCCGTCGCGAGCGTCGGGAAGCGCTCGGCCCATGATGGTGGAAAGGGCGTAAGCGAGATAGCGCTCCTCGAGCGCATCGCGGAGGTTGATGTCGATCGGGACAGAAGGCGGGGCCGGAGGCGGTGGAACAGGTTTGGCCATGGGTCCGCGGGTTACCCCGGAGGTTGAGTCGCGGCAAGGGCGGCGGGACCCGGTCGAAGGCGGACGCGGCGCAAAAGCGTAATATTAGATTCCAATGTTGTTAATGCTCGGCGATACGCAGAGGAAAAGATAACATTTACAATCGTTTGATCGAAATCTCTCAAAAACTTCTGTAGAATGGCGCTAAAGCAGCCGCGACGCGTGATGAGCTGACGTCTAGCAATTGGAAAGGCAGTGCCAGGTTACGTTCCACGGGATCTCACACTTAAGCGTTATACCATCAAACCATTCGGTGTGAAGGCTAACCTTGAAGCTGATTGAGCAGCCTGCCAGGGGCCGGCATTGTAAACCAAGGCGCTTGGCCTCGTTTCCTGTCACCAACACCCAGCAAAGCAAGATCGCAGGGGACCGCCGGGCTCATCTGCGTCGACGAGAGCAGCGTGCAAGAGAATGCGACTGTGAAGGAAATACAGTGGAGAAGGATAACTTGAACGCTCTAGGCGCCACGCGCCGCTCCCTTCTTGTGGGAAGCGGGGTCGCGATTACGGCTCTCGCCGGCACACATGCAGTGGCGGCTGTATCCGCGAGCACGCATCCCCCGGTTGCTGAACCGGTGGCTGGCCCTTATCCGGTTCCGCCCGAGGGAAGGACGGCCGGCCCCATCCTACCCAATCGAGGATCGTCGCTCGCGGGGAAGGTCGCTGTAGTGACCGGCGCCGCTCGCGGGATCGGTCGCGCAATCGCTGTCGAATTTGCCGCGAACGGCGCCGACGTCGTTGCGCTCGACATCGCCGGACCGGTCAGCCCGACGGCGGATGCCATTCCCGCAACCGAAGATGAACTCGAAGAGACAGTTGCACAGATCCAACACTACGGCCGGCGCGCAACGGCGGTGAAAGCCGACATCCGCGACATCGCGACACTTCGTCAGATCGCCGATCAGGTCGAACACGAGTACGGCAAGATCGACATAGTCGTCGCCAACGCCGCCATCCAAGGCTGGAAGCCTCTGATGGAGATGGATGACATGGATTGGAGGGACCAGATCGAGAATAATCTTAATGGCACAGCCAATACGGTTCGCGCCTTCGGCCCCAAGCTGGTTGCGCGGAACCGCGGCCGTCTCATTCTGCTGTCGTCCATGCAGGGAAGGGAGGGAACGAAGAGCGGCGCGAGCTATTCGGCCTCGAAATGGGGCATTCTCGGCTTGATGAAGTCCGCCGCGTTGGAGCTTGGGCAGTATAACGTCACCGTCAACGCGATCCTTCCCGGGCTGGTTGGGACAGCGCTCACCTACAATGAGCAGCGTTTCCGAGCCGCGATCGCCCAGTCGAACAGGACGCCCACGGCCAATCCTACGGCAGAGGAGGCTTGGGCTGCACGTGCGCCGACAGTGCCCCTTCAGGTTGGTTGGCTTCAGCCAGAAGATATTTCGCCGGTGGCGGTTTACCTAGCGTCAGATGCCGCCGCACTCGTGACCGGGGCTGAGTTTGCAGTGACGGGCGGAGATGCCGCGAAGGTGAGCTGATGCAAAAGCCGGGCTTGAGCCGCCGATGACTCTGGCCGTCGCAAGCAGTGCCGAGATTGTTTTTGCGCCCTACTCGATGCGCGGCGGACTTTCCCCTCGATGAGCCCAAGCGGTTGCAGCCGCGCCTGATCGGCCATTTCGCCTTAGATCACCGCAACAACATATAAATTGAGTAAGATAGGAGTAAGCTAGATGAATCGAATTCGGATTCTGATTTCCGGCCTCGCGCTGCTGTCGCCAATGGCCGGCGAAGCCGCCTCCACGCAGACGGACGGCGCCGCAGAAGTGGCTTCGAACGCTGCTTCGGCCTTGAGTCCGGTGGACGCCAATTTCGTCGCCCAGGCCAATCTCGGCGCCCCCTTTCAGATCGCTTCGGGCCGCATTGCCGAGAAGAAAGCGGCCACCGCCGACATCCGCGACTACGCGCATCTCATGGTGGTGTCCCATATACCGGTCGTTGATGGCCTCAACTCAATCCTACAGCGGAAGCGGATCGTGGCGCCGCCCGAGACGTTGTTGCAAGGCGCTTACGATTCAATGATTGCTTCCCTCAAGTCCGACGCAGGCGCGGCGTTCGACCGTGATTATGTGGAGGGCCAAGTCGACTACCAGAAAGGCAATGAAGCGCTTTTCCGATACGAGATCCAGAATGGCGCCGATCCGGGCCTCAAGGAATTTGCCCAACGCACCCTCCCTAAGATCGAAGACCACCTGCAGCGGGCCTTGAATTTGGCCAAGAGCAGCGTGGCCCCCGGTAATACCTCGGAGTAAGCGCGGATGTCATCCGCGTCATGGTTGTTCGGCCGCGCCGATGGCGCCTCTAGCGGCGTCGGCGTCCCGGCGTCCTGAGCTCGAAGGCCTCGCGCACAATTTCCTGGAGATCAATTGCTTACAGGACACAGATCGAGTTTTGCACGATGGGACACGGCTGCGTGATTGAAAGCTCGGGAACATTCCCCAAACGGCGGGATTGTTCATCCAACGTGCGCCGCGTTTGGAGGCATGAGAGGAGCTGCACAAAATTGCGCCATCTTGATGCTGCTCAATTTTGCGCCATGCTATCGATGCCCTCCATGACCTGGGTGCGGGGCGAAGGCGAACTTGCTGAGCGGTCCGCGGCTGAATCTCAGCCCAGTCCGGCTTCGCCGATCATTGTCGAAACCTTGGGCGAACTCCTCAAATTTGTTGTGAACTCCCCCTTGCCCATTGGATGGCTCAAGCAGAGCATTACATCAATGAGTCGAGCCGTCGGCATAAGACTTGCTGCGGCGGAATGGTCGAGTGTGGACTTGAGTTGAAAGGAGGAAGACTCCCAGGGTTCGGCATCATCCCAACTTGGTAACCCGCAAAGGGAACGGAGATGATCGGTCGAATCGCTGCGGTATTGTTGGCTGCATCCGCGAGCAGCGCGGATGCGCATGACTATTGGTCGGACGGGAAACCTATTCCCGATTGGGTGAAGGCTTCGTGCTGCGGACCGGCGGACGCCCATCATCTTCGCCCTGAGCAGGTGCACCGGATCTCCGACGACTATTACTCCGTCGATGGTTACGTCCGTCGCATCCCCGTCGGCCAGGCGCTACCCAGCCAGGATGGAGATTACTGGATCTTCTACCGGGATGACGGGGCCAGCGGCCAATCGGGCGTGTACTGCTTCTTTGTGCCGATGGCCTTCTGATCCCTGTAAGGGGTTTGGTAGATCCTGATTGGCGCCCGAGGCGTTTCGGCTGCGTGCTTTCCTGGGAAGCCGCCCCGCCAAGGGGATGACGCGCAGCCTCCAGGCGCCTACATAGCGGGCTCGCGGCCGGAGGTTCGCGGCCCCGGCCCGCGCGCGGCGCCGTCGCCGCCCCCGCTAGCCGCGTCTCGAAGCGCGCCTACTGGGGGAGAGCCGGCGATGCCGCCGCTGATA
>Ga0210407_10003712_pt1 | contig 12263 bp, 6 predicted proteins | sample IncBWC27MmetaG_FD_150860 | JGI IMG/M metagenome (GOLD analysis project Ga0210407, IMG submission 150860) | Forest soil microbial communities from Barre Woods Harvard Forest LTER site, Petersham, Massachusetts, United States - Inc-BW-C-27-M | ecosystem: Environmental > Terrestrial > Soil >... | reverse complement strand
GCCAAAGCCGGTGGCCTGCAGTCCTTCAGCGATGCGCAGCGTGCTTAGCCCGGAAAATGTGCCGGTCTCGACGATGAGTTCCGGCTTGATCGTGGTGACAATGGCTTTCAAGAAATCGAGCACTTCGACCTCGGCGCTCATCGAATCGTACATGCGCCAACGCTCAGGATGCGGGCATTCCGCCGTAGGGCGATGATATTCCGGTTGCAGAACGTCGCCGCGCGACACCATGTGCTCTACGATGCGGTGCTCTTTTTTCTGACCGTGGAATTGGTTTTTAATACGCCAAAGTAACACCGCGCCAAGCAGGATGGAAACGACGCTCGCCGCCTGGGCATTGGACATGCCGAAGAACGAACGCGGGTTGATGCGAATAAACTCGACTAGGAAGCGCGCGATGCCAGTGAGGATCAGGTAATTGCAGAAGATTTCGCCTTTGGCTTTGGGACCGCGCAGAGACTTCGTGCCCATGTGCCAGAGAAAAGCTGCAATCGCCAGCCAGATGAAAAACTCGTAAAGGGGGGTGGGATGTACGCGTTCGGTCGTGGGGACAAGACCGTTGGAAAAGCTCATGCCCCAGGGAAGCGAAGTCGGAATACCGTAGTCACCATCGCCAGAGAGTAGGCAGCCGATGCGTCCGATGGCGTAGCCGACGCATGCGGCCGGCGAGCAAATGTCCAGAAACTCGAGAAGGGGAGTTTTTGCCCAGCGCGCCAGAATCACGAGCGCAATAAATCCGCCGAGAAAACCGCCAAACCAGGCAAAGCCATAGCGGCTGAAGAGTTGCGGCCAGGGGTCCGCAAAAAATTCGTGGGGACTCTCGAGAACGTGGTAAAGCCTTGCGCCGATCAAGCCAGCGAGGCCGGCGATTCCGATGATCAGAAAGCCTTCGTCTTTTTCGTTTCTGGCGGAAATATTCTGGAGCTGCGATCTCCGCCGATCGAAATCGGCCTGTAAGACGTAGGCAGCAACCAGCATGCCTGTGGCAACCATCAGCCCAAACGTGGGGATGGCCCATGGTCCGAGATGCAAGAAAGGGATCATATTTGGATGCGAATCCGACTCCTTCGGGAGTATACATGACACCACGAGCGCGCTTGGAGGGCCCGCACCAGACGGCGGCCCAAGAGCGAATCGGATCATCGATTGGCGGCCGGTGGCGCAGTCGGAGCGCAACGGCGGTGGAGAATGGCGCCGATCAGTAACCATATGGCCAGGGCTATCCACTCGGAGAGAGTGAAGTGGCCGGGAAAGGCGGGGATTAGCTTCATGAGCAGGAGGAGCAAAGAAACGCATATGCCGAGAGTGGTGATGAGGCGCATGCCGAGACGTGGCTCGACCAGCCAGAAGGAGAGGCAGGTGGCCAGCCAGCCGAGGGCGGAGGCCATCGAGCCGACTTCGGTGACTGGCACGAGGATCGCGTCACCCAGAAGGAGTCCGAACAACGTTCCTGCGGTGATACCGATGATGGCGACGGACGGGGTGGAGAATCTTGCATGAATGGTGGCAAAGCGCGCCGCGACGGTGCCGCGGCGAGCGTAAGCAAAGAGAAGGCGCGTGGAGGCGGCGAAATTTCCATTGAAACACTGGAAGAGGCCGAACAGTGCCATGGTGAGAATGAGTTGCACGGGCCAGTGCCTGCCGATGCCATGCTCGAAAGCAATGGCGGTAGCGAAGCGCTTTCCTCGCAGCGTCTGCCAGGGCGCGATGTACGCTACGGCTGCAATCGAAAGTGCATAGAAAAGTGCGCCGACTCCGAGGGCTAGGCCGATGGCCTGCATGTAGCTCGCTTGGCGGAAATCGGGGTTGGCTTCCTCCGCGTATTTGGGGACGGACTCGAAACCGGTCATGAAATAGGGAACGATCTGCAACGTCAGGAGGATGGAGAGAAACGGAGTGGCGTGAAAGGCGGGATGAAAATTCCCTAGAGCGCCGCGGACGCTGCTGATGCCGACGAGCGCGACGAAAATAAGCAGAACCATGGACGACATGGTTTTCTGAAAGTTGGCGCTGGGACGGATGCCACGGTAGTTGATGGTGGCGAGAAGCAGCGTGAGTGCGATGCCCAGGATGAGGCGCGGGAGGAAAACCGGCTGGCCCGCGACGCGATACAACTCGAAAGAATCAAGCGAAGGGAAAATGTAGGCGGCGATTTTTCCGAGCGCGACGGCTTCCCACGGGCACACGATAAAGTAAGCGAGAAGCATCATCCACCCAGCGAAGTAGCTCACTATGGGCGGAAAAACCTGCGCGGTGTAGGCGGCTTCGCCGGCAGCGTCGGGAAGGCGCTTGACCCATTGGCCGTAGACGTAGCCGACCGGAAGCAGAATGATGCCGCCGATGGCAAATCCCAGTGCCGCACCCGCAGGACCGCCTCGTCCCAGCCAATCGTCCATGAGCACGAGCCATCCGGTGCCAATCATGGTGCCGAACGCGAGGGCAAAGTAGTCGTGCAGACGAAGTTTGCGAGCGAGAGAAGCCATTTAGAGGACGCAGAGCAATTCGTAGAGGAGATTCGCGGCAAGCAGCGAAGTGATTTCGCCGGTGTCGTAGGGCGGGGAGACTTCGACCAGGTCGCAGCCGACGATGTCTAGGCTGCGCAAAGCGCGAACGAGTTCTAGGATTTGGATGCTGGTTAGGCCGCCGACTTGGGGCGTGCCGGTGCCGGGGGCGTAAGCGGGATCGACGGCGTCGATATCGAGCGTGACGTAAACGAGCTTGCCGCGGAGCGCGCGCAGATGGCGTTGAACGCTCGGCAAACCCTTCTTGTGAAATTCCTCAGCGGTGACCATCCTGACTCTGTGGGCGCGGGCGAAGTCGAAATCATCTTCGCCATAGACTTGGCCGCGAAGACCGACCTGCAACACTTCGCCATCCACCAAGAGACCCTCTTCAAAAGTGCGGCGGAACGGAGTCCCGTGAGAGTACTTGCTGCCGAAATACTCGTCCCACAAATCGTTGTGAGCGTCGAATTGGATGAGAGAAACAGGTCCATGCTTTTTTGCCACCGCGCGGAGGATCGGAAGGCTGATGGAGTGATCGCCTCCCACGCAAACACAACGTACCCCCGCCTCGAGAAGCGGAGCAATGCCCTTTTCGATGCGGAGAAACGTGTCCTCGATCGAAAGCGGATTCACAGAGAGATCGCCAAAGTCGGCGACCCGATGCTTGGCGAACGGATTTACGTGTAGGACGGGATTCCAGGGGCGGATGATCGCCGACTGGACGCGTACATGACGCGGCCCGAAGCGCGGTCCGGGGCGATAGGTTGTGCCGCCGTCGAAAGGTACGCCGATCAGGGCAATCTCCAGTTCCGCGGGCTGGGCAATGTACGGCAGACGCATAAAGGTCGGGATCCCGGTGAAACGAGCGAACGCGAGGGCATCGAGCGGCTGGGGATGAGGCAGACGATAGCTGCGTCGGGGTTTAGGCACGGGCTGGCATCTTATGCCTCCAAAATGAGCCGCGTCAACGCGCTTTCCGCAACAGAATAAAGCACTTACGGATTGGCGCGGCTAGTAGCCGCAGCTGGGGCAGCTGGTTGATCTGGAATTGAGTTGGTCAGCAATCAGTTTTCACTTGTCATTCATATGGCAATAACAGAGACAGCCTAGAACGTTACGCTGGGTATGCCTCACTCCCGCCGCCTGCCGGATATGTCCATCCGGTCAGCGACAACCGATCAGTCTAGAACCAACTTAAGAAGGAGACATCGATATGCACCAGGGCTTCACGAAGGCGATGGCGATGGCTACAGCAGCCGCCCTGACCCTTTTGCCGGTAACTCCTGCTGTTGCTAGAGATCCCAGTAACGGCGATACGCTCACTCCGATCAAGCACTTAGTGATTATTTTTCAAGAAAATGTATCGTTCGACCATTATTTCGGAACCTATCCGAACGCTCTTAACCCGGATGGTGAGCCGGCATTTCACGCAAAAAGGCGCACCCCTACCGTCAACGGGCTCTCGGCAGCGCTCCTAAGCAACAACCCTAACTCTTTGGGCACTGGAAACGGTACCGGCGCCACAAATCCCTTCCGACTCGACCGTTCCCAGGCCGCCACGAACGATCAGAATCACGCCTATGGGCCGGAACAAGCAGCGGTTCACCTGGGATTGATGGACCTCTTCCCGAGCAAGGTGGGTACTGCAGGACCGCCACCGAATGCCCCGCCACTGGCGGTCACTACCAAGGGCCTCACCATGGGTTACTACGACGGGAACACCGTCACAGCCATGTGGAACTATGCGCAGCACTTCGCGATGAGCGACAATTCGTACAACACAACATTTGGGCCGTCGACTCCGGGATTGCTGAATCTAGTGGCTGGCCAAACCAACGGGGCAGTAAACGTTATTAATGGCACCGGGAACGAGACGGATGGCGGCAGTGGTTCGCTGACGGTTGTCGGCGACCCTGATCCGCTCAACGACATTTGCTCAGCCCCAACCCGCAACCAAGTTCAAATGTCCGGTCACAACATCGGCGAAATGCTGAGCACCGCCGGCGTAAGCTGGGGTTCGTTCATGGGAGGCTTCGACCTGACCATTAAGAATACCAACGGCACCACGGGTTGCGCTCGCAGCTCAACCGGAGTGGCGGCGACAACCGGCGACTATATTCCGCACCACGCTTTCTTCCAATACCACCCAAAAACGGCGAACCCCAAGCACACGCGTCCAGCGTCTGTCTCGGAGATCGGCCACGACGGCCCGGCAAATCACAACTATGACATCAACGACTTCTACGCGGCGCTCGGTGCCGGTAAACTGCCTGCGGTCAGCTTTCTCAAGGCGATCGCTATTCAAGATGGACATGCTGGCTATTCCGATCCCCTGGACGAACAGACGTTTGTGGTCAACGTGATCAACGCCCTGCAAAAGTCGCCCGATTGGGAGAGCACGGCGGTGGTGATCGCGTATGACGACTCAGACGGGTGGTACGACCACCAAATGGGCCCGATAGTGAATCAATCCACCGCCCCCGCGGATGCTCTCACGGCGGTGGGCGCGTGTGGCGATGGCAGCTCCGCTCTTCCTGGTGTTGATCCCGGCAACGCGCACGCACAAGGGCGTTGCGGTTATGGCCCCCGGTTGCCTTTGTTGGTGGTTTCACCCTGGGCAAAGAAGAACTTCGTAGACCACACCGTGACGGACCAGAGCTCCATCATCCATTTCATTGAGGACAACTGGCTGGACAGCCAGCGCATCGGGCAAGGGTCGTTCGACGCTATCGCCAATTCGATCGATCAGATGTTCGATTTCGAGCGCTTACCTACCGATAATGCCGGCCGGTTGGTTCTCGATCCGGGCACTGGCTTGGTCGTCAGTCACGACGACGAGCGCTAGCAGAATCGTATTTGCATGGATCTAAGTTAAGCTGAATGGGAGGCATGCGGTGACAAGCCGCATGCCTCTTCTCTTGGTAGATGCTTCCTTTTCTGTTGGATGAAGAATGAAACGACGCTTTGGCTCATTCACTCGCCGAGAATTCCTGCGAAATTTCGGGATGCTCGCGGCGGCTCTGGCGGGAGGACAAACCAACGTCCACAAGACCGGCATCATCGCGCGTCCGTTGCTGGACCTCAATTCCCTTGAGAAATTCGTGGACTCGCTTCCCATTCCGGGAATTATCCGGCCGAAAGGCACACGGCCCAGTCCCGAGAATCCCGCCAGTGTGATTCCCCATTATCGTCTGGCGATGCGCCAATTCACGAGCAAAATTCACCGGGATGTCAAGCCGACGCGCCTTTGGGGATTCGAGGAAGGTTCGCCCGGGCCAACGATTGAAACACGCTCCGGCGAGGCATTGCTGGTCGAGTGGGCGAACGAACTTCCGAAGGCGCACTTTCTGCCCATTGATCACACCGTTCACGGCGCGGAAGCGGACAAGCCCGGCGTCCGGGTAGTCACGCACCTGCATGGCGCCAAGGCGCCCGCGGATAGCGACGGTTATCCCGAGGATTGGTGGCTCCCGGGGACATCAAAAACCTACTACTATCCGAATCGCCAGGATGCCGCGCATCTGTGGTACCACGACCATGCCTTAGGGATCACACGGCTGAACGTTTATGCCGGATTGTTTGGCAGTTTTTTCGTAAGAGACAGTTTTGAAGACGGGTTGAACCTGCCCAAAGGCAGGTACGAGATTCCGCTGACCATTTGCGACCGCTCGTTAGACCTTGAAGGCCAGTTGTTCTATCCCATCTCGCCAGATCCGGAATCGCCGTGGGTACCGGATTGCTTCGGCGATGCGATTTTGGTGAATGGGAAATTGTTTCCCTATCTCGATGTTGAGCCGCGCAAATATCGGTTTCGCGTGCTCAATGCGGCGAACGGAAGATTCTTCCATCTTGCACTTTCGAGTGGCCAGGAGTTTCATCAGATCGGAACTGACCTGGGATTGCTGCCCGCGCCTGTGAAACTAACGAGTCTGTTGATCGCGCCCGGCGAGCGCGCCGACCTTGTTCTGGACTTCTCCGGCCACGCAGGGGAAAAGATCGTAGTAACGAATGACTCTCTGACGGTCATGCAGTTTCGTGTTTTGAAGTCAGGAACGCCTGACACTGGTGCGCTGCCGGCCGCGCTGCGTCCGGTGCCGAGAATTGCGGAATCCGATGCCGTCAAGACCCGCGTGCTCACGCTTGGAGAAAAAGATGACAAAGCCACGAATCCAGTGATGATGCTGCTCAACAATGCTCACTGGGACATGCCGGTGACAGAGAATCCGACGCTCAATTCCGTCGAGATCTGGAACTTGCTGAACTTTACGGATGACTCGCATCCGATTCACCTCCACTTGGTCCGATTTCAAATCCTCGACCGCCGGCCTTTTGAGCCGGAGTACTACTACCAGGGAGGCAGAGTCGAGTACATCGGCGCGGCGGTTCCGCCAGCGCTGAACGAAGCCGGTTGGAAAGACACCGTGCAAGCGCATCCGGGTATGGTTACGAGGATCATTACAAGGTTCGAGGGCTACACGGGAAGGTACGTTTGGCACTGCCACATTCTGGAACATGAAGACAATGAAATGATGAGGCCCTACGACGTGCTTCCGCTGAAGTAGAACGAGCGTGTTTGGAATCGCACGCTGTGCCGCATTTCGCTGAAAACTCACGTGCCAAAGACAACCCCGTGCACGTGGCGCTCATCCGTTAAGTCATCCTCCCGGTGCAAGGAGGGATGATCGTGCGATGGCTTGTTGTGGCTGGCCTTGGCGGAATGCTGCTTGTCGGGGGCGGTTTGCGGGCGGCTTCGAGAAATGAGGCCAACGCGGCGAGCCGTGATAAGGCGCCTGCGCCTGTTGAAGCCTCAGCTCCCCTTATTGATGAGGTTGTGTTCATAGGGCTGCGGCATATTGCTACGCAGACGGTCGAAGCGCAGATTTCTTCGCACGCGGGCGCGCGACTTGACTTGAACAAGGTCGAGTCCGATGTGAAAGTGCTTGGACGGCTGGGATGGTTCGGCGAAATCGGGGTGGAAACGCAACCCACGATAGACCCGTCGTCACTCGGCAGCGGCGATACAACGCAACGAGTGCGACTCGTCTTCCGCGTAACGGAACTGCCCTACCTCACGAGCGTGGAATATGCGGGATCTCGGCTGCTCTCGCGTGCGCAGATTGAAAAAATTCTCGGCGAGCAACACCTGATTCCGCGGTTGGGTGAACCCGCTGCTCCCGCAAACCTACAACGTATTTCAAAAACAATTCAGTCGGCCCTCGCGGAGTTGGGCCGCCCGCAGCCGCGACTGGAGATTCATCGCGAAGAGCTTCGAAACGGGACAGTTCACGTGCGCTTCGCAATTCAGGATGGGCCGCACATCCCTGTGGGGCGGATTGAGTTCGAAGGACATCCCGAACTCTCAGCAGCATTGCTGCGGCATGAGATGCGGCGAACCCCACCCGGCGCGATTTTCGCCTCGTGGCGGGGCAGAGATGCGTACACACGCGAGGGATTTGAGGAGGATCGCTCCAGAATACTGATCTACTACCAGGATCACGGATACCCTGAAGCGCGGATCGGCACAGCTAGCGTTTCGGCCTATGAAAAAACGGCCAGCAAGTGGATTCCGCCGCCATTTCGCACTTCGGGAAAACGTCTCCAAGTCTCCGTGCCCATCGAAGCTGGTCCCTTTTATCGCGTGGAATCCGTGGGCATCAGTCCTGAACTCACCGAGGCGGGCGGCAAGCGCGGAGCAAAACTCCTGGAGTATGCGCAGGCAGAGGTCGGCTCAGCGTACTCCGCGAGGGCGCTTGAAGATTTACGGCATGCATGGGTAGCGGCGAAAACGGCAAAGCGTAACGGCGAAGAGGCTGGCCCGGAGCGAAGCGTTGAAACATCGCGAACACTTGATCTTGAGACGCACCGGGTGCGCGAGAGAATTGGGTTTAGCGACGCACCGCCCTACATTGTGCGACGGATTGAATTCAAGGGTCTTCACAGATTCGGTGATCGCTATCTGCGGCGGCGCATCGGTTTAGAGGAAGGCAGGCCATTTGATGAGCATGCGCTCGAAAGGGGGCTCGCGCGGCTCACGAGGACGGGCTACTTTCATCAGATTAAGAAAGAAGACATTCGCGTCGACACAGACGACATCACCCATACGGCTGACGTGACGATCCGCGTCTCGGAAGCCGGCCAGCAACGCGCTTCCTTCTCTGGAGGGTTCGGACCGTTCGGCAGCACTATCGGGATAGCTTACGCGCTGTTCGATCTCCTGCAGCGGGAGGAACTGCTCACGGCGCAAATTGACGGAGGACCGGAAAGCCTCGAAATCGTCCTTGCTCTGGTGATGGAAGGCTTTCTCGGCTCGCGCAGTTCGCTGGCCCTTTCCATTTTCAACCATGTGCTTCGCCCGCGTTTTACGAGCAGTGCTGAAGGCCCGTTCTACACATCTCGGAGCGCAGGAGTGAACGCGGGTTGGAGCTATCCCTTGACCAATACAAACTCTTTGGCGGTGAACTACAGCCTTTCGCGTACGAACACAGCTTATTCGTTCGCACTTCCAGCTTCTCTCACTGGGTTGCCCGCCAGCGATCTGCGCGCAGAGACTTCCAGCAGCGCTGCGGGACTGGGCTGGACGCACGACGCAGGGAGTGAGCGGCTGTCTGTTACCAATTCCATTTCGGGCGGATGGCTGGGCGGAAGCGAAAATGTGATTCGTTCCAGTGAGGAATACGCGCGAATCTTTCCGGACCCGTTTTTCAATCGCCAAAGTGGCTGGGCCTTTCGGTCTACGTTCACCGGCGCTGCGAGCTACCGCGGCGCCTTGCCGCTGTGCTTGCGGCTTTCTTCGGGCGACGCACAGGTTCGTGGCCTCAGCTCTGGCGACCTAGGGCCGTATGCCGTATTCCCATCGGTATCAAGTTCCGGGAATCAAACTTATTCGGCAAGCCCAACGGGAGCCAATGTGATCAGCGCCGCGAATGCGGAGTATCGCGTTCCGCTTGGCCGAGGGAGGCAAGCGGCAGCCTTTTTTGATTTGGGATCGGGCTGGCTGCTACCCAATTGGCTGGGGAAGACGCGCCCTACGCTGCTGGATTCCACGAACGGCATTCTGCATGGGTCCATCGGGATCGAGCTGAGGTGGACGGTGCCGGAGATTCAGGTGCCCGTGCGTGCGTACTACGCCGTGAACGTATTGCGATTAAATCACTTTCTAGAGTTACCGGATGGTTCGCTCTTCCACGCGCACAACCGCTTGTTCGCCTTCGGCTGGGCGCTCGGAATGCTGTTCTGAGCGGCCCCCTCTGTACTAAACTCCCAGCACCATGAAACACCGTAAACAGACCAAGGAATCCGCAAGGCTTGCTGAGCCCTATTGCGTCTCGAAGGGCGAAAAATTCCGCCTGAAGGATCACGACACGGGCGACACCGGCGAGGTCAAGAACAAGGAGCACTGCCTAAAAATTATCGAGAATCGCGCCGGCCTGCTCAGCAATTTGCAGGACAGGCTCTATGCGCAGGATCGCTGGGCGCTCCTGCTCGTGATTCAAGCGATGGACGCGGCCGGCAAAGACGGCGTGATCAAACACGTCATGTCCGGCGTAAATCCGCAAGGATGCGAGGTTCATGCCTTCAAGACTCCAAGCGCCGAAGAACTCAATCACGATTATCTGTGGCGGGCGCACCGATGCGTCCCAGAGCGCGGCAAGATCGGCATCTTCAATCGTTCCTACTACGAAGAAGTTCTGGTTGTGCGAGTCCACCCCGCCCTCTTGCAGGCGCAAAGGCTGCCCGAGCCATTGATTACCAAGCATATCTGGGAGCAGCGCTATGAGGACATCAACGCCTTCGAACATTATTTGACGCACAACGGCGTGGTGATTCGCAAGTTTTTCCTGCATGTTTCGAAGAAAGAACAGAAGCAGCGTTTTCTGGAGCGTCTGGAAGATTCAAAAAAGAACTGGAAGTTTTCGATGGCCGACGTCAGAGAGCGTGCCCACTGGAAGGACTACCAGGAAGCATACGAAGAGATGATTCAGAATACCGCCACGAAGCATGCGCCATGGTATGTGGTTCCCGCGGATAACAAGTGGTACACGCAACTGATCGTAGCCTCCACGATCATCTCCACTCTAGAGGACCTCGATCTTTCCTTCCCGGAGGTCGACAAAGAGAAGAAGAAGGAACTGGAGGGCGTGCGTGACTCGCTGCTCGGCGAGCGAGACTGAACCCAGCCGGAAGTTGCCCGATGGAAAACAGCACGGCGCAGAACCCCTTGCCAGCCAGGCAAGAGATTCTGCGCCGGATTTACGAGGCTAGAACTCGAACCGAAGTGCGAACTGCATAACGCGCGACGGTTCTTGGCCGGCCAGAGAATTGATCACCCCGAACGTCGACCCGGTGATCAAGGTGTTGGGCAGCCCGAAGTTCGGGTGGTTGAACAAGTTAAAAGCCTCCGCCCGGAATTGCAGCCGATACTTCTCCCGAAAAAGCGGGAAGAACTTGGAGACAGCCAAATCCATGTTGGAGAAATGTGGACCTCGGAGCGTGTCGCGGTTACCGACTTGCAATCCATTTACGAACGAAAATGCTCCGATGGCGTTCTGCGGGTCCGTGAAGAATTGGATTTGATTGTTATGGGCCGTGTCGGTATGGAGGCTGGTGGCGACCGCGGACTGATTCCCCGTGAAAAATGCCCCCTGATCCGCGGCGAGGCTGGTGGTGCTGCCGCCAGCATTGGCAGTGAGAGCCAATCCCGATCGCCACGTTACGATTCCGGAAGTCTGCCAGCCGCCGATGATTTCATCCAGCCAACGCGCGGAATTCCGCCCAAAGACCTGGCGGCGTCCGAAAGGCAGATCATAAACGAAATCGGCGCTGACCTGATGCGTCGCGTCAAACTCCGAGTTTCCCCTGCAAACGCTCACATCCAGGGCATCGCAGAGAACTTGCGTCGACCCGCCCACGAAGTTTCCGTTGTTATTGGCGATCACCGAGCTGTTGTCGATGGAATGGGAATATGTGTAGTTGAAATCAAACTGCAGGTTGTGCGACAGGCGCTTCCGCAGCGTCGTAAACATCGCGTTGTAGGAAGAGTAGCCTTTGTTGGTACCCAGGGCATTTACGAAAAACTGAGAAGGGATGCCGACGTTCGGTGGCACAAGGCCAAAGATACTCAGCATAGCTCCGCCGAGGTTTCCCTGCTGGAGAGCGGTCTGATTGACGGCGTAGACCGCCTGGGTGCAGGTGGAAAATGGCGTACCAAATACGGCCTGGTTGACCTGCGCACAAGTCGCGCCGGTTCCGGCCATTATTTGGTTTTCGAAAAAAGGTAGCGGAGCGATGTTTGCCGGACTGATTCCCTTGCGGGCTTCCTGCTCGAGGGTTGTGAAATCGCCCACCAGGCTATGGCCCGATCGAGGGTCAACGAAATTGATGACCTGCGCGCCATCGGCCAACACGAACAGCCTGCGGCCCAAGCGGCCGTAGTAGTCCACTTCTAATTGAAAACCGCCAGGCAGTTCGCGTTGCATGCCCAGGGAGAAAGTTTCTGAATACGGCGTACGCAGTTTATTGTCGACACCATAATTGAAGATGGCGTTCGGCGTCACCGGGGTCTTGAACGCCGGCGCCGTAACTGGAAACGGCAGGGCATTCGCAGCCGTGAACCGCGGGTCGGATTCCAGGGAAGCAGTTGCCCCGCCTCCGCCAAACAGAGCAGCAACCGTGTTTCCGTAAACATAGTTGGACTGGTCTTCGAGGTTGGTAATGGCGTTGATTACGGTCTGGTCGTAGATCAGGGAGCCTTGCGCTCGT
>Ga0210407_10003711_pt1 | contig 12264 bp, 10 predicted proteins | sample IncBWC27MmetaG_FD_150860 | JGI IMG/M metagenome (GOLD analysis project Ga0210407, IMG submission 150860) | Forest soil microbial communities from Barre Woods Harvard Forest LTER site, Petersham, Massachusetts, United States - Inc-BW-C-27-M | ecosystem: Environmental > Terrestrial > Soil >... | reverse complement strand
GGCGTTGCCGGGCAGGCCTCGAGCGGGCTGCGCGCGGCCTGGCCGGGGACCTGGCAGATGTCGGCCGGGCACAGGTTGAAGCCGGCCTGGGCGTCGCGCACGATCCGGATCGCGTAGAGATAGTGGCCGTCCATCACCTCGACCCGCACGATCGCCCCCTCGTCGGACTCGAGGTACTCCTGCACCAGCACGGTGCCGTCCGGCCCGAAGTCCAGGCGCCCGAGCCCCGCTTCCAGCTCCTCCCGCGAGTTGAACAGGACGATCCCGGCTCCGGAGCCCCCGACGTTCGGCTTGACCACGAGCGGGAAGGGGATCAGGTCGAGCGCCTTCACGATCTGGTCGCGGTGGTTGACGACGACCGCGCGGGGATAGCGCGCCCCGATCCGCTCGAGCAGCTCGAGCTGCAGGGCCTTCGACTTCTCGCCGCGGTAGGCCGCCACGCCGTTGATGACCGGCACCCCGAGGGCCGCGTAGTGGCTGAGCAGCGCCTCGGCGTAGAAGAGCACGCCCCCGTGGCCGCGGGTGGCCGACGACGGGCTCGTGCGATTCACGATGACCGAGTAGCGTGGCTCGCGGTCGCGGGGATCGTAGGCGTGATTCGAGTGGTCGATGCGCTCGTACGGCAGCCGGCGGGCCTGGAGCTCCGCCACGAGGCGGCTCGACCACTCCGGGTGCTCGTCCAGGATCCCGATCGGGGCGCGCAGGGAAGCCGTCATGGTCTGCCTCGTTTCAGCCAGTTAAACCGCATGTTGTCCATTGGATCTATTGTCGACCGGCAATAGGTATAATTGGCCGGATTTCTCGGGCTGTCAAGGGCCGGTGAGGTCCGGTATCCTCGGGCGCACCGAGCGCCCCGACACACCGACCCGGCGCCCGAGGAGGCCCGTCAATGCTGACACGCCGGAAGTTCCTCGCCGCCGGCGCCGGCGCCATCGCGCTGGTCGGCCGCCCATCGCGTGCGCTGGCCCAGACGCCGCGTCGTGGGGGTACCCTGGTCATCCGCGCCTGGGACCCGCCGCACTTCGACGCGAGCCTCGTGCACGCCTACAAGACCCACGTGGCGGTCTCGTTCACCCACAGCCGGCTCCTCCGCTACCGGGCCGGCGCTGCGGTGAAGCCCGGCTCGCTCGTGATCGAGGGCGACCTGGCCGAGTCGTGGACACAGCCGAGCGACACCACCTACGTCTTCAAGCTGCGCCGCGGGGTGCGCTTCCACGGCAAGCCGCCGGTGAACGGCCGCGAGCTGACCGCGGACGACGTCAAGTTCACCTTCGAGCGCATGCTGACCGAGGCGGGCAGCAACGCGTCGATGTACCGCGCCATCGCCAAGGTGGAGGCGGTGGACCGCTACACCGTGCGCTTCACGCTGTCCGAGCCCTTCGCCTGGTTCCTCGACATGGTGGCGAGCCCCATGGCGGGCGGCATCGTGGCCCGCGAGTGCGTGGAGAAGTGGGGTGATCTCAAGAAGCCGGAGGCGGTGATCGGCACCGGGCCTTGGATGCTCGAGAGCTATCGGCCCAACGTGTCGCTCACCATGGTGCGCCACCCCGGTTACTTCGTGGCCGGGCTGCCGTACATCGACCGGGTCGAGCTGTTGGTCGACGAGGACAACGCCTCGCGCATGGCCGCGTTCCTGGCCGGGCGCTACGACCTGGGCTGGGAGTTCCCGGGGACGATCAACCGGACTGACTGGGTGCAGATCAAGGACCGGCTGCGCCAGACGCGGCCAACCCTGCGCACCGTCGAGTTCCCCTCCAACGTGGTGAACGATCTGGCGATGCGCACCGACCAGAAGCCGTGGAGCGACGTGCGGGTGCGCCAGGCGGTCTCGATGGCGATCGACCGGCGCGAGATCATCGAGGCGACGCTCGAGGGCGTGGGCGTGGTCAACGGGCCGCTGCCCGCCGCGCTCGGCGACTGGGCCCTGCCCATCGATCAGCTCGGGGAGGGCGCCCGCAACTACCGCCACGATCCCGCCGAGGCCAAGCGCCTGCTCGCCGCCGCCGGCTACCCGTCGGGCTTCCCCGCGAGCGTGTGCTTCAACTCCTACGGCTCGACGGTGCTGGTCGACACCATGCAGCTCGTGCTCAAGCACCTGAAGGCGGTGGGCATCGACGCGCGGCTCGACCAGAAGGAGTACGGCGCCTACCAGGCGACGTGCCGGCTCGGCAAGTTCGACTCCACCGTGTTCGGGCCCCTGACCCCATTCCTCGACGCCGACAACTTCCTGTTCGGCCAGTACTTCACCGGCGAGCCGCGCAACCGGAGCCACGTGAAGGACCCCGCGCTGGACGACCTGCTGGTCCGCCAGCGCCGCACCATGGACGTCCGAGCGCGGCGAGACGTCATCAACGACATCCAGCGCCACCTGGCCAAGCAGCAGTACTACGTGCACGTTCCCACCGGGACCTACATCGCGGTGTGGGACGGCGCGCTGAAGAACTACGGCCCCAACCTGGGCTACGACTACGGCGGGCGGCTCCTCACCGCCTGGCTCGACCGCTGAGCCCGCCCGTGACCGAGCGAGATCGGATCGCGGAGTTCAAGGAAGTGGTCGAGATGATGCCCGACGATCCAGTGGTCCGGTTCGGCCTCGCCGGCGCATACCTGGACGCTGGGCAGGCCGACCTGGCGGCGGCGGAGTACGCGGAGGCGGTCCGGCTCAAGCCCGACTACTCAGCCGCGCACCGCGGCCTCGGCCGTGCCCTCGAGCGGGCGGGCCGTCCCGCCGAGGCGGTCGCCGCCTATACGACCGGCCTCGAGGTGGCGGCCCGCACCGGCGATCTGCAGACCAAGAAGGAGATCGAGGTCTTCCTCCGGCGGCTCGGCCAGCCGGGGGCGTGACGCCGGGTGGGGCGCGCGCTTTACAGCATCGCCACGGGGGGATAGGCTGGGCACGGTTCGTGAAGAATCCCGATCGAAGAGGAGATCGCGCATGAGACTCACATCGAAGCTCGCCGCTCTGGGGATCACGCTCGCGATGCTGGCCGCCGCGTGGCCCGGAGCCGCCGCGGCGGAGAGCACGGCGCAGGAGGTCGCATACGGGGTGGGCAGCGTGACGACCACGCTGGTGTACGCGCCGATCAAGGCCAGCTTCTGCATCCTGGGAGCGGTGACGAGCGGGTTCACGCTGCCGTTCGGCGGACCTCGCACCGCCGAGAAGGTCGCGTCGACCGCGTGCGGCGGCACGTGGATGGTCACGCCGGCCGCGCTCAAGGGGCGCGAGCCGGTTCACTTCGTGGGCGGCGGTGGGAGCGAGCCGTCGAGCCCCCGGGCCGCGGCCCGACGCTAGTCGGCGGCCGGGCATGGTCCTCGCGGATCGCGTCGCGGTCGTCACCGGAGCCGGCAGCGGGATCGGCAAGGCCACCGCGCTGGCCCTGGCGCGCGAGGGCGCGCGGGTCGCGGTGGTCGACGTCGACGGCGCGGCGGCCAAGGCTACCGCCGACGCGGTCGCCGAGCTCGGGCCGCGGAGCGTGGCCCTCGAGACCGACGTGGGCGACCTCGCCGCGATCGATCGCATGGTGCAGGCGGCGGTGGCGGCCCTCGGGCCGATCGACATCCTCGTGAACAACGCGGGGGTCACCCGCCGCGCCTACATCATGGATCTCACCGAGCAGGACTGGGACCGCATCATGCGGGTCAATGCCAAGGGCGTGTTCTTCTGCCTGCAGCGGGTGGCCCGCGAGATGATCCCGCGGCGGAGCGGCTGCATCATCAACGTCGCGTCGATCGCGGGCAAGGGGTACGCGGGCACCTCCAACGCGATCTACGCGGCGAGCAAGGGCAGCGTCATCTCGCTCACTCGCACCGCGGCCCAGCAGCTCGCCCGCCACGACATCAACGTCAACGCGATCTGCCCGGGGGTCACGGTCACCGCGCTCTCCGAGGCCAACGTGGCGGTGCGCGCGCGGGACGAGGGGCTGTCGGTGGAGGAGATGACGCGGCGGCGCAACGCGCTGATCCCGCTCGGGCGGGCCAACGACCCGGAGGACGTGGCCGCCCTCGCGGTCTTCCTCGCCTCGCCGGCCGCCCGGAACATCACCGGCCAGTCGCTCAACGTCGACGGCGGCCTCGTCTTCGACTGAGCCCACCCAGGAGACCCGTCCCATGAACATCGGCGTCTCGGTTCCGCTGCCCGCCTATCTCGTCGACGTGGGGGCCATGGCCCGCACCGCGGAGACGCTCGGCTTCGAGTCGTTCTGGTGCGCCGAGCACCCGTTCATCCCGGTGCGCACCACCAGCCGCTTCCCCGGCACGCCCGACGGGGTGATCCCGGAGGCCTACTCCCACTTCATCGACCCGTTCGTGGCCCTGGCGCGCGCCTCCGGCACCACGAGCCGCATCAAGCTCGGCACCGGGATCGTGCTGGTGCCGGAGCGCCACCCGCTGCTGCTGGCCAAGGAGGTATCCACGCTCGATCTGTTCAGCGGCGGGCGCTTCCTCTTCGGCATCGGCGCCGGCTGGCTGCGGGAGGAGACCGAGCTGATGGGCGGCGACTTCGACCACCGCTGGAGCCAGACGCGGGAGTCGATCCTGGCCATGAAGGAGCTGTGGACCAAGCCGGAGGCGGAGTACCACGGCAAGTACTACGACTTCCCGCCGGTGCGCTCCAATCCCAAGCCCGCGCAGAGCCCGCACCCGCCGGTGCTGCTGGGCGGCGACGCGCCGCGGGTGCTCGAGCGCGTGGTGGCGTGGGGCGACGGCTGGCTGCCGAACCGGGTCACCCCCGCGGAGCTCCGCGAGAAGCGGGCCACGCTCGACCGTCTCGCCCGCGCGGCCGGGCGCGATCCGGCCGCCATCACGATCTCGGTGCACGGCCAGCCCGCCGATCGCGATCTGATCACGCAGTTTCACGACGCGGGGGCCACGCGGGTCATCGTGCGTCCGGCCACCTCGAAGTCGGAGCCCGAGATGGTGCGCGAGCTCACCCGCATCGCGGAGGCGGTGCTGCGCTAGCTCCGGGCGGTCATCGCGTCTCCGGCAGGGCGAAGTGAAAGGTGGCCCCGTGGTCCGGATTCGGAGTGGCCCACAGGCGTCCGCCGTGCCGCTCGATGATTGAGCGGCTGATGGAGAGCCCCATGCCGAGGCCGCTCGGCTTCGTGGTGTAGAACGCCTCGAACAGGCGGGCCTCGTCCTGCTCGCGGAAGCCGACCCCCGCGTCCTCCACCGCCAGGACCGCCCACGCCCCGTCGTCGCGACACTCCACGGTCGATCGAACCACGACGCGGCGGCGCTCCGGCGGGGTCTCCCGCATCGCCTCGGCCGCGTTCATGAGCAGGTTTAGTAGAACTTGCTGGAGCTGGATCCGGTCGCCGAGGACCCGCGGCAGCTCCGGGGCGAGCGCGGTCTGCAGCACGATCCCGTGACGTCCCATCTCGGGGGCGACGAGGGGCAGCACCTCGTGGACGATCCCGGCCAGGTCGCACGGCTCGGGGGCGACTTGCGACCGCGAGAGCAGCGCGCGAATGCGGCCGATCACGTCGGCGGCCCGCTCGCCGTCCTTGACCATCGCGGCGAGCGCCTCCCGGACGCTGTCGAGGTCCGGGCGGTCGGCGGCCAGCCACTGCAGGCAGGCGGAAGCGTCGGCGACGATCGCGGCCAGGGGCTGATTGACCTCGTGGGCGATCGAGGCGGTGAGCTCACCCAGGGTGGTGACGCGGGTCACGCGAGCCAGCTCGATCTGGGCCTGGTGCAGGGCCTCCTCCGCCTGCTTGCGCTCGACGGTCACCGCGGCCAGGTGCGTGATGCGCTCGACGATGTCGCGCTCGTGCGGGGTGGGCCGGCGGGGCTCGCGGTAGTACACCGCGAGGGTGCCGAGCACCCGGCCTTCAGAGGAGCACATGGGGGTGGACCAGCACGCGCGCAGCGAATGCGACAGGGCCAGGGCGCGATAGTCGGCCCACAGCGGATCTGTCGCGATGTCGGAGACGACGACCGGCTGGGCTCGGTAGGCGGCCGTTCCACACGATCCGGCGCTCGGGCCGATCGGCACTCCGTCGATGGCCTTGACGTAGGCGCCCGGCAGGCTGGGCGCGGCGCCGTGGCGCAGGGAGGTGCCATCGGGTCCCACCAGCAAGATCGAGCAGAGCGCGCCGCTGGACCGCTCCTCGGCGAGTCGACAGAGCGCGTCCAGAATCAGGGCGAGCCGATCGCCCCGGGTGATCATCTCCAGCAGCAGCTTCTCCCCGGCCAGAAGGGCGTCCGCCACCTTGCGATCCTCGATGTCGGCCGACACGCCGTACCACCGGACGAGGCGCCCGCCCTCGTCCCGCAGGGGCGCGACCCGGGTCAGGAACCAGCGATAGACGCCGTCGGCCCGACGGAAGCGGGCCTCGATCTCGAACGGCTCACCCGTCGCGAGCGCCTTGCGCCGCGCGCTCGCGAAGCCGGCCCGATCGTCGGGATGCACCGCCATCTTCCATCCCGAGCCCAGGGTGTCCTCGAAGCGGAGGCCGGTGAATTCGAGCCCCCAGCGGTTGATGAACTCCACGGCACCGTCGGGCCGGATGACGCTGGCCCACGCCGGAATGGAGTCGATCACCAGCCCGAGCTGGTCCTTGAGGGCCTGGATCTCCCGGAACGACGTGCGCCACCGCGAGACGAGGCGGGTGACCACGACGGCGATCGTCAAGAAGGACACCAGGGCCGTGAGATTGAGCGGCCCGACCAGCGCGGCCGGGAGGCCCGCCGGAGAGAGGAAGCCCGCGAGGCAGAGGAACGCGATGAGCGAGACGGCGACCGCGCCCGGGAGATTGCCGGTCAGCGAGACGAGCACGACCACGAGCAGGTACAGCAGGGCGGACCGGAAGGCGAATCGAACCGAGATCGCGGTCAGAACCGCTAGACCGATGACGGCCAGCCCCAAGGGGCCAGCGGTCGGCCAGAATCGGGGCGCCGGGCTAGGCTGCGTCACGCGTACGGGCTCCTCGGCGGTCGATGCTCCTCGGCCCGCTGGGGCTCGATATCTTCGTAGCGTAGTGACCCAGGGGGCGGACGTCTACCCCTACCTTGGTCGGGTACGGCCCGCGATCAGGCGTTCGGAATCCAGGGCCAGTACTTCGCGATCGCGCCCGCGTCCACGCGGAGGTCGGTACCGGTGATCAGCTCCGCGTCGTCGGAGGCCAGGAAGGCGACCGCGCGGGCGTAGTGGTGAGGGCTCGGCAGCTTTCCCATCGGGACCATCTTCGCGAAGTCGAGGCCGCGCGGGCGCGGCTCGGGGCGGGGACGTCCCCAGGCCACCGCGCGATCGGCCGCCTCGTCGGTGTCGGTGGCGGTGGGCGTCAGGCTGTTCACCCGGATGCCGTGGCGGGCCAGGTCCATGGCCGCGGCGCGCGTGAAGTTGAGCAGCCCGCTCTTGCTGGTCGAGTAGGCGATGTTGCCCGCCTGGCCCTGGTGGCCGGCGGTCGAGACCACCACCACGATGCTGCCGCGGCGGCGCCCGGCCACCATCGCGCGCGCCACGTGCTTGGTGCAGAGGAACGTCCCGGTCAGGTTCACCGCGATCTGGCGGTTCCAGCGCTCCACCGGCATCTCGAGCACGCTCAGACCGCCGAGGATGCCCGCGTTGTTCACGAGGACGTCGACGCCGCCGTAGGTCTCGCGGGCGCGCGCCACCATCGCCTCCACCTGGCCCTCGTCGGTCACGTCGCAGGTGATGCCGAGCGCCTGCCCGCCGCGCCGCCGGATCGCCTCCGCGCACTGACTCGCGTTGTCGGCGGCCAGGTCCACGCAGACCACGGTGGCGCCCTCCTCGGCCAGGCCCTCGGCGATGCCGCCGCCGATGTTGGGGCTGGTCCCGGTCACGATCGCGATCTTCCCCTCTAGACGCACGGGCGCTCCGATCAGCCGAGCCCGCCGCCGCGCAGCCCGATCAGGCGCGCGAGGAGGGCTCCGGCCAGCGAGACGAGCATGATGATGCAGGCGACCACCACCGCCTCCTCGAACTTGCGCTGGGCCACGTAGTCGAGCTGGAGGATCGACAGCGGGCGGTTGGCGCTGGTGGTGAGCAGGGCGAAGTTGCCGATGTTGCGGGCCGCGCCCACGAACGTGATCATGCCTACCGCGACCAGGGTGGGGGCCATCAGGCGCAGGATGATCCGGCGATAGGTCGCCCACCAGGTGGCGCCCGCGATCCGGGAGGCCTCCTCCAGCTCGCTGCCCAGCTGCATGAGCCCGCTCCGGATGATCTGGACGCCGAGCGGCATGCCCGCGATCACCCCCGCCACGATCAGCAGCGCGGTGGTGCCGTAGAGCGGCCGCAGCAGCGGGACCCCGAGGAAGAGCCAGAGCAGGGCCAGGCCGAGGATGATGCCCGGCACCGTGAACGGCAGCCACGAGACGAAGTCGAGCAGGCGGCGGCCCGCGTAGGCGGTCCGCGCCACGATGTAGGCGATGAGGGAGTGCACCACGATGGCGGCCCCCGCGGTGCCGAGCGAGAGCACCAGGGTGTTGCGCAGCGAGCGGAGGAAGAGCTCGTCGCCCAGCACCGTCCGCCAGTTGTCGAGCGTCCACGGGTCGGGGATGTGGAAGAAGCCGAAGAGCTTCATGAAGGTGCCGAGGAGGGCGAAGACCACCGGCACCCCCAGCACCACCACCACCAGGGCCAGCACGAACGTGATCGCGGGCGCGCGCCACCGGCCGAGCGGGTGCACCCGGCGCTGGAACTGGCCGGTGACGGTGGTGTAGCGGCGACCCCGGGTCAGCCACTGCTGCGCGAGCACGAGCGGGAGCATGGCGGCGAGGATCAGGACCGCCAGCGCGGTGGCCGCGTCGTAGCGCGGCACCCGGGTGACGAGCAGATCGTAGATCGTGGTGCTGAAGACGAAGAAGCGGAAGGGCAGCCCGAGGACCTGCTCCACCTCGAAGGTCTGGAGCGACACCATGGTGCCGAGCAGCAGCACCGAGAGGATGGCGGGCGCCATCACCGGCACCGTGATACGGAGCGCGGTGCGGAGCGTGCCCGCGCCCGCCACCCGCGAGGCCTCCTCGAAGGCCGCGTTCATGTTGCGGAACGCGGGGGTGAGGAGGATCACCTTGACGGTCAGCGACCCGGTGAGCACGTGGACCCAGACGATGCCCCAGAACGAGTAGATGTTGAACGGGCCCGACGTCACGAACGGCAGCCGGGCGAGCGCGGTGTTGACCAGGCCGTACTCCGGATCGAGCAGCAGGATCCAGCTGAGCGTCACCGTGAACGGGGGCAGGAAGAAGGCGGCCCAGAACGCGAACTCGATCCAGCCGCGCCCGGGCAGATCGGTGCGGGCGAGGAGCCAGGCCACCAGCACCGCGAGCGGCAGCGACAGGAGCTGGCGGACGAAAGTGACGGTGAGGGTGTTGACCAGGGCGGCCCGCAGCCCGGGCTCACCGAGGGCGGCCCGCCAGCCGTCGAGCCCGTAGCGGGCGGGCTGGCCCGGGGGCGCGACCTGCAGGCTCTGGAGCGCGACCAGCACCAGCGGGAAGACCACGCAGAGCGCGACCGAGGCGAGCACGAGCGAGCACAGCACGGTGGACAGCTCGAGGCGCCGCGGTCGCGGCGCGGTCAGGACGGAGCTCACGCCGGCCATACGCTGACCAGCTCGGGGGGGAAGCCGAGGCGCACCCGCTCGCCCTCGCGCCAGTCGCGCGCGCGGCTCAGGAGCAGCACGATGCAGTGCTCCGTCCCGAGGGCGACCCGCGCCTCGTAGCGGTCGCCCACGAAGGCGAGGGCCTCGATGGTGCCGACCAGGTGGCCGGCGTCGCCGGCCCCCGCGTCCTCGGGCGCCACCCGGATGTCCTCGGGGCGGATCGCGATCGTCGCCGCCGCCCCCGCCGCGAGCGCGGCGGCCGCGGTGCTCCGGCCCGCCAGCGTGCAGCCGGCGAGCGGCCCGTTCATGGTCACCGCGACGCAGCCGTCGCTCCGCGCGCCGGCGGCGGCCACGCGGCCCGCGAGCACCACCGTCTGGCCCAGGAAGTCGCGCACGAAGGCGGAGGTCGGGCGCTCGTAGAGGGCGCGCGGGGCGCCGACCTGCTCCACGCGCCCCCGGTGCATGACCGCGATGCGGTCGGAGAGGCTGAGCGCCTCGACCTGGTCGTGGGTGACGAAGAGCACCGTGATGCCGAGCCGGCGCTGCAGCAGCTTCACCTCCGCCCGCATCTGCTCGCGCAGCTTGGCGTCGAGATTGCTGAACGGCTCGTCGAGCAGGAGCAGGTCGGGCTCGTAGACCAGCGCGCGGCAGAGGGCGAGCCGCTGCATCTGCCCGCCGCTCAGCAGGGTGCCGGGACGCTCCTCCATCCCGCCGAGGCCCACCAGCTCCAGCACCCGCGCGACCTTCTCGCGCACGAGCGGACGCGGGAGGCGCCGCAGCTGGAGCGGATAGGCCACGTTGTCGAACACGGTCATGTGCGGCCACACCGCGTAGGACTGGAAGACCATGCCGAGGTTGCGGCGGTTGGGAGCGACGAAGAGGCGGCGCGCGGCGGAGGCCACCACCCGGTCGCGCAGGGTGATCTCGCCCGCGTCGGGCTGCTCGAGGCCGGCCACCAGGCGGAGGGTGGTGGTCTTGCCGCAGCCGCTCGGCCCGAGCAGGGTGAAGATCTCGCCGCGGCGCACGGTGAGGGACACGGAGTCCACCGCGGCCGCCTCGCCGAAGCGCTTGCTGACGCGGTCGAGCGCGAGGACCGTCTCGCCGAGGCCGGACTCCACTGGCACCGCTACTTGATGACCGCCTTGCCGATGTCCTGGGTCTTGACCACCTCGGCCAGGTTTTCCTCCGCGTCCACCTGCAGGAGCTTGGCGGCCCGGGGCACCGCGTACTGCGGGTTGCCCGGCTCGACGCCGAGGCGGCGGCTGTTGGTCTCGACCTCGCGGGCCCACGCCACCTGGGCGTCCTTGGTGAGCAGCCAGTTGATGAAGACCTTGGCCGCGTTCGGATGGGGCGCCCGGTTCAGCAGCCAGACCACGCTGCTGCTGGAGTTGTAGGTGTCCATCTCGGGGAAGTGGAGGGTCTTGAGGTTCTTGCCGAGGCCCTGCTTCTGGAACTGGCTCAGGAGCAGCGGGTTTACCCCGAGCGCGATCGGATAGCGGCCGCGCACCATGAACTCGGCGATCTGGCGGGTGTCCCGGCTGAGCGCCGGCTCCTGGTCCACGAACAGCTTCTTGATGATGTCGTCGCCCAGGTTCAGGCGCGCGCTGGTCATGGACCAGAACGAGTCGCCCATCGTGCGCACGTCGGGCAGGAGGAGCTTGCCCTTCCAGCGGGGGTTCAGGAGATCGGTGAGGCCCCGCACCTGATCGTCCTTCACCTGGTCGGTGTTGATCGTGACACCTCCCCCGCGCACCGCGCAGAAGGCGTAGGCGAGCGCGTGGTCCTTCACCGCGCTGAAGCCGCGCTCGAAGCCGCCCTCCCAGCCCGCGTCGTCCAGCACCTCGGGGAGCACGATGGCCGGCCGCACCGGATCCCACGCCCCGGCGGGACGGAGCACCTGCAGCGCGGTGCTGGTGGGGATGGTGGTCACGTCCCAGGTGTAGAGGCTGGCCTGCCGCTCCTGCAGGACGCGGGGGGCGAAGTCCTGGGAGTGCAGCCCGGTGTGTTCGAGCTTGATGTCGGGATACGCCTGGCTGAAGACCTTGAGCGCCCGCTTGTAGCCGTCGCCGGGGAAGGTGTTGACGACGACCTTGCCCTCCTTCTTGGCCGCGGCCACCACCTGCTGCCACTCCGCCGGCGTCACCGCCGCGCGGGCGGACCTGGCGTGGCCGAGCACCGCCGCCGCGCCGCCGAGGGCGATCGTCCGCAGCAGGGCGCGCCGGCTGACGCTCACCGGGAGGCCCTGCGCCGCCGCTCCTGGAGGTAGCGCACCGAGACCCGGTCGAGCGGCACCGCGTCCGGCGAGAGATCGTCGGGGTTGCGGTACTCGAAGGAGGCGTCGCGTCCGCCGAAGTGCTTGGTCACCACGAGGCGGCGCCACTGGATCACCTCGGCGTCGGTCGAGGAGAGCTTTTCGGGGGTGTCGTAGCGCTGGTTGATCATCACCCGCTCGTCCTGGCGCGAGAAGTTGTACTCGATGATCCACCGGTGGAGGAGCGCGTAGGCCAGGCGCTCGCCCAGGCGCCCGAGCGCGGTCTTGGGCCGCAGGCAATGGTAGTACCAGACGCGGGTGAGATGCTCCTCGACCGGCACGCACATCCGGGTGTAGAGGTCCCAGCCGAACTCGGCCCGGAACATGCCGGGCAGGTGGTGGCCGCCGCACCACCTCGCGGACCGGGGCGGGGGAATGTGGCGCCGCGCC
>Ga0210407_10003709_pt1 | contig 12268 bp, 11 predicted proteins | sample IncBWC27MmetaG_FD_150860 | JGI IMG/M metagenome (GOLD analysis project Ga0210407, IMG submission 150860) | Forest soil microbial communities from Barre Woods Harvard Forest LTER site, Petersham, Massachusetts, United States - Inc-BW-C-27-M | ecosystem: Environmental > Terrestrial > Soil >... | reverse complement strand
CAGAAAGTTCTGATTATCTCCTCTCGGTGATCCTCTGTGTCCTCTGTGGTTCAGAGAAAGGGTGCAACCACAGAGGACGCGGAGGACATAGAGGAAGAGAAAGCCACTCATGAGCGACACGATCCAAAAATACAAAGATTACGTAATGACCGGCTTCGTGAAGTCGGTCGCGCCCATTGTGATTGACCGCGCCAGCGGGTGCAGCGTTTGGGATGATTCCGGACGCGAGTATCTCGACTGCTTCTCAGGAATTTCCGTCGTCAATGCAGGCCACAATAATCCGCGCGTGATCGCCGCCGCCAAAGCGCAAATGGACAAGCTGATCCATTGCAACTCGTATCTTTATCACGTGCAGTCCGTTGCTGATCTTGCCGAGAAGATTGCACACATCGCTCCGCGCGGATTGACGAAAACATTTTTCGGAAACGGCGGCGCGGAAGCCATTGAAGGCGCAATGAAGCTCGCTCGCCTTTACACCGGCAAACATGAATTCATCGCACTGCACGGCAGCTTTCACGGACGCACCTGGGGAACGCTCAGCATTACCGGCAATCAAGGCCGGAAGAAACGCGGCGGCCCTTACGCTCCCGGCGTGTCCTTCGCTCCGTCACCCTATACTTATCGCTCACTCTGGCCCAACGATCCCGAGGAGTGCGGCCGCCAGTGCGCCAAAGCGCTCGATGAAGTTATCCGTTTCGCGACCTCCGGAGACGTTGCGGCCTTTATCGCCGAGCCGGTTCTGGGGGAGGGAGGCATCGTAGTTCCTCCGAAAAACTACTTCAAGGAAATTAAGAAAGTCCTCGACCAGCACGGGATTCTCTTTATAGCCGACGAAGTGCAAACAGGATTCGGCCGTACCGGAAAAATGTTTGCCATCGAGCATTACGGCGTGGATCCCGACATCCTGGTAACCGCCAAGGGCATTGCGAATGGATTTCCGTTGAGCGCCTTCACTACGCGTCCAGAGATCGCTGCCGCCTACAGGCCCGGGGATCACCTTTCTACGTTCGGCGGGAACCCGGTCTCCTGTGCCGCGGCCCTGGCCAACATTCAGTTCCTCCTGGACGAGGACTTGCCGGCGAGGGCGGCCGAGACTGGCGAATACGCAATGAAGAAGCTTCGCGAAATCCAAAAACAAAATCCGCTGATCGGAGAAGTCCGCGGCCTCGGTCTGATGATCGGCGTCGAGCTGGTACGCGACGAGAAGCTCACGCCTGCGAATACCGAAGCTGAAGCCATTCGCGACGCGCTCCTACGGCAAGGCGTTCTGGTCGGCGGCGGCGGCGTTTACGGAAATGTGGTCCGCTTCCAGCCGCCGCTAATTATCACCCGCGATCAGATCGACCGGGCCATCGATGCGTTTGCTGCCGCGCTGGCCGCAGTCACGCAGCCGTCAGCTGTCTAGATACTGTCGCCGGCGCCGTGCTCGCCGGTGTCGCGCACCGGGCTGAGCGCGTGACCGTCGTTGGCATGGTGCACGTGAATGGGGCCGTTGACGTTGTTGAGCCGGATGTCAACACCCCCGCCGCCCAATTCTCCCCGCATGTCGTGGCCCACGTAACGGTGGTCGTTGGTATGCAGTCCAAAGTCGTTATCGATGCCCCCGTGAACGGTTACGGCTTCGATACTCGCCTTGGCATCGGAGGGCATGGTCAAATCCACCGGGCCGTTGATCGAGGAAAGCTCGACTTCAGCCGGCAGATGGTCGAAATTCGCATCCAGCGGCCCATTGATCATCGCAAGCCTCACCCGCGCAGACAACCCGTGCGCCGTCAGTTTGCCGTTAATGCACGATGCATGCACCTCGCCGGTGATGCCGGTTACGTCGAGTTCGCCATTGATGAGCTTGATTTCGTCCAGCCGGGCGTTGCGCGGAACGGTCAGAGTGTATTCGACGGAAGCCGGATTGTCTTCCCCACGGTGCCAGCTGCCATTCTGCTCGCGATAGTGGGTTTGGATCGAAATTGAATCAGCGCTTGATTCCACCCGAATCTCGGCGTCTTTCAGCCGGTCGGACGTGTGCGCGCGCTTGACCGCGTCCACCTTCACCTCGTTCTGGTCCCAGGCGGCGATGTGGACAGCGCCATTGATGTTCGCCAGTTCGATCCGCCCGTTGGCGCCCAAGGGATAGGTGTGGTGAAATTCCTCGGTGACCACGGCATCGTCGGCGGCGCGGGCCAGCGCAACATTCAGCGCAACTGCGAAAAAAATGCCCAGAGTCGCGCCGATCCAAGTCGCAAAACGGTGGGAACGGTCCATATTTCCTCCTTTGGAACACCCATTGGACGGACGGCGAGGAAAATGGTTAGCTCGCGCTGATGCGGGATTGTGACCTTCGACTCTCTGCTTCCGAGATCACATAGACAATCAAAATGCCCAGCTCCGGCTCGATAGGGTGACGGTAACGGGGATGCGGAAACACAAAATAGTAGATCGTCGCGTAAGACAATACCAGCCACAAAAAAAGCCACGCACCCGGCTGGCGCTTGCGCAATGCCCGCCCCAAACCCCAGAACGCGAGCACCGAAGACGCCAGAAAAACTGAGTTCTTAAACGGCGCCAGAGCGGGAATCTCCGACGACCTTGGCAGCCCGCCCCAGTAGTAGATGAAGCGCTTGACGCTGATCCAGGCGAAACGCCCGTAGTCGGCACGGATAAATTCCAACGCTTCGCGCTTTCGCGCGGCAACATAGGCAATCTCGCCCATCTGCTGATAGCGCCGCAGTTCGGTCAGGTTTTGTGACGGATGCAGGTACTGCATCCAGGTGCCGTCGGCCCCGGGGCCATTGCCGAGTCGAAGCTCAGCTCCGAAGTTCGAGCGTATGAAAATGAATTTTCCAAACGTCTCGTAATTGCGGACCAGCCACGGCGCGATCGTTGCCGCAAAAAACATTGACGCGAAAAGCACTCCCGCCGGCGATGACTTGCCTGTCTTCGAAGACCGATACCAGGCCCACAATCCAGAGGCAGGCAGGAACGTGAGCAGGGAAGTATTGGTCAGCGCGGCCACGCCCCAGAGCATCCCGAACGCAATCCACGGCTTCACGCCCGGCAGGTCATCCATCTCCAGCGCGAGCCAGAAAATCACGGCCAGCAGCAGCGCCGCTAGGCTGGTTTCCCACACCCAGCGGGTGCACCAGTACATGACCCAGGGCAGCAGGGCCCACATCCAGGCGGTCAAGACCGCAACCTTCTCGCTGAAGCATTTTCGTGCAATCAGAAAAATGGGGATGCAGGTTAGTGCAGAAAAAATGCTGTTGATGCCAAGCAGGATCAGCGCCGAAGCATGGCTGTAAACCCCAGCCAACTTGAAAACGCCCGCGATCAAGTAGGGATAGAGCGGAGGCTCCCACGCCGTCGGCCCCGTCTGTCCTTCGAACGGATCGGCAAAGCCACGCCCGGTGGCGATGGCGCGTCCAATGCGGCCCATCTCGAATCCAAAGCTGAAATTGTTGTCGAGGGTTTTGAACTTATAGGTGTGAGCAATCAGAATGTAACCCAAGCGGAGCGCGAAGCCGATGGCCACCATCCAGAAAAAGGATGTGCGTGCATGCGCCCACCGGCGGAGGAATGGCGTTGCGGTTATCAAGCGTTCGGGCGGTGGCGCTGCAGGCTCAGCCATCTTGCAGTCTAGCTTCTCATAAAGAGAACCAGCTTGTTGATTGGGAAGATTCCGTGCGACCAAAAAAGCAAATTGAGATTCAGTACAGCGGCGGTTGTCCCTCGGGCCGCGTTTTCCATCGCCGGTGAACCCACAGCCACTGCTCGGGATACCGCCGTACGTAGTCTTCAACAATTTTGGTGAACTGCTGCGTGTTGGCCTGGATGTCGGCCTCGCCCTGGCCGGTGCGAATCAGCTCCACCGCCGGATCAAACCGCAAGCGGTATTTCCCCAACCTCTCGTCCCAGATGGTAAACGTCGGCACCACCGCGGCGTCGGTGCGCAGCGCAATCCGCGCCATACCGCTCGCCGTGCTTGCCGGGATACCGAAGAAATCCACGAAGATTCCTTGTCCCGCAACCATGTTGGTGTCGATCAGCATGCCCACCACCTCGCGCGCTTTCATCGCCGCCAGCAGCCCGCGCAGAAATTCATCCTTGTCGACAGCCTTGTTGCCGTGCATGGTGCGGAGCCGCAGGAGTATGCGGTTTAGGTATTCGTTGTCCATTCCCCGCATGATCACGTGCATCCAGTGTCCGTGCAGAGAAAGCACGAACGACGAAAGTTCCCATCCTCCAAAGTGTCCGGCAAATAAAAGCACGCCCTTGCCCCGGGCTTTGGCACGCTCGTAGTTCTCGAACCCTTCAAACGCGACAACTTCTCTAACGTTCTCCTTCGTGTACTTAGGAAAACGGCAGACTTCAGCCAGCTGCCTTCCAAGAGAATTGAACTCTGCGCGCAGAATGCGTTTCCGCTCCGCCTTGCTTTTTTCGGGAAACGCCAACTCCAGGTTGCGCATGCCCACCCGCCGCAATCGTCCATGCAGCAGATAGACAACTCGCGCGAGAGTAATGGTGAATGCCCGCGCCAGCGGGCGCGGCAGGATGCCCGGGATTTTGATAAAAGTCCAGGCGACGGCGTACTGAAGTCGCTGGCCTAGCGGGGAACTGCGATCTGATTTATGGGTTCTGCCCATGCAACGGATTCATCCAGATTAACCCAATCCAGAACGGTGGAGTAGCGTCACGGAGTGCTGGGACCCTCTCCGGGGAAAAATTGACACCTGCACCGGTGAACCCTAGACTAAGACGCGAATCGAACCACTATGCCCTTCACCAAACTGACCACCCAATCCGAACTGCCCGGCGAGGGCGAAGCCAAAGAATTTGAACTCGCGGGCAAGACCATCTGCGTAGCCAACGTGAACGGCGTGATTTCCGCCATGGACAACGTCTGCCTGCACATGGGAGGCCCGCTGGGGCAGGGATACATCGAGGGGAGCAAAGTTGTTTGCCCCTGGCACGGATGGGAGTATGACCCCAAGACTGGCGAGGTCGATCACGATCCTAGGTTGAAGCTGGCAGTTTATCCGATTAAGGTCGAGAATGGCGACGTGCTGGTCGAGGTTTAAGCAAAGAGTACAGAAATGATCGAAGGTATTTTGTTCTCGCTTCCAGTGCTCGTAATCGGCTGGATTGTTAATAAAAAGCTGAACAGCCATTGGTTGTGTTGGGTGTGGATCCTCCCTTTTATATGGCTTTTATACGGAATATGGGACTCGTACAGTATTTATCATTCCAATCCATGGTACCCGCTCAATAAAGGCACCTTTGGTCACATGGTGTGGCGCGATTTTTTCGTAAGCGAAGGCGAGAGTGACAGTCCTCTCACCTTCGTAGTATTTACTTTCCCGGCATTGGGCGCGGCAGCGTTCTCTCTTGGGGCATGGATTGCACTTCGCGCAAAGCAGATGGTTAAATCGAACATTACAGCAAACTGACTGTGACAGGGCGGCTATCACTTTCGAGCCAAGTGGGAAAAGCAATTTGAGCTGATAAACCGGCTCCGAAGACTTCCTACCCCAGATAGCGCACAAACTTCTCCGGACGGTCGTCGAACCCCGGAAACACATTGCTTAAATCCCGATTTCCAAGATGCTGCGAGACGGCTTCTCCCAGCACTGATCTGAAATCGCTCGTCACCGCTAGATCGCGGCCTTCGTAGAGTTGTGAGGAATCGAGTCCCGGCCAACGGCCATAAACTTTTCCGCCTTGCACCGGGCCGCCCATCACGAACATCACGTTGGCGTGACCGTGATCGGTTCCGCGATTGCCATTCTCGCGCACGGTCCGCCCAAACTCGGACATGGTTACAACTACCGTGTCTTCCCCCAGATCGCCGAGGTCCGTCCAGAACGCCGCCAGTGATCCCGAAAAGTCGCTCAGCACATTTGCGATCTGGCCTTCGGTGCTGCCCTCGTTCACGTGGTGGTCCCACCCGCCGATGTCGGCAAACGCAACCTGCACGCCAAGATTCGCTTTGATCAACTGGGCGAGCTGCTTCAGGCTGTCGCCAAATCGGCCCTTCGGATAATTCGCTCCAGCAGTCGGGGTATATTGCGCGGGGTTTGCCGCCTTCAGCATCTTCACCGCGTCGAAAGTCTCTTGCGCGCTGCCGTGGAGCACCGTATCCACCGATCCGGCGTACATGGCTTCAAAAGAATTCTGCACCGGTGACGCCTTCGGGCCGCCTCCGATTCCAAATTCGGTCAGGTTATTAATTGCGACCGCCGGCTCGCTGCCAGAGAGAATCCTCGGCAACGCCGGCCCCATGGACACGGCGCGAAACGCGGCGTCGGGTGCGGGAAGGGAATGCAGGCTGCGGTTCAGCCAGCCGTCGTCGGTCGCCTTCACCCCCGGAGTGCCGGACTCCATGAAGTCCTGCGCGTCAAAGTGCGAGCGCGTCGGATCGGGGGATCCGGCGGCGTGAACAATCGCCAGATGCTTCTGGTTCCAGATCGCCTGCAATGCCGACATCGAAGGATGCAGCCCGAAGAATCCATCCAGATCAAGCACCGCGGTGCGCGGAATATTGATGGACGGTCGCATGGCGTAATACGCAGATTCGCCGTGAGGGACGACAATGTTGAGCCCGTCCGCCGCGCCACGCTGAAAAATCACGATTAGCCGCTTCGTGCGCAGGCCGGGTTGTTCTGCTCCGAAAGCCGCGCGCCGCAGGAATGCTGGCACCGCTGCGGTTCCGACCAGAGTCATCGCGCTGTTGCGAAGAAAGATTCGACGGTTAATCATAAAAAACTCCTGGCAGCTATCTCTTCTGAAACTCTGGCGACCCCAATAGCAGTCCTTCAATAACTGAGACGTCCGGCGGCCGCGCCGGGTCGTCCAACCGGCGCTGGCTGATTTTCGGGTCATTCAACTGCGCGGCTATGGTGTCATTGGTCTGCTTCGAGACATCGCCGGCCAGCAGAGTGTTCTCAAGCAACGCCAGGGCCTGATCGGGGGTAGGGATTTCCCCAGTGGCGGGCATCGGCAAAGGGGCGACCACAACTCCTTTTATCCTCCCCGCAGCCAGCCGCATTCCAAAATTCATTCGCCCCAGCAGTGCTGAAGAACTTACCCAAGCCGAAGCTTTCATCGAATAACCGGTCGGCGGTTGGTCTCCGTAGAGCGGCATGCCCAGGTTTTGAAGCTGATACGCCAGCGGACGGGCGTCGGTTACTTCAGCGCCGGTTGCGCGCAGCGCTGACACCACAAACTCCAAAGGCGTCTTGACTTTCGCGCGATAGGCATCCGGCGACCAGAATTCCGGAGATTGCAGCATGGTCTCCAGCACTTCGCGAATGTCACCGTCCTTTTTTAGAAAAGCCTTCGCCATGCGATCCACAAGTTGCGGCGGGGGACTGTCGGAAACGAAGCGCATCGCCACCTTAGTGCAGATAAACTTCGCCGTCGCCGGATTCCGCGCCAGCAGGTGCAGCACTTCGTAGCCTTCTTTCTCGCCGTCGTCTTTGATCTTGTGGCCGAGCACGATCTTGGTTCCTGGTTCGTGCTTGCGCTCGTCAAAATAAAATCCGCCGCCTTCTCGCGGCTGTTTGAGTGTCCAGCCGGTGAACACTTTCGCCACTTCGGTAACATCTTTCTGTGAATAGCCGCCGCCGACGCCGAGGGTATGAAGCTCCATCAACTCGCGGCCGTAATTCTCGTTGAGTCCGGCGCGTGGGCCTTTTGAAGGAGTCCGTTGTTGTTGGACGCGACGAATCTGCCGCGGATCGGAGCCGCGCCGGACTCCATTGGCGAAATCCGAATCCGGGCCCACGCTCAGCCAGTTGTCCAGATAAAAGAGCATTGCCGGGCTCTGAGCAGTCGCCACCAGCAAATCCTCAAACTTCCCCATTGCCCGCGGGCGAATCACGTCACGCTCGTAGCTGGTCAGCTCATAACGATCGGCTGCCTTGCCGATAAAAATATTGAAGTGGTTCATCCAGAAATCCGTCATCACTTCCTGAAGCTGGCGTTCGCTATAGGTTGCGCGCAGAAGCCGGGCCTGCACCAGTTCTTCCGTCACCACCTGCTGCGGATTGTTCATGGCGATGATCGTTTCGCGTTGCTCCGGCGACATGCCTTGCAGGAACTGGTCGCGCAAATCACCCTTCAATGCCGCCAGAAGTCCGCTCCGGTCCTCGGGCGTCATGGTCAACAGAGCTTGCATGCGCTGATCAGGAACGAGATTGAGCACTTCGGCCTTCTTGTCGTCGAAGCCGCTGGGAGGCTGCTGGTCCACTTGTCCGGTATCCCCAGTCTTCTTTTCCTGCTTCACGCGATAGCGCACTAGCTGGGATTCATAAATGGCGCGTTTCTCGGGATCCATTGGCATCGCTTGCTTGCCGTCGGCAATCTGCCGGATCAAGGCGTTGGAAGGAAAATCCTCCGCCAGCTCCGCCATGCTCATTTGCAAAGTGCGAAATGGCACAAGGCGCGCATCGAGCACGTGATCGTCAATGGACTCCGGATGCAGTTGCTGGTCAATCCATTTATCGACGCCGATGGCAACCACCCGATCCACATCCCCGGGCCGGGGACCGAACGTCAACCGATTCAGAGCTTGGATGGCCCGCGCTCGTTCATCGCCCGACGGCGCAAAAGATTTCTTGTGAGCAACTGCCGAAGGAAGACAGCAGGTAGCGATGACAGCGGCAGCCGCGAGGTGTCGAGGTAGCGAGAACATCGGGCACACGGAACACTCCTAGTATGAACCCGGTAAGGAAAAAAAGTTGCAGACAATCGTAAACCTGGTAGCAGGGAGTTTTTAGTACTGGCTGATGTCTAAAGAGCCAAGAGCTCCCCTACGTAAGATACAGCCGCCCGCTCGTTACTTTGTGTTGCAGTGTCGCCGCCAAGTGATCAATATCCGTGGGCGCAAGGTTGCCCGCCGACCGGTCTTCGAGGAAAGGCGTCCGGTTGGTTCCCACCGAGTCGCGGCGAATTTGTACCAGCAATCCCTGCACCGCGTTGGGATCGAATTTCAGTGGACTGCTGCGGACAATCTCATTCAGCGTCGCGCCCAGCGAAATCGGTTCGCGATACGGGCGCTGACTCGTCATGGCGTCGAAGGTGTCGGCCAGTCCGACGATTCTTACCTGCATTGGAACGTCTTCGTTGAGCAGCCCGTCGGGATAACCCGAGCCGTCAGCCCGTTCGTGATGCCAGCGCACAATTTCCGGTATGCGCGGCCAAGGAAACTGCACTCCGGTCACGATCTGATGTCCAACGGTGGTGTGGTCGGCCATCTGGCGGAATTCTTCTTCATCCAGAGTCGTAGTCTTACCGAACAGGCGCTTATCCACAGCGACCTTGCCGATGTCATGCAAATATCCGGCGGATCGCAGAGCTGCAACATCGTTTGCGTCCATGCCCAGGGCGTCGCCGATGGCCGCAGCGTATCGTCCCACTCGCAGCGAGTGGCCGTGGATGTTCACGTGTTTGACGTCAATCGCCGCCGCGAAGGCTTCCAGCGCGTTGTCGTAGAAGCCGTGTAGGGAAGCCATCAGCCGCAGATTTTCGGATACCCGTTGCGCCAACGTCTGGGTGAGCGCGTGGTTTTGTACCGCCAACGCAACGTAGTGGCACAACAGATCCAGCGCCTGCAGGCCTTCTTCGTCGTATTGAGAATCTTCCTCGCGGCGTCCCAGCGCAATCGCGCCCACCAGTTTTCCGGAAACCCTCAGCGGCGCCAGGCACTTGAACAGTTCCGGCGCGACATTTCCATTCGAACTCAAGAATGTGTCGTAAGAAGACTGCGCCAGCAGCACTGCTCCCTGGGTCGTACTCAGAGCGTGCACATGGCGCGGCAGCAAAGGAATGACCGAAGGTTCCGGGATCAGCGCGAAACCTTGCGCCGCAATCGAAGTCATCATGGAAGGCTTTTCGATGAAAACGAAAAGCACGCCTTCGCTCGCGCTGCTGGCGTGCATCAGCGCGGAAAGCATGGTGCGGGCGGTCTGAGCAAAGTCCCGCGCCGCCGTCATCTCGGGGCCGAGATCGGAGAGCGTTTCCACCGTGCGCAATAGCCGCCGGAAATTTTCTTTTTGTGCCGTCAACCCTTTGCGGGAGCGACAGACCAGAGCAAGTTGAGGTTAACACGCGGACAAACGCTTGCAGCCATTGGACTTGTTAGTTAGTTTGGTGCGCGGGGCTTTCGCAGTGCACTCGAAGTCAAAAACTTTGACCGCAGAGTTCGGGGCGCAAACCCAAGGTCGCGCTCTAAGCCGCGAACCAGTGATACAGCATGAAATAGACGATCACTCCGGTGCAAGACACATAGAGCCATAGTGGAAACGTCCAGCGGGCAATGGCGCGATGCCGGTCAAAGCGTTCCCGCAGCGCGCGACTCAAAGTGATGATGACCAAGGGCAAGATCGTGATCGCCAGAAGGGTATGCGAAATCAGAATGCTGAAGTACACCGGCCGCGACCAGCCTTGTCCTTGGAATCGCACCGATCCCACATGCCAGTGGTAATAAAGGTAAGAGGTGAGAAATAACGTAGAGGTGCACACCGCAGTCAGCATGAAGGCGCGATGCGCGGCCATTCGTCCCCGCTTGATTTGCCAGCGACCGGCCAGCAGCAGCACCGCGCTGGTGCCGTTGAGCGTGGCGTTGATCACAGGATAGATCGCGAATTGTGCCGGAACCTGCGTCATGCGGCGGGTTTGGTGGTGCGCCGGTTCACCATCAGAAAGGCGAGGCCGAACATGAAAAGCGAAAATAATACCAGCGTTGACATCGATGCCAGCAGCGAGAACTCTCCCTGGCTACCCGGGTACAAAAGATCACGCAGCGCCTCAACCCCATAAGTCAGAGGATTGATTTCCATCAGTACGCGCAGCCAGCCCGACGCGCCAGAAAGCGGAAACATCGCGCCCGACAGCAGCCATAACGGAATCAGGAACAAATTGATGATGGCGTGAAAGGCTTGATTCGAATCCATCGGCCAGGCAATTGCAAATCCCAGCGCGGTCAGCGAAAAGGAAACCAGAAACACCGTTAGCGCCACCAATAAAAAGCTGCCGAATCCGATGTGGACTCCAACCAGCGGCGCAAAAACCAGGAAAATCAATCCTTGGACAGTCGCCAGCGTGGTGCCGCCGAGTACCTTTCCCAAAACAATCGCCGAGCGCGAAACCGGCGCCACTAGTACCGACAGTAGGAATCCCGCCTTGCGGTCTTCAATTACCGACATCATGGTGAAGATCGAGGTGAAAAGAACAATCATGATCAGAGCGCCGGGATAAAAGTAATCTAGGTAATGCTGACTCTCGCCTGACCCGCCCGACCGAAACGAAGTCCCAAACCCTGAGCCGATCACCAGCCAGAACAACACCGGCGACGCAATCACTCCGACCACTCGTGCCTTCTGCCGATAAAAGCGCACCACCTCGCGCCACCACAGCGTGAACGCAGGAAGAAGTAGCTCGTCTTTAGTCGCAGCCATAACGGGAAGCGACGCGCTGGATGCGGCAACAGAACTCATTTGAGCCCCTTCGTGGATTTTCTCGGCGGTACGGCGTCTGTGTGATGAAGGTTTTCTTCTTGCTCGTTCCAGAACCGGTGCCCCGTCCGCCGGATGAACACATCTTCGAGACTCGGCTTGGCAATCGAAACTCCGTTGATCTCCCCCGGAAATCCCTCGACCAGATCGGTCACGAAGCGATGCCCGTTCCGGCGCTCGATCCGCACCTGTTCGTCGATCACTTGAACTTCAATTCCAAAGCGCTCGCGAATCTTGGGCCCCAGCGACGCTGCTTCCTTCGCTTCCAGCACAATCACATCGCCGCCAATTTCGTTTTTCAATTCCGCGGGCGTGCCCAGAGCAACGAGTTTGCCTTCGTTTAGAATGGCCAGCCGGTCGCAGCGCTCGGCTTCTTCCATCAGATGCGTCGTCACCAGCACCGTGACTCGCTCTTCGTCCCGCAAGATTTGCAGATACTGCCACAGATCGCGCCGCGCCCCGGGATCAAGCCCGGTCGTCGGCTCATCGAGTAGGAGAACGCGCGGGCCATGCAGCAGCCCCTTGGCCAACTCCAGCCGCCGCTGCATTCCGCCGGAAAATGTCTCTGCTTTATCTTTAGCGCGATCGGCAAGTCCTACGCGCCCGAGAATCTCTTTTACTCTCCCTCGCAACCGCGCTCCGTGCAGGCCGTAAAGATGTCCTTGATGCCACAGGTTTTCCGCCGCAGTCAGCTTCACGTCAATGCTCTGCGCCTGAAAGACGACCCCAATCTCGCGCCGCGACTGGCTGGGATCTTTCGC
>Ga0210407_10003708_pt1 | contig 12268 bp, 12 predicted proteins | sample IncBWC27MmetaG_FD_150860 | JGI IMG/M metagenome (GOLD analysis project Ga0210407, IMG submission 150860) | Forest soil microbial communities from Barre Woods Harvard Forest LTER site, Petersham, Massachusetts, United States - Inc-BW-C-27-M | ecosystem: Environmental > Terrestrial > Soil >... | reverse complement strand
TCCGGGCTCGCGGCGCAATTCGAGAACGGCGCCGTGGATGTTGTAGAAATCGCGCGAGGGGTCGGAGTGAATCAGGATGGCGGGCTTGCCGGCGGCGGCCAGCGACTGCTTCAGGTCTTTGTTCAGGCGCTTGTTCAGAGGCTTGCGCTTGTCCTTCTTTAACTTTTCATCCTTAAGCTTTTCCTCGAGCTTTTCCTCGGAAGAGGCGTCGGCAATCGCGAGGTCGTAGTTGCTGCCCTGGAGGCCGCGAGAGAAGCCTTCGTCGAGGACTATGAATTCCGGACCATCGGAACGGGGAGCGGGATCCTGCGGCCAATTCGCGGTAATCTCGCGCGAGAAGGCGGGGTCGCTGGCGAGGATCAGGACAGTCGGGCGATGGATGCTCATGGTCGCTTTCTGGCTCTGCAAGTTGGCTTCAGGGGCGGTTGACTTCCTGTGGAGACGGGGCAAGCTCCGTCTCTACGGAGATTTATTCTTGGGTTGCGCCGCCAGATTTTGCGGCGGCGGCGAGCGGCTTCTTGCTGGCCGCGTTCTGGAGTGCGTCGTCGACGGCCGCCCGGAGATCGACCAGCATGCGCAGCGGCTGGCCGGAAGAGTATTCGGCGTGGAACATCACCTTCCAGGACTGGCAGATCATGCGCAGGCGCCCGATCGGTTCCTCGGCGGAGAACTGGGCACGGCGGCAATCGATGGTGGTGACGCCGCGGCGCTCGAGTTCGCGCAGGCCGTCCTGGATGGCGTTGAGATCGTCGTGCATCAGACGGAAGAATATCCGCCGGATCATGAAGCTGAATCGGGCAAAGGCCACCATGGCCGCGGGCTCGAAATAGCGGGCCGCGTTCTGCGTCTTGAGCTTGCGCCCTTGCTCGAGTGCGCCGCTGTGCAGCAGTTCGCTGAGACGGCGGCAACGCGCCGCCGACTGCATGATGGTTTCGAGCGAAGCCAACCATGCGGGGAGCTTTGGCTCCTGCGGCCCGAGCACGGGCTCCAACACCTGGGCGACGTAATCGAGGTCGAGGTCGGTGTCTTCCAGGCCCGAGGGCGCGCACAGCGAGAAATACTGGACGAGCAGGAAATCAGTCTTGTCACGGTCACTGTTAGACTTCGAGGCCTTGTGCATGTGATGCAGGAGAAGATGGCGCAACACGCCTTCGTTGGCCAGAGGCGTCGTTTGCAGAAACTGGCGCAACTGGTGGACCTGGATCTGCGCGTCCACCTGCTGGAACCAGGCTTCGGCGTCCTCGATCGAGTCGGGCGAGGGTGAGAATTCCTCGCCGATGGGGCAGGCGGGAACTTCAATCACGAATTCGCGCACCAGCGCCGAGTACATGGGCTGCAGGGCAGAGAGCGTGGCGCCCTGCTCTTCAATGGAAGGCTGGGATGTAGGTTTGGAGGATGCAGTCATGATTTCACAATCCAGTTGGGAACATGTTTTAGGAAGCGGACGGCGACCGCGGTCCGCTCCAGATGATATTGAACCGCGACCACGAACGCTTCGGCATGAAGCGTGCCGTCGTTGCTTTCGACCAGGACGCGATCGGCGAATTGCAGAGGATGGTCGAGCACAAACAAAACTTCTTGCGGCGTGCCGAACTCGATGACAGTGTCCTGAAAAAAGACGTTCTCACTTTCGTGTTCGTGGGCGGTCGGATCGACATTGGCACTGGCGTTGCCGTTTCCGTTGCCATTTCCGTTGCTGTTGACAATGGTGCGGCTGAGCTTGATCGGGATTCGCACCGGAGTGGCGTCGGGAAAGAACCTGGCCAGGCGGCTAACGATGTCTGGTTCGAGCGCGCGAGCAGCTGCCTGGTTGGGCACGGTAAGACCTCGACCCCGGAGTCTGGAGCAGCCGAGTCCCCTCTCTTCCCGGTTTGGAAGAACTGCGGGGAGACTCGTTCTGCTTTATCGGCATTCAGTGGTGCACGGGCGACACCAAAAGCTTGAAGGTCACATACCTTAGGGCAAGTGATAGACGGGAAAGCAGTTATCGACGTCAAGCGGGGTTCGGGGCGGCTCACGTTTTCGGGGAGTGATGATGCCCGTCTCATTGTGAGACAACTGTCTCAAATCGCAGCTTGCGACGAAGCTGCTGCGACGGAACCGGCGAAGATATCCCCTCACCAGAGAGGCGACGCCGCCACCGATCTTGCGGCGTTTAAAGCAGGACTTAGTTGGACGGAGTCGAGTTCAAGAATTCCAAATTAAGGCGAGATCAGCCGCACCGCCACGGGAGACGCGCCGTTGCCGAGAATCGGCTGTCCGGTGACGCCGGTTCCGCAACCGGCCATATTGATGAAAGTGGCCTTCATGTGGCCGACGTTCGGTCCGGTATTCGGAGTGGCATCTCCATCAGGATTCAGAAAGAGTTGCACGAAACCCACGATCTGCACCGGGCTGGGCGGTGGCCAGGTGCCACTATCAAATACCGGCACGGTGACCAGCGAATCGCTGACCATCGCGTCTTTTCCCGCGAGAGATGGGTTGACAACCGCCACCGGATTGTCTTCTCCCACGAGGAACTGGAAAGGCGGGCTCGGAGCGGCTGCAGCGGTCAGGTCGACCTGATCACCCTCGTTGGCTGCGGCATGGGTCATGCAATTGACTGCGTGTGCCGTTTCCGTCTCTCGATTGTCGTAGTCAGAAGTGTCGATAATCGCCGTGCCATTGCAAGAGATGGGGGTCTGCACGCAGCCGGCAACGCTTTTCTCGTATCCAGTGGTCAACCCTGGGTTACAGGCAGGCAGGGCCTGGGTCGGGGGCGCGAAGGTCGTGGTGGTATCTCCCGGGTAATACTGAAAAGGAAAAGTGGTTGGCGCTGGCAGCGTGCTGCAATCGATGCAGGCGGGCTGCAGTCTGGTGGCGTTGCTGCTTGACGTCCATCCCAGCAGGCCCGTCGCCGTGGGGGCAACCGTGCCGGTAGTTGGGTCAAAAATCTGATTGGGTGGATTGCTGGGATCAATGTTCGGCAGCAGCCACGGTTTCACGCAGATGGGCGCCACCGGGGCCCGACTACCCAGAGAGCTGGCGGTCCCTGCTGAAGGATTGTAAGCCTCCGCGGTGGCCGACGCGGCCACCTTGATCTGCTTAGTCCCCCAGATGCGCGCGAAGAATGTTGGCAGATCGGTTCTTTGCACCTGCACGGTTACGTGCGGGTTAATCCCAAAGTTGCCCGACGCGACATTCGGAAAAGTTACGACGACCTCCCCGTTGCTCGCAACAGGGTTTCTTCCTCCGACATCATTGTTCTGTGCCACCTGGATCGCAACTGTCGAAGCTAGGGTTTCAGCGTTGGACGCGAGCGTTGTATCTGTCGGCCTCGAAGTCATCCCCGAGTTGGCGAGCACACGCGCGGCCGCCAGGGCAGCCCCATCGGCCGCCAATTGCGCCTCGCTGCGTGCTGTGTAGAGCGTCACTACGTCGATCGACAGCGCGGCCATCGCGCCGACGACAAACAACATGACGACCGCAACCAGAAGGATGACAATTCCTTGTTCATTACGTCGCGAGTTAGGTCGCAAATTAGTTCGATGGCGTCGCAAGCATCCTCACATCTGGTTGTGGACGGTCGCGCTCTCGGTCACTTTCGTTGCCGCAGCATATTTCGCGCCCGGAAATAACAGTTGAATCACACTATTGAATCGCCAATGGTAAGGATAGACTACGGTGACGATGGTCCCAACGGCTGCGGGCGGACCGGAGACAGATACCCACCCGCGGTCGATGGTGATTGTCAGGTCATCGGGACAGCCCGAAATTTTGTAGGTCCATTTCAAATTCGAGTGTGTGTGTGTGCCCGGTGGTACGCAGGTTCCCTTTGTCACGATTCCGCTGGCGACCAGCGAGTTGAAGACCGAAGTCACGACCGGTTGCACAGAGTCCGGGTTGGAGTTCCCCGACGCAATATCGCTCATCGGTTGAGAGCCGGCAATGATCGCGCCTTCCTGCGCGGCCTGCTCGATCTTCTGCTTCTGGCTGAAAGCGCCGCTAAAATCGAAGATGCCCACGACGAACACCACTAGAAGCGGCAATGTGATGGCGAACTCCAGCAGCGCTGCGCCGTGCGCTTCCCTCAGCAGACTGGCCGTGCCGCTGCGCAGAATTCGGAAGCGAAGCATCTAGTTCTCCATCCTGCTTTGCGCTTGAGCCGACAAAATAATCTTTTGCATGTTGAGGGAAGTGAAAGGCAAGTAGAACTTGAATGGATATTGAAAAGCCACCACGGTCCCACATTGTGGCGCCTCGGTGTTTCCCGCGGTGGGATTCAGTTGAGCGTTGCGGCAGATCGTGATGTTGCCCGTGGTCGTGCATGCCCCTGGGGGATTCGCGCAAAAGGTCGGGGAAGGGGGATTGGAGTTCACCGGAATCTGAGCCGGATCGATACTGGATGCCTGCATCACGGCATAAATCGCATTGTCCACTGTGGCATCGCTGGAAGCATTGTTTCCGCAAGTGACGCATGACGAGCGTGCCGCTGTGATTGCTCCCTGCTGTGCTGCCTGCTGGATCGTCGAAAAAATGTTAAAGGCTCGCCCAAACCAGACGATCCCTAACAGAAGCATGAATACCAAGGGCAGCACCAGCGCGGCCTCGGCGATCTCCGCTCCGTCGGTGTTTTCGAGCTTGGCCGAAATTCGTTTGATGTTCAGCAAACTGCAGATCCCTCGCTTCCCCACCCCATCCGGCAAGTGCGGCCGGCTGGGGACCCCGGTCGCTCGGGATGACAAATCATAAACTGGATGACAAATCGATCATGGGGATGACAACTCGAAAATAGTATGGCAAATCATAAAGCTGCTCATCAAGCTGCTCATCAACGCCGCTAGATTTTCCCCATCGCTCTACCCATCCCGTACAATAACACCGTCAGCGCCATGGCCACGCCGAACGGGATTTTTGTGGACTGGGGATCGTCGAGCGATAACTCAGATTCGGGCATCCGCAGACGGAACAGCGCCGCCAGCAAATGCGCGATGTTCACGAGCGTTCGTTTCAGCCGCCCTTTCCAGATGACCACGGCCAGCGCCATTACTCCGGCAACCAGAATCGTGGCCATGAGCACGGAGACCAGTTGCCGCGGACCGAGACACGCTCCCAAGGCGCCGGCCAGTTTCCAATCTCCGGCACCGAGGCTGCGCACCAGTACGAGAGGCAGCAGCAGCCCGAGGCCCAATAGCGTCCCCAGCAACGCGGCTTTCAGTCCCGGCCAGCGGTAGAGAATCGTGTTGACCGCAACGCCCGCCACGAAGCCCGACACCGTGAGCCAGTTCGGAATCCGCCGGTAGCGCCAATCGAGAACTCCCGCACCAATCGCGACCAGCACCGCGGGAATCCATGGGGCCGAAATCCATGGCCCAGATTGAAGCATGATTGCCGCTGGCAGACAGGCGCCTCCGCGCGTTTCGCTTCTTGTACTTTAGGACTTTCGGAGGCCACACTCAAGGGGCAAGTTCTCAGTTCTCGGTTCTCAGTTCTCAGTTTATTGACGCTGAGTTTTTACTGAGAACTGAGAACTGAGAACCGAGAACTGCTAATCAGTGCAAGCCTCTGAAGACGGGATTCCGCCTCAGATGCTCCGGGAAATCCTTCTCGTACGACGCCAATCCGGGACAGATGAAATGATGAGCCTCGTTGAAGCCGAATTGACGCATTTCGATCATTGCCTCGTCCGCGGTCCATCCTTCTGCCGCCATCCGGTAGGCGGCGGTCATCATCCCGGTCCGATCGTCACCCAACCGGCAGTGCACAAATACTTTCTTGTCGGGATTGTCCCGCATTAGTCTCAGGAATCGTGCGAAGGTTTCGTCCTTCGGGAACGGACAGTGCCATGGAATCGCAACATACTGCATTCCGTGGCGGCGCACCTCTTTCCCCTCGCTTTTGGTCCGGTTGCCGCGCGTGTCGACGACAATGTTGACCCCCATCTTGGCCAGGGCTTCGTAACCTCTCTTGTTTGGTTGCGCCCCGCGAAAGAGCCTCGGTGTTACTTCACCGAAATTGCTAATGCCATTGATTCGGCGCTTTTGGCCGGACACGCGTGCGCGCTGGAGATGAGGATGAGATGCGGAGCTATCGGGTTGGAGTGGCAGCTCTTCGCCACTACATACCGTGATCGCCAACAACAGCGGGACGGCGAGTACCTGGAGGCGGCGAAACCTGAAGGCCATAAAGAGTCGAGTCATCGAACCGAGAACAGACGATTGCATCTTATCCTACGCAAGAGGGGCGAAGCTTTGATGATGAAAGCAAAAGGCCCGGTTGCCCGGGCCTGAATTTGGAAACAAAATACTGGAATCAAAAGCCTTGTCACTGAGGCATGGCTAACGCGTAACCGGAGGAGCCGAGTTTCGTTGCGCAACGACTTTCTTCGCGTTGTCAGCCAGCGCACGCGCCTGCGGCATCAGGTCCAGAGCCTTGATCACATCCGGATCGGTTTCGGCCCGTACCTTCAAGCCTTCTTCCTGGCCGAAGGTATCCACGAAGAGTTCGCTCTTGATGTTGGAGCGCAGCCATTCGTTGCTCTCGATCATCTCGGCTTCGGTATAGGCTATTTTTTCGCTATCGAGGAATTTGCGGAAGTCCAGCAACACCGCATCATCTACTTCGAAATTCTGCGTGACCTTGTGAGAGATCGCGTAGTGCTTGGCAAAATTAAACAGCGCGTAGTGCTGCAGCAATGAGTCCTGGAACTTGTTGGGCTTGTACGGCGCCAGCTTGACGTCGGGAGTGATGCCGCCACCGCCATAAACAGTGCGCCCGCCATCGGTGAGCTTCACTTCGTGGTTGGCATTATTCTCTTCATTCTCTCGAGCATAATAATAGTTGTAGAGAGAAAGATTTGAGTAATCGCGCTGGATCAAGCGCCCGCTGGGGGTGTAGTACTTCGCGGTGGTCAGGGCGAGGCCGGTATTTTCCGCAAGGGGGTACACGGTTTGCACCAGGCCTTTGCCGAACGTGACCTCACCCGCGATCAGGCCGCGATCGTGATCCTGAATTGCTCCGGCTACAATTTCGGCGGCCGATGCGGTGCCGCGATTGACCAGGACTACCAGCGGGTATTCCTTGCCTCCGTTGCCGCGGGCTGCTACGTATCGCTTTTCCGGAGATGAGCGGCCGTGGTGCGAGACGATCAACTGGCCCTTCTTGAGAAATTTGTCGGCCACGCCTACGCCTTCACTCAGCAGTCCGCCAGGATTCTGCCGGAGATCGAGGACCAGGCCTTTCAGGTCGCCCATCTGATCGAGAGCTTCGGCGACTTCATGCTCGGTGGTTTCCTGGAATCCGGAAACGTGCATGTAACCGATGCCGGGCTTGATCATGAAGTGCAGGTCCACGCTGTAGCGCGGAATCTCGTCGCGGATGACGGCGAATTCGAGCGGCTTGTCGGAGCCTTCGCGCAACATCGTGATGCGGACGGTGGTGCCCTTCGGTCCCTTAAGCAGATCGGCGACATCGGAGGTGCTCATGTTGTCGGTGGGCTTGCCGTCAATGGCGGCAATAATGTCGCCCGGCCGGATGCCGGCGCGATAGGCCGGGGTGCCAACGAAGGGAGCGATAACGATAACCTTATTATTGCGCGGGCCGACGGTCATGCCTACGCCGTAATACTTGCCGCGCTGTTCTTCGCGCAGCGCGGAGTAAGACTTCGGATCGAAAAAGTTCGAGTGCGGATCGAGCTGGTGCAGCATGCTCGGGATGGCGCCGTTATAAATAGCCTTGTCGGCGTTCACCGGGTCGGCATAGTTCTGCTCGATGGTTTCATACACCTCGGTGAACTGCTTCAAGCTGTCGCGGACATCGGAATCGCTGCTGGGCGTGGCTGCGGGGCTGATTCTCTGCGCAAACAACATGCCCAACAGACCGAACGTAGCAAGCACGAAAACAATCAGGAAGAGAGAACGACGAGAACTACCAGCCATGTATCGAAATCCTCGGGCAGGGACGTGGAGGGACCCGGCCACCCCATCTGAGCGCAGTATAACATTTGGAGCGCCTATTTTGTTGGATGCAAACGGGGGCTGGGGGTTACACCGGAGCGACAGCTTTGGGGGCGCCGCCGCCGGTCATTTGCCCACAGTTATTTGCCCATATAGGTACGCGGCGAGCCGATGCCGGTGCAGCGGTCGAAACCCACCTTGCAGCGCGAATCTCCCAGCGTGATGTCATAGAAATCGGCTTTGTACTCGGTTGGATTGGCTAACTCGGAATACATCCAGGTGAGCTCATTCCGGCTCGACGTCTGTTTGTTGCCGGCGGCATTCACAATGCCGGCAAAGGTCGGTGAAGCCCAGCTCGTGCCTCCGACCGAAATCCAGCCTCCGTTGAGGTAAACGGCGGCGCAGCAGTAATCGGAAGCCACGTCGGGATATCCGCGATGGGTCCCAACGACGCCTGTGACGCCGCTTTGGTAGCTTGGGGTGGGCTCGTAGGGACTAAGGTCGCTGCCGCCTCCTCCCGTGTAGTAAACCTCGTTCACAAAATTGCCGTTTTGGTCGCGATTGAAATGGGTGCCTCCGACCGAGACTACGTTGGGAGACGCTCCGGGATAGATGCTGACGCCTATGCCGGAATCGCCGCTGGCAGCGAAGTAGACAACTCCGGGCTTGGTGAAGTATGCGTCCCAGTTGATCTCCTGGGCAACTTCCGGATCGCCCCAGCTCATGCTGACGACACCGCCTCCAGCTTTGGCCACCAGGCTTGCTGCGAGTTTTACCGCTGCCCAGGTCGGGTCGGTATTGACCTGCTTCGATTCAACCAGGTAGAGCTTGGCGTTTGGCGCCATGGCGTGAGCCCACTCGATATCTAATGCCTCCTCGACCAACCAGTCCCCGTAGACGGGAGGCTTCGTGGTGCCGGGCCACCTCACCGTGAGGTTGGCGTCGGGAATGCCAAAGTAAGCGGAGAAGGCGTGCAGATCGGCAGCCGCGTTCGGGTAGTCGCCGGCATCGACGATGGCAATCGCGCCCCAGCCGCCTGTGGGCACATTTTTGCTGGTGGCGATTGGGCAGCCCGTGGGCCCGGTTACCAACTGGTACACACAGGCTAGGGATCCGGGCGTTTCGTCGCCAGAAGAGGGGCCGTTGGGGTTCGGGACGTCGGAGTCGACAAAGAAGTAATTGGTGTGATGGCGGCCGGGCTGCGGGATGCTGGATGACGGATAGATAATTCTGTGGCCGTTGAAAACGGACTCGATGCGCGTTTGAGCCGATGCCGGGGAAGATGCCATGCCGAGAAAAAGTGCAATCCCGATGATCACCGCGATTACAAAGGAACGTTTCATTTGCTGACTCCTGTATGGTCGGCAATTATGCCGCCGGTAATGATGACGGTTGTATCGCGCAAATGCAAGCTCGAAACCGGGCGGCTGGCGCGGCTTAAGGCCATCAATTCGACTCCGGAGAGCGGCCTTCCGGAGCTCGCGCCATAAAATGACCTCGATGAGAATCCTAAGGGGGACGTCACCGTCCGTTGGCGAACCTCGAGGGCGGGAGGCGGGCTAGCTCCGATTTGGGATCGCGAGCTTTAGCGGCGACTGGCAGCAACGGCCCGGGAGCGTCCCACCGCCGCATGTACCTCCAAGGTCGGTTGTTTACGGCTGGAGTGCCGCCTGGCCGTGACGGCAATGTGAACATCCTGGCCGAGCAAGAGCAGAAAGCGCAAAAGCCGCTCGATAGAAAAGTCGGTGAGACGGCCCCGCATCAAGGCAGACACCTTGGGTTGGTCCACGCCGAGCACCTTTCCCGCCTGTACCTGGGTTAATTTGCGGCCTGCGATGATGTCAACGATCCGATGAGCCAGATCGGCCTTCGCTCGCGCCTCTTGCGGATTGGCGACGCCGAGATCGGCATAAATATTCCCGCTACTCTCTACGTAATGCTTTTTCATCGTGGTCCTTCCTGATTCGCTTCCAACTCCACCACTTGCGCCAGACGCCGCTTCACGAGATCGATTTCATGTTTCGGGGTTGCGATGCCCCGTTTGGACTTCTTCTGGAACACGTGCAAGACGTAAACCGCTCTCGGGAACCTCACTGTATACACAGCCCTGAACGTGTTGCCTTTGAAGTCGGACATAATCTCCAGCACGCCCGGCGCAACACCCTTCAGGGCTTTCGCATTCACCGGCATCTTGCCCCGCTGGACTCGCTCTAACGCAAACCCAATCTCGCTCTTAACTTCGTCCGGCAGCTCGCGGAGCACCTCTCGCGAATCCCCCATGAATCGTACCGGCCTCATCGGGGTGGCTGTCATGACCTAACTGTAGGATATGCTAATAATGGAATAATGTCAAGGGACGAATTAACCAGTGGTCTATACCAGGAAGAAATGTTTGCTACTTCGCCTGCACTTCCACCGCATCGGCCAGGTGCATCGGCGTTGGTGAGCGATCTCCCACTTCGAGCGTTTGGCCGTGCTGGAGATATTGCGCGAGCACGGCGGGCTCGGACCAGTCCAGTTCCCAGCCGTTTTCAATTGCGACGATGGTGTAGGAGCCGGGAATCACATTGGGCAGGCTGAAACTTCCGTCGAGATCGCTTTGGTCGCGGCGGAAGCGATCGTGATTCGCTTCCGGATTTTTGGGCACCAGAACGACCATCGTGCCGGAAGCGCCTTTTCCAGCTCGCCTGGCGAAGCCTTCGACGGTGATCGAACCTCCCACCAGTGTGAGTGCAACGGTGAGCGATGTGCCGGGCGGCACGATCAAGGCGTGTCCGGAAATTGTTCCGGCCTCCGACGCGATGCGAACCACCGAATACCGGTTCGTAGCGGAGCCCGCCACGAACTCATACTTGCCCGGAATGACGTCCGTAAAATTGGCCTCGCCCTTGGTGTCCACTTGGGTAGCGTCGACTCTGCCCTTGCCGTTGCGGAGGCCAATCTCGAGTTGCGACGGAAGAATCGCCGCGCCCTCGATCTGTATCGTCGCTTTGATCTTGCTCGTCGATCGACCCGAGGACAGGTCGAGTTCGCCGCCATTGTTGAGATTGACTTCGGTGGGCTCTTGCTGCTGGCCGCTGGAATCCCGCATCCGGACGGTATATCGGCCCGCGGCAACTCCGGACAGCTCAACCACGCCAGGAGCGACATTCTGAATATTGCTGTTCTCGACTTCTTCCACACCATCGAAGGAGGGTTTTTGCAGCACGGGGACGGTCATCCCGTCCGTCCCGCTTTCGGGAACGTGCACGATGAGATGCAGCGAGGGAACGGGATTCAGGTGGATGTCAGCCTCCAGGCGATCCCCGCCGCGCACCGGGATGGGAGCGGCATCCTCGGCCTCGGTGGCGTCCCCGTAGTAGGTGATGGGGTAGACCACGTCGAGTGATGGATCGACATGGGGAGGTGGATTCGTTGCGCCCTCGCCCGTCGAAGTTGGATGAACCGCATACCAGGGCGAAGCTTTTGCCGAGACAAAGTACGTTCCCTCGTTGAGGGGCGTCACTTCGTAGCGTCCCTGATCGTCCGTCATGGCGGCGCGAAAATTAAAGATGCGACTTACGCCCTGGAAATGGTTCTCGCGATACACCGTGACTTGGGCATGGCGGACGGGCTCCTGGAATTCATCGAGCACCTTGCCGGTAAGGACGGCGTTCGGCGCGAGGCGTAGAGCAAGGTTCTCGGTATCGAGATCGGCACCGGTTACGATCGCGGTCGAGAACTGGTCGTGCTGATTGTAGGAAGCGGCGATGAATCCGCGCTTCGCTCCATCGAGTGAGTACTTGCCCGCGGGGACGTGGAACTCGAAGCGTCCGTCGTTATCGGTGACGACGGATTGCATGCTCTGCCGATTCTTGGCGTCAGCGATGATAACGCGGGAGCGCGCCAGCGGGCTACCGGTCTTCGCGTTGACGACTGTTCCGGCGATGCGATACGGGCCGGAAGGGATCAGGGTCCGCTGAGGATTCTCGGTCTGCGCATGCGCGGAGCAGAAGAGGAGCGTGCAGGCCGCCGCGAGTGTTGCCTGCCGGCATGATCGAAAAGCAGGAATCATTGGTCGTTCTCCGAAACGCCCGCCGAAATGCTCGTCGAAATCAACTGCAACTGCACGTGTTCCTTTTGTCCGCCGACCACGCGAACCACGGGTCCCTTCGAATCGTAGGTGCGCAGGGCTTCGGGATTCCGGTATTCGAGCTCGTGCTGTTCCCGATCGAACGCAAGCAGGCGATAGGCGCCCGGAGCCAGTCCCTGCGAAACGAAACTTCCATCCGGACTCACCCAGATCTCGGTGGGCTGCCCGCTGCTGTCCGCAAGGGGAATGCAGTAGATATGCG
>Ga0210407_10003707_pt1 | contig 12268 bp, 13 predicted proteins | sample IncBWC27MmetaG_FD_150860 | JGI IMG/M metagenome (GOLD analysis project Ga0210407, IMG submission 150860) | Forest soil microbial communities from Barre Woods Harvard Forest LTER site, Petersham, Massachusetts, United States - Inc-BW-C-27-M | ecosystem: Environmental > Terrestrial > Soil >... | reverse complement strand
CTGGTAATAGCCTTGCGATTGCAGCGTGGACTGAACATTTGCGATCACCTGATCGGGCGGCAGATTGTTGTAGGCGTAAATAGGGCCATTATATGGGTAGTAGGCGCGAGCCGAATCGTAACCCCACGCCGGATACCAATAACTGGCATTCCAAAAATACCAGCCACCGTTGATCAGAACGATGCGGTCGTAATGGTTGTGCCACCAGCCTTGATCGTGCCATTGGCCCCTGTAGTTCTGGAAAGCGCCGTACCTTTGGCCTTGCCAGTTCTGACTGCCCTGAATGCGATAGTTCTGGTTGAACTTTGCGCTCGCGATCCTCGGGTTAGGCGAATTGGAAAGGTTAAAGTGCCTAGTTTCTACTTTCTCGTTAGTATTCGACCGCACGGCCGGCACGTTGTTGTTCTGAACGTTCAACGCGCGATGCTGACCTTGGCTTTTCGACTGTGGCGAGTTGCTTAGTTGCGAAGCCGTGTTCGTGCCTTGGTGCTTAGTTCCCACTTTCCCATTGGCGTTCGACTGCACGGCCGGTCCGTTGTTGTTCTGAGCGTTCAACGCGCGATGCTGGCCTTGTGCTTTCAAGTGCGACTGGCTGTTTAGTTGCGAAACCGTGTTTGCGCTATGGTGCGTGCTCTGCATCGCTGCCTGCTGCCGCTGTTGCGGCTTCTGCTGTTGGTGACCTTGCGTCGTCTGCTTTTGCTTCTTGTTGTTATCCTGATCCGCCGCCCGGGCGACCAGTGGGATCGCTAAGCAGCAAATCAATACAAAAAATAATCTCATACCTTTATGCCTCCTGTTTGGTTCGAATTTGCAATCCGATACGCCTCCGGTCGTTGTCCGGCCAATATCTTCTTAGCAGCACGTAATACTTTTTAAGTATGGCCGTCCGCCCTCAGACATCAGGAGTCGCGTCTAAACATTTAACCTTTGGTAGCGTGAAGCATTGAATCTTTTGAAGCAGTGTTGCAATTAGCAGGATAGCAAAATTCGACCTTTCCGCGAAAGTACTCAAATATTCAGCGAAGGTACAGCTGTTGTACCTTCGCTGAATATTTGAGTCATTTCAAAAATAAGCGGAATTAACCGGAATTAGCCTGATTTGGCGCGACTTACTACGATTCCGACGAGCGGGGTCTTCACTGAATATTTGAGTCAATTTTGCCGATTTGAGCCTTGGGCGTGTCCACGCCGCCTCATACCTTGGCAGTCGAGTTTACGAGGGAAAAGGACCGATTTTGGACATCGGACGCGCGAAAATGACTCAAGCTTTGTGATCTCGGCGCCTGTCATCAAATTGTAACGTTCGGACACACGATTCTGATTGACGCGACCGAGGATTTTTCGCTACAAGCGGATTTGTTCTCCGAACATTGCCGTTATGCAGACGAACTTTGGCTCCGCGATTCGGCTTATTTGTAGCCCAGTTTTTTGGGCCTGGAGTTCACCTGAGCCTTCCGAAAATCTCTCAAAGAACGCTCAACCATACCTCTGGACCGGGCTTCCATGAAACAGAGATGCCGCTGAGCAAATGAAAATCAACGCCGCTTCCAAATCCGCCTTTCCAAATTCGTGTGCATTGCTGATCTCTGGGTTGTTTGTAGTCGCCGTGTTTTTGGCGCTGCCCACGATCTCACCGAGTGCGACAGCAACAGCTACAGCTACGCCAACGAGCACACCCAGCGCGACGCCTACTGCCAGGCCAACGCCCACTGCCAGGCCGAACGTATTACCAAGGTCTCGTCCCACTCCAGCCCCACGCACGTAGCTTACGCCTATGAAAAAGAAATACACTATTCAATCCGTTGTCCGTAACGTGCGCATTTTAACGGGATTGCTCTCCGTCGGTGCGCTTATCTTTCTGGCTCTCTTTGCCGCCGCAAATCCATCCACACGCAGCGAAGCGGTTCGTTCTGCCGAAGTAACACGGCGAGTGTTTATGAGAGTCACGCCACAAGGCATAATTCAAAGTACTCAGATCAGTAACTCGAAAACACCGCCTGCCGTGCCGAGAATAGGTCAAAGGCGTGTGTTAGGACCCCTGGGCAACACGCTCTGGCAATACAACGACCAGTCAGCTATTGCCGACGGCGTATCAATCGACGCCAATAACGTGTGGGGCGCCTGGACTCTTAGCGGTGCGCGTTTGACGATACACGCGATCACGGGCAACGGCACACCGGCATGGTCCTTTTCGACCTTCGGCAGCGGCAACTCGGGCGTCGCCGCAGCGAAAGGCGGCGACCGCAGCGGTTTCATGGAATCGAATGCAGCGGGCAACGACTTTCGGCAACATGGCTTCAGGTCCAGCAGCAACGGCACACCAGACTGGTCATTCCCATATCCAGTCAGTGATCCGAATCTGCCAGCCAGTTCGAGGAAGGTAGCCACGTCGCGCGACGGATCGACCATCGCGGCGGTTGTGAGTGATTCTATAACTCAGAATTCAACGCTGTATATCTTTGACGCCAGTACTGGCACCGTCATACGCACGTGGACGGATTCACTTCGCATGGACGGGGTAGCTTTGACCGATAACGGCTCGAAAGCGCTTGTGACGCAGGACAATCGCGCCACTCTCTTCGACACCAGCAGCGGCAACATCGTATTCAGTGTCACAGGCTCAGGCGCCGGGAACATCTTTTATCCGATCTCCGGCGACGGTAGCGTATTCGCAGTGGGCGGCTTCAATTTCGACGTATATGCATTCAATGGTACGACCTACGTCCAAGTAATCCATCTCACCCGGGCCAATTTCTGGTTCGGCGGTGCGTCTACCGTGTCGCATGATGGCTCTACCGTCGGCACGTTTGGAGCCAATTACGCAAACGGCTGGCTCAGTGGCGAGGTCGACCTGTTTGATGTTCCAAGCCATAACCTGCTGGGTTCCTATCCCGTCAGCGGGACCGGTATGTACCAGGGAACACCGATTGGTGCGGCTTCGAACGACAACGGCACGGTCATGGCGTTTGCTTCCTGGGGGACACAATTCCACGACTGGCCAGAGGTCATGGTATTCAATCGTAGCGTGCAATTGATCGGGCAGATCGATTTCCCTGGGTCAGCCTTTTCCGTGGATGTCACGACAAACGGCCAGTACGTGGTCGGCGGAGCAAAAGCGGTCCACGCCAACCAATTTGGCAGCGGTGGGCGCATCGAACTGATTCAGCTTCAGACTAGCCCAACAGTGCAGACCGCCGTATCGCGAAAGACCCACGGCGGAGCTGGGACCTTTGATATCCCGCTGCCACTCACTGGCAACGTAGGGGTCGAATGCCGCATCGGTCCTACCTATCAGATGATCATTAACTTCGCGACCAATGTCACGGTCCAGAGCGCATCAGTGACATCTGGCACAGGGACGGTGAGCAGCTTCAGCGGGAGTGGAACGCCGACCATTACGGTCAATCTGAGTGGCGTGACCGACCAACAGCGAATCACCATGACGCTGCATGGCGTGAACGACGGCACACACATGGGCGACGTTCCCATTTCGATGGGTGTGCTGATCGGTGACACGACGGAGGACGGAATCGTTAACGCGGGCGACGTAGCTCAGACCAAATCGCAAGTGGGCATGCCGGTCAGTAGCTCGAACTTTCGCGAAGACGTGAATATGAATGGCACGATCAGCTCGACGGATGTGGCACTGGTCAAATCCGACGTAGGACACGCGCTGCCTCCCTAATAGCTGAGCAGTGCCCGTTGCCTGGTGAGGCTGGCAGAGCGTTGACGGGAGCCGGGGTGGGCTTGCTTGCCCATCGCCGCCGCGCCGCCTCGCGCTAAGAAAAACGCTCGGTTCGATTGAACGCGCGTTTTCAACAGCTCCGTGCAATCGGATGGAACTGATTAACGTCCAACTTCGACGTTCGGATGTTCGCTAAATAAAGCGTGACACTCACCTGGGCGCTCCGGTACGATCCGAGTGCCAACGATGAGGGCACCGCTCACATGTGAACGGAGAAAAAAACCTAACCACGGAAAACCGCAAAAAAACATATGAAGAAAACATTACTCACCACAACGATCATCTGCGGAATGATGGCTTCTGGAACTGCCTTTTCGCAGGACACCCAATCACTGTTTTTTACCCCGAGCGGGACGATATTCAATCAGAATGATACATTCACCGTTGACACGTTTCTGGACTTCGAGGGCTATAGTGCGTACGGTCTCTCCTATTGGCTGGAAACGGCTGGTGGGACGCAGAGTTTTTTCCACATCACGGCAGAAAACTTTTTAGTGTTCAATAATCCGAACCAGACGGGGTGGCCAAATGAGTTCAATTTCCCCATGACGAACGGTATCGATGCCGGCATGTTTGCTACCAGCAACGATTTGGGTGGGACGACGCAGCCGCTGGTGCTTGTACCGCCCGGCATCTATTTTATCTCGGAGATTAGCTTTTCGATCACGGGGGCCGCGCCTGGCGTTTACACGTTCTTCACGACGACCACTAATTCGCGTACCGGCGCAGTGATCGATCAAAATTTCATGGATGAAGACATCCCGCGGGCATCATTCACGATCACGGTCGTGCCCGAACCGACCACGATTGCGCTGCTGGCGTTGACGGGAGCGGGGTTGGCCTTGCTCGCATATCGCCGCTGGCGCGCGACTTTACGTCGCAACGTGTAACCTCCTCGTCAGCGAGTTAAAGCCGCGCTCACTGCTTGAGGTGTGCGATATTCAAATAATCAACTGATTTCACGAATACATACGAAAGGCGATGTGCGAAATGTTGCCCAGAGGAAACCTTACCGAGGGGAACGATTTTTTGGATACAGCTCGGAAGCCGGCCGGTGTGCTGCATTACAGCTGATCTCTAACGCACGAGTGTAAGTCTGGCGCGTCTGCCGTTCTTTGCATCCCGAGGCTTTGCGAACCCGATGCCTGTGCGAGCATTTGTGCTAGATCGGTCTAATTCTAGACTGTCTATGGAAACGCTACGAGAATCTGATGAATGATCTCGCCGAAGTGTTCGCGAAGCTGAACATCCCATTCGAGGTCAGCTTCCGGCTCCGCTAACGCGCGTTCACACACGATTTCGCACGCCTCACGTTTCCATTCTGGTTTCGGCGGCGGGGGCGTTATTCCTGTCGTTGGCGGGTACGTTCGTCTATGCGGTCAAGATCACAGTAATCACCAGGGTGATCGTCTATACGAGCACATGCCTTGCGCTGCCAATTCTGTGTCGCCGGTCTACGACGATCACGCCACGAAGTCTTTCGACCGGATTTCAACTGCCGGCGGGGATGTTAATCTCAGTCGTCTGTGTATTTCTATGTCTTTGGCTATTGGCCAACAGCGGACTTAGCGAGGTCAGGGACGTAGCCATAGCCGTCGCTCTTGGATTAGCCTTCTATGCAGCCACCAAACTGAGTCAAAGAGGAGTTCCTCCAATCTCTCGTTTCATGGACTTGTGACCGCATCGAGACGAAACCGTTGAGTTGGCTGTAGGCGATAAACCGATCACGGGCGTCGCTGATCTGCGGTCCTGACGAAACGTTTTAGTTATACAAAAACCGCGGAGCCTACAGGGTCCGGTACCTTTTTGTCATTTGCGGCTGTTTTCTAGCCGAAATGGGAGATGTCTGAACTCGATTTCTCCTGGGTCGAGCCCTTGACGCGAGGGGGTCCGAACCTTCTTGACATTGCTCATTTCCCGAGTGCAAGAACTGCCGTTTTTGCAGGTTACGGATGCTTCATTTGATACCCTTTTGACATGGGCCTTTGCATACCGGCCGGCGTGGGCCTTTACAGACCTTCAAGGCAGCTTGTCGAAAAAGAGATAAATCGCGGCAATCCGACCGTCCCGGGCGATGATGAAATCAGTTCCAGCGTAAGTTGGCGGCTCACCAGGGCGGCCCGCTACCCATTTGAGCCGCCCGCCGTTGCCCAATTCCTCGGGTGCTGCAATTGGCTGATACTGAAAGTCAGGGTGAGTAGACCTGATCGCGCCCGCGACGCGATCGATTTCGTCTCGCCCACGATGGGCGCCAGTTTTGGGATCGTAAAAGACTCCATCTTCAGTCCAGATCTCGTCGATGGCCGCGCGTCGACGCGCGGGATCGTTTTCACCAAAGACCTCCAGGAGGTTGCGGGTCAGTAACGTCGATATGCTATAGGACATAACTTGTCTCCTCGTTTGCCTTTTTGATTCGATGTTTGGTTGTGCTTCGTTCTTTTGGGAACCTGCACCGGTGGCCGCAATTGGTGATGCGGTTGTTAGGGATGCAGCAAGCAGCGCTATCGCAAACAAGTTATTCTTGAAGTTCATAATCTTCTCTCCTTTCAGTCAGATGATTGGACTGCCTTAGCTTCTTTCCTCATCCGATGCGATATTGGCCACCATCGACGACAATTGCCTGTCCGGTGATAAATGCCGCATCATCGGTGGTCAAGAAAAGTACTGCGCCTGTGACATCCGTAGGTTCTCCCAGCCGCTTGATCGCCTGCTGTTCCCAGGTGGCGCGTTTCTGTGCTTCAGATTGGGACGCGCTTGCCAGCGTATTCGTCAAACCGGGCAATACTGAGTTCGCCGTGATGCCGTCGTTTGCGACGTCATTCGCCAAACCTCTCATGAACCCGATGATTTCCATCTTTGAAGCGATGTAGTGGCTCATGCCGCGTATGGTTAGGCCAACCATGTTTGACGATATGCCGACGAAGCGGCCCCACTTCTTCTTCCTCATCGCTGGCAAGAAATATTTCACGCTCAGGAAATGTGAATCCAGATTCGTAGCCATCGTCTTTCGCCACGTCGCCAGATCGAGTTCGTCAATCGGCCGGTTAGGGAAATAACCTGCGTTATTCACAATAATATCTACCTCGCCTACATCACGGCTCTCGGTGGATGCCGAACGCCAATCGTCTTCTTGTGTCACATCAAGTTGAAGGGCCGTTGCCGTTGGCCCGATCTTCCTTGCAGTCTCCTCCGGCGGTTTGAGGTCGGTCGCAATGACTTGTGCGCCTCGTTCGGCCAGCGCCAATGCGATCGCTTGGCCAATGCCTTGGCCGGCACCGGTGACCAAGGCCACTCGCTCTTCGTGAGTTCTTATTGAGGTTTTCATCTGGTCGTGTTCCGAACAAGAGCCCGAAAATATTATGACAGTAATGGCGCCGTCGACTTCATCGATTCGTTAGGAAGGTTCTCTCTCGCTTTGATCGAGAACGCTCCAGTCCTGTTTACGCGCCCATTCCTGGAAAGTATGCCACTTCACCTCTGGGAAATCGCGGCGCAGGCTCTCAATGTCGGCGGCATATCCTGTAGTATCGAACCACTCGAACATCCGAGCCATATCTTCGCTCTGGGCACGTAAGACGGCTGGTGAAAACCCTTCATAGTGGATCTCGCGGCCAGTCACCTTGGACAAAATGGCTGCGGCTTCTTCGCCCGTTAGCTCATCTCCGGCGATATCAAAGCGACGACCGAAGACGGTGTCACCGCGCTCGATGACCGAGGCAACGAACGACCCGATGTCGGCCACAGCGATCTGTTGCAGCAAGCGGGTGCCAGGCAATGCCATAGCAAGCTTCCCCTGACGCAAACCCGGGAGCGTCCACGGCTGCAGCAAATTCTCCATGAAGAAGACCGGGGCGACTATGGTGTAAGGGACACCGGATGCTTGAACGTGCTTTTCGACTTCATATTTGCCGTCAAAATGCGAAACGCCAGTCGCGCGGTTTGCACTGGCGACCGAACTATAGGTGAGATGAGCGACTCCTGCCGCTTCGGCGGCATCGGTTATGGTAATGCCCTGGGCGATTTCTTTCTCGGCGCCCTGTTCATAGGGTGTGCTCATCGCATAAACAGCGTCGACGCCGCGTATAGCGCGCACCAAGGAATCGTGGTCGGTGAAATCACCGACAGCGATCTGAACCCCGTGCTCACGCAGCCGCTTCGCAGCCGGAGAGGCAGAATTTCGCGTCAGAGCCCGGACTTGATGCCCTCGGGTCAATAACGCCTCAACGCAGGCACCACCTTGGTTACCGGTAGCACCGGTGACGAGCACAAGCTTTGATTGAGACATTGTAACAGTCCTCTCTAATACTTTTGGACTTGTTCCGTAGCGGGCCACGCCTTCCGGGCGAGACCGAGCTGCTGCATAATGGCAAGCTCGTCCCTCATGTAGGCGTCTTCGAGGACTTTGCCGTCACGAATCGTGTAGATGTGGATCGCCATCCACTCGATGCGATCGCCCGTGCCGGGACGTCCGAGGAACTCCCCGCGATGCGTACCACCGAAGCGATCGACGAGTACGACCTTGTCGCCTTCCGCGACAACGTCGAGCACCTCGCCTCGCGCGTCGGGGATCGCTTGAAGGAATATCTCGTAGAGCTTTCGCCGAGCACCGGGTCCGACCTCGGGGCCGTCCGGCGCGAAGGCTGAGATTCCGCGCCCGCGGAACTCGGGATGAAGCACATCTTCAAGCAGGTCAAGTCGGCGGCCGTTGAAGACCTCGATCAGTCGTAGCGCAATGGCCTTGTTGGCTTCGGGTGTCATGACTATTTCCCTCCGTTGTGATTCACGACTCGCAGGACAATCTTTCCGTGCGCGTGACCCGACTCGCTGAGCTCCTGCGCGCGCCGCGCTTCCGAAAGTGGCAGAATGCGATTGATCACCGGTGCGAGTTGGCCTGAGTCGATGATTTTCGCGATCTCGGCGAGCTTGGAGCCATCCGGTCGGCTTTGAACCATCGCTCCGCGAGCGCCAACGGATCTTGCTTCTTCTTCCGATGGCGGCTGCACGATCGAAACCAAAATTCCGCCCTTCTTCAAGACTTTCCAGGAACGTTCCTGCGTGTCGCTGCCGATCGAATCGAGGACGATGTCGATCTTGCGCGCGACATCTTCGAATTTTTGCGCCTGGTAATCGATCATCTCATCGGCGCCGAGCTCATAAACCAGCTCATGATTTTTTGCTGATGCGGTCGCTATGACGTGCGCGCCTTTCCGCTTGGCGAGTTGCACCGCGAAATGACCGACGCCACCGGCGCCGCCGTGAATCAGCACGCGTTGACCCGGCTGCAACTGGGCAGTGTCGAACAGCGCATTCCAGGCGGTAATCGCGGCCACTGGAACTGCTGCCGCTCGGATGTGGTGGAGTGACTTTGGCTTCAACGCCAGGTCGGACTCGCGGGCTACAATATATTCGGCATACGCGCCGTTGCGCGTTGTGTCCGGTATGGCGAACACCTCATCGCCTTTATTGAATTTTGTGACGTCGGCACCGACGTCTTCGACCACTCCAGACAGATCCCATCCAGGAATCCACGGGAACGAGACCGGGAAGATCTCTTGCACGAGGCCAGCGCGAATTGCGCAGTCGACCGGATTGACGCCGGCGGCATGAACCCGAATGAGGACTTCGCCCGCCGCGGAGACCTGCGGGCGCGGCGCGTCTTCGTACTTGAGGACCTCTGGTCCGCCGTAGGTGTGAATCCGAACCGCCTTCATGGTTTGTGATTTGCTTTGGGCCAGAACGCCCATCTGTTTGCCGGTCGCTCTAAGTGTTGTGGTCATAACTTCGATCCTACTTAGTAGCTGTTGTTAGCGCGGTTACCGGCAAAGGCGCGAACACCACGCGTAGATTCCGTTCGGGTTTGCGCCGCAGTGATGCAGCTGTAGCCGTTTTCGCAGGCGCGTTGGCGCTGTCGGATCGAGCCGACGGAGGCACCATGTGACGCTCAATAGCTTTGATGGTTCTGCTCATAGGTTTGTTCCTCGTTGGTTGATTGTTCGTTAGGCTGGCGAAATGACACGTGAGTGGCGACGCACTGGCGCCGTGCGAGTCTCGACTCGCGCTTCAACAATTCCGGCGAAGGCCGAACGAACGCTTGCAAACACGATTCCCCACAAGATAGCGACAAACAGTGCGAGCCCGAGGCCGCTCGGAGCCATGAGACTGTGAAACAGCAAAATGTTCACGATCACTGGAGCGAGCAGCGTCAACGCGAGCGGGACGAAGCGATTGAGGAGGAGCAACACGCCCGCGATCAGCTGAATCGCAAATACGAACAGCAAATATTTCGAGACGAACATCGCACCCAGGAATTGGCCCGCGACTCCGCTGGGCGGAGGCGCTGGAATGAAGTGAAGAAATCCATTCAGGCCGAAAACCGTAAAGACCAGGGCCAGAAGGAACCGACTGATGTTAGTTAAGATTTTCATGCAGACACCATCCGCCGCATATCCCGGCTCGGGAAAGACATTGTTCCTTGCCTGAGTATCGGTTTAACCGATGCTTGCCAGCGTCCGATGGAACTCAGGCATCTGCGGTACTTCGTTGGCGTGGCGGAGACGGAAAACGTCTCGCGCGCGGCGTTAAAACTTCATGTCTCGCAGCCGGCCCTGAGCGCACAGATTCGCGATCTTGAGGACGAGATCGGATTTCAATTGTTCGAACGAACTGCAAAATCGGTCAAACTGACAAAAGCGGGACAGGCATTCCTGGATGAAGCGCGCGCGGTTTTGCAACGCGCGGACGAAGCGGTAGAAAAAGCGCGATCGATCGCCGCCGAGCCGAGCGAACTGTACATCGGTTACTCGCCAACGCCAGTCGCCGAAATTCTACCGAAAGCCTTGCGGGCATTTCAACAGGCCATGCCTAACGTTCATGTCAGACTGCAAGATTGGGCCAACCAAGCCATTCTCGATGGCGTGCGCGACGGCCGCCTTCAACTCGGGTTGATAGTTTCTCCCCCAAAGGCGAGTTCGCTGCGCGACCTGCGCTACGAAGAGTTGTTTCACGATCGGGTTTGTGTTGCGGTCGCCCCGCAGCATCCCTTTGCCCGACGCCGGGCCATTCCGCTTACCGACCTTGCGGCCGAACCGTTGATTGGCCTCACCCACGAAGACTATCCAGAATATTATGATTATCTCTCGATCACCTTTTCAAAGGTGAAACAGAAACCGCGTGTCGTAGAGGAACATGACAGCATGGCCGGCATTCTTTCGTCCGTCGAAGCGGGAACCGGGGTCGCCATCGGTGCGGACGCTTTTGGTTACAGCTACGGAAACCGCGTGAAGCGTTTGCGGATCATACCTGAGCCCAAGCCGATCTCGATCGGCATCATCGGACCCAAGGGACGGCTCAGTTCAGTCGCCGAAAAATTCTGGCAATGCGCGAAGGAAGCGGTTTCGAAGAAATGATGCCGTTTGCCAAACGAATCGCTTCGTCGGGCAACCTGCCACAGCCCACAGGTCCCACTCCGCGACAGCCGTGAATCACTGCGGCAAGGAAGCGGGGTCGCCGGGAAGAATGTTCCGGCTTGGACCTCGCACCTCGGACTCAGCTTTCCCAACGGCGCAGGAGAAGAACAAAAGTCACGTAGTGAGCCACCAATAATAGCGGCACCGCCACCGCCGGGATCCAATAGGCCGGTCCCATCGCCACCGGCGCGTTGTAAATCGTAGCGGTCGTAATCGCGGCGAGTAGATCGACCGTCCCGAAAATGTTGAAGGCCCAGACGATCGGCTTGGCCAAACCGGAGCGGCGCAGCACGAACGGAATTGCGGCGAACGCGATGATCGCGGTTATCAAATCTCCAAATGCGGCCGGATACGCGAATTCCTGTGGCAATGCGCCATTTGGCGCATTTAATTTCAGCGGGTTTGGGCTCAGCGCTTCCTGTCGCAGCCGGACCAGCTCGTCGCGGGATTCGGGCTGACGAATAAAATTTACGGCGCACCGGTCACGGCCGATATTGCGGCGCCGCGCGGGAGGAGCAAGAGCGCCGAACGCGAAAGATGTGCACAGACAGCGGGCGGTCTTTGTGCTCGACAAAAGATTCGCGTTTTCGGCAAGATCGTAATCTTGTGACGAACCGGATTCGCAGCATGGCAGCCGCGCTCCTTTTTCTCAGCTGCCTTATCACCCTTACGTCGGCTTTCAATTTACCAAATGCATCGCGAGATCTGTCCTCGCGATTGGCTTCACTTAGAGCGGCCGATAAGCCTGCGCAGCAACGCACCGCGCTGACTTTCGCTGATCGTGTCGCTTATCAGCGAGCGATTGAAGAAGTCTATTGGCATCACCGGATTTGGCCAAAAGAGCGTCCCGATCCCAAGCCAGCGCTCGATGCGGTGATGTCTCAGACGGAGCTGGAAAAGAAAGTCGATGATTACCTTCGCAAATCGCAGCTGGTCGCAGATCAGCGGAGATGGCCAATTACCCCGAGCGAACTTCAGGCGGAGATGGAGCGAATGGCCAGTCACACGCTGCATCCGAGAGTATTGCTGGAATTGTTTCAAGCGCTGGCCAACGATC
>Ga0210407_10003706_pt1 | contig 12271 bp, 8 predicted proteins | sample IncBWC27MmetaG_FD_150860 | JGI IMG/M metagenome (GOLD analysis project Ga0210407, IMG submission 150860) | Forest soil microbial communities from Barre Woods Harvard Forest LTER site, Petersham, Massachusetts, United States - Inc-BW-C-27-M | ecosystem: Environmental > Terrestrial > Soil >... | reverse complement strand
GCTGCAATAATCAAAGAAATCAGGCGCAAAGTCAACTGTCGAGAGTGCTACTGACTATTCTAGATAGTTGCCACTTGAAAGGGTCTTCCAACTATAGGTACTTCTTGACAATTAGGTAAGGCAATAGTACCACTTCTGCGAAAGACGGCCACGGATCCTCCAGGCAGAAGACCGATTCAACCCGTGTTCTCCGAAGCGAGCTAAGATAGGCGCCCAACTTCAATCGCCCCTGCAGGAGTCCTGTGAGGACCGTCGGTACGTCGGTAATTAGACGAAGCCAGCCGACCCCTGATTCCCCGCGACGTTGTTCGACCTCCTCGCCCATCTGATCCGCATAAACCAGGTAGGGAAAGTCGATCCCTGCCGGTAACCCTATGCTGTGAAAGCCCCATGCTCGGGCGTTTACGTCGAGCAGTTTGTATTGACCATCGCGAGGATCCTGCTTGAATTCCACTTCAACCAAGCCGTAGTAGTCAATGGCCTTCAAAAAGCGTTCCGACAGTTCTTCGATCGCCGGACGCTCAACGCTTTCTACATAGGTCGCAGCGCGCCCAAACTCATGGGGGTGCTGACGGTTGCGTCTTGCAACTAGGCTGCTATGGGCCTTACCGTTTCGAAAAAAGGCGCAATACGAGAATTGGTGTTTTCCGTCGCCCGGAATGATTTCCTGGACCATTACCTCTTCGGGCTTGATTTCCTGGTTCGCTCTCGCGAATAACTGATTGAGCTCTTCGGGCGTATCCGCGCGCCAAGCTTTCTTTCCGGTAGCATAGAAAAAGTTCTCTTTAACCGCGGGCTTGATGGCCAAAGGCAATCTTGGATAAAGAGCGGCGAGCTCCTCCGTGCTTCGCGGGCTCCAGGTTTCAGGAGCTGGTATGCCTAGCTGCTTAGCCAGGATGTGAGTGTTCTGCTTATCCCACGCCCACTGCACGGTATTCCAATCTGGAGTGGTTACACGGAAGAATTCAGCGAGCCGCGCGCGATGGCGCGAGATAGCTGCCACCGTCTCGTCCCTGGTTGGAAAAAGCACCCAACCCTTCAGTCCAAAGCGGTGTCCAACTTCGAGTACCGAGTCGATAGTCTGTTGTTCATCACGCAGGTTCTTCACTCGAATGACCCGGCTCGCATACTTCGAAAACAACGAAATTGAATGCTGATCTTCCAGTATGAAAACTGGAATCCCTCGTCGGCCCAAACTGCGGGCGATCCCCAATCCAGGGTGATCGCCTCCAACCACGAGGGCTCCAATCTTGTTTTCTTCCACAGGTGGCTTGATTTCTGCGTGGTTCATTGCTGCTTGGAATGCGCGCCATTTCGGGCAATGTTTTTCGCTAGCGCGAGCGATGCAAACTCGGTCCCGGCCACGAAGTACAACAGGGGACCAAAGCTGCGAGCAGCCGTTGCGCCGATGAAGTGCAAACCAGCCACGGACGAACTGAATCCGCCCGTCAGCACCGGGTAGCCGTCGAGTTGCCGGACGTTTTGCGTCAGTTCAGGAGGCAGAAAGTCGTAGCGGGCAATATTGACATCGTATCCGGTACCCAATAGAACATGATGAACCCGACGCTCGCTCGCATCATCAAGCCTCAGTGCAACCTCATCACCAACCGACGACGCTGTGTTCACAGCCCGACCAGTAGTGATCTTGACTTCACGAAGCCGTGGCGGCAGCCAACGCGAGCCCGCCGCACGAACCGCGCGTTTTCGGATCTTGTCCCTTAACGGCAAGGGCAAACGACGGACCAGATTAGGAGCGGCTACCAATCGGCTGATTCCAGCTGGGCCCACGTCATGCTTGGAATAGAGCATGCTCGAAATCGGTCCCAGGTGATGCAACCAACTATGCATACCGATCCAACGCAACTCGGAAATATGCGCGATGACTTCTACTTCAGCTCCCGACTCATACAACAGTGCTGCTGATTCAAGCGCACTCTGTCCCGCCCCAATCACCGCCACTTTCCTTCCGGAGAATTCACCAAATTTCCGCCCTTCATAACAGTGCGAAGCCTGCGTATGGGCGAGGCCCTTGAATTGGTCCGGCTTGCGTCGGAACGGTCCGATGCCCGCAGCCACCACAACTCGCGTGGTGCGAACTGACTCGCCCGACTGTAAGGTAAGCCGGAACTCGTCTCCATCCCGATCGACTCGCGCCACGGACCGCGTGTCGAGATCAGAACCGAGCTGGTGCTGGAACCAACGCCCGTATTCCACGAACGTTTCGATTGGAAGCGGCGCTGCCGGCTCTTTGCCGGAAGTTGCCTCGTAAGCTTCGAGAGTAAAGGCCCGAGTTGGATCTGAAATACTCGAGGCTTCGCGAGGAGATCGCAAGAGCATCCCCGCCGGCATCTTATCGGCCCAAAATTCCATAGGCTCGCCAAAGACACGGACCGCGAAACCTTTCGCTTTAAGGTGAGCCGCCGCGGATAGTCCGTACGGGCCAGCACCGACGATCGCTATGTCGCAATCGGACACGCTCGCGGTCGCACTTTTGTCCCTCGGCACTCCGCAGCCTTTCAGTTCTGTACTAGCCACCACAAATCCTCCCAAATCGTTTTGAAGTCTGACGTGCTGCAATGCGTCAGTCGCAAGATGTTTTGTCTACCGCGCATTTTGCTATACGATGTTCTTGCAGCTGGGACCAGTCATTCGGCACTTACCGTGAGCCAACAGTCGAGCGCGTTGCTGCCACCGATAACACCAACCGGCCATCTTGCTCGGTAGCGTATGCGATCGAAGCCCGCTCCTTGCCTACGCCTTCGATTCGCACCTGCCCATCTTCTTCGACGAGCTCCATTTCGGAGCGTTGTCTCCACCAGGTATTTACTTCACCGGGCGTGGTAACCCAAAGATTGTTCTCAGCTCTGAGTTGCGACAGATGGGAGAGCAACCCCTCGTAAGTATTCTTCGCCCGCCCACTGGTGAGGTAATCAGGATGAATGACGAAAGTGATCAGACCGTGTTTTTCCATGATGAGCTCGATCTGACGCTCCCAAAGAGTCGTCGAGTAGTCGTTTAAGATATGAAACAAGGTGTAATCCTGCGTTGTAGTCACCGGTATTTCCAAGACCTTGCCGACAAAGTAGGGCATAACTGTGCAGCAACCTCCCCGTTGCGGATCAAGGTGTGCCACGTTCGGAACAGACATGTCGTATTCAAAATCGAGTAAGTCATACCAGAGCTGGTTGCGATAGAGCACTCCCGCGCGAAAGCCTGACGCTCGGAACTCCGTGCCGTAGGCATTAATCTTTGCAGCGCGCTCAACAAAGCGCTTTCGATCGCGGAACAGGTGTCCATCATGATTCAGATCGTGGACGACCACTTCGAAACCGCGATCCCGAAGCGACTGCAAGAATGCTGGGGTTACCTGATAACGTTCCTCTGGGATAACCTGGAAAGATGCCTTGATCCCAAAAGAATCATTAATGTCCATTAGCATGGAGCAGTGATCCACCCCGAGCGATGTCTCCACGTCATGCGTCATCAATGCACAACTGGAAGCTCCCTCTGGCCAGAACCAGATGAACGGAATCTGTTTCAGGTTCTGCGCCCGCATTGATAAGAGCAGCACTTGCTCCAGAAACGAGTCCACAGTCCGGTCGACCGGCCAATGGGGAAATGGAATTCCTTCCCAACCTCGCAAGCGTATTTTTTGGAGATGCTTCCTGACAACCACCGGCAGCAGTGGACGGACAAAGTAGTACAGGCTCGCCAAAGCTGAGTTTCTGTTTCGCAGGTCATTTTTCGCATACTTCTCAAGGCGAAGGCCATCAACCACTTGTGATACATCGAAAGGCAGACAGACCGTCCCCTCTTCTGAATGCACATCCTGAAGCGCGTCCCGGAGCGGTTTCGCGGGATCGGCCCCCGGCTGGGCTCCGCAGTACTGGCCGTAGAGAGTGTTCTCACCGAACCGAAAATACCCGTTATTCTTCGAGAGCGCCCCAGTCAATGCGAAGTCGCCATAGCGATCCGCGCACTTATAGTATTGGCTAAGGGAATTCTTCATAGATGCTAGGGGTTTTTAGCGAAACGACGATCTCTTGATAAGCATGGGCCACCGGTCCGCAGGAAGCGTTGGGGAGCCTTCAACGGAGCATCGGACAGCAACAAATCGGGCAATTTCGACGTTGGCCTGCCGGGGGAATGACGAGGCGTGGCTAAATAGTTCGCTATTGAATGAGATTAGTGAACAGTAGCAGCGAGACCCGTTGGTGGGTTGATACCACCGGCTCCTCCATAGCAAATGTTTGCGTCGAAGTTCAAAATGCCATTGGTAAACGAGCCATTGGCGTAACAGGCTTCTGCTGGAATGGCGTAGGCGAGCCCGCCCGGACCTGTCCCTCCGCTCACGTCGGGACCAATCGCCGGATATGGGACTGTGCCCCACCAACCGGGTTGGGAATTAAGGTAGAAGGACCCAGGTAAGCTATGACTCGACGGTGTAGATTGAACATGAAGATAGGGGATTGCTCCCGGCGAAGACTCGGCGCTGTCCCAGCGGACTGCGTTATTCACCGCGTCATAGTTCCCCCATCGCATCAGAGAAGATTCCACCACGTTGTCACTTGCGCCGCCACCCTGTACCCCCCGGAACCCCAAGCTGTAGATGGAAGTGTCCGCCGCGCCTTTGGAGCCAACCGACGGGCTAAGCTGGTACTGGGTATCAAACGTTGAATCCCCAAGTACGTTACCAACAACATTTACGCCGCGGGCACCCCACATCAGGTTGATGGCGTTCGAGTTCTGGTAAGTACCTTTTCCTGCCGGGTCGCCAAGCTGAAACCAATTCGACGACCCCGGATTCCCGCCACCGGAGGCAATGTACTTGGTCGCGGCCCACGAATGCCCGTTATACGTCACGATGTCCCACGGGTTGTAGTTGGTGGAATTGCTGAATGCTCCCCGCTGCGTTCCGAGCGTGTGGCCATTCCAGTAGTTGCGGAAGATCGTCGCGCTGACCGGGCCGGACCCCCAGTCGTCGTCAACGATAAGGGATGGGCCAACATTTCCCTCGTAGAGACTCATGCCCGTATAGGCGTTGTGCGTGGCAAACGGAGCCGATTGCCAGTTCATCTGATTAAATGAAAACACTTGGAAAGGCATGTAGTTGTAGGACTCCACATTGCCAGATCCGCTGCCATTCATCAGTGGGGCCGTCGTGTAATGAAAGATGTTGTTCTCAAAAAGGCCCTGGCTCTCTTGCAGAGTCTCGATGCCATAGGCTTCTTCGTTTCCGTGAGTTCCAAAGAAATAGCTGTCGCGAACGGTGTCGAACGCCGACTGGTAAAGCCAGATGTGATTACGCCCCGAGAAAGAACCAGACGGATTCACGATTGAGCGCACGTTCTTGACCCAGCAGTTGTAGCAGTCGTAGAAGACGACTCCCGCCACCGCACTGCCGCTACTGGAATGGTCGAGCGTCAGGTTTTCAATCCCGACCCCTTGGACCATCCCCGGCCACCATGCCCCGATCTGGTTCCCTGTAAAGGCTCCGCCCTCACTCCAGTTGTTCATGTACAGGCCGGGAGCGGCGAGGGTCACGGTGTACGGGCCGGAACCGCTGACAGCAGTCACAAAAACAAATTGTTGCTGAGCGTGGTTGTTACCGCTGATCGTGCGCCCGTCTTGCGAGGCTGCGCCTTCGTTGTTACAACTGGCGACGTTACAGACGAATACACCACCGTTATCGTTGGTGTCCGATGCCTGATCCAGAACGATAAACTGGTTGACCGGTGGCTTTGACCCGCAGGAGTTCAGCGTGATCGACGTTGCCCCTTGGGCGTATCCTCCGGTCCATTGGCAGGCATTCGATCCCCCAGGAAGGACTGCGGACGAGCCATTGTAATAAGCGGTCGAGTCACTGACGCAAACATCGATTGCGCCGCCTGGAGTAGGACAACCACCGCTTCCCGTGAATTTCAGAGTTGTCGAGAGGGGGCCGGCGCCGCGCAGCGTTATATTGTTGACGCCCGTGTCGTGGATTCCCCCTGTGATCGTGAACGTTCCGGAAGGAATATTAACGACAGTATTGGCCGGAGCCGACACGATAGCCGCGTTAAGCGATTGGGTGGTTACCGTTCCGCCGCTCACCGTATTGCAAGCAGATGTCACGCAAGCCGTAGTGCGGTTCGTGATGGTGGCTCCAGCGTGCGTCCAGTCAATTGCACGCGTTGAATCGATGATCCCCGACCAACTCTGACTATAGGAAACAGTACAGCCTAGCGCCGAAATCAGGACCAACAGCAATGCTCGTCTGCGCTTCATTACGTCGCGCCTCCGGGGGATAGAGATGAGTCTTCTTGATTCAAGTCTAACCTTTGGCGGACGCAAGGGGTAGACACGAAAGTACACGGGGGCCTGAGACATAGTCCGAATTCGGTAGGCTTTTCGGCCTTGTCTTTCGGTCTAGCAGATCTCTGGTCGGCCAAGTTCCGGCCCGGCGGGGCGATCCCCAGAAACCCGCCAGCCTTGAGAATCCGCAAGCCACTCATTGTGGGAGCGAGTGGCCCAAAAACCCTCATTTCGCAATCACAGCTGTTCCACTTCTATCCGTTAGCCCACTTCGGCGACGCTTCCGTGTACTCCACGAGAGAAGATTTCATCGGCGACAAGTTCCAGTGACGAGATTCTGACGTACTCATCCTCAGTGACGGTGATCCTCCTATCACGTCCGATCTTCGGCATGTCTTGCGCAATCACGTAGCGACGTCTATACAGCGGTTGTCTAATTACCTGTTTTACGCTCATCTAGTCTCCGTTTCTCCGTCCCCCGTGGCCCTTACCAGACCATGCTACCCAAGTACGATTTCTCACCGCGTCGTTCGACTGGTCGCAGTCCAGAATGCTCGCGACAAGTCAGGCTGGGATAGTTTGACCTTGATCCCCGGCGGGGATGCCGGTTGCAAACGACCTTGGCGGTTTGCCCCCCGGCGCCATCTCGTGCATCAACCTCAAGAGTCGTGAAACGGGGGCAATCCCTCCATGGAGAACGATTACGGCGAGAAGGTAGAGGGTCGCGAACAAGGTAGAAACCACCACGATACGAATAAGCGCTCCCGCCGCACTGCCTGCTTCGGGAAGAACCGTTAGTGCTGGGACAATGGCGGCGGACGCAGCACCGGAGATAAGCGACGCCAGCAAGTACTTCCACGTAGACGAAATCACCGGGCCAACGCCGAGATCAATCGGCTTGCCCGCATACCAGAATGCCGGCAACGTCAGAATCCAAAAAGAAACTGTCCACGCAACCGCGATGCCCACCGGACCCCAGGGCAGAGCAATAAGAAACAATAGTGCGGTGACCACCAGTTCCAGGATGCCCCATCTAAACCAACGATCCGGCCTGCCTATGGAAAGGTGAATCCAGCCATGAGTGGCGTAAATCAACATGACGCCAATTCCCGGACCAAAATAGGTGAAGATCGCGCCAGCGGGTTCCCATCCCGGACCGAGCAAGAAGCGAATTACATCTTTGCCGATCAGCGTGAGGTCCGCTCCTAATCCCATGCCGACGAACGCCATCAGGCTCAGGGCACTCAGCAAATATCGGCGGTATTGGCTCGAACCTGGCGCAAAACGGCTGAGCGAAGCGACTGCAACGTTGCTGAGCGGCGCTACCAGTTGGCTGCCGGAAAGAGCAAACAAATCGTAGGCTTTCTTGTAGAAACCGAGAGAGATTGCGTTGAATCGCCACCCCACCAGAAGGTTGTCTGTGTTGCGCGCGAAATAATTCACGCTGAAGCGGCCGTAAATGTGCATGGCGAACTTGACCATTGACGTTGTGCCGGCAACCCGTCGAGGGCGGCTGGGAACCCAACGGCACAGGTACCATGCTCCCACCGACTGGCTCAGCGGACGAGCCACGACACCTATAACTAGCGCCCAGTAGCGCCACCCCGACCATGCAAGAACAATGGAGACCCCGATGGACACTGCCGCTGCGATCAGGTCATTGGCCGACACCGCCGTAAAGCACATTGCTCGCCGCAGCAAGGCCAGGTGTAGGACGGAGGTACTGGTGACAATGATGGACAAGGAGATGCCGAGAGCAACCCGAGCAACCAGCGGATTTCCATAGAAGCGAGCCATCAGCGAACCGGCGCCAGCGAACGCAATCGTAAAAACGGCGCCAACTCCCACATTGATCCAGAACAGGTTGCTGACCAATAGATCATCGACGGTCTCGCGCTGAAGAACCGCTTCGGTGAAACCGTTCCCACCAAAGTTCAGCAATAGGAGACTGAAGGTAGTCACCATTGTGACCAAACCGAAGTCTGCAGGTGTAAGAAGGCGTGCCAAGACGACGGTGGACACAACCTGCAAGCACAAACTGATGCCACCGGAGAACAGTGTCGCCCCGGCGCCTTTGACCGCCCGTCCTCGGACTTCGTGTGCGTCAGCGGCAGGGCGGAAAGCTCCGCTTGCATCGAAGGGTCTCAAGCCGGTACCTCAAGAACTTTGGCGGTCGTGAGTTGGAGCTCGGCGGATCTGGATTCCGCATCGGTCGGCGTGGCCATCCCGGCTCGCCGCAAGACGCGTGTTGCGGGAATGGTGGTCGTGGCCAGCAGGAATATTAGCCATACCGGGTGTGTCATCTTGAAGGCGGACTCAGTGAAGTTGTACGCGAGGGCAGCCACGAAATAACCCAAACAGAGGATGGCCTCGGGAGCCTTTCGTCTCACCGCGGCGATGATATGTCGATATCCGCTCACGATGATAACGGCGAGTAGCGTGACACCCACCCATCCCAGGTTCAGATAGATTTCCAGATAGCCGTTGTGGGCCTGATTGGGATGGTTCCAGTAGATAGCCCAGATCTTTTGGAGTCTCTCGCCCACCCAGAAACTCTCGTAACCGGCTCCCAGCAAGCGGTTGGGAGTCATGGCAATGACCATGTCCCAGATGTCGGTGCGGCCCGTGAGGCTAGAGTCTCTCCCCAGGTTCGCGAGGAGGCCGGAACCGATGTGCAGAAAAAGTGCGGAGAACGCTATAGATAAAACTGCGCCCACAACCAAATGAATGAGAGCAGGCCGTCGAATAACGACCCGACTGCTCGCCATCACGATGACAAGACCCGCCAGAATAAAGCACGCGAACGGAGTCATGGAGTCTGCCGTGTGAATGAGCCAGAACGCCATCAAGATGATGCAGCAATGAACAAAAATCGTGCTCTTCCGTCGATCGCGGCTGCCCTTACGGAGTTCTACGATCACACGCCAGGCGGACGGCAGCCCGAGAACAAGACAAATCATCCCGAGTTGATTCTTGGTAGTCGTGACTCCGGTCCAACTGAGGCCGCCGTCCCACGGATTGTAGGCTCGACCCAAATCGGAGTAGTAACGAATCAGCAAAATGGAAAGTGGAATCATCACAAACCCCACTCGAGTCAGAAGGCGCTTGATGGCCGTGAACCGGTCTCGATCGGTCAAAACCACGAGCACCATGACCAGGTCGGCAACGACTTTGACCCAGCGCTTGATGGACACGTCGGGGTGCTCAGACCAGAGCGAACTGATGGCGCAGTATAAGAAAAACGACAGGATAGGCAAGTTTGCGCGCAACGTTGCGCCAACCACGCGACGCCTGGTCCAGAGCACAAAAAGGCCAAGGGACAGCAACACGCTCATTATATTCCGGTCGACCGGATTGCCATCGAGATAACGGTTGGCAGAATCTAATGAAGTTGAGACTGGCCCTCCGGAACTGAGCCACTCCGAAACATTGCGTGAGCACGCGATCCAGAACCAGACAACGGGGATCCAAAGAGCGAGCGATGTCCTCGCCTTAGGCTCCCGGTCCAGCGCAAAGAAGCCGAGCATTACGCAAATGAAAACGGCGGTCGCGACCAGGGTCACTGCAAGCTCTCGAGGCTTTCTAGAATAGTAGCTCGGCTGTGCATAAGAACCGCTGCTGCTCAGGCAAAAACAGCTTTGTATAACTTATCGGTCACGCCTGACTTGGCACGCAAGCGATCGAGCAATTCGACGCCCAATATTGTAAGCCCGAATGCTAGAACGAAGGACAGGGGCAGACCGAAAGACTCCAGGTGCAGGTGCGGGATTGCCCGACGCAGCAATTGGAGAATCGCAATCTGGCTGATGTATCCGAACAGGGAATATTTGCCGAGTAGGACGACTAGCCCGTACACCGGTCCGACTTTACTTTCGGCAGTTCTGATCAGGTAAATGAGCAAGAGCGTGAGACATACTCCAACGATTTGCAGCGGGAAGAGTACATCCCAGATGGTGATTGCTGCCAGGTACCCCAGGTAGGCAAACCCGATGGCGTAACGGTGGCTCGCCAGGTTCGTGATTTTATCGATAGAAATGTTCCCGGCTGCAACACCCAACAGGCCCATGGTGAGGAGTTCAAGATTTCCGTTCTTTATTCCCCACAGATTCAGAGAAAAAATAGACACCAGGAACAAAAGGCAAACTGCATGAAACACGTATTTGTAGACTCTGTAAATGAACACGAGGCCCGCGGAGAGGAGGAATAAGTAGCCGATCGGGACAAGGATGTAAAAGGCGGCGGTCTTGGCACCTCCCGGCACGCCGTTGCTGCCGACAAGAAAGATAGAGATTGCCCCATCACGTGTGAAGAGTTCGAAAACACCCCTGCCGCCGGTTTGAGGGTTCAAAAGCAACAGGCCGATTCCCACATTAAGAACGATGAAGACGGCAAGTATTTTCAATCCGCGAGCAGCGAGTCTCCCGGGAAGTTTTGTTCCCGAGAGCTGATATCGGGAGAGATACACATTGGAAATCAAAAACCCTGCGATAAAGATGAAAGACGGAGTCAGGAACCTTAAGTATCTGTAGAAGAACCCATAAGACGCGACGAAGTAGTTCAACCAGTGATAGAGAACCATGATCAACACCAACGCGCCTTTAGTGAAATCCAACGCAGAAATGCGCGTCGGGTTCTTGACATCCGGAACTGCCGGCGCATTCAAGGCGACGGCGGAAACAACGACGGTCGGCTGAACCGCACCGACAGAGGACATCTGCGACGAGTTGCTCGGCGCTTGATACATACTGTTCCGGTTAGCGAATATCAGAGACAGGTTCTTCCCTTCCCAATGGCGATGCGATAAGACCATCAGTTCGCATCAATGAAGAGCCGGTGCACATGTTCCAAGGTGAGTAACTTATGGATTGTGGTGGTGTAGTTCCGCTTGCCAGTAGTGTGGCTCCGGACGATATGTTCCACCGTCACTCTGTCCAGGTAGGCGCGAGACAGGGATCTGGAATCGAGCAGGATCTCACGAACGTATTTTGCGAGGGCGTCGCGGTACCAAAGACGATAGTGGCCGAACTTGTGCCTTCCGAGGAACAGGCGCTCCAGGTGCAGCGAAGCAAAAGCGCGATCGACTTGCACGACACTCTGGGGCATGCCGTAATCGTAGGCATATTCGGCCTTAAAAGTGAACTCAAGTAGTCCGCGTGAAATTGCAGAACGTACCGGTCCCCGATTGCCTCCAAGACCGCGATCCGTGCGCATCCGGCGCAGAGCCTGATCACCATCGGCGATCAAGCGCAAGCAGAACTCCGTGTCCAGCGCCGATTCTGGCGCGCGGAAAACGGTACGAACAAAATCGTTATCGAGGTATGGCGAGCGTAAAGCGATCTGTGTCTGTTCCAGTTCGAGCAAACCGTAGTGATGCCACGGAGCCTGACGGAACACAGCGAACGAAAGCGGATGGCACCGAAGAAGGTCTCGATAGGTATCCGCAGTCTGTCGGGCGGACTCGACCAACTCGGCATGAAATAATCCGGCCGTTGGCAGGCCCGGACGAAAGGCGACGATCCGACGCAGAACTTCTCCGCCGTAGTTGCCCGTCATACGCACCGGGGCAATCTCACGAGCCTTTTCGTTCACATAAAGGTCTGAGGCCCGACTCACTTCGGTGCATCCATCGGAGAGAAATACCGCCCGCTCAGCATACTGTGGGAAGCGTAATAGGAAATCATCCCCTACCTCGATCACCTCATGAGATTGACCGCAGACTTCGGCAACCTGGCGTGCCACAGAAACATCCTGACAGTCGCGGAACATGCTGCCGAACGAGTAGCACGGTAGAGCCCGAGACGGAAATTTCCGCCACGCCATGATCATTCGCGTGTCGAGTCCCCCGGTCAAAGACATGCCGATCCGCTCGTGCCCGTTGAAGTATCTGGGCAGGTTTTGCGCAAATACCGTTTTCAGTTCCTGGTAGTAGGCTTCCGGCTCCAAGGGCGCCTGTTCTTCCCATTCGCGCGGGTGGAAG
>Ga0210407_10003704_pt1 | contig 12276 bp, 5 predicted proteins | sample IncBWC27MmetaG_FD_150860 | JGI IMG/M metagenome (GOLD analysis project Ga0210407, IMG submission 150860) | Forest soil microbial communities from Barre Woods Harvard Forest LTER site, Petersham, Massachusetts, United States - Inc-BW-C-27-M | ecosystem: Environmental > Terrestrial > Soil >... | reverse complement strand
ACGGGGGATTTGCGCCGACGAGCCGGGTGCTAGTGCCGCTGATCGGATCGCGAGTGAAGAATTGCCCAATCCCCCCGCGCAGCACAAACTTCCCGTGGCCGAATGCGTCCCATGCGAAACCAACGCGCGGCGCAATCAGGTGGTGGTTTGAGGGAACAAGGCTGCGATTGTTGGAATAAACACCTCCAGCGAAGCTCTGTTTCGCACAATCATTAGGCGCCCCCTTCGCCAGCACAACACCGTTGCAGGGAGAATTGCCGAGAGAAGCGTTATAGGCAGACGGCTCGAAGGCGGCGAGCTTGTTGTCGTCCAGCCATGCGGCAGGCATGAACGACCAGCGGACGCCGTAATCCAAGGTCAAGTTCCTGGTTACCTTCCAGGTATCGCCAAAGTAGAACTCGACATCGCGCCAGCGAGGATCGCTGATCGGGTTTCTCCCGTTCTCGTTCACCCCCCACATAACGTTCTTCAGGATCGTGTCCGACCATTGGTTGCCGGTCGGGGTGCTCCACGCAAACCCCGGCCCTGAGAGGGCGGGCCCTGTGGCGCCAACGAACCCCGCCGCGCCCCACATTCCGCCAGCCTCTTCTCCCTGTTCTTCGTCCTTGGCGTTATGGTCGTAGAGTACGCCCATCTTGAAGGTGTGTTTGCCCGTGGCAATGGAGAAATCATCTTTCCAGGTGTACAGGTCCTGACGGTTGCCCCACGGTCCGAGGGAGCCCATATACGTAGAGCACCAGCAAATCTGTTGGGGAAGCTGGGTGGAGTGCAGCTTGCCGTTGGTTGGAAAAATCAGGGGCATGGCGTTAACGATCTGCTGCTGAAGTTTCGGATTATCGCCAGCCTGGGTGATGTTGATGCGGTTGGCTCCCCAGGAGAAGGCAAAGTCGTTGACCTTGTTGGAGCCGATGGTCGTGGTCAATTTGGCCACCAGCATCTTGCTGGGCTGCGACCATGAATCGCTCACTGCCGGCCAGTTCTGGTCGCCCCACAGCCCGCCTTCTTCATATCCGTGCAGCGGATTCTCCCAGGACTCATTGGTGAAGTTAATCATTAAAGTCGTTCTCTTGGTAATGTTCAAGTCACCGCGAACGTTCTCTTCGCGCCAGTTCAGCGGAATTCCCACCTGTGATACCCAGTCCTGCGGGGCACAGAGATTGCTGATGTTCGGGGCTGGAAGCTGGGAAAGATAAGCCTGGCCGGCGGGGCTGAGCTGGCCGGAGGGAATAATGTATCCGGCGAATGGCAGACCGGTTGTCGGGTCCTTGGGCATGGCTGGCCCGCCGCACGCGACCGCGCTTCCATCGCTTTTTTGTGTCAGAAGAGGATTGACAGCAGGATCAGCACCCGCCGCAATCCGGGCCGCCGCCAAATCAGTGAAATCGCCTCCCTGCTCCTTTGCCGTCGGGATCCAATTTTGCCGCACCTGGCCGCGACGCTCGCGGTTCCACTCCTCCGACCAGAAGAAGAAGGCCTTGTCCTTCTTGATCGGCCCGCCTATGGTATAGCCGTAGTCGTTGCGGCGCAGATAGTTCTTCTTTCCGCAATTAGGATCGCCGACAACGCAGTTCGCTTTCTGCTGGCCGAGGAAAAAGTTTGCGGCATCGAGCTTATCGTTGCGGCCGTAATAGTAGGCGTCGCCGTGAAACCCGTTCCCGCCCGCTTTGGTAACGAGGTTGATCTGTGCGCCGCCGGCTCCGCCATACTCGGGGCCGTAGCTGTTGCGCAGGATCTTAAATTCCTGGATCGAGTCCACGGAAGGATAGACAAGAATGGTGCGCTGCGAGCCTTCGTCATTATTCGCACTCCCGTTCACCAGCCACTGGTTGGCATTGGCCGGCGCACCGCTGTAAGAGATGTCAGCCCCTGCCAGCAAGCCCTTTTGCTTAGGGTCGAAGCCTCCTCCCACTGCAACGCCCGGCATCAGCGTGGTCGTTTCGATGAAGTTGCGGCCGTTCAGCGGCAATTCGCTCACCTGCTCGCTGAGCATGACGTTGCCCACTTCGCCGTTCTCCGTGTTCAAATTGACCGCCTTCGCCTCCACGGTCACCATTTCCGTGGCGGCGCCTACCTCCAACCCCAGGGTGGTCGTCGTCACCGTAGCAACGTTCACCACCACATCCTTCTGCGACAGCGTCTTGAATCCGTCCTTTGTCGCAGTGATCGTGTAGTTTCCGACCGTCAGCTGGAGAAAGCTGAAATTGCCCTGCGCGTTCGAGGTGGTCTTGCGCACAGCTCCAGTAGTCTGGTTAGTCAGCGTCAGGGCGCAGCCTGGAAGCACAGCACCGCTCTGGTCAGTGACGGTTCCGTCGATATCGCCGGTGGTCTTCTGGGCAAACGACAACGGCAGAAATGTGACTAAGGAAACAGCTAGAACGACGATGAGCTTCAACAGCCTCGAACCCATAGACCCCTCCGGGAAGAACATTTGAGTGCAGGCTTCAGTTTGCACGGTTAATACTTTTGAACTACTCAAGATGGCAAGCATTTAACGGCATGTGTCTTGCGTTGTCAAGCTAAAAAAACGATATTCTACAAGACGGCACTGTTTCCATATTCCATATAACGATATCTATTTTCATATAACGATATCTCCCGCAAATCGGGTCCATCCAGGCGTTTCAAGAGGCTGGGTTACAAGTTCCAAGAGATGTTTCTGTGGTGGGCTTCGATGGTATTTAGAATTGCTGTGCACAACAACCCAAGGCTCACTACCTTGCGCCAGCCGGTCGAAAAATGGGCGAAATAGCAGCGCGCACTTATTGAAACGCTTCGAAGACCATGGATCTTGGTGCCCAAAGACAACAAAGCCGCGATCATCACTTCGACGTCATCTGGCAGTCCCGGCGAGCAATAAATTCCATTATCGAGCGAGTGCCGACGAGAAAAACATAAGCTTTCCGCAGTATAATGGCCAAGCTCCTGGCATTTATCGTCATTAATAATCTAGAATCTATGCCCCAATCTATGTCCCGGCGTCCTCTTCTTTCCATGGGCTGTGTGCTGCTACTGTCTGCCTGCTCGTTGGCCGCCCAGAGTAACTCCTCGGCCACTCCGGTTCCGCAGTTCGTGGATGTCGCGCCCCAGGTCGGGCTGACAGTTTCGCATTTGGCCTCCAAGGAGCAGCACTACATCGTTGAATCCATGGGCGGCGGAGTGGGCTTCTTTGACTGCGACAATGACGGCCGGCTCGACGTCGTCGTCACCAACGGATCAAGTGTTGACCGCTACCGCGCTGGCGGCGACCTGATGGTCACGCTTTATCACCAGGGCGCCGACGGCAAATTCACCAACATCACCGAGCAGGCCGGACTCACCGTGAAAGGCTGGGGCATGGGCGTTGCCGCAGCCGATTTCGACAACGACGGCAATCTTGACCTGTTCGTCACTGGCTACGGACACAGCGTCCTCTATCGCGGACTCGGCAACTGCAAGTTTCAAGATGTCACTGAGAAGGCCGGGCTTGGCGGAATTACCGGCTTTGCCACCGGCGCCGCCTGGGGCGATTATGATCGCGACGGCCACGTGGACTTGTTCGTCTCCCGTTATGTCCACGTAGATATGGACCATCTGCCAGCCTTCGGCAGCGACGAAAAGTTCTGCCGCTTCAAAGGCGTGCTAGTGCAATGCGGACCCTGGGGGATGCCGGGTGAAGCCGGCAACTATCTGTTTCACAATCGCGGTGATGGCACCTTCGAGGAGGTCTCCAAAAAAGCGAGAATGGAAAATCCCCAGCACCGCTACGGTCTGGGCGCAATCTGGGCCGATTACGACAACGATGGCTGGCCCGATCTGTTCCTGGCAAACGATGCCGGTCCCAACTTCCTTTACCACAACCGCCACGACGGCACCTTCGATGAGGTCGGCATGTTGGCCGGTGTGGCCCTCGGCGATGACGGCCAGGAACTCGGCTCCATGGGAGTAGATTTCGCCGACTACGATCATGACGGCAAGCTCGACCTGTTCGTCACCAACTACACCGACCAGATCAACAATCTCTACCGGAACCTCGGCGGAGGCAACTTCTCGGATATGTCCTGGCCGGCGAAAGTCGGCCAACCAAGTTATCGCTATGTGAAATGGGGCGCCGGTTTCGTAGATTTCGACAACGACGGCTGGGTGGACCTATTCGTGAACAATGGGCACGTCTATCCCCAGGTGGACGCCATCCCCGGCAGTCCTGGCTACAAAGAGCCCATGCAGATGTTTCGTAACAATCACGACGGAACGTTCGAAGATATTTCCAAAGCGTCAGGTGTGTTTGATATGGCGCCCGAATCGCGCCGTGGCGCTGCCTTTGGCGACGTTTATAACGACGGCAACATGGACATTCTGGTGCTCAACATCGGCCAGGCACCGTCGCTGCTGATCAACAAGGCCCGCAACAGCAACCATCGCGTTGCCTTTCACTTGATTGGAACCAAGAGCAATCGTGCCGCTATCGGCGCGCGGGTCACCATTCACGCCGCCGGAGTCGTGCAGTTCAATGAAGTTCGGGGCGGCGCAAGCTATCTCTCGCAGAACGACCTGCGGCTGCACTTCGGCCTGGGCGCGGCCGACAAGATGGACACGGTGGAAGTTTCGTGGCCGAACGGCCAGACCGAACTGCTGCGCGATGTCCCCGCCGATCTCATCTACACGATCACGGAGGGCAAGGGGATCACCGCTCGCGTCCCGCTGCCTCCGCCGGTCAAGCCGGACCCTCCCGCCTCAGCGGCGAGTGAGAACCGTTGATTTCCCTCGAACTGTTCCAGTGGGTGCAGGATACGTTCGCCGGGAAAAAGCCGAAATACGCAAACACGACCTTGCTTTCGCTGGATTGCTGGCCACGTGCCCACGAACGGCCTTCAGGTATTTCTTCCCCCGAATGGCCTTGGATTCCTCGCGAAAGCCTCAATCTAGTTGGACGCGAGCACGTCGTCGTAGTAGTTGACTATGGCACGGCGCGGTATGTCTTTAAGTCCCTTGAGCGGAATTTTAGCTTCCTGTGACGTGTTCCCGACCATGGTCACGCGCCCGAAATTCGCAACGCGTCCGTCGGCGAGCTCCAGATAAAGAGGCACCAGCATGCGAAAGCGCTCGTCAACACCGGACTGTGTCATTTTCATCGAAAGGACAACATCTCCGTCGCTGTTCTTGTCAAAGCTGGAATCCAACTTGTAGGTTGGCATAGCTGTCCCGTAAACGTATTCGTCGAAGAACCAGTCCATCTTGCCATTGCCTATTCGCTGCATATCCGGCGTCATGTGTTTTTCCACGATGGCTTTGAAATCTTCGGTGGTGGCGGCCTGCCCGGCATAGGTTTTTACGAAATCATGCATCATGTTCTTGAAGTTCTGGTCGCTGGTTTGAGCGGTCCACATCATCATGCGCAGCATGTGCAGGATGTACGCGCCTTTGGGATAGATCAGCTTGCGAGTGACATCAAACCCGGTCTTGTCGTTGCTCAGACGATAGCCCAGAGTTAAGGGTCCGGCATCGATAGCGCGAAACCCCATAGTGTTCCGCTCGAGCAGCAGCGTGCGCTCATCATCCCAGAATTCGATGAACCTCTTCGGGTTCTTTTCGATCAGTTGGATATACATGGAGGCCGACATGTCGGCAAACCCTTCGCTCATCCACTGGTCACGATATGAATCGAAGCCAACCGTATTGCCCCACCACTGATGCGCCACCTCGTGCGGGGCAACAACTTTCCAATAGCCGAAATCGCGATAGTCCATGTGAAACTCGTGGCGAACCTGGGGATCGTAAAAGTAGCAGAGCGGGAGATATACCAGTCCGGGGAAAGATTCACCGTAGTTACACGCCCATTGCTGCGTGATCGCCAATTGCTTTAAAGGCACAGGACCGAAATAGTCTGAATAGAGTTGCGTCGAGAGCTCGGCCTCCGCCAAAGCTTTCTCCAACATGGGCGTTGTTTCCATGTTGCCTATGGCAGCCGCGTAGTTCGAGCCGTGGTGGCCCATTCCCGGCGCACCCATGCCCGCTGGGTTATCCCTACTCTTCCAGTTACCGCTATCCTGGTTGACTTTCTCTAGCAGGTACTTGATGTCGTCCGGCGGTTCTTCATTGACGTAAGCCTGTACGAGATATTCAGGAGAGCTGAGCTTGGCTTCTTTCATCTTGAATCGGCCAAAGTTGAAACTGGCGAGCGGCTGCGGAACCGCACTCTTCCAAACTGTCACGCTGTGCCCGCCATCGCTGCTTTCACTGACCCGGACACCTGTGGCCGCCATCGTCATGCCTTTCGGAATCCGAAACTTCATGTCGTAAGCAACGTACTGGCCCAAGCCTCCAGCAACATTGTTGGGATACCAATCGCCGCGCGCGATAGGATAGTAATTTCCGCTACCCCTGTTCTCGACGGCGTCTTCGAAGACATGAGCACCAGTAATCGTGTGCTTCTCTTCATAAGTACTGGTAATCGTGTACTTCTCTCCCAATCCAAGCGGGCGCGGCAGGATCACCCAGAAATCCGCGTCGTCGTTCTTGTCCTCTTGGATGAAGGAAAGCGCCTGTTGCTTCTCATCAATCACACTCTGGACACGCAGTGTCCGGTATAAATCGAAAGGGATAACGCGCAACCCATCCACAAGGGAAACCAGCGTAGTTGTTGCCTTGCCGTTCAGTTGCGCATGCTTCTCAATCGTGGTGTCTAGCAGCTGATGCGTGATCTGGTACGAGTAGTTCTGCTGCGTTCCGGTCGCGCTTCCGTCTTTGTATTCCGGCGAAAAATGGAACGCCGCCCAGGTGCCCAGTTTGTTGTCGTCGTAGGTGAGAAACTCGATCTCTTCGGGAGCGACTTGGTGGATTAGACCTGGCGCGCCATGCGGATCGACGAAGTAGATCTCTTTGCCGTTGTACTTCTTCCCGTGCACGAAGGCGACAAATAGGCCGCCCGGGTCGGTGCTAAGCACGTCCTGAAGGATGCGAGCGTCAAGGTTGTACTTCATAAAACGGCTGTGTCGCATCGCGTTCTGCGAGCCATGCAGCAAACCGGCGTCACAGCTACCGCCGGGAGTTCCAGCCTTCTTGATCTCTTCGTAGGTCGAATCCGTGAAGCGCAGCACCAGGTGCTCGTATTGCTCGACGAACTCGTCCGATTTTGTAAGCAGCTTTAGCGAGGACTTTTCACTCGGAATAGGTGGGTCTAGTATCAAGGTCCCGTCACCCACGAACACAGCTCCAGTAACCTTGCTGTTCACCGGAGCGACGAAGCACACCGTACCGGAATGAAGGTGAAAGGTCGCGGCATCGCGCTTGAGATCAAAATCCTTGACCGTTACTGCTTCGCTGCCCAGGCTGATGTTGCGCAGCTGCTGGTAAGTCGTATCTGAGTTCGGCCCAGAAGGCGGAGCGGTTTGAGCTTCTGCAGTTTGAGCAACAACGAACAGAAGCACTACCGCCAGTACGTGATGAAAATCGAATTGTCGACGCAAAGGAGCCCTCCGACGGAGAAGCAGGGCAATTCTGCGCTACAAACGGGGCAGGCGCAAGCGGAATCTAGGCAGTAGGTTTAGAGGTCTTCCCAGCCGGAATAGTGTACCCATAGCAGGCTAGCTAACTCTTCATGAATTGCGAACTGCTGCGCGATGTCGACGCCGATTTCATCCAGACGATCACGGAGGGGCAAGGGGATCACCGCTCGCGTCCCGCCGGCTCCGCCGCTGAAGCCGGACCCTTCCGCCTCAGCCGCGACGGCGAACCGTTGATTTCCCTCCAACCGCAATTGAGTTGCTAGCCGCCGTTGAAGTAATCAGACTAGAATCCCAAATATGTTGAGGTTCGTCTCGGTTCTTGGCGTCCTGCTCCTGATCATTTTACTGGCGCCTCGCGCCTTCCGAATATCCGCAGAGCCGGCGTCGAGTAAGAGCAAAGAACTCAGTATTGCAACTGAAATTCGGCTGATCGATCCCGGTTGGTGGCCGACCAAGGGAACTCCCGCGCGCGATCAGTATGTAGGCTCGGAGACTTGTGGGCGTTGCCATCAGAATATGGTTGAGACGCAGAAGAATACGCCAATGGCCCATGCAGTGAAACCGGCAACGGCAGATGCGTTCACAAATATTCCGCACGCAATGCACTTTCATACCGGGTCCTACGATTATTTACTCTCTCAAACGGCGACCGGTGCAGAGTATTCGACCACAAATGGCCAACAGTCCGCTTCAGAGGCCGTGAGCTGGGTATTCGGGGACCGACAGTTCGGCGATACTTTTCTGTATCAGCAGAACGGAATCTATTTTGAGAGCCGGGTGAGCTACTACAGGGCTATAAACGGACTGGACCTCACAACCGGTAGGACTGCGTTTCGGCCTAACCGCTTCGAGACTGCGCTCGGTCGGCGCATGTCCCCGGACGAACCTCCGTTGTGCTTCGGGTGCCATTCCACGGCCTCGAGTACGGATGGTGTATTTCGTCCCGAACGAATGATTCCGGGCGTCACCTGTGAAGCATGCCATGGTCCGGGAGCGCAGCATGTGGCGCAGATGAGCCTGGAACATGATGCGAGGACTCCGACGTTCATTCTCAATCCTGCGCGCCTCAGCCCGGCTGACTCGGTGGATTTCTGTGGTGCCTGTCACCGTACTTCTGCCGATGTCAGCCTCAACTCCATAACCGGGATCTTTACGCTGCGGTTTCCTTCCTACCGTTTAGAGCAAAGCCGTTGCTGGGGAAATGGCGATACGCGACTCACCTGCATAGCGTGCCACGACACCCACAAACCCCGAGTGCAAGACGCTGCCTTCTACGACAAAGTGTGCGTGAGCTGCCATTTGCCAGCGAGCGGCGCCCTGAAAGACCGAGCTCATGCGATTGGTATCTGCAAGGTTTCAAGCCGCGACTGTGTGAGTTGCCATATGCCGAAATATACGATCCCTTCCATGCATACCGACTTCACGGATCACAAAATAGCAGTCCACGGAGACCAGTTCACCGAATGAGTAATCGGAGCAGAAGCATCCTCAGAGCGTCGCGTACTGTAGGCCTGAACCTGGCTTGGATGTGTCCGCTTTTCCTTTGCGGATTTGGGCTGCGAGAGACATCGGTGAACGCGCAAGCGAAGGCGGCGCAGCCAGGGTTTAAGAACCTGCAAGTTTTGAAGGACGTTGCTCCGGACCAGCTGCTTCCGGCGATGCAGTTCATAACGGCGTCGTTGGGCGTGGAGTGCGAGTTCTGCCATGTTCGCGATGCCTTCGATAAGGACGACAAACAGTCGAAGCAAACCGCCCGCCGCATGATGCAGATGATGTTCGACCTCAATGCGAACCAATTTCACGGTGAACGAGCTGTTACCTGTTACACGTGCCACCGCGGTTCTGCTAAGCCCGTGAGTATACCGATGGCGGACAGCAAGGCGCCGTATGTTTCCGAGGCTCGATTGGCAGCCGACCCAGCGACCGCGGGTCGGACCGATCTGCCATCGGCGTCCGATGTGATCGAAAAGTACATACAAGGAGTTGGAGGCGCCCTCGCAGTCCAGAATCTGTCGAGCCGCATCGAAAGTGGAACGGTTACGTTCGGCGTCGGGCCTGGTTTTCCTATTGAAATTCTTTCCAAATCACCGTCCCGACAGGCCATGATTGTGCATTTGCCCGCGGGAGACAGCTCCACGGTATTGGATAGTCAGAACGGATGGCTCAGGTCCCCGGCAGGCCCTGTTCACGACATGCCGCAGGAGGACATCGAAGGCGCCAAGCTGGACGCCGATTTGCAATTCGCAATCAATGTGAAGAAGAACTTCCAGGAGTTAAGAGTCATAAGAACAGAAAAAGTTAGTGAGCACGACGCGATCCTGTTATTTGCCACGAACTCGTCTGGCCCGCCCCTCGAGTTGTATTTCGACCGGCAGACCGGGCTGTTGCTCCGGCAGCTGCGTTTTGGCTCGTCGCCCCTCGGTCTTAATCCCACCCAGGTCGACTACGGTGATTACAAAACATTCGATGGCGTACAAGTTCCTCTACACCTGGTTATTACCCGGCCTAATCGAACGCTGGACATCCATTTGGTCAAAGTTACGCAAAATGTCCCCGTAGATGACGCGAAGTTTGCGCGTCCGTAGATCTGGCGCGTGGCCCACTCAACCCTGTGGATGTTCAAACGTCACAGACATTATCGCGTGACAAACTAAATTGTCTTCATGCCATGCGGCCGGCGAACCGCCGCCGTATTCTAGAACGCCTGGGAGAACGGGCTTCCAGGAACTCGCCCAGCATGGCTGTCGCCTTGAACTGCGGGATGGGATCGAGTTCCTTGAATGCGGAGGTGAACGCATTCGACCGGAATTCCTCGTACTTCGGCTCGAAGTACAGGTCGTGCGCGGTGCGAGCGAGATGCTTGGGAGCTTCTAGTTCACCCTCCCCAAACGCCTCGTAGATGATCGCCTTGGCGGTGACATACGTCGATTCCCTTCTCTGCTACGCCTCCGTCATGTATATGCGCGCAGCATGAGGGTGTCCCTGGACGCGGCTCGACCCTTGACCGCTTCCCCTCCAGATTTCGCGTCTTGAGGCATCTGCTCTTGCTGAAAGAACTCAACAAGAGCGATCCCAGGAATCCACCGGTAAAATACACAAATAACAGCTCAGAGTAAGCTGACTTCGCTAGCGAGCACTTAAGAGGGAACCGAGGGCGGAGTCGACCTGCCGTGGATTAAACTTCAAAATGCGGGTGCAGTATCGGATGCAGTGTTTGTTGTGTTCGCAGACGCTGAAGCTAATCTTTGTGAAACAATAGGCTAGTGAAGAGACTTGTAGACTTTTTGACATTTCTAAGAATCTTTGTAAACTATCTACTCTAAAGCGGAAGTGGTGGAACTGGCAGACACACCATCTTGAGGGGGTGGCGCCGAAAGGCGTGGGGGTTCAAATCCCCCCTTCCGCACCATCACGACCGCGCACTCACGGGATCTTCTGCGCACCGTCGGACTCGCCACGCGGGCGCTCGAACTGATCGGACTACGACAGCATTAAAAAAACCGGATTTGGCGAGATGCTAAGTCCGGTTTTTCGATGTACAAGTCAGAAAGCCAACTTCAGCGCAAACTGAATCAAACGTTCCGGCGAAGCAACGCCGCCCTGCACGGTCGAAGTGATTTGACCAAATCCATTGCCCGTTGGAGTGCCATCGAAGCCGGTTCCCGGGGGTGAAAAATAAGGATGGTTGAACAGATTGAAGAACTCCGTGCGGAACTCGACCTCAACCCTCTCGGTAATTGGCGTTTTCTTGAATACCGCGAAATCAAAGTTCCTGATTCCGGGAGTCCGGAGCGTTGAATCGGTACGAGACTCGCTTCCGAAACCCCAGGCCGGCGGTGCTGCAAAACAGTTTGTGTTGAACCAATTCGTAACGTGACCACCGCCCGCAGACTTACCGCATCCGGCGACAACATCTGGGCGAACGTTGGAGACACCCAGGTTGGCGGCTTCCAAGGGGGTTGCAGTGCCGGCCCAAGTAATCTTGAGCGGGAAACCACGCTGAAAGGTGGTCACGCCATCGATTCCCCAACCAGAAACCACTTTGTCCGTTACGCCGCTGAAACCGGCTGCGTACCTTCTGCCATGGCCAAAGGGCAGATCGAGGACGTAGCTGATCACTAGCCGCTGTGAAACATCCTGCGAGGAGAGAGACTTTTCTCCCTTCAGATTGTTCCAGTCCTGAACCTGTCCGACGCCTCCGGTCGGGCCTTCCAACCAACTGGTCAAGGTATCGGTATTGGTCAACAATTTCGCATTTGTATAAGCCACTAACAGGGTACCACCGCCCGCGAAGCGACGCGTCACCGTAGCCTGCAGAGAGTTGTAGGTGCTGCTACAGCAACCGAACCCGGCTAGATTCACGTCATTGTATTGAGGGTAGCGTCGATCAAGCTGACCAGCTTCGATCGTAGGCCCGTTCAGGTTGGGTTTGGGACTTCCGGCGAGCGGGTTCGGAACCTGAGCGATCAGGCCCGCTTGCTGGGAGAGGAAAGAATCGGGTATCTGATTGATGTGGGTTGAGTACTGTTGCAGATGAACGCCGTGCGAGCCGGCGTAGGCGACGTCGGCGAAGAAGCCAGCCGGCAACTGGCGTTGGATATCAAAGTTGTACTGCTCAACATATCCGTACTTCGGGTCAGCATGAGGCGCCAAGGTGGGTGAACCGTTCGCCGCGACGAAAGCCGAGAGGTTGGGCTGCGGATTGCGACCGGGCGGCAATATGATTCCACCTACTCCGAACGGGCCGGATGTATCGTTGCAAGCGAAGCCGTTCGGCAGCGTCCCACCATTATTA
>Ga0210407_10003700_pt1 | contig 12286 bp, 12 predicted proteins | sample IncBWC27MmetaG_FD_150860 | JGI IMG/M metagenome (GOLD analysis project Ga0210407, IMG submission 150860) | Forest soil microbial communities from Barre Woods Harvard Forest LTER site, Petersham, Massachusetts, United States - Inc-BW-C-27-M | ecosystem: Environmental > Terrestrial > Soil >... | reverse complement strand
AACTTGAGGATGATCTTCCCGAAGTGCTCGCTTGATTGCATCATGCGGTGGGCGGTTGGGGCTTCGGAGGCAGGAAGTGCTTTGTAGATTGGGGGTCGGAGGCGGCCGGCTTCCAGGGCGGGGCCGAATTGTTTCAGAAACGCCGCTACGATTTGAGCTTTTTCGGCGGGCGGGCGCATGCGGAGCGTCGAGCCGAATATTTTCAGATGACGTTGGAGAACCGCGACCAGATTGATCTCGGCCTGCGCACCTCTCATCAGGCCGATCAGGACGAGGCGGCCGCCCTGCGCTAGCGACTCGATATTTCCGGGAAGGTATGGGCCGCCGATGCTGTCGAGGATCACATCGACGCCGCGGCCGTTGGTCGCGGTCATCACGCCGGCCGCGAATGGGCCCGAGTTGTAGTTGAGAGCGACGTCGGCGCCGAGCTTCAGGCATTGCTCGCATTTAGCGTCGGAGCCGGCGGTGACGATCGAGCGCGCGTGCGCTTCCTTGAGCAACAGAATTGAAGCGGTGCCGACGCCGCTGCCGCCGCCATGAATCAGCGCGGTCTCGCCACTTTTGATTTCGGCGAGCATGAAGAGATTCAGGAACGCGGTCAGAAAAACTTCGGGGAGGCCGGCGGCTTCTTCGAAACTGAGCGAGGCTGGAATTTTCATCGCGGAGCCGTTATGCGCCGCGGCTCTCTCCGCGTAGCCGCCGCCCGGCAGCAACGCCATCGCGCGGTCGCCAACTTTCCATCCGGTGACCGCGGTGCCAACAGCTGCCACTTCGCCGGCACATTCCATCCCAATGATTTCCGACGCGCCCGGCGGCGGCGGATAGAATCCCTGGCGCTGGAGGATGTCGGCGCGATTGAGGCCGGCGGCGCGAACGCGAATCAGGATTTCATCGGGTTTGATCGAGGGCTCGGGCGCTTCGCCAACCTTGAGTACGGACTCGTCACCGGGTTTCTCGACGATCACTGCTTTCATAAGTGGACTAAACTGATCGATTGGGACGAGCGTGTCAAAAGAAGATTCCGGGATCTGACTTCTCGAAATTCCGCCGGCAGTTGACATCTTGGGGATCGTGGCGGGTGAAAAGGTTGCAAGTCGTTGTGCGCCAGCGGTTTTCGTGAGGAGCGGCGAATCGGCGGTTTTGGCCAGAGGTTGCCAGCCATTGGTTCCTGGTTGGCCTGGTTGGCGATGAGATTGGTTCCACACAGGATCAGCCTACCCTACTATAGTAGTTGAGTCAAGCTTGCGGACTGGAGTCAAAAGACGCGTATTAACGGTATTGGCGTCTATTTCGGCGTTGCGGGTTCCGGTAGACTGCGCTGGCTTTCGGAAAAAAGGGGTTGGCGGTCTCATCATAGGCGCCGGTCGTTGGGGCAGGCGCGGAATTTTCAAACACAGCGTGCATGCGCGAATTTCGCGAAGGAGAGTTTGTATCGTGAGGGGAAGAGTTTTTATCGTGGCGGCGGTGCTGATCGCGGGAGTGAGCGCGCAGGCGCACGCGGGGTCGATTAAGCTTTCGGGCAATTATCTTGTCAGCGAGACGAGGTCCTGCCAGGCGATCCTGACTCCCGTGACCGACGTGGCGGTTACCGGGGTGATGCTTTCGGGCGGTGTTATTTCGGCGAACACAAACTCATTCTTGACCAGCCTTAACGCCGACACCGGCAAGATCAGCGGGGCGGTTGGATTGGTCAAATTCAGCGCCGGCGCGATCTCGGGGACGATGATTGAAGGAAAAGGCGCCTCGGTAGACTACGACGGCCTTGGCGAGTCGATCACCTCCGACACCTCGGCAGTGACCGGTTCATTCAGCACGACTGCTACGTCCGTAACGATCACTGGAACGACCTACCAGGGATTCGCTGGAGGGCTCACTCCCACTGGTATCGCGACCAGAGTGCGGCTTATCAATGTGACGCCGCCGTGTATCGAGACGCTGAGCCTTGATCATCAGTAGGTACGGAAGAAGGCACGGGCGGAGACGCCCGTGCGACGGGAATCTTAGTCACGCCTGCGCGGCTGGCGGCAGGGGCTGACCCCTGCACCCATCGTCCATACAAGCGCAAAATGGCGCGAACGCCATTTTGCTCTAGGTCGGGTTTCGGAGCGGGGTGGCTTTGTGGGCACCTCGGTGAAGTCGAAGTTTTTTGCGTTGAGAAAGTCCCGGGGTTCTTCGCCTCGCTCGGGATGACAAAATTGGACGCAGTGAGTACTCCATGCGAGGGCTTCGTGAAGAAGCCCCGGGGTACAAGGGAGGCGGAAAGCCTTCTGCGTGAATTCTGCTCGAGTTGCGCGCCCTCACCTGTCGCGCGGGACGCGCGCCGTCCTCTCCCGAAGGGAGAGGGGAGGATGATCGCGGCGGGCTATCTGTAGATCATGGTGATTGGTATCGGCTTTGGGCCGGAGCCGTCGTAGTGGAATTTTGTTTCTTCGAAGCCGGGGGCTTTGAGGACCGGCTTTACGTTGTTGGAGAATCCGTAGCCTTCGAGCGGGTAGCCGACGAAATTTGAATCGAACTTCTTGTTGCCGTTTTCATCGTGAAAGATCGTGACGGCGTAGTCGCCGGCTGGAACTCCGGGGAAGACGCATTGCGCGCGGCCGCCGTGAATGGGCGCCCACATATGACGGAATACTTTTGAGCCGTCGCGCGGAAAACCGTCGGGGCCGTTGAACAGCGAGCATCCGAGCTGGCCTTTGTCGTTGCGAAAACCGGAAACCTCGACGCTAATTGCGCTCGGCTTCGCGCTCAGGTCGTCGGCTCTGGAAGCGGCCGGAATCGCGAGGATCAAGATCGTTGCGAGTGCGAGCAGATGGAATTTTAATTTCATCGATTCATCCTATCGTCCTGACATCCTGACAAACGAAGAGGGTCCGACACGGACCCTCTTGCGCGTTCATGACGCACGATCGAGCGTCGTGTCTAGTTGTACTTGTTGATCACCGTGACGCCTACGTTCTGGTAGGTGTTCATCTCTTCGAAAATTTTATTTATCCCGTCCAGTCCGCAGGTGCCGGTGATCATCGCCTTGGGCGAGACTTTTTTCGCTTCGACCAATTGGAGCATCGCGGGATAACGCGACGCTTGCATCCCCAGTGTTCCGATCAGCTGAAGTTCCATCGTGACGATCCGATCGATCGGCACCGGAATCTCTCCTCCCTCAGCCGAAGTGGTGAGTCCGATCTGCAAGTGACGTCCCTGCTTGCGGAGACTCATGATCGAGTTGCGGCAAGTAGCGGCGACCCCGAGCGCGTCGACGGAAACGTGCGCACCGCTGCCGGTCAAATCGAAAATCGCGGAAATAGGATCGGTTTTCTTCGCGTTGATAACGTGGCTCGCGCCCATCCCCTTGGCAAGCTCGAGGCTGGCCGAGTCGAGGTCAACACCGATCACGTTGGCTCCCATAGCGGCCGCGATGTTGATCGCCGAGAGCCCGATGCCGCCGCATCCGTGGACCACGACCCACTCGCCCGGCTTCACCTGCGCGCGATCGACGATGCCGTGAAACGACGTCATGAAGCGGCATCCCATCGAGGCCGCCTCCTCGAACGCGATGCCCGGCGGGAGCGTGACCAGGTTCATGTCGGCAAACGGCACCGCGACCAGATGGCCGAAGCCGCCGTGATATGTGAAGCCGGGAAGCAGCGGCGTCAGACATAGGTTGGATTGTCCGTTGCGGCAGTACTCGCAAGTGCCGTCGCCCTGGCTGAAGGGGACGACGACGCGATCGCCTTTTTTGAAATTGCGGATGTCCTTGCCGACTTCCTCGACGACGCCGCAGAATTCGTGCCCGAGAATCGCGCCGGGCTGCGCGGATAGGCCCATCCACGACCAGTCGCCAGACCACGCGTGCCAATCGGAGCGGCAGATGCCGTTGGCCTCGACGCGAACGATCGCGGAGTTGGGAGCGCATTCGGGATCGGGAACGGTTTTAACGACCAGCGGTTTTTTGGTGGATTCAAATACTGCGGCTTTCATTTGCGGCCTCCTTCAAAGTCAAGTCTTCGTATAGCGCCTTTTCGGACGAGTCGGCAAATTATCCGGTAGCGACGGTAGTGATCTCGTTTTACTTCGAGCCGCCCTTTGCGCCGTCGAAGTGGAGCAGGCGGGCGTGGGCCAGGACCTCGGGGGGCATCAGGCGGGCGTTTACGCCCATGCGGTCGTAGGTCTTATCGACCGCTTCCCAATGGGTGACGCAACCGCATCGCTTGCAGCGGTGAAATTCTATGTTGCTCCTACCCCACAGATAGATGTCGGTCGCGTCTTTGGTTACCTGCACTTCTTTCGGCGAATAGTAGGCCCAGAGTGTGCCGTAGCGTCGGCATATTGAGCAATTGCAATCCGCGACCTCTTCCGGTGCGCGGTTAGTCGTATAGCGCACTGCGCCGCAATGGCATGAGGCCTCGATCATTTCGTTAGCCACTTTAGTCTCCTTCACTGTGCGAGGATCCGGCTGTAATTAATCCAGCGACAACTATCCACAAAAACTATAGCTCTTAGTCTTGGGGACTCAGAATGTCTTCACCGAACTATGCCCGCGGGTGGCGATAGGATGCGTCGGTCAAAGGACTCGCGCTGGTAAACGTCGCGCGGGCGCTTGCGCGATTTCGGACGTTGCCAGACGACACCGGGATAGCCCTTGAGGGGGACAAGAGGTTTGCCGGTGTAAGCCCAATCCTGGAGCTCTTCGATGGCGATGTGGTAGCGGGGTTCGCGGCCGGTGCGGGCGGTGAACAGCGCTCTCGGAATATTGACCATGTGCCGCGAGCGCTTGCGCTCATAGAGCAGCGGCGTGCCGCATCGGGAACAGAAGCTCCGGGTCGACTCCGTGTTCGCGTCCTCGAAGCGCGCGATGAATCTGCGGCCCTTCGCGACGCGAAAATGCTTGCGCCAACATCCGATGTAAGTCGCATAGGCGGCGCCGTGCGCGCGACGGCTCGGCGCAGAGTGATCGTGCCATGCCCAGAAGGCTGGAAAGTCGATCTCGAGCTCGACCGCGCCGCAAAGACATCCGCCAGACACGCGCCGGCCCGACGGTTTTTGTATGGCGCTTTCCCTTGCCAATTATCCGATCAATTTTGCGACGGTCTTTTCGAACTCGGTCGGGCTGGTTGCGTCGATGTCGACTGGGTGCAGATCGACGCCGGCCTCCTCTTGTTGTTTGAGTCGGTCGATTGCGCCCTCGATGCCGCCGATGTAGCCCAACTCTCCGAGCAGTTTGGGGGATAGCGCGGCGGTGCCGGCCTTGGAGCCGCCGGCGTCCCACGCCTGCTTAACTTTCTGCACGTCGTCGCCGAAGCCGAAGCGGGTCAACTGCTCGGAATAGAAGGTGCCCATGCGGGCGGCGTAAAATGCGACGTTGGCGGCGTGTCCCGCGGTCGCGCGCTCGACGTTCGCGGTGACGGTAACGTGGCCGGGAGATTTTACCGCGACGGCGCGCGGCTCGCGGCCGCCCTCTTTGACGATCGCGCGGAAATCGGCAATCGCTTTTTTGAGCGAGTTGATCGGGATCATCACGGGGAGCCATCCGTCGGCCTTGCGCGCGGTGAACTCGACGCTCTTTTTGTTGAGGGAGGCGATCCAGATCGGGATGTGCTTGCGCGGCGTCTCAAAGCGCATCGTGAAACCGCGCTGGAGCTTGAACAGCTTGCCCTCGTAATTGAGCGGCGTGCCGGCGAAGATCATGTTGATGATCTCCACGTACTCCTTCATCCGAGTGAGCGGCGGATTGAACTGGACGCCGTGAAAATGCTCGATCACCTGCGGGCCGCTGGTGCCGAGGCCGATGATCATGCGGCCGTTGCTGAGCTCGTCGAGGGTACCAAAATGCTGCGCGAGCGCTGCCGGCGTGCGCGAGTAGATATTTACGATGGAGGTTGCGAGCTGAGTTCTGGTGGTGTGCTCGGCGAGCAAAGTGAGCAGCGTGAACGCGTCGCGGCCCCAGGCCTCGGCGACCCAGATGGAGTGTATGCCGGCGGCGTCGGCAATTTTCGCGCGTTCGATCGCGGCCTTGAAATCGAGCTTGCCCTGCCAGTTCACTCCGATTGATAAATTGCGCGCCATGTCATGATCCTCCTGAATCCGTTGATTATTATGCGAGGTCGCGAATTCGTCCGTACCATCGCCGGACGTTGGCGAAGTCTTCGACGATCGAAAAATTGGGCGGATTGAGCGAGAGAAAATATAGCGGATGGTAGAGCGACGCGTCGGCCATCGTGAAGCTTGCGCCCAGGAAAAAATCCTTGCCGGCGAGCTGCTCGTCGAGCATGCGAAGATAGCCGCGGACTTGTTCGCGGGCGGGGGCGGCATGCTCGCGCATCTTTGCGGTCGTCATGCCGATGAGCTTTTCGCGATTCGCTTTCAGCTTCGGATCGCCGACCGCGTCGAGGAGATCGGGAATCGTGAGCGCGAGCATCGGCATGAAGAAAGTGTTGTCGGCCCAATTGTCGATTAGTTCGATGAGTCCGCGCGCGTCGTCCGGAATCACGCGATGTCCCGGGACCTTGCGATCGAGCCACTTGATGATGTCGGCGGAGTTGTAAACGACATCGCCGTCCCACTCGAGCACCGGCACGCGAGTCCACGCGCCCTTGGTGACGGCGAGCAGGTTGGTCTTGTCCTCGTAGTGGCAATCGATCGGCGTCCACTTGAGGTGCTTGTAGGTCAGGACTCGGCGCACCTTCTCGCTGAACGGCGAGATTGGATACTGGTAGAGATTGATGTCGCCCATTTGGATTTCCTGCGCTCTCGCGCTCAACCTAGCCGAGAGTGCGGCTTTTCTACAAACCGATCGTTCAGGCCATGGAATGCGCGGACTCGATTTTGCAGAGATCAGTAGTAGAGTAATTCGACATGGAGGAGCGGGATATGAAGCAAATATTTCGAGCATCGATGCTCGCGGTCGGATTGCTGATATTCGCGACGGCTACGGCCACGTTCCTTAGACCCGCGCTGGCGCACGACGAGATGGAAGGAATGGATATGAATTCCGGCGGGAGTGGCGGTGGCGATACCGGCGCGATGGGCCAGATGGGATCGCATATGAAGATGAGCGAGCACATGACGATGACCGAGACGCGCGCGGCGGTGCCGGCGGACACTCAGCGCGGCGAAGAGATCGTCAAGACGATGCGCGAGAAGCTCGCGAAGTATGAGGACTCCAACGCGGCGCTCGCCGACGGGTATGTGCCGTACATGGAATCGGTGCCGCAGGACGTCTATCACTTCGCCAATCGATCGGCGACGGCGGCGGAGTACATGGGCGATTTCGATCTTGCGCGGCCGGGCTCGCTGCTCTACGAGAGGAAAACTTTCGGCGGATACAAACTAGTCGGCGCGATGTACGACGCACCACCGGGGGCGACGCCAGAGCAGCTCGACAAGCTGATCCCGCTGAGCCTGTCGCACTGGCATGCGCATACCAACATTTGTCTGCCGCGCGGCGTCACCGAGGACGACGTGATCAACGGGCGAATCGGCAACACGATGCGGCCCGACATTTCCTCGGCCGTCGATGGGGCGCGCGGCATCGGCATGGGTCGTAGCTCGGGCGCGGGCGCGGCGCAGCGAATGCGTCTTGGGTATCTTGCCGATCCGCGCTTCGGCTTCGTCGGAACAATTTCAAACGAGGCTGATTGCGAGGCGGCGGGCGGAAACTTTCACAAGCAGATTTTCGGCTGGATGATCCACGTCTACCCGTTCGCGAGCGAGGACCTGAGAGTCGCGTTCAGTACCGACGCGCCGTAGCGTCGCGATCAAGGTTTCGCAGCCGTGATCCGGTAAGCGCATCGGCGCGCGCCGGCAAGTATGTGATCGGTGCGCTCGACTCGTGCCTTGTCGCCGAGCACGGCGCGGAAGAGCGACAGCTCCTCGCGGCATAAGCCCTGGCAGGTCGCGGCGGCGGCGCAAATCGGGCAATGATTTTCGATGAGCAACATCGATCCGTCGGGCGCGCGGGTACATTCGGCCATGTAACCCTGCTCGCGGCGAATCTCGGCGAGTGCGTGCGCGCGTTTTGCGATCGAAGTTCCGGCGGACCGAAGCCGCGCGCGATATTCGTCTTTCTGCCGGCGCGTTCTCTCCGCCAGCAACTTGTCCATCCCGGACTCACCGAATGCGGCGCGCACCGCACCGATGATCTCGACGGTGAGATCACCGTGGGTATCGGGAAAACGCGCGGCGGCGGCGCAGGTCAATCTCCAGACTCGAGCAGGACGCCCGACCTTGCGCCGTTCGTCGGTGAAGTCGACCAGGCCGGCGACCCTCAAGCGATAAAGATGTTGCCGCACCGCCATCGGGGTGACGCGCAATCTGCGCGCGATTTGCGCGGCGGCCATCGGCCCGCGCGTCTTGAGCTGATAGAGGACCCCCTCCTCCGCCCGCGAATCGTGTTTCATGAGGCAAGCGTACCCGGCCCGGCATATTAGTCAAGTGCTGGCTTGACTTAGTATGTAAAGCGAGTACTTTATAAACTATCGAACGCGGAGGGCATGCCAATGAAGTCAAATTCGAATGCGGCGGTGGAGACTCACGACGGTTTCGTTCGGGCCGGATCGCTCGCGCAGCTGCCGGAAGGAAACAGCATGACGGTGACGCTCGACGGACACGTGATCGCCCTCTTCCACACGCCCCAGGGAATCTTCGCGGTGGACAATCGATGCCCGCACATGGGATTTCCGCTCGATCGCGGCACTGTGAAAGATTGCATCCTGACCTGCCACTGGCATCACGCGCGCTTCGACCTGCACAGCGGAGGAGCGTTCGATTCCTGGGCCGACGACGTGCGCGCATTCCCGGCAAAGATCGAGGACGGCGAAATCTGGATCGATCTCGCGCCTCACGGAGATATGCGGCGCCATCGCATCGAGCGGCTGCGCGACGGCATCGAGCGCAATATCCCGCTCGTGATCGGCAAGTCGGTGATCGCTCTTCTCGATGACAACGGCGACGCGCGCGAGCCGTTTCGGATCGGACTCGAATTCGGCACCCGCTATCGGCGCGACGGCTGGGGCGCCGGACTCACCACGCTCACCTGCATGATGAATATTCTTGGAAGCTTGAATCCCGACGATCGTTCACGCGCGATGTTTCATGGATTGAGTGCGGTCGCCAACGATTCGGACGGTCATCCGCCGCGTTTCGCGATGCATCCGTTGCCCGGCGGTGGCGCGAGCGTCGCGGAGATCAAGCGATGGCTGCGGAGGTTCGTCGAGGTTCGCGACAGCGAGGGCGCCGAACGGTGCATCGTGTCCGCGGTGCGCACTGGCGCTTCGTCCGGCGAAGTCGCGGACATGATGTTCGCGGCAGCGACCGACCATCGCTATCTCGACGGCGGTCACACGCTTGATTTCACCAACAAGGCTTTCGAGGCGCTCGATCACGCGGGATGGGATCTCGCGGAGCCGGTTCTTGCGAGCCTCGCGCGCGGCTATGCGACCGGCGATCGCATGGAGGAAGCCAACTCGTGGCGCAATCCGATCGATCTGGTGGCAATCCTGGAGGTCGCCTTCGAAGAGGTTCCGGCGGCTCTGGAAGCAGGTGGGCGAGCGAAGCGTGTCTCGTTAGATCGCGATGCGCTGGTTCAGACGATCCTCGGCGACGATCCGAATGCGATCGTCGATGCGATGGTCGCTGCGCTGCGCGAAGGTTGCGCGGCGGCGGAACTTGCGGGCGCGATCGCATACGCGGCGGCGCTTCGAATCGCGCGCTTTCCAATCAGCAATGAGTTCGGCGACTGGGACACGGCGCATCACAGCTTTACCTTTGCGAACGCCGTGCATCAGGCCCTGCGGCGGGCCGCGTCGGTCGAACTGGTGCGCGGAATATTCGACGCCGCGATGACAGTCTATCTCGATCGATTTCTCAACGTGCCCGCCACGAAGCTTCCTGAGCCGAACGGCGCGGGCAAGACTGCCGCGCAGCATCTCGCGCAGTTGCCGGACTTGCTCGATCGCCAGCAGCAGGTGAACCAGACGGGCGCGGTGGTCGCGGACTACCTCGGCGCAGGCGGAGATCCGGGCGCGCTGCTCGGTGCGCTGGGCAACACTCTGCTGCGCGAGGATCGTGACTTCCACACGATCCAGGATATCGAAGCTGCGTTCCGCCAGTATTCTATTCTCAAGGGGACCGATGCGGGGCGGCATGTGCTGATCGCGACGACGCGATACCTCGCGGCGCACGCTCCAACTGTGCGCGCGCAGACGCAGACCTATCAGATTGCGCTACGGCTCAATCGTGGCGAGCATGTGTTTGACGAACAATGAGCGCGACGAATGCGCGGGGTGACAAAATGAATCCGGCTGACTATTCGGCGCTCGATGAAGCGCTCGAAATTATGGCGCCAATGGGCCCCGACCTGAACAACGGCTTCTCCAATCACGCGCCGATGGCGATTGAAGCGATGTGCTCGCTCGGACGCGGCGACGCAGCGATACCGTGGTTCGAGCGTTATCGCCATTGGCTCGCACCGCGCCCGCCACGGGTCGCGCGGCTCACGCATGACAACTGGCGCGAGGCGCTCGGCGATGTCCGGCGCACCGAGGACTGGTTTGAGTTCTTCCGCAATGAACTCGAGGATGGGCCGTGGAATGAAGTGCTCGACAAGTGGGCGGCGCGGCTTGCGCCGGGAATCATTTCAGCGGCGACGCACGGCGTGATTCGCGCAGGGCATGCGACTCGCGCGATCGCGATCGAAGATACTCGCGCGCGCCGTCGCGAACTGGCTGACGGACTCGCGTATTGGGCTGCGGATTATCTTTCGCTCCCCGCAGACCGTCATCCGGCGGCTCGCTCGATGCCGTCGCATGCGATCGCGCAGGTTCAGATGATCCCGCTCGAAAAGCGGCTCGGCAACTTCGGGGCGTTCACCGACTCTCTGGCAAAACTCGATACATTCGAGCCGTTCAAACAGACGCTGGACGCGGTCGATACCACGGGCGACCCTTCTGCGTTCCTTTCCGATTTGACGGCTACTTTCGCGCGCGTCTTTCTCGCCAACGCACGCGACGCCTATACGACGATCGCTTTCGTCCATGCGGTGACGGGACCATCTTCACTACGGCCGATGCTTCCCTACCTCAGCAAAGAGACTGCGCATACGGGGCTCGCTTACGCGTGGCAAGCGGCCGCGGCGATTTACGCAACGTTTGGAACCCGGGCGGAGCTGCCGCGCGTCGATGGCGTCAAGACTCGGGACGACGAGGGACTCATCGCGCGCGCAATCGCTTGCGGCGATGAACATGCGATCAAATTTACCGAGGTTTGCGTCCGCGAGTTTGCGCTGAATCCGAACCCGGCATTCATCGCGGCCGCGGAGCATTGCATCGCGATGCTGAGCCGTCGCGAAAGCTGACGCTACTTGGTGCCTGCGTACACTGCGAACATCAGATTTTTGTAGGTGCAGACGATATCGCGGAAGCCGGCCGCGCCGAGCCATTCGAGCTGATCCTCGAGCGTCGCCGCGCGATCGAATTTCATCCGTTCCAGCGCCGCCGCCAGATCGCGCTCGCCGACGCCTAGTTCCCGCACCCGGGTCAGCCATCGTTCGTGATTGTGCCGATCCAACTCCGCGGTCGCGCCGCGAAACTGCTCCGCGTTCACGAACACGCCGTCGTCTTTCAGCGCGCCGTGGATTTGGCCGAACAGAGCTCGTTTCTGATCGTCGCGCAGGTGATGAATCGACAAAGCCGACACAACCGCGTCGTACTTGTTGTTGATGCCCCGCGTGCCGTAGTCGCTCACCTCGAACTGAAAGCGCTCGCCACCGAGTTCGAAGCGCTCGCGCGCCCGATCGAGCATCTCATTCGAGATATCAACCATCGTGATGCGCGCCTTCGGAAAGCTGTAAGCGACGAACGCAGCGAGCAGACCGGTGCCTGCTCCGAGATCGAGAACTTCAATCTCGGTGTCGCGCGGAAACCGGAGCAGATCGATCGCCGCGCGGTAGAAATCGTCGAAGCCGGGCACGAGGCGCCGCCGCAAGCGGTCGTAGTCCTCCGCAGCCAGGTCGAACGCGCGCTGTACCGTATTTCCCATCCGAAGATTGTGCTGATGCGCGCATCGTGAATCAACCTTTTGCGCTCGCGGGAGAGGCGTTTTCCGGCGCAATTAACAGAGCGGTAACGTTGTAAACGCCGGCCTCGTCTAGTAAATAGAAACTCGAACAGAATCGTAATTCCCGGTCAGGATTTCGCGCACACACGCGAAGCCAATCGAGGTTCAAGCGATGCAAAAGCCGATCATCTCCGCTGACTCCCATATCACCGAACCGCCCGGTACCTATATCGACCGG
>Ga0210407_10003697_pt1 | contig 12300 bp, 6 predicted proteins | sample IncBWC27MmetaG_FD_150860 | JGI IMG/M metagenome (GOLD analysis project Ga0210407, IMG submission 150860) | Forest soil microbial communities from Barre Woods Harvard Forest LTER site, Petersham, Massachusetts, United States - Inc-BW-C-27-M | ecosystem: Environmental > Terrestrial > Soil >... | reverse complement strand
CAAGCTTGGCACCTCGCACCAATTGCTGGCGGATTACCTAGTCGGTCTGGCGAAGTGGCAATGCGAGGAACGTTATCGCAAAGCGAAGAAGGAATCAGACGAAATCTGCGCCCGCGCAAAAGCTGAGAACCGTAATCTAACCTTCTGGGAGGAACAGCAAGTCCGTGCATGCGATAGAGCCCTCATCCAAGCCTTGGTGGCTCCCGCACTGATCGACACGCTTGAAAGCATCAAGCGGGAGGCCAAACGCGGCCCACTGAACCGGCACCAGATCAAAATGCTAAAACTGTTCGCTCGCGCATTTCCCGAAGCACAGGAGCTCTTACAGAAGTTGCAGAGTAGCGTGAAAAATCAAAAGAATAATTTGCCAGTGATTTCCCCTTGCGCGGCTAAGTCCTTTAGATACGAACAGCGGTAGCTGGCAACTCCGCTAAACCTGGAGGGAGAGGAGGCACACATGCCGTCGTACGAATCCTCGATGCTAAACCTCAAAAAAGCGAAAGCAAGATGGCGCCAGCCTCTGCCCTGGCGCAGTAGTCAGGAATCACTGATGATTCGGCGATACGCATTCCAGTGGCCCACCTGCCGCGATCCCAACAGGCCGTCCGGTCGCGCTTGGGCCCGGCAACTCGGTGTCAGCCATACGTGGCTTCAAAAACTCGTTCGGAAATCTACGGCAGACCCGAGCCAAATGTGGCGGTTGCAAGCAGCGAGGGGTGATCCCAAATTTGCGGAACTCAGCCGTGCGCAGGATCACACGGAGCAGATGAAGGAACGTGGGGAATTGCGCGGGTCACGCTTGGCAAGAGTAGCGAAGTTCCTTCGAACTTACTGAAGCCTTCTCAAAAGATCTTTGAATACTCGCCTGGCCACACTGCACTCATCGAGGTTTTCGGTTCTCCTCAAGTTCCATCTTGGTTTCGAGGTTTCCCGGAAAGGAATCTCTTCTTCCGTGCCTCAGAGATTCGGTCGAAAAGCTCCTGCATTTGATCCTGTAGCTGGAAGAATAGTTGATATTGTTGCTGAATTTCCTCGGGTAGCTCAAAACGTTCATAAGCCTCGATGCACTTCCCAATGTACTCGCCGGGATATTCACTAACGCACTCCCCCCATACGACTGAAATCACGGGATAGCTGACTTCATCTCCCTCGTTGCCGACTTCGGAGTCTTCGAAAGTCACCTGGACATCGACGCTGGGGGGAGGCGAACCGCAAGACTGCTTGATGTACTTGATCGCCAGTTCCGTCTCAAGATCGTCAGACTCAGGATCATCTCCCCATCCTGGACATTCTCCGATGAACTCGTGTCCCATGTCGGTTCGCCTCCGTCAACTCTTCTAGTGATTCCACTCTTGTCCAGTTCCCTACCGAATGTCCGCACACGCTGGAAGCCCGGCTACAAATTCTACCGTCGAGTCGGCGTCTGATTTTTGAGCTACGTCTTCGCCGTTGCCACCGCACCTCTTGCTTATGCCTAGGCGATGTATCTCGTCGACGACCGGATCACCCGAAGGTGCAGGAAGCGGCGGGCACGGCGCTGGGATCTTGGCTGCGTCCGCGTCCGATTGTTTGGTCTCCGCTACGGAGTTTGTTCGCAATGTCTTGCAAAGCTTGCCTGTGGCCGTGTCAAACGCTACAACTCCGTTGTAACCTTCAACAGATTTGAATCTGTTGGTGGGGCGTCGGTGCATCAGAATATAGAGGCTCTCCGCCGCTAGCAGAACCACAAACACGGCTGTCAGCAGCTTGAACAAGACGCCTCACCTTTGCAGGGACACCTTCTGCACCCGTAATCGCATTCGGTGGTGCCCGTAACGATACTACGACAGACTCCCGCTCGGATAGACACTGCAAGTGGCGAGCTTACGGAAGAGGTTTGGAGAACGGCTGCGGCAGATTCGGTTGAGCCGCCGACTGACTCAAGAGCAATTCGCTGAAACGCTCAACATATCAGTGGATTTTCTGAGCCTGATGGAACGCGGAAGAAATGCACCTTCCTTCTAGACGCTCGACAGGATGTCCAAACGCCTCAGAATGCCGGTCGCAGAGTTATTTATGTTTGACGGCGAGCACAGCCGCGGACCGATCTGAGAATGACGGAACCATCTCATGCCGCCACTCTCGTTGGGAGTCGTTCCGATCCCTGATCTTGACCCAAGCCGGTCCAACCTTCGTATAGTGCCCTGGCGGTGTTGGTTACGATCCCTTCGCACCGTCCAACTTATGGAAGTAACAATCATCGGCTTTCATGAAGACGAATCAGGTGATTGGGTTGCAGATCTCTCATGTGGCCACACGCAACACGTGAGGCACCGGCCTCCATGGGAAATGAGGCCTTGGGTCGCAACTGCTGCCGGCCGACAAGAGCACATCGGGCGCGTCCTGACTTGTAAGAAATGCGTTGAGAGCGTCTCTAGTCAGTGAGCGACGTGACGACAATCTGTGTGAACGCCAAAAACCTTCTGCAGGGTAGCTAAGTCTTTGTCCCACGCGAGTCTGACGCAGCCACGTTAGTATCCGCCGAAATCTAGTGTTTCTGACGGAATCCAACATCGTCCTGGGAATCGATCCCGCCGGGTCGGGCGGGCCTTTAACTGGATCGACGCTAGAGGCGATTGCCAACTGATGATTACCCGAGGAACTAGCCTCTATATCGCCTTACGCCGCATGTCGGACTCACGTGTAGTTAGGACCGGATCACGCTTGATCGTGCGAGACAACAATTTCAGCCAACCCATCCGAAGTGGTCATGGAAGATGACTGACGGGGAACGGTCTAACTGCGACAACCGGCTTGTACACCTTGGAGCGATCTTTTTTTCTTGACATTCATTGCCATCAAGGATATTACGCGCCTCAATTCATACCGTTTTTGGCTCGGAGGCATCCTGGCGGTTAGGGATTTCAGTAGATCAATTCGGGCGTAAGTGTCTTCGCGCCCCGGAGGTGGTCCCATGCTGGCCAAAGCCTTTCAAAAACGTGATAGAGCTGTATTGAAGTTTCTGATTTTCGCTATGCTCTTCTTGATATTGTGTGGAACGCGGACTTACGCCCAAGTCGTAGGAGCGACGCTTTCCGGCACAGTCAGGGATGCATCGGGCGCGGCCGTGCCGAATGTGCAAGTGTCTATCAAGAATACGGCCACGGGCATAACTCGAGGGGTTTCGGCGGACTCCGTTGGATTTTACACGGCGCCCAATCTCCTGCCCGGAAATTATGACGTTACTTTCTCTGCCGCTGGATTTACCACCGAGGTGAGCACGGGCATCACCCTAACGGTCGGCGCTCAGCAGGTGCTGAACGCGAGCTTGCGCGTAGGACAAGTTAGCCAGCAAGTCACCATTACGAGCGAAGCTCCGACCGTGCAGCTTGCGTCGTCAACTCTGAGTGCGGTCGTGGAGGCGCCTACGGTTGTGGGATTGCCCCTGAACGGCCGCAGTTGGACCGATTTGGCCAATCTTCAGCCAGGGGTCGCCGGCATTGAGACACAGGTCCCCTTCGGAGATAGCGGACGAGGAAACCGTGGCTTTGGAGCGCAATTGAGTATCTCCGGTTCCCGCCCGCAACAAAACAATTACAGACTAGATGGCATCAGTATCAACGACTATGCCAACGGCGGGCCGGGAAGCGTGCTGGGCGGCAATCTGGGTGTGGACGCAATAGAGGAGTTCTCGGTTCTTACCAGTAGTTATTCTGCCGAATACGGCAAGACCTCCGGCGGCGTTGTGAATGCAATTTCGCGAGCAGGTACAAACCAGATTCACGGAAGCGCATACGAGTTCGTCAGAAACAGCGCGTTGGACGCGCGTAACTTCTTTGATCCTGCAACAGTTCCCGCTTTTCGTCGCAACCAATTTGGGGCCTCGATTGGAGGGCCGATCATTAAGGACAGGACCTTCTTCTTCGGCGACTGGGAAGGAATACGGCAGTCCAAAGGCGTGAGTGCCTTAGATATCGTGCCCTCCCTCGCCGCGCGTGGGCTGATGCCAGATGGCAAGACAGCCACCGCTGCTATCTTGTGCTCGCTGTGCGCCACCCCACAACCAGTTACTGGAGCGGCCAATCCGGATCCCGTGACCGGCATAGACACGTCTACATTGAAGTTCCTCGGTATGTATCCGTTGCCAAATCAGCAGGCGACCGGAAATGGCGACATCGCAGGTTTTACCTTTGTTGGACACCGAGTGGTTAGGGAAGACTATTTCACTACCCGTGTTGACCATCACTTCTCACAAAAAGACAGCATCTTTGCAACTTACATGTTTGACCGCACCCCATTTAACTCAGACGAGCCGCTTGGCGTCGTATTGCTGCAAGCAGTTACCAAGAGACAGATCGTGGCCGTCGAGGAAACGCACACCTTCAGTCCGAGTTTGGTAAATACGGTAAGGCTTGGATACAACCGCGACCTGGTGAACAACAACCAGCCTGTAAAGGCACTGATTCCAGCTGCGGCGGATCATTCACTGGCAATGATCCCTGGCCAATATGCGCCTGCTTGTCAGTGTCCCGATGGAATCACCTTCATGGAGGGTGGACTGCAAGGCACGCCAACATATCTCTATCGCTGGAATTCCTATCAGTTCTACGATGACGCTTTTTGGACAAAAGGCCTCCATTCTTTCAAATTTGGTTTTGGTTTCGAACGGGATCAGAACAATCAGGAGACGTTCGGCGAGAGAAATGGCTTATTCGGGTTTGGCTCCATGGATGCTCTTCTTACCAACCAGCCGAAGCGTGTTCGCGGCACGCAGCCGAGTTTTTTGACTGAGCGAAGCCTGCGGCAATCAATCATTGGAGCGTATTTTCAGGACGATTGGCGATTCCGTCCGAGTCTGACGCTGAACCTCGGACTGCGCTACGAAATGTCCACGGTTCCCTCTGATGCGCACGGTCAAACGTCCAACATCTATAATCTCACCGATACTGAGCCTCATTGCGGAACCCTTGTGCCTGGCTGCGTAGCCACAGGTCCCCTTTTCTACAATCCGACGCTGCGCGACTTCGCGCCTCGGTTTGGATTCGCGTGGGATCCTTTTCACAATGGTAAGACAGCTGTGCGCGGAGGATTTGGCATTTTTGATTCCTTGCCGATGTTGTATCAGTTGATTACCCTGAATGGCCAAGTCGCTCCGTTTTATCAAATTTTTAGCGCCACAAGCCTTCCTCAAGGCTCCTTTCCTTCGCAGGCCTGGAACATCCTATTGAGCAAAGGCACGAGTAACGCTCAGTTGGGCTCGATAGAGCCGCACCCCAAGCGCAATTACGTCATGCAATGGAATATAAACATCCAGCGGGAGCTTTCGCACGATTTGACCGCAACGATCGGCTATGTTGGCTCACATGGTATCCACCAGCCGTTCCGCGTCGATGACGCGAATATGGTTATACCGACGCTGACCTCCGCCGGTTATCTATTCACCAATCCCATCGGCAACGGAACTCAGGTGAACCCAAACGTCGGCCAAATCCGATATCTGAACTGGGCGGGAAGTTCCTTTTATGATGCTCTTCAAACGGGAGTTATGAAGAGACTTAGCCATGGCTTCCAGATCCAGGGATCCTTCACCTGGGGAAAGAGCATAGATACCAGCTCGGGCGTTATCGCCGGTGACACCTTCTCGAACTCCGTTTCCAGCTTGCAATGGTTCGACCTCAAGCGACTCGACCGTGCAGTTTCGGATTTCAATATTGGCCGAACTTTGGTGATCAACGCCACATGGATGGTCCCCAGCCCCAAGTCGATTTCGGGAGCATTGGCGTGGCCATTGAGCGGCTGGCAATTAAGCACGATTTTCAAAGCCAATGACGGCGTGCCTTTCACTGCATTGTTTGGTACGGGCGGCGATCCCACAGGGACCCTCAGCGGGGACGACTACGCATATCCTGATCGCGTTCTCGGATGCAATCCCATTGATCTCAATTTCCGAAAGAATCCTAACGGTCCGCTCTACGTCAATTCCACTTGTTTTGCGGTACCCACCGCGCCGAATGCAGCTTTCTACAATGCTGCGCCACCACTTGGCTGCGATCCAGGCTTCGGTGACCCGACGCTCCTGCAGTGCTTCAACCTACGGGGCAGCTCCGGCCGCAATATCCTGACTGGGCCGGGCCAGATGAACCTGGATTTCTCCGTTTTCAAGAACAACCCCATTCGGGCGATTTCGGAGAGCTTCGACGTGCAATTCAGGGCGGAGTTCTTCAATATTTTGAATCGCGCTAATTTTGCGGTACCCGATCTGGGGAACGGCAACGACGATATCTTTGACGCAACTGGAACGGTTAACCCGACAGCAGGTTTGCTGACAAAAACGAGCACGGATCCGCGAGAGATTCAATTTGCTATAAAGCTGATCTGGTAGCCGAGAGGCAAATCTGTCAACGGATTAGCAGACATAAGGAAGGGTCACATGGTCCGAATCAGGATAGTCTTAGGAGCAGCGCTCGGGATTTTCGGGTTGTTGATTATTGGGCCCTCACTTTGGGCGCAAGTTTCAAACGCCGGAAAAGCGCCGGAAACGCCGGCTCCGCGCGTGGTACCGGCTTGGCGAGGTGTAGGACCTGTTGCGCCGTGCGTGCTCCCATGGGGCGGCATCTATGCATGCCCTCCGGCTCCGACAACGGTTGCGATTCGCGCCGGTCGAATGTTCGACAGTGTCAAGGGCGCGATGCTGACGAAACAGGTGGTCCTGATTCAGGGTCAACGCATCACCGAAGTTGGCCCGGAAGGCAGCGTAACGATTCCCGCCGGAACTCGCGTAATAGATCTCAGTCAGGCCACGGTCCTGCCGGGGTTCATCGACACGCATAACCATTTTATGACCGCGCGCGGAAAGATGACCGGCGATCAGGCCCTGCTCGTAGCCACCAAGAGGTTGCGAGACGCCCTCGTCAATGGCTTTACCGCAATGAAGGAAATGACTTCTCACGGCAACGGATACCAGGACGTCACACTCCGCGACTTAATCAACTTGGGTGTCGTTACCGGTCCCAGGGTACAGGTATCTGGCCGAGGAATCGTCTGGGGCGGGGCCACACCGGGTGCGAAGGACAAGCCTGATCCAGAACTGTTGAACGCGATTGTTATTCACAATGTCGAAGAAGCGCGAGCGGCCGTACGTCTCGAAGTTGACCACGGTGTAGACCATATCAAGCTGTATCCGGCGGGCGGTTACAAATTCTCACCCACAGGGGAACTGCAATTCGAAGTCACTTATCCGCTGGAGGTCATGCAAGCCCTGGATGATGAGGCGCGGGGCTTAGGCGTAATGACAGGCTCACACGCCTATGGAGGCCAAGGATTGCAAAATGCGATTACAGCCGGCCATAAGGGCGACTCCATCGAGCACGGGCAGGGTTTGACACAAGAAATGTGCAACACGATGGCTCAGAAAGGATTGTTCTACAGTCCTACCATTCTCGAGTACACCCAGCCGTCTATTGAGGACACAGATGCGAAGGATACGGGCGGAAAGTATGGGATCGTTCCGATCTTCAAGAAAAATGTCCGAATGTGTATCGCTACCAAGGGACTTGTAACAGTATTTGGCAGCGGATCCCAGGGCGCCGCATGGGCAGAGGGTACCAATGCACTCGAATTTTCTGCGCTGGTAAACATTGGTGGAATGACTCCGGCAGCAGCCTTGCAGGCCGGCACCATCAATGCAGCAACGGAGATGCGATGGCAAAACGATGTCGGGTCGATTACCAAAGGTAAGTTTGCGGACATCGTCGCCCTTTCCGGCGATCCGCTCGCCAATATCAGCGAGACTGAGCGAGTGAAATTTGTGATGAAAGGCGGAGAAGTCTTTAGAAACGATTTTGCCCCAGGCACGATCGGTGCCATGACCCTATCCGGTGAACTTCGTTAGGCCCCGGCGCTGGACTTGGACAGTCGAACGTTGCATTAAGTCAAGCTTAAGATAAGCGATGCTTTTGGGCCTCCGATTCGCCACGCGCGGGTTCCGCTGTCGTGGCTTAGGGTATAATCCGCCGCACAAAGAAAGGCTGCCACGGACGCCCCGGGGTCCCTAGCAGCACACAGTCCCGCAGCCCAAGAGGAGGTTTCATGAAGGCACACAGTCTCACCTATGTTGTCGTTTGTGCATCTTTCTTGGCTCTCGGGGCGTTTGCGTTGGCAAGGCCTCCGGCGGTTAGTTACCACTTGTTGAAAAAAATCCCTCTCGCTGCAGCGCCGGGTGGGGGCGAGTATTTTGATTACATCACAGTCGATTCCGATGCGCGGCGCGTCTATGTCTCGCACGGCACAGAGGTCGTAGTGCTGGATGCTGATAAATGGTCCGTAGTCGGCACGATTGGAGGTTTGCAGCGCTGCCACGGAGTGGCCCTGGTCAAAGATCTTAACAAGGGATTCATAACTGACGGGGACGGGGAAAAAGTGGTCATTTTCGATATTAAGACCCTGAAGGTCACCGGCGAAGTCAAAACCAACCAGCCCGACACCGATTCTCTTACCTACGATCCGGCTTCGAAACTCATTTTTACCTTCAACGGCGATAGCAAAAACAGCACTGTCATAGATCCGGTGAAGCAGACCGTGGTGAAGAATATCGACCTTGGCGGCGGCGTAGAGTTCCCTGTCGCCGACGGCAAGGGAATGATTTACGACAACAACGAAGAGAAGAATGACGTGGTGGCAATCGACACAAAGACCCTCACGATCAAGGCGCGCTGGCCCGTTGCTCCGGCCGGTACTCCCGTCGCGATGGCCATGGACCGTCAGCATCGGCGCCTTTTTTCCTCCGGCCGCGGACCTCAGATGCTGGTGATGATGGATGCAGACAATGGAAAAGTCCTCCAGTCTTTTCCCATCACAACTGGGGTAGACGCGAACGTTTTTGAGCCTGAAACGGGCCTACTGTTTGTCTCGACGCGCGAAGGCATGATCCACATCTTCCACGAAGACTCCCCGGATAAGCTCAGCGAAGTCGAGACAGTGAAGACCGAATACGGGGCCAAGACTATGGGACTGGATTCGAAGACCCACAACCTCTTCGTGAGCACTTCGGATTTTGACCCGCCGGCGGCTCCCACTGCGAAACAGCCTAATCCGCTGCCGAGGGCCAAGCCTGGAAACTTCCGCGTATTGGTTTACGGGAAATAACGAAAAATAAATTTGGGAGCGGTCCTCGTTGTTGAACCGCTCCCACAGCTTGCGAACGGGATATTGAGGACTGCCGCTTCACTGCACTTGATAGATTTGGAGTGCCAGTTTTGCGTCCGGTTTACCTTTACCTGAGACGGCGACATACAACCGACTAAGAGATGGTATGTAAAGCGAAGTCTTCGCGCGGAATCCCGTAGGCACTTCCGCAATCTGCTCATAATGATCTGCGTCACGTTGCGCAATCACGCTGGTCGTGTCAGACCCGGTCACGTAGATCCGTTTGCGCGCCACATCGAACCACATATCATCATTGATAGGGGCGCAGGGAAGCGAGGCGACGATCTTGCCGCTTTCCGTATCTAGTACGAGAAATTTCGGGGGCATGCGAGTGGCAATGAATAAGCGATGGTTGGGTTCGTCCAGAGCAATGGAATTCTGAACTTTGCCGTCAGCGATCGGCCATTGCGCCGTGAGTTTCCCGCTCTGCAGATCCACAACTCCCAATGCGCTGACCGCCGTCAGGTTGACATACATCTTTTTTCCCACACGATCGATGGCCATAGCTTCTGAATGGTTTCCGGGCAGCGTGATATCCCCCACGTGCTTGAAATTCTTAGTATCAATGATGTTGAGTTGGTGCTCCGTCTTGCCGCCGCTTTCGACGTAATAATATTTAGTTACCGGGTTAAAGACGGCGCCATCGACTCCCTCGGGCAGCTTGATCGTGTCCTTGATCTGGTAATTCTCTCCGCTCACGAGTGCCACTCGGCCGAAATCGTCACCGTCGGTAACGATTAGATTATTGGAATCGGGCAAATAAAGGATGGCGTGGGGCTGGCCAAAGTCCGTGATGCTGTGAATCGATTTGCCGCTTTTGAGGTCGAAGACTTCGACGGTCTTGTGATCTTCAGCGGCAAGAAAAAGGCGGTTGCCCTTTAAGTCCGCCGCCAGATGGTCAAAATCACCGGAAAATCCCGGTAACGGAGTCGTCTCAATAAGCTTGAGCGGCGGCTTCTCTTGTCCAGGCGCTTTTTGCACAACCGCAAGCAGAACGAGCAGAAAAATCCCGATTTTCCTCATTAGTCCTCCCAATTTCGAGCGGCCGCACCGCCCAAGATTTTACGAGACTTGCTTACCAAATCACCTTCAGCGCGAATTGAATTTCTCTAGGCTCAGTCGTTAACGACGTCAATAAACCCGAACTACCATTAAGGCCACCAGTCGAATCAAAAATATCCGTACTGTCGGGAACTGTGGGCGTGCCGAAGTTCGTGCGGTTGAGAACATTGAAGAATTCGGCGCGGAACTGCACATTGAAACTCTCCGAGATTCTTCGGATGGGATTGTTCTTGAAAACCGAGAAATCAAGGTTGATAAGTCCCGGTCCCGGTATGATGTTGCGACCAGCATTTCCCCGCAGATTGAAACACTGCAGCAGCGTCGGGTCGCCCACGCTAGGATCGCAATTCGCATTGTAGAAGGCTTGACTGGATGCGGTGGGGACACCAAAGCATTGGGTCTTGATGTAATTGTTCGGGTTTCCCGGATTTACCAGTGACGCGCATCCAGGACCTGTGAGACGGTTCGGAAAGTCCCACGGATCCGTGTTGTTTAGACCGAGTGGGTCGCCGTCGGTCCCAAAGGTTGGCGTAAACGGCGGGCCGTCGCTGACCTTGAGAATACCGCCCAGTTCCCAACCATTTACCGCCCACCCCAGAACTGCGGGCGCGGATTTAAGCGTTGGCAGATCCCAGGTCCCGTTGATGACGAAGACCCGGCCAATATTGTAATCGGAGAGGCCACGAATCGACTTCAAGTCATACCAGGGCAGGCTGCCAATGGCGTTCGACAGCGAGTCTCCGGCAATCACTCCCGAGCCCTCGTCGATACTCTTGCCCCAGGTATAGGATCCCTGGATTTGCAAGCCGTGGCTCATCCTTTTCTGAACTCCTACTTGCAAGGCGTTATAGAAGGAATCGCCTCCCCAGTCCAGAAAGCGGATCGCGCCCACAGTATCTGTGTTGGGGTTGATGGTCGTCCCACTGCCGATCGGCACAGGCCAAACATAGCCGGCGGAGGTCTGCGTTGGGAGAACGATATTGGCATCGTCACTTCGGAATGCCTGGTGCACGCCGCGCGAGCCCACGTAGCCAACCAGCGCCGTGAGGTTGGGAGCAAGCTGCCGTTGCACGTTGAGGTTCCACTGCATCACGTAGTTGCGCTTCGGATGCGGCTCCACGTACTGGTATTCGAACGCCCCGCCGCCTTTGGCCAGGATGGAGGGAAGCGCTCCGGCGGGAAAGGACCCCGGTTTTAATTTGTTCGAACTAACGATTTCAAAGAAGGGCGCGCCGCGGCCGTTCAAGGTTACCGTGGTATACAACATAGGAAGCACATCAAACATTCCGAAGCCCCCGCGTACCGCGGTTTTGCCATTGCGGAACGGATCCCAGGCGAAGCCAATGCGAGGCTCAAAATTGCGAAGCGTCGGGTTCGAAAAATAAGGATCGCCGAGATGCGGCGCTGCCGCGTCCATGGTAGGAAGGTTGGTGAGCTTTCCTCTAGTCTCGGTGAGCACCGTGGACATCTCGTAGCGCAGGCCCAGATTTAGCGTCAGGTTTGGGCGAAACCTCCAGTCGTCCTGAACGTAGGCGCCGGCAATGGTGAGGCGCATGTAGCGCGGAGTGGCTAGGCCAGGAACGACGCCCTGTACTCTCTTAGGAACATTGGCCAGAAAAGTTGCCAGAGATGCAAACTGAAAAGTACCCAGATAGTCTGCGGTGTTCGTGGTTTCATTGAGCTGGTCCCGCTCAACGCCGGCGCCGAATTTCAAGGAGTGAAGTCCTCTGGTCACGAAGGCATCGTCATAGCCTTGATACGCATTCCAGATGTAGGCAAAAGTCGGAGGCGACAAACCCGGAATACGGGTCATTCCCGGCACATTTGCTTGCGGCGGACTTAGCCCGGGCGCCCAGCCCAGCGAGGTGTCCGCTGCCACCGGATTGATTGCTTTGATTCCACCACCAGAACTCGCGTGTTCTCGGTTGTAACCGACCCGCAGGCTATTGACCACAGTCGGATTGAAAACATGGCTTTCTTCAATGGCCGCAATCTGACGTTTGGCAGTGGAAGATACAAGGACGTCATCCAAAATATTAGGCTGGGTCAGCGGTG
>Ga0210407_10003696_pt1 | contig 12302 bp, 6 predicted proteins | sample IncBWC27MmetaG_FD_150860 | JGI IMG/M metagenome (GOLD analysis project Ga0210407, IMG submission 150860) | Forest soil microbial communities from Barre Woods Harvard Forest LTER site, Petersham, Massachusetts, United States - Inc-BW-C-27-M | ecosystem: Environmental > Terrestrial > Soil >... | reverse complement strand
GGAACCGTAGACTTCCGCAAAATCGCCCTGCTCGTAATAGCCGGCGCGGTCACATCCGTCATGTACGGTCTGGCCGAAAAGCCACGTCGGCCTCAACTGGTCATCGAGAGGAATCATCGGCGCCAGACCTGAGACCTGGTACAGGAGATAAAGCACCGTCTCCATAAAGTTGTCCGGCTGGACCGGGCAACCTGGGACATTCACGATGGGCAAGCCTGCCTTGGACTTCCACTCCCAGCCCAGATAGTCGGCCAACCCCATCGCTCCTGTGGGGTTCCCCTGCATGGCGTGGATTCCGCCGTACGTCGCGCATGTGCCACAGGCCACTACGGCCAGAGCTTTGGGCGCCAGCCGATCAATCCATTCATTGGTCGTGATGGGTTGCCCAGTCTTCGAATCGGTCCCTAGCCCCGCCCAGTAACCTTCTTTTTTGATTTTCTCGTTGGGAATCGACCCTTCTACCACCAGAACAAACGGTTCCAGCTTCCCTTGTTCGGCTTGATACCAATACTTCAGAAAATCATCCCCGTTTTCATAAGCAAGCACAGGGTTGTGCAGATGCACCTTGGGCAATCCTGGGATCGCGCCGAGCAAAACGTCCTCAATGCTCGGTTGGGTCGCTGCGGTTACGGAGACGGAATCTCCGTCACAGCCAAGCCCGGCCGTAATCCATAGAATATGAACATCAGAGACGGGAGACGGTTTTTGTGTTTTTCGGCCGTAAGGAACCGTTTCGGGTGCCATTGCTAGACTCTCCTTTCGGGCTCTTCGAAGTCCTACCAGAGACGACTGTGCAATCGAGCAGTCCCGAAGCTGCCCGCCGTAAAGCAACCAGCAGAATAGACAGGAGCCTTCCAAGGGAAGCCGCTAGCCGGCTCGGGACAGACTTGTATCCAAAATCTCGATTGGGAGAATTACTACGGTAAGTTGACGATCGACAATCAGGAACAAGCGGTTTCTCGAATAAGGGTTGGTCTTACGAGGGCATAGGGGAATCCCCTATGCCCTCATCTTATAGAGTCTTGCCTCCGCCTTTCAGATTCACGGTCCATTCAATAGCGTGCTGTACCAGCTCGCGAGCGTTCCGCAGCACCAGTTTTTCCTTAATGTGCGCCTGGTAGGACTCGATGGTCTTCACACTAAGGTGCAATTCGTCGGCAATCTGGCGAGTTCCGTGTCCTTCGCCGATCAAACGAAAGACCTCCAACTCCCGGTCCGTTAAGTTCACGAGCGGTGACTTCTTGGCGGTTGAAGCTCCGTGCACGTACTGCTGCAACATCATATTCGTCAGCCGGTCACTCAGATAAACATCGCCCTGCATAATTCTTCGAATGGCAACCAACACTCTGTCGGTTGCCTCCTGCTTCATGATGTAGCCATTCGCGCCCGCGCGCATGGCGCGTTCCGCGTAGATGGACTCGTCATGCATAGAAAGAATCAAGATTGGCAGGCTCGCCGTCTTCATACGGATTTCTTTGAGTACGTCCAGCCCGTCCGGGCCGCTGAGAGAAATATCCAGGACCACGAGGTCAGGCCGCAACGTTTCGATTGCGTGGAAAGCGGAATGCGCGCCGTCGGCTTCGCCGCAGACGGACAGATCCGGTTCACGATCAATTAACAAAGCAAGCCCTTGCCGGACGATAGGATGGTCGTCTACCAGGATCACTCGCCATTTCTTGGTCTGATAAGCAATCTGAGTTTTGGTGGCCACCGGATGCTACTCCTATTCAACGAAGAGGAAACATACAAGTCACGGTTACCCCGCGACCTTCGTTTGGCTGAACTTTCAAAGAACCTCCCACCATGTCTGCCCGGTAGTTCATGATGCTCAAGCCGACTCCTGGCTGGCCGGTCCGCTTCTCCGAGAATCCCTCGCCGTCATCTTGAATCGTCAATGTGCCGGCGCCGTTCTTGCCGGATAGGCCGATGACAATATTCCTGGATTTCCCGTGGCGCATCGCATTGTTCACCGCCTCTTGAGCGATACGATAAAGATGCGTCGCCAGATTCACGTCGAGGATAGGAAGCGGCTTCTCGCACTGAAAACGGCAGCCGATGTGAAACAGTCCCTCCACCTCGCTGGCCCACTTTTTCAGGGCCGAGACCAATCCTAGTGGCTCTGCCGCCACCGGATGGAGACCGCGTGCGAGTTGACGCGTATTGTCGATGGCCTGATTCAGCATTTTCACGATCTGCGCCGCTTCCACGGCCTCGGGCAACGACTTGTCGGAGAGCTTTTCCTCAAGAACCTTGCTCATGAAAGCGATGCCTGTCAGGTGCTGACCCAGGCCGTCATGCAAATCCTGACCGATGCGCCGTTGTTCCCTCGCGCTGATTTCCAGAATCGCTTCCTCGAGAACCTTGCGTTCGGTAATGTCGAATCCCACGCCGTGGATAAACCATGGCCGTCCATCCTGCCGGCGAATCATCTTCGCTTCGCACTGAAACCAGAGCACTCTTCCATCGCGCGCCATGACCCGGTACGCTGATCGCAGCGGTTTGCCGGAAAGGAACATCTCCGCGGCTTCTAGACTCCATCGCATCTTGTCATCGGGATGAATCTGCTGATACCACCGCACCGGGTCTTCCAGCCATTCGCTCTGAGAAAAACCCAGCGCAGTTTCAATCTGAGGGCTTACGTAGGCTTCGCCGATTCCCTTGTCCAGGTAGGCCATGAAGACGACGGCGGGGATTTGCTCAACGAGCGCGCGGTATTTCGCTTCCATGTTCGACAAAGGCGCTTCTTCGGGAGCCAGTTTCGACTCTGCGCTTTTTTTAAAATCGAGGCTCGTGCTGGAAATCAACGACTGTTGTTGTAGAAAAACATCGGCGAGTTCCTGAAGCGCTCTTTCCGCCTCCAATAGATTGCCGCCTGGCCCATCCGCAGCGATCGTTTGTCCGTCCTCGCCTCTCCAAGTGGGTTGCGAGAGAAAATCCGGCGTCATTTCCCACCTCTTGCACTATCGGAGCGTTGCGTACAGAAACAGATTCCGCTTTCTGCTGCTGGCGTGGCCCCGCCCAGCTCGTTCAGTCCTTCGCACGGCTCCTCCAGTACGGTTCCTTATTCAGTAACGCCTGGGTGAATCGGCGCAGGGCGCGAATCGAACGGCCGTAGTTCATGACCGCGGCCGAAGAAAGCAGCGAACCCTGTGGCTGGTTCATAAATGGCATGAACTTCCGGGTTTCCCTCCATGGCGTGGATGCCACCGTACGTCGCGCATGTTCCGGCCGCGACCACCGCCCAGGCCTTTGGAGCCAGCTGGTCGATCCAGTCGCATGTCGTGATCGGCTGCCCGGTCTTCACATCTGTGCCGAAGGTCGCCCAATATCCTTCTTTCTTGTTTCGCTCGTTTGGAATCGAGCCTTCCATTACCAGGATGAACGGAGTCAGCTTGCCCTCAGCCGCTTGATGGAAATAATTCATGAATTCTTCGCCGTTGTCGTAGGTAAGAAAGGAATTGTGGAGGTAGACCTTGGGGATCCAGGGCATTGCGCCGAGCAGAATGTCCTCGATACTGGGCTGCGTGGCGGCAGTCATCGCTATGGTGTCTCCGTCGCAACCGAGACCAGCGGTGATCCAGAGGACGTGGATTTCCTTTATGGTGGCCGGCGTTGAGCCGGACACTGGGCGCTGCTCGGCCGAATTCGGCATGCGATTCCTTCTTTGGAACTCGAACTTGCCCCTACCAACGGATTCGTAATTCTACAAAAAGCTTCCTGGAGCGAGGCGCTTCGTCGAGATTGTACCGAATCAACCGGAATGTGTCTGGATTTCTTCTCTCCCGCCGACAGCCGCAAAGTTCAGCAAGGGTCAAGCAGCTTAGATTTGCGACTACAACAAACAGGTATCTGTCTGCAGTCTCAATGCCGCAGTGGCGTGTTGGACCGCAGTTTCTCGCGCGGCACCGCTCCTTCTCCTTCCTTGACAGCGTAGAAGCGATCAACTGCCAGATTTGCTAGGGATTCGGTTTTGCCAGATGGCCAGAGAATTTCGGCGCGGTCCAAGTGGTCGTGTGCCCCCAGGCCGAAGTGAATTCGAAGGTCGTTCTGCGAAAGATAACTTCCACCGCTTCGGACTTCATCCACTTGGATCAGTTCTCCGGCAACGGCTTTAATCCGCGCATTCAGCGCCAGACGATTGCTCTTCGTTCCGGCAAGTTCGAATCCGATCCAGTGATTATGATTCCCTCCCTCCTCGCGCAGAATCATCGGCTTGCCATCCAAATTCTCGACGACGATGTCCACGCGGCCGTCGTTGAACAGATCACCGAAGGCCGCGCCGCGGCTGACCTGGGGCATCTGAATCGCGGTTCCAGCGAGGCCACTGATATTGCGAAACGTTCCGTCATGCTGATTCAGGAAAAGAAGTTTTGGCTCGCGGTATCTGGCTCCGACATCGAGAGTGTCGACCTGCGGATAGACATGGCCGTTCACCAAAAAGAGGTCCAGCCAGCCGTCATTGTCAAAGTCGAAAAATGCGGTGCCCCAGCCGACGTAGGGAATTGTAGGCGCCGCGACGCCCGCGTGGAAGGAATCGTCGGTGAAGCCCATGGCGCCATCATTGCGAAACAGGGCTGCGTATTCCTCCGAGAAGTGCGTGACAAAAAGAGACAGATGGCCAGTGTGCAGATAGTCGCCGAGACCGATACCCATGCCGGCTTGTTCCGAGCCGTCCTGGCTCACTGCTGTCCCGGCGAGGAATCCGATTTCCGTGAAATGGCCTTTGCCATCATTGCGATAGAGGAAGTTGGGCGTGGAATCGTTGGCGACAAAGAGGTCCAGGAGACCATCATCATTAAAGTCCGACCAAACAGCTGCTAAACCGTAATAGCCGTGAGGATCGTCCACACCTGCCGCCCTGGATACGTCCGTAAAGGTGCCATCGCCATTGTTGTGGAAGAGAAGGTCACCAGCCCCCTTCAAACCTCTTGGGCCGCACTGCACGGCCAGGCCGTGATACTGGCAAGTCTTGGTTGAACCAAATTTGGGAAGGTCATCCAGGTGAAAGTCGACGTAATGCGAAACGAACAGGTCCACCCAACCATCGCCGTCGTAGTCTCCGAAGGCAGCCCCGGTGGCGAACTGTGTGTCCTTCAGGCCCGCCTGTTTCGTCACATCCGTAAAAGTGCCGTCGCCGTCGTTGCGGTACAAAACAACGCCGCCGAGGCACGTCACCAGCAAATCCGGCCACCCGTCGTTGTTATAATCTCCGACTGCCGCTCCCATGGCGAAGCATGGATATCCGACGCCGGCCCTGTCGGTAACATCAGTAAATGTGCCGTCGCCGTTATTATGGTACAAAGCGCTGCGGGCTTTCTTGCCCGCAAGCACCATGTCCACGGTCGGTGCGTTGGTAAAGTAAATGTCGGGCAAGCCATCGCGGTCGTAGTCGATCAACGCCACGCCGCCAGCCATGGACTCCACGATGTACTTCTTGTCGGACGAAGACAGGTGCTCGAATTTAATACCCGTGGAATCAGTGATGTCCACGAGTTGTGGAAATTGACTGGTCGCCCGCTGGCTCGGGACAAGTTGGCCGAGCAGGCTCATCGAAAAACCAAGCAGAGCTAAGAAAGAGGCCGCAATGCCGAGAAAACCCAAGCGAGAGAACCCGCGGGTCGGCGAGCTGGGCGCGCGGGTCACGATGGAGGATACGGCGGCGAGGCGTGGGCGGGCCTTGATCCGGGCTGCACAGGACCTGGATTCGCTTTCTCTTTCAACTTATGGAAGCGCTCCATTTCGCGCTGAGCACGGTCGCGCTGGTTCAAGCGTGCATAGAGCAGCCCTAATTGATAGTGCGTATCAGGGAAATTGGGGGCCAGCATCGCAGCCCGCGTCAAGTGTTCCTGGGCCTTATCGTAGTCGCGCTGCTGCAAGTAAAGCGTTCCGAGCAGCGCATGAGCTTGCGCATGCTTGGCGTCGACGGCCACAGCTTTCTCCAACTGCGAGATGGCGCTCTGGTTGTCGCCCTGGTCGCGAGAAATCAGAGCCAACTGGTAGTAAGCCTCCACTTGATGGGAGTCAAGCTTAATCGATTGTTCGAAGTCTTCCCGCGCGGCGGTAAAGTCCCGCAGACCGGTCTCGGCCATCCCCAACGCGAGGAACGCAAGCGGATCCTCGGGACGCAGCTTTGTATATTTCTCAATCGCGCTGCGCGCCTCGTCCGTGTCGCCCGCCTGGAGCTGCGCAACGCCCAGCAAATACAAGGCCTCCGGTTCGTCGGCGCGCAGCTTTACAAGCTGTTGCGCCGCATCCACCGCTTTCGCCGCCTGCCCGGCATGCAGGCTGGCCGCAGCGAATTTCCGCAAAATGTCCGGCGAGTCGGGCGCGGCCACACGGGCGCGGCTGAGAAGTTCCAGTGATTTTTCCCACCGTCCCTGGGCTGCCAGCACGCGCGCCAGCGCTTGCAGTGCGTCTATCGAGCTTGGATCCAAGTCCACAGCTCGCCGAAAGTCTTTCTGGGCCAGCAGGATATCGCCCTTGCGTTCCCGAGCTCGGCCCAGCGCAAAAAACAATTCCGCAGTAGGAGCCTGCTGCTTCTGGGCGGCTTCGAGGATGGCAAGTGCATCGTTTGTGAGATCGAAATCCAAGAGTACTTGGGCGTACTCAACGCGGAGCGCGGGGTTTCTTACTGCGCTCGAGGCTACGTCCGCCGCGAGCGAACGCGCTTCCCTAACTCGGCCTAAACCCAAGTAGCAGGCTGCCAGGAGAGGTAGTGCACTGTCCGGCCGATGTTGAACAGGAATTCGCTGAAGCGCCTCCAGCGCACGTGGATAGTCATTCTCCTTCAAATACGCCGCCGCCAAGCCGGAGTTCACCTCCGCGTTGCTTGGAGCCAGCCGCCACGCGTCCAAGAGGGTGGCGACCTCCCTGTCCGTCTCGGCTTCCGCGTGGAAGACGCGCGCCAAATTGATATAGGCGGGCAACAACTCCGGAGCCAGGCTGGTGGCCCGACGTAGCAGCGTTTCCGACTCCGCAAAGCGTTTCTGCTGCAGGCGGACGCTTCCCAGCAAATTCAAGGCTTTGGCATTCTCGGGATGGCGGGTAAGTACCTCCCAGAGCAGTCCTTCGGCCTCATCGAGTTTCCCAGTTTCGATCAGCGTGGCGGCGCGAGACATCGTCAGCGAATCCTCGTCCGCACCCAGCCGCGCGGTGAGAAACGCAAGCATTGTCACAAGAGCCAGTCCGCAAACGGCTATGTGCCGTCGCGAGGATCGACTTCGTGTTTCGGTCAAGAAGGACTTGCGCCCATCGATCACGGCCGGTCAGTCCCGCGTTCTTTCGCTTTCAGTTTTTGATAGTCCTGGAGCACGCGTTGAGCGTCCTCGAGCCGCCCATCGCGGCGGTACGCCACACTCAACTGAAAATAGCTATAGTCTTTCGTGGGATCGAGCCGCACGGCGGTTTCCAGCCTTTCTATCGCGGCCTTTACATCTCCCCGCTCGAGCAGAATTTTGCCAAGCTGATACTGAGCGTCCGCATAATCCGGCTGGTCGCGAACCACTTCGGACAGAAGGGTGTAAGCCTGATCTTTCTGTTGCTGCATCAGAAGGACGTAGGCCAAGTGATATTTAGCCTTGGCATCCACAGGATGGGCATCGAGCTCTGCGCGAAATTCCCGAGCCGAATCATCCACCTTGCCCTCGTGAAGCAGAATGAGCCCCCATCCAAAATGCGCTCCTTCTATCTTTGGATCAAGTTCCACTGCACGTGAAAACTCCTCGACGGCGGAACTGTACTGATTGTGGTCGGCATCGGCCTGCCCCAGAAGCACATGAATTTCGGCAACACTAGGATTCTTTTCAAGCATCCGCCGGAAGACGGACGACGCACTTGCCGAATCTCCCGTGCGGACCAGAGAAACTCCCATTGCATAGAGGATTGCCGGGTCATCCGGAAGGTTTGCCAAAGCGGGCTGAAACACTTCCAGTGTTTTGGAGAACTGGCCTCTCATGAAGTAACTCAAACCGAGCGCGTCCCTCGTTTTAACGTCGTCAGGCTGACGGGCAAGCTGACGCCCCAGCGGGCCGACAGCTTCCTCGAACCCCTGGGCGCGGAAACTCGCCAAGCCCCAGTTGCGGTCCAGTCCCCCCAAATCAGGCTTCCATTGCGAGGCTTTTCGAAAGTAATCGGCTGCCGGCGCGTACTGTTCATGCCTCGCCTGAATGACTCCGAGATTGTTGTAGGCGTTCGCCAAAATCTCGGTGAGAGACGCGCGGAGTTCCTGCTTCTTTTTTTCCTCCGCAGCGTCCGGAGGGGGCCGGTTCCCTGGAAATGAGGGCTTTTCCTCGACGTTCTGAAGTTCGGGCAACAACTCATGCTGTCCCATTTCCCGGGCGTGTTGCGCATCCTTGTCGTTCTGGAAAGCCTGGGCCCGCAATTCCTGCGAGCGCTTCAATTCCGCTTCGGCTTCCTCCTGCTTACCCATCTTGAGTAGGACTTGGCCAATCATTGTATGTGCTTTCGACACTTGGTAGTGGTTGCGCGACGGGTCAGTAGTTAGATGGATCGATTTCTGCAAGGTAGCGATAGCCAACTCGGGGTGCTCGGTCTCGAAGTACACCTGGCCCAGATAGAGAAGAGGGTCCGGATTGTCTGGCTCTAACTGCACGGCTTTTTTCAGGTAATCCGCTGCGGCAGGAAAATCGCGGTCCTCGAGATAAATTACTCCCAGGAAAAAGGTGCTGAAGAACTCTTTGGGATTGATCGCCAGCTCCTGTTCGAAAAGCGGGCGGGCTGTCGGAAACCGCTCCTTTTCTCCCTGGGCAAGATAGGCCAAGGCGAGATAGTAGTGTACCCGGGGGTAGTGCGAGTCCAACTCGATGGCCTTCTTGAATTCCCGGATAGCCTCATCTAGGTATCCCGTTTCGCGATACGCCCGGCCGAGGAGGACATGGAGCTCTGGAGTCGAGCCCATGTCGTTCAGGAGTTCGTCAAACAAAAGCTTGGTTTCCGCCAACTTGTGCTGACTCAGATAGGCGAGCGATAGCGAGTAGGCAGTGTCAAAGTCGCCTTGGAGGTCCAAAGCAGTGTGGAGGTGATCCGCTGCCGCCGCAAAGTTTCCTTGCGCAAATTCAATGTTTCCGAGAAGTTGCAACGCTCGAGCGTTGCGCGGATTGTTTTTGACCACCTGTCCGGCCTCGTCGCCGGCGCGGTCCAAGCGCCCAGCCCGAAAATAAACCGCGGCGAGGTCGATGCGCGTGTCCTCATAAGACGGTAGGGTCGCCACGGCCTCCTCAAGCAAGCGAACGGCTTCTTTGGAGTCGTTCTCGGCAGACAAAAGATTGCCCATGCGCTCGAGAGCAAGAGCGAGCACCTGATGGTATTCCGACTCGGCATGGTCCAAATCTCCGCCTAACTGAAAAGTTTGGGCGGCGCTATAGTGCTGTGCGAGCGGATCCTGGGTCTGCCGGGCGGAGGAAAGAGGCGACATCAGAAACGCGGTCACGACTGAGGGAACAAGAAGGCGGAACGCAGAACCCGGGAACGCGCTGTGGAAACGCACTCGAAGATTTCCATCCAAGAAAATGAGAGGCGAGGCTCGATCGAGCCTCGCCCTCATTAGACGCTGGAGCAACTTGTCCGTCAAGCCTCAGAACGTAAATCTGAGGGCGTACTGAATCTGACGGGCGGGCCGCGTGTAAGTGGCTTGGCCAAATGTGGACGAGAGAAGCGTGCTGCTAAGTCCACCGGGGCCTGGGACCACCTGATAGGCGCTATTCGGAATAGTTTGGCCGAGCGGATTTCCAAGCAAGAAGCACGAATCCGCGGCATTGAGCGCTTTATTCGTTGACGTAACGGCGACCGCGGTGCCGCCCTTGTCAGCAAAGCAAAGCTGAGCCGGGCCCATATTGCCGTTTACGCCCTGGAACTCGGTTTTGTTGAAGGCGTTAAAAAACTCAAAGCGGAATTCCATATTCACCCGCTCTGAAAGCTTGAACTCTTTATGCACTCCGATATCCCAGTTGTTCACGCCTGGGCCGTAGCAATTACCAACCGAAGCGTTGCCATCCGTTCCCAGTGGTAAGCCAAATATTGTGAATGCTTTGGGGTTTAGCCACTGTTGTTCGGTTCCGGGAGTGCTTATCCGGCAGGGCTGGCCAGCCACACGGTTGGGGCGGTCCGCACTGGTTCCAGTCCCCCACAGATCGGGACCGGTCCCCGGTACTACGGGAGTGCCGCTTTCGAATGTAATGATTGGATCGACATACCAGCCGTTCAGGACCTCTCGTTTGAAGGCATTGCTGCCGTTTTTGAAGGTGGGAAGCGCATACACGATGGAGCCGGTAAAGATATGCGGTCGATTGAATCCCGAAGGTCCATAGTCAAGGCGAGAATTCGAGTTGTCACTAATATCGATACAACATAGGCCGTTTATGCCACCCTCGAGGGCGGTCAGCTTCGAGAAGGTGTACGAGAACTGGTAGATTGATCCTCTCTGGTCAATCTTTCCTCGCCAAAGAGCCTGCAGGGCGTGATACGCCGAATAACCGTCAAACGTGTTGTAGTTGAAAGTTGCTTGGCCCGATGTGGCTTGGCCGAAGTAACTCATGTAGGGACGGAACCCAGCGTTGCCGTTCCCGTTGCTATTCATCGAGAATATCGAAAAGAACTGCCGGCAGGTATCGCCAGCAGGAATACCGAGTCCGGCGGTGTTCACGCCGGGGCCCGCGCAATTGGGGCTCACCTGGGCAATATCGGTGTAATTCTGCAAATGGATACCCTTGTTTCCCACATAGCTCAACTGCATGGTATTGTTCCGGAAGAGTTCTCTGTCCACGCTCAAATTCCATTGCCAGTTATTCGGAATGTCGGATGTGATGCTTCGCCCGAACCCTGGATACCCAAATCCCGTGCCCCCCTGGCCACCCGGGACGGTACCGTCTAAGTATCGGAAACCATTGGCCTTCTTAATGAAGGGAGGATTCTGGGTTCCCTGGACGATGGGAGGATCTAGCTGGTACCGCACGTAGAATTGTCCTACGCCGGCTCGAAGCGAGGTTTTTCCGTCGCCAAACAGGTCCCAGGCAATTCCGACCCGCGGAGCGACATTGTGGTAGCTATTGGGAACTAAGGACCGGTTCGAACTGGTTGCGAAACCCGCGGTCGCTTTGATGGCCGTACACGCATTGGTGGCCGCCGGTGCCAGAAGAAGCCCGTTACAAGAAAAATCCGGGTTCGAGGGCAAGCTGGGATTGAACAGACTGGGTTCGAAAAAGGACAGTTCGTTGTCCGCAGCGTACGGCTGCATCAAGAGTGACCAGCGTAGCCCGTAGTTGAGCGTCAAACGCCGAGTGATCTTCCAGGTGTCTGCGCCATAAAACTCGTAATCCTGATAGCGGCCGGCAGCCTCGTGCAAGTTACTCGACTCTCCGTAGCCATACAGGGTGCCCTTCAGAAGCATGTCGGCGATGCCGTTTCCCGCTGTCGTCCCGGTGGAGGGACCGCCCCAAGGTGCGTTGCCACAGTTGTTGTTGGGAGCAGCCTGGGTGCATGTGGCGCCCGGGCCCCAGAACGCGGGCGATTCGTTAAAGTCGCCATTGTTTGCCTGGTCCTTCACGTTATGGGCGAGCAATGCACCAAACTTAAATTGGTGTCTGCCCTTCACTTTGCTGTAATCGTCGGTCCAGGTATATCGGTCCATCCGGTTGTACCAGGGAGCCGCATTCCACAAGGTGCTGTAACCCCCGGGTCCCCAGAAAACGGGGGGCGCAAGATTGTTTCCCCCGGTCTTGCCAGATAGCGGATAGTTGGGAATCGAAGCTCCGTAAATTTGCGCGGAAAGCCCAGGGTCGGTTCCACCGTTTGTGATGTAAATCCTGTTTCCTGAATAGCTGAACGCGAAGTCATTGACAGCAGTGGATCCAATCGTGCGGCTGAGTTTCAGAGTCACAAGTCGGGAGGGTTGCGCCCAGGAAGAATCCACTGCTGGGAATCCAGTGTCGCCCCACTCTCCGCCTGGAATACTGGGTGTGGGCTGGCTCCAGTGCTCCTGGGTATACTTCACCATTAAGGTGGTGGCTTTGTTAAGGACGTAATCTCCCCGCACGTTGGACTGCCACCAATACGTCGGCGAGCTCAGGACTTGCTTATAGTCGGGATTGGGGCAGGGATTGGCGGCGGTAGGCGTGACGTTGGCTGCCGGGTATAGCGAGGCAATCAACTTCCCTGCAGAACTCATCCCTTCAACCGTAGAATTAATATTCGTCAGCGGCTTGCCAGTCGCAGGATCTACCACGGGAAAGTCAACCACCCCGATCGCTGGGAAGTTCGTGTTAAAGTAACAATTTGTCAGATGGCCA
>Ga0210407_10003694_pt1 | contig 12306 bp, 10 predicted proteins | sample IncBWC27MmetaG_FD_150860 | JGI IMG/M metagenome (GOLD analysis project Ga0210407, IMG submission 150860) | Forest soil microbial communities from Barre Woods Harvard Forest LTER site, Petersham, Massachusetts, United States - Inc-BW-C-27-M | ecosystem: Environmental > Terrestrial > Soil >... | reverse complement strand
AAAACGTCCATGAGTTTTTGCGGCATGATGACGAGTAGTGCCCCCCTACCAACAGATAGATTCATCTTGCGACGGCTTCGTCATTCTGGGTAGGTTACTTTCGTGTATCTCGGTTTAGGCCTTATGCTTTCCCATATGTCACGAACCGTACCGTCGCGCATGGGCTTCGTCCTCGCCGGAGGCAAGAGTTCGCGCATGGGCGGCGGCCCGGCCAATGACAAAGCTTTTCTGGAATTTGACGGTCAAACACTGCTCGATCGCGCGCTGGCTGTGATGGGCACGGTCTGCGACCGCGTGGCGATTGTCGGCGACCCGGCTAAGTTTACGAAATACGGATCTTCGACAGATGGATCAGTCGTGCCGGACATTTTCCCCGGATGCGGTCCCCTCGCCGGTATTCACGCCGCGCTCTTGCATTCATCTGCCGAGTTGAACCTGATGCTGGCCGTGGACATGCCCTTCGTTTCCAGAGAACTTCTTGCATTTCTCTTTACGACGGCCACCAGTGAAGCCGACGACGCTATCGTTACCGTGCCTCGCGGCGGCAAGGGACTTCAGCCGCTCTGTGCGGTCTATCGGCGGGACTTCTCGCCTGTCGCCGAGCAGGCTCTGCGGGCGGGGAAGTACAAGATCGATGCGGCGTTTGCTGGCTTGTCCGTCCGGGTGATTGAAGAGGATGAATTAGCGGCAGCGGGTTTTTCCGAACGGAGTTTTTTCAACGTGAATACGCCGCAGGATCGCCTGGCGGCCGAGGATCGGGCTTTCTAGGGCAATCACTACACTAGCCCTTGAGCTGTGCTGGCATCTCATGCCATGCTGATAGGCCATGGCTGCGGACGCACTCTCTCCCTATATCGAGTTTAAGGACGTCTCCAAGGCATTTGGCGATCGGGTCGTTCTCAAGGATGTCAACTTCGAGGTGTTGCCGGGCGAGATGGTCTGCATTCTTGGCCGCAGCGGCGTCGGAAAATCGGTGGCGCTCCATAACATCATGGGATTCCTTAAGCCGGATTCTGGCCGGGTCATTGTCGCCTGTCAGGACATTACCGACTACAACGAGGTCCAACTCGAAGAAATCCGCAAGAAAGTCACCATGGTGTTCCAGAACGGGGCTCTCTTCGATTCCTTAACCGTCGGTGAAAATGTTGCCTTCCCCTTGCGGGAGAAAAGAGAGCTTTCAGAAGATCAGATCTTCCAGGTCGTCGATGGCCTCCTCGAAATGGTCGGAGTCAAGGAGATGCGCGACCTGTTGCCTTCCGACCTTTCGACCGGCATGAAACGTTCCGTCGCCATTGCGCGAGCCCTGTCCGCTCAACCCGAGTGCGTGCTTTACGATGAGCCCACCACCATGGTGGATCCGCTGATGGGCAATCTGCTCGGCGATCTCATCGCCAGGCTCAAACTCCAACTGCATCTAACGTCAGTCGTCGTCACGCACGACATGCGCCTGGCCAAGAAGCTGGCCGACCGTGTCGTGTTCCTGCACGAAGGCCGTGCGATTTTCTTTGGGCCCTACAAGGAAATGGAGAAATCGACCGAGCCAATCATTCATGAGTTCCTGGAACTGGATGAGTTGAAGCTGGAAGCGTAGAAAGCAGTTCTCAGTTCCCGGTTCTCAGTTCTCAGTAAAACCCGGCGGCACTCACTGAGAACTGAGAACCGGGAACTGAGAACTGTTTCTAGAAGCCCTGCCGAATCAATTCTTCCACCGTGATCGAACTCCGAGCAGGCTCGCCTTTCACCATCTTCTCGACGTACTTTGCGATCAGGTCGGCTTCCAGGTTCACAGGGTCTCCCGGCTTCAGCGATCCGAGATTGGTCATCTCGACCGTGTGGGGAATGATCGCGATCTTGCAACGGTTGCGTTCAAGCTCGGCGACCGTAAGGCTGATGCCCTCGATCGAGATCGATCCCTTGAACACGGTGTACTTCGCGATCTCTCCCGGGATTTCAATATGCAGCCACCAGTTCTCGGAATCCGCGATGCGTTCTAATTCGATCAGCTTGCCAATGCCATCCACGTGCCCCTGAACGATATGGCCGCCGAAGCGGCCGTCGGCCTTCATTGGCAACTCCAGATTAACGCGCGCGCCCTCACGCAGCCTTGACAATGACGTTCGCGCCCACGTTTCGGGCGCGAGGTCTGCGCAGAATGTGCTTGGTTTGATGTCCAACGCCGTCAGACAAACGCCGCTTACCGCAACGCTGTCTCCAACGCGCAGTTGCTTCGGGGTGGTCGCAGCCTCGATGGTGATTCGGCGGTTCTCACCGCGCTGCTCGATCTTTACGACGTTGCCTACTTCCTCGATGATTCCGGTAAACATAAGGGTTAGACCTCACTTCGCCGATGCAGGCTGGTGGAAAGTCTCGCGCCTCCGGACGGGTGAGACGCCGTCCCTCCACTCTATAACGAATTCCTCGTTACTCGCGCTCACGACTGTACCGAGTAGGGGTTGTGTAGATAACCCTCCAGCGCGAAGTCTTCGCCGAACCGGTGCAACTCAAAACGCTTCACCCACTGCGCCTTACCGCGCAATCCTTCACCGGCAATGAAGGGGACAGCGTCCCCGCCAAAAATCTTCGGTGCGTAGTAGAGGAATACCTTGTCCACCTCGCCCGACGCCAGGGCCGCCCCATTCACCAGCGCTCCGCCTTCGAGAAGGACGCTGGTGACCTCAAGTTCTCCCAAGCTCTGGACAATGGCGGCGAAGTCGGGCCGTCCGTCCTCATTGCCTGCTGATATTTGTTGTACGCGAACCCCTTTCGCTTCGAGTGCCTGTTTCGCGGATACCTCGGCAGCGGAACACAGGATCAGAACATCGTTGTCGGCGGTCTGGATCACTCGCGACGTGAGCGGGATGCGCAAGTAAGAATCAAGGATCACGCGCAGCAGCTTGCGTCTCCGCGGCAGGCCGCTGCGGTCGGTCAGCAGCGGATCGTCGGCCATCACGGTGCCGACTCCTGCCATGATCGCGTCGCTCTGATGGCGCAATTGCTGCACATGAGCGCGGGCTAGTTCGCCCGTGATCCAGTGGTATCCGCTGCGTGCACCCTCCATTGCAGGTACTGCCGAGCCAGGCTCAGAGCCAGGTTTCGTGGCATCAGCGATTTTGCCATCGAGAGTCATGGCGGATTTCAGCGTGACCAGCGGCTTGCGCTGACGGATGTACTTCGCAAAACTTTCGTTCAGCTTCTTTGCTTCCGCCTCGAACAAGCCGACCTCGACGTTGATTCCTGACGTGCGGAGTTTCGTAAATCCTCGACCCGCCACTCGTGGATTCGGATCTTCCATGGAGCACACCACGCGGCGGATTCCTGCCGCGATCACGGCATCGGCACACGGTCCGGTGCGGCCTTGATGCGAGCATGGCTCCAGATTCAGGTACAGAGTTCCGCCCCGTGCTCTCTCGCCCGCTTGCTCGAGTGCGAGAACCTCTGCGTGCCTTATGCCGTCATACGTGTGCGTGCCTGTGCCAACTTCGCGGCCCGAGGCGTCTACGACAGCCGCGCCCACCGCCGGATTCGGCGATACCAGCCCGACACCCGCTCGCGCCAGCTCCAGCGCCCGGCGCATGTGTTGTTCGTCGGACGACGGCGACTCCCTCATTCTTCATCCAGTTCCGCCACCGCCGCTCCGCTTCGCCCGTGCGGTGGATGACGCAAGGGAGCGGCGCGATAGGCATAGGGGTCTTCCGGTTCGGGCTTCCGACGGAACAGCAGTCTTATTTGCGCCAGTAGTCTTCGCAAGTAAGAAAGCGAATTGAATTTTATGAGCTGCATCGTCTACCCTCCCATGAGCCTGCTGGTGGAGAGTCGGGCGTCCCCGCCCGGCGGAACGGGCGAGACGCCCGTTGCTCCACGTGCTTGCGCTGCTAAGCAAACAGCGAATCCACAAATTCTTTGGGATCAAATGGCAGCAAATCCCCCGCCTTCTCACCGACGCCCACATACCGGACCGGCAGGCCCAACTCCCGGGAAATCGCGACCACGACACCGCCTTTGGCTGTGCCATCGAGCTTGGTCAACACAATTCCCGTCACTCCGGCGGATTGCGTGAATTGCCGAGCCTGTTGCAATCCATTCTGACCGGTAGTGGCATCCATCACGAGCAGAGTCTCGTGCGGCGCGCCCGGCACGATGCGTTGCGCCGTGCGCTTCATCTTTTCGAGTTCGAGCATCAGGTTTTGCTTGGTGTGCAGCCGCCCGGCAGTATCCACGATTACGTAATCGGTCTTGCGCGCGGTTGCCGACTGCAGCGCGTCGAACAGCACAGCCGATGGATCGCCCCCGGCTTTGGTCTTGATCACTTCCGTTCCCGTGCGCTGTCCCCAAATTTCGAGTTGCTCGATCGCCGCCGCGCGGAATGTATCCGCTGCGCACAGCAGCACAGTCTTTCCTTGCGCCCGAAACACCTGCGCCAATTTTCCGATCGTTGTCGTCTTGCCTGTTCCGTTCACGCCCACCACCAGAATCACTTCCGGCGTGCCGTCCACCTTGGTCACGGGATGCGAATCGGTCAGTGTCGAGGTGAGAATCGCAAGCAATTCCTCTTTCAGCAGGCGTTTGAGTTCATTGACATCCTTGATCTGCTTTCGATCGGCTTTGTCGCGCAGCTTTTCCAGAACTTCGTGGGTGGTGGTTGTGCCGAGGTCGGCGCCGATCAGGGTCGCTTCCAAATCGTCAAGCGTGGACCGGTCGATCTCCTTTCCGATGGAGACGACCTCTTCGATGCGCTCCGCCAGACTCTCGCGCGTGCGCGAGACGGCTTCCTTCATGCGCTCGATGAAACTTGGTTTCTGTTCCTCGTCCAGACTGCCAAAAAGGGTTTGAATCATGAGGTGTCCGACAATGATTATAGGAGAATCCAGCTCGGAGACACAGAGGCACCGTGAAGAGCGCCTTTGGCTTTTAGCTAAGAGCAAAGGGCGAAAAGCCAATCGCGCTTTTCCGCCCTTCAGGTACGGGTGGTTTCGACGGTGAGAGCATCAACGGATTGGGGCAGCGACTGGAGCGCCACCGAAGCAGGTGCGGCCGATTCCAGCGGGATGGTTTGCATCGGTTGTTTCTGAATGCGAATTTCTCCCCGCTCAAATACCGCCAGCAGCGCGGCCACGGCCTTAGGGTCAAGGCGTTGTCCCGAGAGGTTCTGAATAATGCGTAGAGCTTCGACCGGATCGTGCGCTTGCTGGTAAGGACGATTCGTAGTCAGAGCGTCAAAGGTGTCCGCGACCGCGATCACGCGTGCCAACAGGGGGATCTCGTCGCCTTTTAGACCGTAAGGATATCCCCGGCCGTTGAGCGCCTCATGGTGCAGTTCGATTCCGGGCAGCATCTCGCGCAACTGCGGCACCGGACGCAGGATGTTCGCGCCCTTGGTGGTGTGCGTCTTCATGATTTCGAATTCTTCCGGAGTCAAAGTGCCCGGTTTTTTCAGGATGCGGTCCTCGATGCCGATTTTACCGACATCATGCAACTGCGCCGAGATTCGCAGGATTTCCAGAAATTCCGGCCCCGTCCCCATCTCTTTCGCGATCATCAGCGAGTATTTGGTAACGCGGTCGGAATGGCCGCGTGTGTACGGGTCTTTTTCGTCGACGGCTCCGGCCAGCATCTGGATCGACCCCATGAACAGATTCTTGTTTTCCTCGGCGGCGCGCTTCAGGTCCTCGACGAACTGTTCCAGTTCTTCCGACATGGTGTTGAATGTCGTCGCCAGTTCGCCGATCTCGGTGCGTGTTTTCACGTGCACGCGCTGGGAGAAATCGCCGCGCGCAATGGCCTGGCTGGACTGCGCCAGCACTTGCAGAGGGCTGGTGATTCGCCGCGCCGAGATAATACTCAGACCGACACTCAAAAACACCGCCAGCCACGCGAGCAAGCGCCCCGTCCGCTGCATCTCGTAGATTCCGCGATACGCCTCTTCGCGCGGCTTCTGAACCACTACCGCCCAATCCAGCGAGGTTACTGGGCTGTAAGTTCCCAGCATCTCGGTCGCGTTGTTGCCATCGCGAACCGTAAATTCCCGGGTCGCTGCCAGTTGGGCCTTCGCGCCCTCACCCACAAAGCTGCGAACGATGTCGAAATGACTCATGTCCTGCCCGGTCGCATACTGCGCGGTCGCAGCCGCCACCAGCCTTCCCTGGCTATCCACGACGTACGGCATCAATCCGGTCAGACTGACTTGCTGCAGACGGCGGATCAGGTAGTCCATATCCACCACCGACCCGACCATCCCCAGAAAGCGCTTGTCATACATGATTGGTGAGCTGACCAGCATGACAGTTCGCGCGGATTTTCCGCCCCCCACCACCAACGGCTGCCCGCTGTAGACGCGTCCTTCGTGGGCGGCTTGATAGGCTCGCTCGAGTTCCCGCTGCAGAAAAGCGTCGGGCTCAATGCGGCCGGCGGAGACTCCTTTGGCATCGGCATTCAGCAAGGTGGCATATGCAATGTCGTTCGACGACGAAACAAAATTCTCCAGCATCGCCCGCAGCTCTGGCGTCAGAAGTTTGTCAGTACTAAGGTCGTTCCCGCTCGGATTGGCCAGCATCATTACCTGAATCGACGACGACAAATTGGCCAGCATCATATGCAACGCTTCCTGGTGCTGGGAAATGTCGTCTGCGAGCGAACGCGTGACCGTGTTCTGCAGCAGCATTTCGTTGGTTTTGAGCCGTTCCCGGTTCATATCCTCGATCTGCGCCGAGTAGAAGTACATGGGGAGGACGCTGATGGCCAACAGCACGCCAAGGATGACGTACAGCAGCGGAATGCGCGCGGGAATCGGCAGCTTCAATGGCAAAAGGTTATCCTGGCGGCCCAAGCGCGGGGGCGAACTGGTCCGTCCTGAATCTATTCTAAGTTGGTTTGGAGGGATGACCTCAGGTGCTTAAAGTACAGGTCACCGTTACCGAAGTACCGGACTGCCGGTCACTGCAGGTAGTTCTTGGGGTGTGCGCTGGCCCTAGATTACTGAGAACTGGGAACTGAGAACTGGGAACTGTTCGTGGCGCTGGTTTATAATCAAGCCAGTCGGCCCGGGGTGCTGCATGCGGTCCTTCCACGGTTACTGGGTTGGTTATCGGCTATTGGCGACTTTTCTTCTCTTCTCCTCAACGGCGCTCGCTGAGAACACTCCACCTCCAAAAATTTCTAAGGGAACCCGCGAGGATATGATCCATGCCTTCAATGAAGAGCTGGTCTACATTCGGGCGAATTTTCCCATGGGGAAGACTGGACTGAAGATCAGAAACGGAACCGTTACCCCAACCGGTCCTGAACTGCAACACTTGATGGCACTCTGGGGGCCAGCCGCGAAACCGGGCGACCGGGCCCGCATCAGCGACGTCGTCATCAAGGAAGACCACATCCATTTTGAGATCAACGGCGGTCCCATCAAGAAGCAGAAATGGTACCAGCACATCCAGATTTCGGGTGCGAGCTCATCGGTTCCGATTGCGCCTTCTGATTCGTCCGCCAACGCCCGCGGCTCTTTCGTGGATCTCTACTTCGACAAGTATGTCCCGGAGATGACCGGACCAGAGCTGAAGCAGTTGCTGCGTCCGGTGTTTGATTTCGATTCCAAGTCAGCGCTCGACGCGTATCTCGAAACCGTTTCTCCCCAGGTCAAAGATGCCATCAAGAATCACCACGTGCTGGTGGGAATGAACCACGACATGGTCATCTATGCCAAGGGACGCCCGCCAAAGAAAGTGCGCGAGCATGCGGACGAAGTTGACTATGAGGAATGGATCTACGGCGTGCCCCCGCAGGACGTAGATTTTGTGCGCTTTGTGGGCGAAGAGGTCGTGCGCGTCGAGACCATGAAGGTGGATGGCCAGAAAATCGTGCGCATCGAAAAGGAAGTGGATCTGGGTGAACCAACCATCGCCAAGAAGCAGGAAGAACGTCCGGCAAACGCGCCCAGCTTGAGGCGTCCGGGAGAAGAGATGCCGGAGTCTAATCCTGCAAATCCTTCCCGCACGCCAGTGATGGGTGCGCCTCAACCGACCGGCCCCGGCAAAGACCCAGGCCCGAACTGGGCTAGGATTATTGAGTCACTGAGCGACTGAGACATTGAGTCATTGAAACTCAAAATGACGCAATCATTTGATTGCACAATTCTCCCCGCTGCTCGCATCACGAAAGTGACGCCGTATCTTTCTTCCCTGCATTAGCGCCTTCCGGCCTCGACCTTTTACACTAGTAGTGTGAAGATTGCTCTGGGCCAGATCAACCCCACCGTGGGGGACTTCTCTGGCAACGCTGCCAAGATGATCCAGTTTGCGCTCCAAGCTCGGAGTGCTGGCGCTGGCCTGATTCTGTTTCCGGAACTTGCCGTCTGCGGTTATCCGCCGCGTGATCTGGTCGAGCGACCGTCGTTTGTGGCGCGTTGCCGCGCAACGGTCGAGGAGATCGCTGCCGAAACACAGGGTATCGCCGTGATTTGCGGACTGGTAACCCCGGCAGAAGCGGACTCCGGCAAAAAAGTGATGAACTCCGCCACCCTCCTGCGTGACGGGCGAATCGAGTTCATCCAGTCGAAAATGCTGCTGCCTACCTACGACGTCTTCGACGAGATGCGCAACTTCGCTCCCGCCAAGAGCCAGCAACTGTTCAGCTTTTGTGGCAATCAGATGGCCCTGACCATCTGTGAGGATGCCTGGAACGACAAACGCTTCTGGAACCGGCGACTGTATGGCGTCGATCCGGTGGAAGAACTAGTCCGAGCGGGCGGGAACTTCGTGCTCAACATATCCGCGTCGCCGTTTTGGCTGGGTAAGCGCGAACTGCGCCACGACATGCTCGCGGCTATCGCGAAGAATCAAAAAGTGCCGGTTGCCATGGTAAATCAGGTCGGGGGCAACGACAGCCTGGTGTTCGACGGATCGAGCCTCGTGATCGCACCCGACGGACAGGTGATCGCGCAAGGGAAATCGTTCGAGGAAGACCTGGTCTATTTCGACTCCCAGAAGCTCACCGGAGATATGCACCCACAGATCGGGGGCGAAGAGGCCAGCGCGTATGAAGCCCTGGTTCTGGGGACGCGAGACTATGTCCACAAGTGTGGCTTCCAGCGGGCGATCATCGGACTGAGCGGAGGCATCGACTCCGCGCTCACCGCGTCGATCGCGGTCGACGCGCTCGGCCCCGGGAACGGAATGCCGGGGCCGTACTCGTCGCAGGGATCGATTGACGACGCGCGGCAACTGGCCGACAACCTCAAAATTCGCTTCGAACTGCTTTCGATCAATGACATCTACGCGGCCGCCCGCCGGACGCTCGCGCCCGTGTTTGCCGGGATGCCGGAAGACGTCACCGAGGAAAACATTCAGTCCCGCGCCCGTGGATTGCTGCTGATGGCGATATCTAACAAGTTCGGCGCCCTGGTGCTCTCAACCGGAAACAAGAGTGAATTGGCCGTCGGCTATTGCACTCTCTACGGCGATATGGTGGGAGGACTAGCGGTGATCTCGGATGTGCCGAAGACGCTGGTGTACCGGCTAAGCGCTTACGTGAACTCTAAGCGTAGAGTGATTCCCGAGGCGACGATCGAGAAGCCGCCGTCCGCAGAACTGCGTGCAGATCAGAAGGATTCGGACTCACTCCCGCCTTACGACGTGCTCGATGTGATTCTCGAAGACTTTGTGGAGGATTCGTACCCGGCCGAACGGATTGCGTGGGTTCACAAGTTCGATCCAGATCTGGTGCGGCGGGTCATCCGGATGGTGGAGCGCAGTGAGTATAAGCGGCAACAAGCGGCGCCCGGAATCAAGATCTCCGCCAAGGCATTCGGCTATGGGCGGAGATTTCCGATCGCGGCCAAGGCGGAGTTCTAGCCGGCTGCGACCGCGCGACGATGAGAGATTCGGTGGAGTGACGGGCGTCTCGCCCGTCTAGTTCAACGGTAAACCAGTGGGGGCGCCGTCTCCACTAAAAACGCCGGCATGACAACTGCCCCGGTTTTTGTAACAATTGAATGCCACTCGAATCTCGAAATATGACATGCATGCATCGCACACTCCTTGCTGCTCTTCTGTTGTCCGGCATCGGCATCGCTCAACGCATGCCCACTCTTCAGACAAGACCAGCGGCCAAACCAGTGGCCGCTTCGCCCGCCAATGCGGGCACGACGGTTCTCCCCACTGAAGATACCGTCAACTCTTTCCTCTTCCAGATGTTTGGCTACGATCCAACCATCACGTGGAAGGTAACTGAGATTCATCCCTCCGAGGTGCCGGGACTGACTGAGGTCTTGGTGGTTATCACCAACCCGCAGGGCTCGACGCCGAATCGGTTGCTGGTTAGTGCGGACGGCAAGCGCGCAGTTACAGGCGACATCCTGCCCTTCGGGGCAAAGCCATTTGACGATGCCCGCGCCAAGCTGGAAATAGGCGTGAACGGCCCCGCGAAGGGCCCAACGAAGGCCCCTGTGACTATTGTCGAGTTCAGCGATATGCAGTGCCCGCATTGTCAGAAGGCCGCTCCCGTGATTGAGCAGCTACTTGCGCAGGAGCCCGGGGCCCACTTTGTTTTTCAGAATTTTCCGCTGCCTTCGCATAACTGGGCGGAGAAAGCGGCGGGATACATCGATTGCTTGGGGCGCGCTTCGGCAGGGGCAGCTTCGAATGACGCAGTCTGGAAATTTATCCAGAAGACCTTTGACGAGCAGGCCAACATCACTGAGGCCAATGCCGATGAAAAGTTGAAAGCCATCGCGACCGCAGCGGGCGCGAATGGTGACGAGATCGCCCCCTGTGCGGTCAAACCGGATACGAAAGCCAGAATCGAGGCCTCCCTTGCGCTCGGGAAATCGGTTGGCGTGAATGGCACGCCGTCTCTGTTCATCAATGGACGAAACGTACCCGGCGGGGCGCCGGTCGAGCTGATGAAAAAGATTGTGGACTTCCAGGCAAGCCAGAAGTAGATCGGGTCATCGGGCGATCGGGCCATCGAAAACCTGAAACCAAGACTTCCTGACTCTCGATCACCCGATGGCCCGATGACCCGATCACCCGATTTACTTCATCCAGATTTCTGGCGCCTCCGTGCGCTCCGGCCCGCGGACGACATATGGCGTAATTAGAATCAGTAATTCGTCGTCCTGTTCTTGTTTGGACTGCTGAGATGTGAGGACGCCGAGGCCCGGGATTTTGGATATTGCAGGCAAACCACTCAGGCTCCTCTGATCGGACTCGGTAACCATTCCCGCTACAACTGCCGGTTCACCTTCCTTGAGCAGGATTCCACCCTTGTACTCTCGATTGGAGATTACCGGAATGCCATTTGTGCTTACGGTTCCCAAAGTGCGGAATTGGACCTCCAGCTCAAGGGCCACATCTGAATTGTTGTGAACCAGGGGTTTCGCCTTGAGCGTAAGTCCGATGTCCTCATAATTGACGGAAGGAAAGGCTGAAGTGAAGGACTGATTCCCGATCGCCTGCGAGATGGCCGGATTATTAAAAACCGGCGCGAAGCTGGCGTTCAGAATGGGATAGCGCGATCCCAATTTAAAAGTTGCTTCCTTCTCCTGGGAAGCGCGCAGGTGGACGTGATCGAGTGACCGGACGGAACTCTCATTCATCGCAAGCGCGGCGGACAACTGATCGAGGCTAAGTCCCATCAAAGTGAGCCCGCCGCCGAAGGTTGCGAGCGGTTGGCTAAAGATCGAATTCTGTTGGCCCTGCAATTGTGCGAGAAGGGCGGCGATGGTCTGATTACCGGCTTGGTTGATGCCGCCAGAGGCTATGAGTTGGTTGATGATGTCCTGTATGTTTTGCCCGCCTAGAGCCGCAAGTGCGGACGCCGGAATGTTAAAAAGTTTGAATTGGCTGGGGACGTGGATCCCGATATTCCGCATGTAGGTGTGGCTCACCTGGAAGACTTTCAGATCGAGCATCACTTCCGGCCGGGGACTATTCAGTTGTCCGAGAAACTGGGTTGCGGCTTCCAGCGCCGCCTGCGGTCCGCGCAGCGTAATCGTGCTCGATGCCGCATTGAGGCTCGCGAACTTGAACTCAAACAGCGTCCGCAGCGAGTTCATCAGTTCGTTCAACTCCTGGGCGGGACTGCCCCCAGGGATATAAAACGAGCGCATACCCATGCGGTCGTAGAGGCGGTGATTGTCAGGCGTCTCAGCGCAAGCAAAAAGTACTTTGTCGTCCACTGCCACGCTGAAGCTCTTCGTGACAGTCGAGGCCGCCTGCATGGCGGTCGCGAAATCGGCATTCTCGATGTCGAATCGCACGCGGCGACTGGGGAAGTTGTCGTCGAAGACCACTGTCAGCCCGTAACTGGTGGCGACTG
>Ga0210407_10003693_pt1 | contig 12306 bp, 7 predicted proteins | sample IncBWC27MmetaG_FD_150860 | JGI IMG/M metagenome (GOLD analysis project Ga0210407, IMG submission 150860) | Forest soil microbial communities from Barre Woods Harvard Forest LTER site, Petersham, Massachusetts, United States - Inc-BW-C-27-M | ecosystem: Environmental > Terrestrial > Soil >... | reverse complement strand
CCTCTTTCCACTGTCGAGGCCATGGAATTGCTCATTAGCCGTCTGACGAAAACCAAGGCCAACGCGGATTTTCTTGGGTCCATGTCCGCACCGGCCTGAACGACGGCCACATTTTCCCGCGGTCGTAAAGCATCTGTACGGTACTCCCCTCCCGCAAGCTGCCTCTCAAGCTGCGTTTTTTATCGCATTGGGCAACGCTCGATTCAGCAAAAATAAATGGCGCAGCGAGTTTCCTCGCCGCGCCGGTTGCGTTGCCTTTGTTATTTTGGATTGCCTATCGCTTTATGCGGCGGCTTCTGTCTCCGTCACAGCAATGTAATCCACGATACGCTCCGACCATCCGTCGATGTGCGTCCAGCCATTGCCGTAGCTGATCCCGTGCTTATACGGGGCTACGTTCACCACGTAGGCGCGCGGCGTCCAAGCAGCGAGGTTGCCGTCGTGCGACTGCTCGTCGGTAACAACGATCAGCCGGTCCAGCTCTCGCCACTCACGCTTCTCGTGCAGCTGCTCGAGCGCGCGCTTGAGGTACGTCCCCCCGTGCGCCTGGGAGCCCACGATGGCGTCGCGCAGCGCGAACCCCCGCCGCGGAGGCAGTTCGACACACGCATCCGAGAAAGCCGCGACCGAAAACTCCTCGGCCTTCTCGCGAAGCAGAATCGCCAGCCCCGCCGCCGCGTCCATGCGCGTGGTTTCGCCCTTCTTCGAAAGCGTGCCGTCCATCGAGCCGGAAACGTCCACGACGAGTCCGGTCGATCCCGCAAGCTTCTCGAGTCCGGCGATGCCCTTGAGCATGGCGTTCTCGAGGGCGTCTTCGAGCTTGGGAGCGTGCCGTGCCGCCGTCACGAACCGGAACGGCAGCGCGCGCGCCACGCCCTTATCGAGCCGCTCGCGAACGAGCTTCGGATCGACACCCGATGCCAGCATCAAGCGCAGGTTCCGCAGGACGGCCATTCCGCCCAGCTTCCCCTCGCGCAGCAACCGTTCGAAATTCTCGCGCTTGTCCTTCCCTGCGGACAGAGCAACCTCCCAGGTATCGGGAGGCTCGAGCGTGTTCTCAACGAGCTTTTTCCAAACGTCTGCCTGCGCTGCGTCCTTCGGCTTCGCGTGGCACAGGAACAGCACGTCACGCAGCTTGACAACCGCTTCGCGGTCGTACTTCGCAAGCTGGTAGGCGTCGAACTTCGTGAACGCCCGCGCCAGCCCGCGCTTCACTCCCGCGGAGAGCGGCTGCTTCTTCTCCTTCCAGTAGAGCGCCAGGAACTCGCCGAGTTCGTCGGCACGCTGGATCACGCCCTCGATCGTTTCCGCCACGAGCGGCCCGGCTCCCTTGCGCCGGGCCAGTTCGCGCGTGAGGAAGAGCGGCGCATGGCGAAGCTGCATTTTCTCGCGAGCCTCGCGCGCCACAGCGGCCACAACTTCCGGCTTGTTCTGCGCCACGAGTTCCGCGATCCGCTTCGCAATGTCGTTGCCCTTCTCGTAAAACGTGTCTTCCCAGAGCAGGCAGGTCATCACCGTGCGCCGAAGTTCGCGCTTCGCGTCGACCTTCTGCGCCACCGCTCCTTCGTGCGTCCGCACCGGAAACATCTTTCTCCACACATTCATCTTCGCCATCGTCCTCTTCCTCCTTTCTCCCCAAGCCTTGTACTCCGGATCCCTTCTCCGAAGCACAAAGCTCCGGCTGTTAATCGAGAAACGCTACAAAACGCATCGCGCTCGAGCGGTTCTCGGTGTTCATGAGCACCTGATGCCAGCCCTTGAGCGTTACCGTCGCGTGATCGGAATGCGAAATTCTTCCGCGCACGTAGACCGCCGCATCACGCTTCATCACCTGGAAGCCTTGATTGCGTTCGCTCGCCGTCAGCTGCTGGTACTCCTCGGCAGTCAATCCTGTCGGATGTCTTGCCGAGACGTAGACGGTTTGCCCGCCGGACCGATAGCACTCTTCGGCCCAGTGTGGCTTTCCGCCGTTCCCGCGCGAGAGCGGCTCGTCCTTTAGAACGAGCAACGGATTGGCGGTCAGCGCCGCGGGAACAAAAAACCATTCCCCTTGGCGGATGAACGCCGCGTTCCGGCGACGGAAGCTCGCTCTACGCGATACTGCCATCACACCTTCTCGCGTCTTGACACCTTCCGGCTTCAGCGCGATCTTTGCGTCCGCAACGGTGCTCACTGGTTCATTTTCCGGAATCGCTGCTACGAACCAATGCCGCTCATCGTGCCCACAAAGAAACTTCTGCTTGGCCAGAACCTGCCCCCGCTCGCCGAACTGCCGGCTGAGTAGAAGCAGATGCTTTTCCCGAGGCTGGACGTTCAGAACGACAATCTCTTGTTCGCCGCCTGGAGCAGTCCGAATCTCAAAGTATTCGCCGCGCTTGTCTCGACCGATGTCGAGACTAATGCGTTGCGCATCTTCGGGAGTCCGGGCCATTCTCCAGCGGTGAACCGGCGCAAGGCCTTCCAAAACTTTCACACGCGCGCCCATCTGGGAAAAGTAACGGTTCAAATCACTGCCCACTGCTTTTTCCTTTCTAAGACTGCCTCTTGCAGTCGGAATATGTTCACGCTTCGGAGCTAAGCTCCAAACCGTTCAAGGATTCATTGACAAAAACCACAAGCCGCGTTCCATTCTTCATCATCGTTCTCCTTTCGTTACTCCGGAAAAACTGCTGGACGGGAACATCCGGTCAGGGAACATTAGGCGCTCTATCCGTTGAGCTACTGGCCAGTTTCAGCCAAGTGGGAATCGAACCCACACCTCCCGCTCCCAAGGCGAAGTAACCCTGCCCTACACCACGTCCAACTCCTTCGTTTGCGCGCAACCCATCCGCGCAACCAATTCCGTGCAGCGGCCGCCTTCCGAGGTGGGCGCCTTTTCTTCCTCGCCAGCAATCGCAGCCGCTCTTTCCCGTGCCCCGGCGCGAACCGCCGACTGGTCCGCGATTCGCGCCGGCCAACTGCAAGCCGGGAGGAATAATTGTTCAGGGCTGCGAGGGCTCATCCCCGCTTCTTGGCGAGAAGTATCCCTGCTCGGCACCATCCCGGCGTCTCTTTTGCGGCGGGAATCAGCGGTACAGGTGTTTTTTCCTCTGCTCTGCCGCTGAGCTACAGCAACTCTCGCCGCTGGTGGGAATCGAACCCACGACCGTAGGCTTGTCGAAGTAACCCGCACCTTCACCACGCCGCAAACTCTCTAAATTTTTCCTCCACCACCTCACTTCTCGACGTCATTACTTCCCTGTTCAAACACACCACGAGCGTCTCGCTCGATCGCCAATCTCTCGCGTCAATAAATCCCTGGGAGGAACAAACGCTCACGATTTCCGGGCTTCGAACCCGAGCCTTGCGGCTTCTACCACGAAGTAATCGTGAACTACACCATCCCGGGAAAAATTCCGGCGCTGGATTGCTTTGGATCGAAACGACTTAAGCGGTTTTCGTTAGGCTCGCGAGATAGAGCAATCCACGAGACTGTGCCGCATCGCGGTTCGACCGACTCGGCTTGGTTGTGTAAGTCTCATAGTCTGCATTTCTCGCTCAGTGAGGTCCTGCCCCATATTGCAGCAGGTATACGACTGAGGTAATCCGAAAGTAACCGTAGACCCAAAATCTGTCAAGCACTTTTTTCGCGAAACCAAAATTTATGCCCATTTTTCGCGTTACTTGTTAATTTTCAAGTACTTAGTCGCGGTCGCGTGTGCTTTCTCACCCAGAGCGGCTTATTTCTCATATTCGCTGTGTTCCCCCAGAAACTCCGCTCGCTATTTTCAGAAGCCAGACACACGGCGTCAAAAGCAAATTCTTCGAGTACTCAAACTCTATATGCGCTATCCTCTCTAACAACCATGGCCATTCGCCGCAAGAGTGCTCTGATCGTGATTGGTATCGTCGCGTTAGTGTTGCTCGCGCTTGTTTTCGTCGTCCCCGCTCTCATTAATGTGGATCGCTACCGGCCCCGGGTGGTCTCCTATCTCCAGGAGAAAACCGGAAAGCAGATCGAACTCGGCCAACTCTCACTCACGTTTTTTCCGGTGTCGATTCACATTGTCGATTTCGGCGTGAAGAACCCACCGATCTTTCCGCCCGGTTATATCGTCAAAGTAGCGCGCATCGACGCGGATCTGAGCGTCGGCGCGCTCCTGCATCGGCAGGTCCTCATCAAGTCGCTCGTTCTGGAAGACCCCGTCTTGAATCTGACTTCGGACCCCGACGGGCCGTGGAATTTCGAGAATCCTCAAGCGGCCGCTTCACAGACCACCTTGCCTCTCGGAGTGATTTCGAGGGTGCAAATTAAGCGGGGGCAGCTGATCGCCTCGAATCTTCTGCCATCCGACGCGGCAGGTCCTATCTTCTTCGAAGCACATGACATCGCCGGCGATCTCGAGCAGGTAAACCTGGTCGGAATCATCAATCCAACTTCTTCGTCGGTGGATGGCCGGGGCACGCTGAAGGCAGGTCTGCTGCGCTTCGGCGCAATCGAAGTCAAAAATATGCAGTCCAAATTGCGCTTGGAGGCGCGCCACGTTTTTTTCACCGAGGTCAAAGCGGAAGTCTACAGCGGAACCGGCGCAGGTGAACTCTCCTTTGATTTGTCCGGAAAGAACCCAAGCTTTAAGACCAATGCGCGATTCAGCGGAATCAATATCGCCCAACTTCTGGCGGCCTATCCAAGCGCTGGCGGCAGGATGACCGGGAAGATGGAAGGCGACGTAAAGTTGGCGGGAGAGATCGCGCACACGCTCCGCCCGCTCGCGGAAATACACGGAGCCGGACGCGTGACGGTGCGCAACGGCAAAGTGCCGAGTCTCAAGCTCAACGCCAATTTGATGAAGCTGGCGCACTTCAACGATCTAGGCCCGGCCAAGGACGATCCTTCCTCATTTAACTTGATCACCACCGATCTGGAGCTGGCCAATCAGCGGATTTCCAGCCGCGTAATCGACATCGACGGTTATGGAGTCGACGTGGATGGCTCCGGAAGCGTCAGTGTCTCAGGCTCTGATGAGTTGAACTACCGCGGCTTGGCGGAGATCACCACCAAGGAAGGCTTCTTCACCAACACCGTCGCCCGGCTGTCCGGAGCCACATTGAAAGATGGCAAGCTGCAGTTCCCTTTTCGCATCGGCGGAACCATCGATAACCCCGTATTTTCCAAGGGTAAGGGCGATGTGGACGTGGACGCCCCCAAAAAACCTCATTGAGAAAAGCTGCCGCAGTGCTGTGAGGGTCCCACTTGGGCTCCAGACCGGATTTCGCGCAGGCTGCGATGGGTAGGGCAGCCCGTCTGTTTTATTGGAGCGATAATTCGAACGGACACCGTGCTATCGCGGAAACCGCACTTCTTGAGAATAAGTATCTAAATGGGCTGTATCTAACGATCCTTGCTTCGGAAGTACGGCGTCGTCTCGATTAGTTTCCGACCATCACGAATGCTCCCCAATAGTAAGGAATATCCGCCCCGTAGCGCGCCCGAACGCGCTGCCGCATGAGCAGTTGCGCATGTCGCAAGGCTTCGTGCTTTTCCGTTCCCGCCAGCCACTCCTGATAGAACAAGGCCATCAGTTCCTGCGTTTCAAGGTCCGGGACGGACCACTGGCTCATCAACACGGACTCTGCTCCTGCGGCTTGCAGCGCGCGCTTCAGTCCAAACACGCCCTCGCCATTTCTCGATTCGCCCCGCCCCGTATCGCATGCGCTCAGCACCACCAACTCGGTGCCCTGCAGGTTCAAGCCTGCGGCTTCATACGCCGTCAACACCCCGTCGTCCAAGTCTTCTCCCGGTGCTTCCCCGGAGAGGGCGTGGTCCGCCCCTGCGAAATACAATCCAGAACGCAGCATAGGATCTCGCATTAAAGAATTGGAAGACGTGCCGTCGGAGGATAGCCCATCCTGAAAAAAGAATCCGTGAGTCGCCAGGTGGAGTACACGAGGATGATGGACCTGTTTCACGACCTCTTCCAATGCCTGGCTTCCCGCATAGCTATCTACGTGCCAATGCCGCTCTTCGAGCAAGGACTGCAGCGTCTGCACTTCCACTCCTGTGCCGGGCAACGGGCATAATATCCCTGTATTCGGCTGCGCGCATTTCGAGCCGGTCTGCTCGCGCGAAAGCGCCACTGGAACTTCCAATCTCGCCGCCACTAGCACCCCAGCCTGCCCCGGCTCGGAGCGCTGCACTGCGGCGCGGTATTGCTCCACGGATAGATCAAATTTCGGGTTTCCAATCAAAACAGCTTCTTGTGTAGCCACCTCAGGCTTCGGCAGCAGCAGGTCCCTCGTACTGGATACCAGATGCAAGTGATACCGCTCCATCAGCAAGCGCCCCTGCTCATCGGCGATGATTCCGAGCGAGACTTGATTCAGCGCTCCGTCCGCGGAGAAATAAATCCTCTCTGCGTCGCCAATCGCCGGCAACAATGGCGCCCAGAAGGCCTTGTAGAAAGTGGTGGGAAGCTCTTTCCATGGATACGGCGTCTCCCGTATCAGCCGGCGATATTCTGCGAGCGGCGCGCCTTCCAGTTTTTCGGAGCCCCCCAGATCAACCATCAGCGGGGCGGACTTGGTTTCCGGCGTAAGAATCAACGCCACATACTGGCTGCCACTGGCCAGTTTTGCTCCATCAAAGCTCCGGAAGCGCACGATCTCCACCGCCGCTTCCCCCGACCGCAAGCTCTTTTGCACGTCCCTCCACGTTGTCGTCTCTAGCTTCTTCGCCGTGCTGAGCTCCTTGGAACCCGCCACCAGTTTCGCTTCCAGGGCATTGGCTTCGCGCTCGACTTCCTCCACGTGCGCCTTCCAAACCTCGCGGTTCTCACCAGGCGAGTTGAGCAGGGATGCCAGTTGCGTCTTCTTGATCGCCAGTTGGTCCAGCGCCGCCAGCAGTTCCGGATCCTGGCTCGAAGCGATGCGGTTCCTCATTGCCGCTATGCTATTGACGATGAACCCTTTCTGCCACAACACCACGTCATACATCTTTCCGCCTAGTTCATGATTGCGGGCGTAATTCTGCTCGCAGAAGCTGTAATAACGCGGAAAGTAGTCGCTCACCGTGGCCAGGTACGCCAAGCGCTGTTTTTCCGTCATATACGTGAAGTAATAGCGGAAACGACGCGACAGGCTTGCCAGGGCCCGGTCGTAGATTTTTGAAGCTTGCTCGATTTTCCCTTCCCGCTGATACAACGCCGCCGCCAGCTTCAAGTCGTGAGCCACATCGGGATGATCTTCTCCCAGCATGCGCTCGTTAATCGCAAGCGCGCGCGCATACAGCGCCTCGGCTTCTTCCAGGCGGCCTTGTTCCGCTCTGAGGTTCCCAAAGTTCGCGACGCCATTAGCGAGGATCTGCGAATCCTTGCCGAGAAGTTTTTCCGTTATTGCGATGGCTTCTTGAAAGAGCGGTTCTGCCGCATCGCGCTTGTTCTCCTCGTCATAGATCACCGCCAGACTGTCCAGCGCGATCGCGCAATTCACGCTTTCTTTCCCGTAGACGCGTTCATCGATCTGCAACGCACGCAATTCCAGCGACTCCGCTTCCTCCAAGTGACGCTGTTCCTTGGCCACCACTGCCAGCACGCTGAGAGTCGCGGCATAGTCCGGGTGCTCCTTCCCAAGCGATTTTTCCTCGATGCTCAGTGACCGCTGGAAGACCTGCCGCGCTTCGTCATAGCGGCCCTGGTCGCTATAGACTCTCCCGAGTAAATCCAAATTATGCGCCACTCTCGGGTGCTCTTTGCCTACCACCTTCTCATCAATCCCAATCGCGCGCTGCAGTTGTTCCTCCGCTTGTGCGTACTTCCCTTCACTTAAGTACAAATCTCCCAGGCAACTCACGGTGATCGAAACATAGCTGTTTTCGCTTCCCAACGCGGTCTCATAAATTTTGATCGCTCTCTGATAGCGCGGCTCGGATTCCGAAAAGCGGGCCTCCTTCTGGTATAGCTCAGCCAAGTTGACCAAAGTTGTTGCCACGTCCGGATGCTCTGGCCCCAGAGCCTTTTCCCGGATCTTCAACGCTTTCTTGTAAAGCTCCTCAGATTCGGCCCAGCGGCTCATATCCGCATAAGTCAGAGCCAGGCTGCTCATCGTGTCGCCCACATCCGGATGCTCTGGCCCCAGCGCCTTTGTCCGGATGTCCAAAGCTTGCTTAAAGGCTTTCTCTGCATCGGGATAGCGGCCGAGATCCAGGTACAGAAAACCCATGTTGTGCAACGTCTGCGCGACGCTGGGGTCCTGGGGGCCGAGGCTTTTCTCGCGGATGTTCAGCGCGCGAATATAAAGCTTCTCGGATTCGGTGAATTTCCCTTCCAAGTCGGCAAGCTGCCCCAGGAAATTCAGCGTCTCTCCCACTGGGGCGCTGTCCGCTCCGAGTTTGGCTTCGCGGATGGCCAGTGTGCGCTTGAACATGGCTTCCGCTTCGGGGATTCGGCTGGCATCCATGTACAAAGTGGCTAGATTCTGCAGGATGCAAGCTACGTCGGGGTGGTCGGGGCCGAGAGCTTTCTCGTCGATGGCCAGCGCTCGCTTCAAAGTGGCTTCGCCGACTTCCATTTGCCCCAGCGTGTGCTGGATGTTGCCAAGGTCGGCCAAAGTCTCGCCCAACCGCGAGTCCGCCGGACCGAAGGTCTTTTCCGCGATCTCCGCAGCCTGGTTCAGGAGCGCCAGCTCTTCGGAGAATTTGCCTTGCTCCTCGAACTTTTCCCATTGGTCCTTCAGCTCTTTCCAGCGGGCTTCTTGGGCAGGGCATACGGAAGAGGTCACGAGAAGCAGAGCCGTGAAATAGCCGAATTTAGTCAGCGTGCATTGCCAGGGAGTGGCACGAGCGCGCCGTATGAGCCGGACCCGGTTGGCCATAAACACCTCCCCTTCTTAAGAGGATAGCCTACCGAGTACTAGAACTAGGTCTGAAGGTTTGTCTTGTGCCTGGAATCTAAATAATGATTGTGCAACGACTCACGGAGGCTTCGTGCCCGTAAGTCCTGTGTTTGCAGCTATTATGAGGGTTATCCCAACAATTCCGGCTTAGGAAGGACGCCTTTAGTTCGTCTGGTGGGCCCTAATCCATCCATTCATATGCCCGTCCAGGATGTTCAACGGCACCGCCCCATTCTCAAGCACCGCGTCATGAAACTTGCGCTCATCAAACTTCGCACCAATACGCTTCTCCGCTTCCGTGCGCAGCTCGCGAATCTTCAATTGCCCCAGCTTGTACGCCAGCGCCTGCCCCGGCCACACAATGTAGCGATCCACTTCCACCGTGATGTCCTGGTCCGTCTTCCCTGTGTTGTCCTTGAAAAACTGAATCGCCTGTTCGCGCGTCCAGCCCATCGAGTGCATTCCCGTGTCCACCACCAGCCGCACCGCGCGCCACATCTCGTAAGTCAGCTGCCCGAATTTTGAGTAGGGATCTTTGTACAGCCCGACCTCTTCTCCCAGACTTTCCGAATACAGCGCCCAGCCTTCCACAAACGCGGAGTAGCCCACGTGCTTGCGGAATTCCGGCACATCCTCCAGTTCCTGCCCCAGCGAAATCTGCAAATGATGCCCCGGCACGGATTCGTGCAGAGACAGCGCTTCCATCTCCCACTTCGGCCGCGCGTGCAGGTTGTAGGTATTCACGAAATAGCATCCCGGCCGGCCGACGCTCGGCGCTCCCGGCTGGTAATACGCAGTCGTCTGCGAGGGCGCCTTGAAATCCGGAATCTGGCACACGCCGTAGGTCAGGCGCGGCAGCTTCCCGAAAAGATGCGCGAGTTCAGGATCGATTTTCTTGGCGATAATTCGGTAGCCGTTCACCAGATCTTCCGGCTTGTCGTAGTAAAACCGTGGATCGGTCCGCAAAAATTCCGTGAAGTCGTGAAAACTGCCTTTGAACCCCGTCGAGGCAATGACTTTGTCCATTTCCGCGCGAATGCGTTTCACTTCCGCGAGTCCGATTTCGTGAATCTGCTGCGGCGTAAGGTCCGTCGTCGTTTGCCAGCGTATGTGAAACTTGTACGCCGCCGCGCCGTCGGGCAGCGCGGTGGCTGCAATGCTCTCGCGGCACGCCGGCAAATACGACTTCACAAAGTAGTCTTGCAGCTTTCGGAAAGCCGGAGCAACGGCGCTTGTATAAACGCTCTTCGCGCGTTCCGTCAGTCGGGTGCGCTCCGCTTCGGGAAAGCCTGCCGGGTACTCCGTGAACGGCTGCAACAGCGGGCTGGCCATGGGATCGGCGGTGACGAGATCGTCAAATTGTTTCGGCACGTCGCGCAGCATCAGCTTCGGCGGCGCGTAGCCTCGCTTCAAGCCTTCCTTTAACAGTGCAAGACTCTCGTCCACGGATTTCGGCACCGCCGCAAGCCGGGCGAGAATATCTTCATAGTCGGTGACACTCTGATGCGGCATCGACGCCAGCGTCTCCGCGGCGCCTTGCTGAATTCCCTCCATCTGGTTCAGCGGCATCCAAAGGTTTCGCGGCACGACATTGCGAAACGGCATCGGGTCGTCGCCAAATTGCACGCCCTGCTCGGACGTTTCCAGCAAATCGAGGTACAGGTCGTAATTCAAGCGTTCGCGTTCAGGCAACGCATCTCGCGAGATGTTCTTAAGTGTCGCGAGGCTTTCCGTGAGGTGCTTTTTCCGTTTTTCGATGCCCGCGGAAGAGTCATCGGTCCATCGGCGGTTCTGTCCCGGAAATCCGACGCCCGTTGCCAGTTCCGGATATTCCTCCATCCAGCGTTTCCAGTCTTCGTCGAGGTAGGTGCGGAATTTTCGTCCCGCTTCGTTTTGGCTCGCGGTCTGGCCCGATGCGGATTGCGCCAGCGCAAGCATCGGCATTACCAAGAAAGAACCGCTAAATCCTATCGCCAGCATCAAAAGCATTCGCATTACGATTCCCTCCCCACGGCCTTCGACAGTTCTTTTTCGCGTTCCTGCGCCAGCATCACGATAAGCCGCGCCGTTTCTTCCACGTCCATGGCCGTGTTATCTACCAGCACCGCGTCAGCCGCACGCACCAGCGGCGACACTTTTCTCTCTCGGTCGCGTTTGTCGCGCACACGCACTTCTTCCAGCACTTCAGGCAGCGTGAACTGCTCGCCTTTTTCCTGGTGTTCTTTCCAGCGCCGCTCCGCGCGCACTTCCGGCGAAGCATCCAGAAAAATCTTCAGCTCCGCGCGCGAGAAAACAACCGTGCCGATGTCGCGCCCTTCCATCACCACGCCTCCGCCCGCGCCGGCCCTTTGCTGCTCCGCCACAAGCACTTCGCGCACGCCCGCAATCGTCGCCAGCCGCGACGCCGCTTGTGCCACTTCGGAAGTGCGAATCTCTTGAGTCACGTCCGCGCCATCCAAAAACACGCAGTTCTTCGCGCCCGCTGCTTCGTATTGCGGTGTGGGCGCTTTCAATTCGATGTGCGTGCCGCGCGCCAAATCTTCGAGCGCGGGCTCGTTGTCCAGAGCAATTCTCTGCCGCAGCGCCTTCAGCGCCAGTGCGCGATACATTGCGCCGCTATCGAGATACAAGCATCCGAGCAGCGCCGCAACGCGCCGAGCCACGCTGCTCTTTCCCGAGCCCGCCGGGCCATCAATCGCAATCGTAAGTTTTGCCATTCAGAAGTTGTAGGGGCGCAATATATTGCGCCCCAGTTGAGCCGAGACCCCGATGCAACTAAAATCCCATAATGTTGTAGCCGCAATCCACGTAAATAGTTTCTCCGGTGATTCCTGATCCCGCTTCGGAAAGAAGAAACGCCGCGGTGGCTCCCACTTCCAACGGATCCACATTGCGCTTCAACGGCGCGCGCTCGACATGGGCTTTCTGCATCTCGCCAAATCCAGAAATCCCGCGCGAGGCCAGCGACTTGATCGGCCCGGCGGAAATGGCATTCACGCGAATCGCTTTGGGCCCAAGGTCATTCGCCAGGTAGCGCACCGTCGCTTCCAGCGCCGCTTTGGCCACGCCCATCACGTTGTATCGTGGCACGACTTTTTCCGCACCGTAGTACGTCAGCGTCACAATGCTTCCGCCCTCGCTCATCAGCGGCAGCGCTCCGCGGGAGACAGCGATCAATGAATACACGCTGATGTCGTTCGCCACGCGAAATCCATCGCGCGAGGTGTTGATGAATTCGCCTTTCAGATCGGCTTCCGGTGCGAATCCGATGCTGTGCACCAGCCCGTGCAATACGGCGTATTTTTCCTTCAACTTCTCGAACAACTGCGCAATTTGACCGTCTTGCGTCACGTCGCACATGAAACCAGCCGCGCCCGGCAATTCCGAGATGAGATCCTTGGCTTCCAGTTCCAGCCGCTCGTTCTGATAAGTAATCGC
>Ga0210407_10003692_pt1 | contig 12324 bp, 11 predicted proteins | sample IncBWC27MmetaG_FD_150860 | JGI IMG/M metagenome (GOLD analysis project Ga0210407, IMG submission 150860) | Forest soil microbial communities from Barre Woods Harvard Forest LTER site, Petersham, Massachusetts, United States - Inc-BW-C-27-M | ecosystem: Environmental > Terrestrial > Soil >... | reverse complement strand
CTAATCCGAAGCCCGGAGGGCTGGCGAAGAATTTAGCCCGGAACGCCAGTGCTGGGTCGCGAATCATAAAATGAAATTCGGAGCCCTGGCGGGGCGGCGCAGACCTTTTGCCGCTTCCCTCTACGATCTCCACCTCAATGTCACGGGTCCACTCATCGGATGCTCCATCTTCGCCCCCGTCCGCCGCGACTCCAGCAAATTGCCCTTCAACGCGAAGTACCACTTCGCCGGCCGGTCCGCATCATCAATCAGCATCAACTTCGGATCGTGCTTCAACCCTTCCGCCTGACGGATCATCGTTTCCTGATCCTGCCGCAAAAACGTCTTCCCAAACATGCGAAACAAAAACACCGGCAAAAAAGGCAGATTCCACGCCGCCACAAAATCGATCCGGCACAAATCCCGCCGTACCGGTGTCACCGTAGCCCGGCTAGAAAACCACATCTTCCCGCTGTGAATCTCCTCCAGCCGCATGTTCGGCAAAACAAAATCAATTGTCGTGGTCACGCCTTCCCCGGTAATCCGCTTCAGCAATTGATAGGGCGCGCTGTTCGAACTAGGCGAATGCGGGCTCATCCGAAACCCATAAGGGATCGGCTCAAACTGTTTTTCCTTTTCGTGAATGCTGTGCTTGCTGCGCCAGAACCACGATTGGTGCACAAACGGCCCGTGCGCCGGATCCATCAACCCAATGATCCCCTGGTCCACGTGCGAAGGCAGCTCGCAATCCAAGTGCGTAACCTTGTATTTCTTGCTGAACACCGGCAGCTCCGGCGCATCCGGACCCGTCTCCGGCGCCCTCGTTCGCGTCGAATCGTCGACTGCGCTGCGGTCGCGCGATGCCATGTACACCCAAACATATCCATCGCGTTCTTCGCACGGATAATGCCCCGCAAAAATTCGATCCACCTTCAATTTGTCCTGGCTGCTCAGCGAAGGAATTTCCACGCAACGCGCCGTGCAAGCATCAAATCGCCACCCGTGATAACTGCACTCCACGGTCGCGCCATCAAAATGCCCATAAGAAAGCGGTATCCCCCGGTGCGGGCAAGAATCCCGCATCGCAAACGCCCGCCCCTCCGAAGTCCGCCCCAAGACCAGTGGCACCTCCAACAACATCGCGGTAACGAGCTTGTTGCCGCGAATCGCGCGACTCCGCACCGCCGGATACCAAAAATCCCAAAGAAACCCAGCCTCCGCCTCCCGCCCCGGCCCCTTCGCCGCCGCGCCATCCGCCCGCAAAATCGTGCGCACCGCTTCGCTCATGGACTCACTCGCATCGTAGTACACCCTTTCATGTCGAGCAACCGACCCTTCGATCGAAGGGTGGCAGATAATCACGCAATGCTATGCTTCGTGGGATGTTCGTGCCATATCTATGGTGGAGCGTTGAGATCCTGTTCTATCTACCTCCGTTTTGCTTTATAACGCCCTTTATAGTTGTAGGCGTTGTAGTTTCAATCTTCATCCAGAAGCCGTTTGGTCGAGAAATCTGGAGCCGCAGGTATCCCATCGCGATTCTGCAATTCGCTTGCTATCCCGCCACGCTCCTCGTGGCGGCAATCGGTGCCGTGAATGGGCCGGAGCCAAACCAATGGGGCTTTCGAGCAACTTACGCTCTGGCCTTGCTTTCGCTGGGTATTGGTATTTACTGGGTCTGCCTAATGAAAGAGCTCCGTTGGTATGCCACGAGTGTTGTAGTTCTTCAGCTTTGGCTTCTGGCTGGGGCGAACCTCATCGCCGGAATGGCTCTTACCGGCAGATGGCTCTAACCCAGACCCGCGGAGCCTGGGTCAATTCAAGCTCACCAGCCGTAATGAATAGCGGTCCGGCGTAGCGCCTTGGTCAAGCGTCGTTGCTATGTCCAACGGTTAGTACGACTTTCCCTTGCGCATGTCCTTCTTCAAGATACCGGAGAGCTTCAGCCACGTCGCTCAACGCGTACCGTTTATCGATGACGGGTACAACTTTCCCGGCTTCGAGAAGATCTTTCAGAAAAACCAAATCCTTCTTGTTTATTTTCGCAGAAACGAAACCCATCTTCCTGCTTCCGATCAGCGACAGTAATGGTCCCAGCAATAGGGCTTGGAGAATTTGAATTCCGCCCCCTCCAACCATCACATAAGTTCCGTCCTGACTCAGTGCACGCCTGTAATCGAAAATAGAATGATAGGCGTTCGCAGCAAGGATCAAGTCGTAACGCTGCCCATTTCTTGTGAAATCTTCCCGCGTGTAATCAATGACATGATCCGCGCCAATGGATCTCGCCGTTTCCACATTCCTCATGCTGCACACGGCAGTGACTTCCGCATCGAACGATTTGGCAATCTGGACCGCAAAGGTACCCACACCGCCAGACGCGCCATCCACTAGAACCTCGTGGCCTCGCTGGATCCGCCCCTTGTCACGAAGACCCTGAAGGGCAGAGAGTGCCGCCACGGGTACGGCTGCTGCATCCTCAAACGATACGTTTGCCGGCTTCGGCACCAATTTTCCTTCAACCGCGCACACATACTCGGCGCAGGCCCCACGGCACGCGCCGAACACCTCGTCGCCTGGTTTGCACTGCGTCACGTTCCTGCCAACCGCTTCCACCTGGCCGGCCAGGTCAACGCCTAATCGCGTGATCTTTGGTCTGCGCAGCCCGGCTCCTAGGCGAACGATGTACGGCGTGCCTCTCATTAAGTGCCAGTCAAGTGGATTGACGGAAGCCGCGCGAACTCTTATCAAGACTTCTTTGTCCTTGGGAACGGGCTTCTCGACGTCCGTGATTTGGACAACATCCGGAGGTCCGTATCGGCTATAGATTGCAGCTTTCATGCGCGGACCGCCGCCGCTGCACTGGCCTGCTCCTTCCACCGTTTTTCGTTCACGCCCATCACGAGGAGCCACAGCATTACCGATTCTTGCCCGAGGATGCCGACGGCCAGATTGTAGGGGGACAGATAGTTTACGAGCGGCGGTGACATGTAGGTCAGCCAGCCCATACCGGCAAGCGCCATCAGCGCGCCCAGAATTCGAGGCAGAAAGGTCGACCTCAGAATGAGGTAGCCGATCAGGAGGCAATTGAATCCGACAAATACTATGGCGATGTTCACGCCCTGAGGCTGCCATCGAAGAGCCTCAAAGGTGAGTGCCACGAGACTCAGGAACGCCGCGAGCAAAGAGAGGCCCCGGCTCACCGGCTTAAAGAGGTCATAGAGGAGCAGCGTTACAACGAGCATGCCCGCGATCGCGATGTAGCCCCCTGCGTATTTCGGCCAGCCGCGAACGAAGAGCTCGGTAAATCCTGCGGTCAGTAGGCTGAACAAACTGAGCGCACCGGCAATTCTGGCCTTGAAGCGCGGCGACGCTCCTGCAATCCGTTTCATCATTACTGCTGTGCTCATTCTCTCTATCTCCTAGCGAGCGATTGAATAAAGGGAGCATCGCGCTACGATCGCCATTCTCCCGCGGCGCTGGCCTGCTCCTTCCATCGTTGAGCGTTCACACCCATCACGATGAGCCACAGCTCCAGCGGTATTTCCCCAAGGGCGGACGCGGCAGCGATGAAGGGGTACACACGGTGTGCGAGTGGCGGGTACAAATAGGTCACCCAACCCAAACCACTAATCGCCAACAGCGCGCCCAGAACTCGAGGCAGGAAGGTCGATCTGAAGATGAGGTAGCCGATCAGGAGGCACCAGGCTCCGAAGAACACCAGGTAGATCTGGAAGGCATATTCATTCAATCTCAGAAACACGAGCGCCAGCGCCTGCAACTGCTCCGGCGTAAATGCGCTCAAGGAGCTACCGCCTTGCAGGATGATCAAAGGAGCGAGGTACAAGAGGCCGGTAACAGCCTGAATAGCGCAACCCACGAGAATCACGAACGCGGCGAGTCTGGACAGGCTCCTGCTCACAGGTTTAAGCAACTCATACATGAGGAGCGCCCAAGCGATATGGAACGCAACGCCGATGAGCGAAAGTACGAACCCCAACCAATATAATCGCTCGTGTCCCAGGATATTGGCCGCCGTAGCCGCAGCGTTGCCAGCGACAACAAGCTTGCCGGGAATGATCACTTGGCCGAATGCGGCCGTCACGGCTTCCATCAACTGACAGACACCGGCCATCCTGGCCTTGAAACGTGGCGACGTTTCTGCAATCCGTTCCATCATTTCAGTCTGTGCTCACGAGCGGTGTTCGTATGCCCTTAAACAGAAGCCAAAAACTCGTTGCAATATCAAAAATACCCATCGGCGAATCGAACCACCACAGGTTAACGATTTTGTCGAAGTCGGGGAAAATGTAGAAAACGAAAGTGCACGCCACGCAAAATGCGGAAGAGATCACGCCGAAGGCAGCCAGTGCTCGAGGGATATAGCGGGACTTGAACCACAGGTAGCCGCACACGGTGGATGCCAATGCGCCAAACAGCAAGCCAACGTAATAGTAGTCAAAACGCGTGCTGAGATAGAGCTTCGCCAAGGCCTGCACTCGCTCTGCCTCAAATACACGCGAGTAATCAGCGCCACTGAGTAGCCGCAGCGCGTCAAAGAGATGCAGCGTCATAGCAAGCCACATCAAGACCCATACGAGCCTCCAGAATGCGGCAAGCAAGGCCAGGCCCCGATTGACCGGCTTGAGAATCACGTAGAGCGCTGTGAGCAGCACGACTGCGCCAGCGCAGTAAATGAGATCGCCGGCGATTCCGATACGAAAGAGTCGTTCGTGCGCCAGGATATTCCGAGCGGTTTCGGCATTGTTCTCGACAATCAGGCGGTCGTGGATACCAAAATTGACGTAGACCACGGTCGCGAACGTAATTAGGTAAGCAAAACCCGCGACTCTTGCAGCGGTTTGTTGTGCCGGCTCTATCGTGGGGCGTGCCACTTCCGGTCTATCCAAGGGATGGTTCGATGCAGCCGTGCTCATATTCTCTCTGCCTCCCTCGCGAGCGATTGCCGATCATGCCAGGATAGCCCCATTTCTCTGGACGCCGTCGAGATAGCTTCACTGCCCCTTGTTTTCGCTGGTCGATGGGCCGAAGCCGAAACGTTCGCGCATGCGCTGCCGGAATCGTTCTCGCTCTTCCGGCGTCATGTGCTCGCAGCGCTCTTTCATGCGACGGCGGAAATTGGGGCGACCGGAACCGTGCGATCCCCATCCACCGAAAAGGATACGGCTCAGCACCAGAATCCCAAGGGCTTGCCAGAAGGTGATCTGGCGCCAGCCGAAGAGCGGCGGCAGCAGCCAATTCCAGAGATGCAGCACTATTTCGCCGCCGATGGCGATAAATAGGAAGATCCCCAGAATCGCCAGCGGAGCAATCAAAATCAGTTTCAGTGTCCTAGTCATGTCTAGCTCCTCATGCTTTCGTAAATTCGTCGTAAATGCTTTGCAATCGCTCGCGGAGATGCAGCACTGCATAGCGTTTGCGCGAAAGCAGCGTATTCACGCTCACGCCGGTCTCGGCAGCCATCTCCTTGAAGCTGCGTCCTTCCAACTCGTGCGCAACAAACACTTCGCGCTGCTCCTCCGGCAGCTCGTCGAGCGCAAGTTCCAGCTCATCAAGAAGCACGGTGCGGGCGTAGTGTGCTTCCGGCCCGGCATCCGGCGATGGCAAAAGATCCTCGATCTGGAGCAACTCGCCGTCTTCGTCCTCGACCGCTGCGCCGCTGAAGTTCTCTGGCTTCTTCTTGCGGAAAAGGTCCGTGATGCGATTGCGCGCGACGCGAAAAAGCCAGCCAGTCACGTGCTCGATCGGCATCAGCAGGCGATTGGCTTCTACCAGTTTGTAAAAGACCTCCTGCACGATATCTTCGGCGTCGGAGGGATCGGGCACACGCCGACGGATGAAATTGCGCAACCGGGATCGTTCTTGCGCGATGATCTCGGAGATTTGAAGGTCTTGCTCGCTCATCCCCGTGATCCTCGACGCCTCATCCATCCATTCCTGTAGACGAACGGCGACCGCAAATATTGTATAGATTTGAATCCGCGAACGCGGGCAGGCGCCGCCAGCCGCATCGTAGTATGGCCCTTTGCACCCGGCAACGATTCCCACACCCAAATAGCCGGCCGTTTCCGATTATTCGACGGACGCTCGGCTGCCCGCATCGAAGTTCGGTCGGGATGCAAATCAGTCCGCGGCGGCCCAGTTTGAACGCTGTGGAGGTAGTAGGGATTTTACAGGAGCCGTAATTCAGGTCTTTTACTGATAGGAAATACCCCCGCCCCCCTCAATGCTAAGTACTTCAGGAGCAGACAATTGGCCCGAGCCGCACAGCTGCAGCAGGTGGCCCGCCAGCCCCGAGCCTCAGAAATTTGCCATCGATGAACGCAGCGCAATATGACGTACATGTGGGCGTTCAATGCGTTGCGAAAATTCAGGAGCGGGACCGTGAATCGGGAGGACCAAACAAGGCAGGGAGTGGCGGCGCAAAGTCACCGCAGGGCAAAGACCAGTAGCAAAATGCAACGCCGAGCTTGGTTTGCAGGAATGTTTTTGGCCCTACTGTGGCCTGCACCTGCTCAGGCGCAGAATGGAGTCATCGTACGCACAACACTCGGTGCACCGGGGCTCCAGTTGCTCTGTCAGGCGCAAAACTGCGCAGTTGTTGGCGCCCTCGACGGTGCGCTCGGCCAAGTCTTTCTATTGACCACGCCGTTGAATCCCCAAACTCTCGTGAATACCCTGATTCTCCTTCCGGGCATCGTGAACGCCGAGGTGGATCAGGCACTCAACCTCATTGGCGCCGCGAATCTCGTTCCTTCGCCCATCCCTACCACCCTCATGTCAGACAGAACGCTAGTCCCCTACCCTGCCAATTCGGCGACGATGGTGTGGAACAGTTACGCCACGCAACCTGCGGCTGGGGTCGTAGAGGTACAGAACGCGCAAAGTCAGTTCCAGGTAACAGGGACCGGCATTGTCGCAGACATTGATACCGGGGTCGATCCGAATCACCCGGCACTTCAGGGCGTTTTGTTACCGGGTTACGATTTCACGCGAAATCAAGCGAACGGTTCGGAGATGACGGATCTGGCCCCAACTTTCACGCAGCCGACCCCTTGCAGCTCTACAACATGCCCCGCTGCCCTCCAGGTCAATCAAGAGAGCGCCGCCATCTTGGACCAAGAATCAGCGGCCATTTTGGACACCAATGCGCAATACGCAGCCTTCGGCCACGGGACGATGGTCATGGGCGTGATCCACCTGGTGGCACCCACCGCGCAATTATTGCCGCTGAAGGCCTTCAAATCGGACGGCACGGCCATTCTTTCTGACATCCTTCGCGCCATTTATTACGCCGTGCAGAACAACGCCAACGTGATCAACATGAGTTTTGACACAACAACGGCCTCGACAGAACTCAGGAATGCCCTTGACTACGCCAACCAACTCGGCGTGGTATCCGTGGCATCCGCAGGAAATGACGGAATGCAAGAGACTGTTTACCCCGCGGCGTTACAGAATGATGTCATGGGAGTGGCTTCGGTAGGCTCGACTACCGCTACCGATGGCACCCGCTCGTCGTTTTCCAATTTTGGCACTGCGATAGTATGGGTCGCCGCACCGGGTGAAGAGATTGTCACTACTTATCCCTTCAGCACGTATGCTGCGGGATGGGGAACTTCGTTCAGCGCGCCCTTTGTTTCCGGGGCTGGGGCGCTCGCGCGGAGTTTGAAGACCGCGATTACGCAGTCCCAAGCTGCAGCGGCAATCGCGCAGGCCGCTCCGCTTGGTGATCCCACCCTGGGCCACGGGCGGCTTGACTTAGTACCCGCGCTGCAGTTCCTATCTGGCGTGACCGGATCGCCTGACTTTACCGTTGCGGCCGCACCGGCGAGCGCGGCAGTTCCAGCGGGAGACTCGGCAACCTACACCGTCAGTGCAACTCCTGCGAACGGTTTCGCGCAAACCGTCACTTGGAATTGCTCTGGTGCTCCGATGGGAGCGGCATGCTCCGTTTCACCTGCTTCAGGCACCCTCGACGGCTCTCATACGGCGACGGCCACAGTTACATTGATGACGATGGCAAGAGCGTATTCGCCACCTCTGGCCTCGCCACAATCGCGGCCACCAATTTTGCTTTGGCTGACGGTGGCAGTGTGCCTCGCATTTCTGGTGGCGTTTGCCCTCTTTTCCGCACTGCGCCACGCCCCTCGGGAACGTTACGACTTTGCCGCCGCAGCGTTCCTCCTCGCCGTTTCCGTCTGCACCTATGCCTGCGGCAGCGGATACTCCGGCAGTGGCGGACAAGGGCCAGGGTCAGTCAGCCTATCTGCCTTAACGCTTAGCCCGGCTAGCGTCGCCGGTGGTGCTTCCTCCACCGGCACGCTGAATCTGGGTGCGGCAGCCCCTGGGGGCGGAGCAGTCGTTTATCTCTCCAGTAGCGCTTCCGCCGCGACAGTCCCAAGCAGTGTTACAGTTCCTGCAGGGGCGACGAGCGCGACGTTTACCGTGAGCACGACCGCCGTGACCGCATCGACTTCTGTAACCATCACCGCGACGTATGCTGGATCAACCAAAACTGCTACCGTCACCGTGACCCCCGCAGGAACAGCCGCGGGCACCTACACGCTCACAATCACTGGTGCTTCGGGCAGTCTCAGTCACTCCGCCACAGTCCAAGCCACTGTGAACTAGGGAGACTGCACGTGAGCCATCGGGTGTCAGATGCATCAGGTACACGTCGCTCGCGGGTACAAACTTGCTAGGGCTTAGGGAACACTTAGACTGTATTTCGGAAGATACGGTGTTGAATCTCAACAGCGTTGCCATTCATCTAATTGTCTGAACAGCCGTTCCGCGCTATCCTTTGTATAGAGCAGATCGATGTTTTCCTCCTTCTATTAGCTGCCTCGCCTTTCGCTTCCGCTCCGGGAGCATGCAAACCTCTGGAAACTAGAAACAATGTTCGTTTCTATTCCTTCTTTCTTACTGAAAACCGTGAATTGATAGATGCAAGCTACGAGGAATCACAATGGCCGTTCTCACACTCTCTGAAAAATTGGACCAACTCGGCGCCCGCTACGACGACCTGACCCAGCAGCTCTCCACCCAGGAGCTCGTCTCCGACTCTTCGCGGTTCCAAAAAGTCGCCAAGCAGCACGCCGAGCTCTCCGAAATCGTCGCCAAGCACCGCGAGTACAAGCAAATCGAAAAGGATCTCGCCGGCGCGCACCAGATGTTCATCGAGGCCGACGACCAGGAAATGAAGCAGCTCGCCCATGAAGAAGAAAAGCAGCTCGCCGCCCGCAAGGAAACCGTCGAGCGCGAGCTGAAACTTCTCCTCTTGCCCAAGGATCCCAACGACGAAAAGAGCGTCATCCTCGAAATCCGCGCCGGCACCGGCGGCGACGAAGCCGGCATCTTTGCCGGCGATCTCTATCGCATGTACTCGCGTTACGCCGAAACGCAAGGCTGGAAAGTCGAAGTCCTCGAAAGCTCTCCATCTTCAATGGGCGGCGTAAAAGAAATCGTCGCCGCCATCCAGGGCAACAAAGTCTATTCCAAGCTGAAATACGAAAGCGGCGTGCACCGCGTCCAGCGCGTCCCCGCCACCGAGCAGCAGGGCCGCATTCACACCTCCGCCGCCACTGTCGCCGTGCTCCCCGAAGCCGACGACATCGACATCAAAATCGAAGCCAAGGATCTCCGCGTCGACACCTTCTGTTCCTCCGGTCCCGGCGGCCAGTCCGTCAACACCACCTACTCCGCCGTGCGCATCACCCACATTCCCAGCGGCCTGGTCGTCTCCCAGCAGGACGAAAAATCCCAAATCAAGAATCGCGCCAAAGCCATGCGCGTCCTTCGCGCCCGCCTGTACGAGCTCGAAATGGAAAAGCAGCAATCCGCCCTGGCCGCGGAGCGTCGCGGACAAATCAAATCCGGCGACCGCTCCGAGAAAATCCGCACCTACAACTACCCGCAAAATCGCGTCACCGATCACCGCATCAGCTTGACCCTGCACCAACTAACCGAAGTAATGGACGGCAAACTCGCCCCCATGGTCGACGCCCTCGTCTCCCACTACGAAGCCGAGCGCCTCGACCAAGAGCTCGGCCAAACCTAAATTCGAACCATGTGGCACAGCCAATCTTGGCTGTGCGGCCTTGGACTCCAATCAAATGGACATCCGCACCGCGCTAAAACAAGGCATAGCCCGCCTCCGGGAAGCCAACGTCCCCTCTTTCACCCTGGCTGCCGAACTCTTACTCCTCCAGATCCTAAATCGTAACCGCACCTGGCTATACGCCCATCCAGAAGAACGAATCACCGAATCCGACGCTAAAGATTTCGAGAAGCTCCTAGCCCGTCGAGCCGCAGGCGAGCCAACCCAACACCTAACCGGCAAGCAAGAATTTTGGGGCCTCGAATTCGAAGTCACTCCCGACGTCCTGATTCCCCGCCCCGAAACCGAGCACCTAATCGAAGTAGCCCTCGACCGCCTCGCCCTACGCGAACGTCGCGCCGGCCGCCCCCAAAAATCCGCGGGCGAAGGCCTGCAAGTCGCCGACATCGGCACCGGCTCCGGCTGCATCGCTATCGCCCTAGCCAAAGAACTCCCCGCCGCCAATTTCGTCGCCACAGACATTTCGCCAGCGGCCCTGGCCGTAGCGAAGCGCAATGCGGCCCGCCACAGCGCTTCCAATCGCATCCATTTCATCGAATGCAATCTCCTAGCATTCCCCGGACAGGCGCAGCAAGCTGCACCACAGCCCGGCAATATCCCAAACAACGCATCACCCGCCGTCCACGAGTCACGAGTCACCAGTCACCAGTCACGCCTCTTCGATCTCATCGTCAGCAACCCTCCCTACATCGGCCGCCGCGAATCTCCCTCCCTCCCCCGCGAAGTCCGCGACCACGAACCCGCCGCTGCCCTCTTCGCTGGCGAAGAAGGTTACGAACTCTACGCCGATCTGATCGCCCAATCCGCAGCACATCTTGAGCCCGCCGGAATCCTAGTCCTCGAGCTAGGCCACAATTCCCTCCCCGCCGTCCAACCCATCCTCGACGCGAAAGACTGGACGAATGTAGGCGTGACCAACGACCTAGCCGGTATTCCCCGCGTCCTCGCCGCCGAACGCATCTAAACCCACCGAATCTCTAGCGAACAAAAAGTGAAAGGCGTACCCTAGGGCCATGCCGGAACTGGCTCGCTTCCGCGCCATTCACGGTCCGGTCGACGAGCAAACGCCGCCGGGCGTCGCTTCCATCCTCCACGTCGACATGGACGCCTTCTTCGTCTCCGTGGAACTCCTCGAGCGCCCCGAATTGCGCGGCAAGCCCGTCATCGTCGGCGGCCAGCCCAATCAGCGCGGCGTGGTCACCGCCGCCAGCTACGAAGCGCGCAAGTTCGGCGTGCATTCCGCGATGCCGCTGCGCACCGCGGGCCGCCTATGTCCGCACGCCGTCTACCTCGATAGCCATCACGCGAAATATTCGGAGTGGAGCGATCGCGTCGCCGCTATCCTCGCGAAATTCTCCCCCATCGTCGAAATGGTTTCGATCGACGAAGCCTATCTCGATCTTTCCGGCACCGAGCGCCTGCACGGCCCGCCGCTGGCAGCCACCGACAACCTTCTCCGCACCATCACGCGCACCACGGGACTTCCCTGCTCCGGCGGCCTGGCCACCACGCGCCTCGTCGCCAAGGTCGCTTCCGATCAAGCCAAGCCGCGCGGCCTCCTCTGGGTCGCTCCAGGAAGCGAAGCGCGTTTTCTCGCGCCGTTATCCGTGCGCAAAATCCCCGGCATCGGCGCCGTCACCGAACGCGCCTTGCGCGCGCTCCGCATCGAAACCGTGGAGCAGCTGGCCGCGCAGCCGCTGGAAAAACTCGAAAAGGTTTTCGGCCAGTGGGGCACTGCCCTATACCGCAAAGCGCGCGGCGGCGATTCCTACGAATTCGTAATCGATGCGGAGCCGAAATCCATTTCGCACAATCACACGTTTGGAGAAGATACGGACGACACCGCCCAGCTCGCCGCGATGCTCAGTCACCTCTCGCAGAAAGCCTGCAAACGCCTGCGCGAAGCGGGCCTGGCCACGCGCACGCTCACTCTCACCATTCGCTACGCCGGCTTCGATACCTACACGCGCTCGAAAACGCTCAGCGAGCCTGCGCAACTCGATTCCGATATCTTCGCCGTTTTCCAAAAAGTTTTTCGCGAGCACCGCGACCCTCGCCGCAAAATCCGCCTCCTCGGCGTGAGCCTAAGCGGCCTGACCCACGGCGTGGAGCAGCTCGATCTGCTCTCCGCCGAGCGCCGCGCCAAACTCGAGAAACTGACGCGCGCCACGGACCTCCTGCGCGATCGTTTCGGCTTCGGC
>Ga0210407_10003691_pt1 | contig 12325 bp, 10 predicted proteins | sample IncBWC27MmetaG_FD_150860 | JGI IMG/M metagenome (GOLD analysis project Ga0210407, IMG submission 150860) | Forest soil microbial communities from Barre Woods Harvard Forest LTER site, Petersham, Massachusetts, United States - Inc-BW-C-27-M | ecosystem: Environmental > Terrestrial > Soil >... | reverse complement strand
CAGCCCACCCAATGAACCGTGCGGAAAGTTAGTCGTGTCCAACGATTCCAGCGAAAAACCAGTTACTACGGTGCCGCAGCCGCAGTATAGCGAAGCGCGCAGAAGCCGTCGCGCCAAGATTGCCAAGCCGGTGCGGGTGCGGCCGTCCGAGCCGCGCGACGACCATTTTGAGGATTTGCCCACCAGCGTGAACGCTTCGCGCGAGGGCATCTACTTCATGTCGCGCAGAAACAGCTATTACAAGGGCATGCGCGTGTTTGTGACTTTCCCGTTCAGCTCGCAGCTTGATCCGATGAATTGCGAATATGTGGCCGAGGTGGTGCGCGTCGAGGAACTGCCGAACGGCAAGTTTGGTGTTGCGGTGCATCTGAAGATGACTATGAACGTCGGCTCGAACCAGCCCTTGAGCCGCTAGCGCTGGCCGGGCGAGATAGCTGGTGAGGCCAAAGCTCTCCCGCGAGACTTCCTCGCTGAGATTATTGATTGACTCTCCGGCCGATTTCCTTTATTTTTGCTTTTCGCGATGATTTCGACAATTACCCATCGGGCGCATCATCATCACGGTTACACGCCGCGCCCGGTAAGGTGTGCTGCATAGCGAAACGCTAAACAGAGCACTTTTCGGCCCGCTGGCGCAAAAGCCCAGCGGGTTTTTTGTTTTTCGGTGCATATCGGGAGGCTGACGTGATCGACATCGATTTTGCGAAGGCGGGCGGGCTGGTTCCCGCGATTATTCAAGACGAACGCTCCGGCGACGTCCTGATGCTAGGCTTCATAAACGCCGAATCATTGGCGGAAACCCGGCGCGGCGGCGAAGTCGTGTTCTTCAGCCGCTCGCGGAATAAATTGTGGAAGAAGGGCGAATCCAGCGGCCACGTATTGCGCGTTCGCGAGTTGCGCGTCGATTGCGATCTCGACGCGGTCCTGATACGCGTGGACCCGGTTGGGCCGGGCGTTTGCCATGAAGGCTATCGGTCATGCTTCTTCAGGCGCCTCGAGGCTGACGGCAGCGCGACGATGATCGCCGAACGGACGTTTTCGGCGGAGCACGTGTACGGGCAGGAGAAATCGCGATGAGCACGCTCAAGCTGGGCATTCCTAAGGGAAGTTTGCAGGAAGCCACGCTCGAGCTTTTCTCGCGGGCGGGCTGGAAAATCACGCTGAGTTCGCGCAGTTATGTGCCCTCCATCGACGATGACGAAATCGAATGTTTGCTGGTGCGTGCTCAGGAAATGGCCCGTTACGTCGAAACCGGCGCTCTGGACGCGGGCATTACCGGTCACGACTGGGTGGTGGAGACCGGCGCGGCGGTCGAAGAGCTTGCGGAGCTGGTGTACGCCAAGCAGCGACTGTCGCGCGTGCGCTGGGTGCTCGCTGTTCCGGAGGATTCGCCCATTCGCGTGCCGCGCGACCTCGATGGCAAGGTGATTGCCACCGAGGTCGTGAATATCACGCAGAGATATCTTGAGAAGCACGGCGCGAAGGCGCGGGTGGAATTTTCCTGGGGCGCCACGGAAGTAAAAGTACCGCAGTTGGCCGACGCCATTGTGGAGGTGACCGAGACGGGCTCTTCGCTGCGTGCCCATCGCTTACGTATCGTGGATACCGTGCTGGAGTCGGCGACCGTGTTCATCATAAACCGCTCCGCGGCGAGCGAAGCCTGGAAACGCGAAAAAGCTGCGAATCTGATTCTGATGCTGCAGGGCGCGATTGACGCCGCCAGCAAGGTCGGCCTGATGCTGAATGTGCGGCGCGACGATCTTGCAGGCGTGCTGGGAGTTTTGCCGGCATTGAAAAATCCCACCATCTCGACGCTCAGCGATCCGGAATGGGTGGCGGTCAACACCATCATCGAAGAATCCGTGGTGCGCAAGATCTTGCCCAAATTGAAAACGGCAAACGCACAAGGCATCGTGGAATACCCCTTGAACAAGATTGTGCTCTGATGCGCATCCTGCGACTCACAACGGCGGTCGAGCGAAAGCTTCTCGCGAAGCGTGTTCAACGCGACGCCGAAGCAGAGCGCGTGGCGGCTCTGATCGTTGCGGACGTGCGAAAGGGCGGCGACGCAGCGCTTGGCGCGTGGACCGAAGAGCTGGATGGTATCAATCTGCGCCGGGCTGGCGTATGGGTCTCGCGGCGCGAGATTGCTGCTGCTCGCATGCAAGTGAGCAGCGAGTTTCGGCAGGCGCTGCGCCATGCGGCTCGCAACGTAGAACGCGTCGCAACGAAGCAATTGCCCCGCCCATGGAGAATCGCGGTCGAGCCTGGCGTAACGGTCTCGCAGATGGTGCGGCCGCTCGATTCCGTCGGGTGCTACATTCCGGGCGGGCGTTTCGCGCTGGTTTCGAGCCTGATCATGACGGCAGTGCCGGCGAAAGTCGCGGGCGTACGAGAGATTGTCGCTGTTTGCCCGAAGCCCAATGCCGAACTGCTTGCTGCGGCGGATCTACTGGGCGTCACGCGCATCGCACGGATAGGAGGCGCGCAGGCCGTCGCGGCGCTTGCGTACGGCACACGAACCATTCCGCGCGTGGAAAAGATCTGCGGCCCTGGCAATCGTTATGTCACGGCTGCAAAGCAGATTGTCAGTAGCGATTGTGCGATCGATCTCCCGGCTGGTCCGACCGAGGCTGTCGTTCTCGCAGTCGACGGCAACCCGCAATGGATCGCTTCCGATCTTCTGGCGCAGGCGGAACACGCGCCCGACGCGGGAAGTTTTCTGGTCACAACCTCGGCGAAGCTGGCCCGGCAAGTGCGCGACGAGATCATCGCGCAACTCAAGCTTTTGCCCCGCCAAAACCTCGCTCACGATTCAAGCCATAGCACCGGCGCGATTGTTGTCGCATCGTCGCTGGCTGACGCTTGCGATTTCGTGAACCGTTTCGCGCCAGAGCATCTCAGCCTTCTGTCAAGCACAAGTTTGCTTTTGCAGAAGATTCAGTCCGCCGGGACCATCTTTCTCGGTTCCTGGGCGGCTCAGCCGCTCGGCGATTACATCAGCGGCAGCAACCACGTTCTGCCAACCGCCGGCTGGGCAGGAAGGCGCGGCGGCCTCTCCGCAGCGGATTTTGTGAAATGTATCAGCGTACAATCCATCGGGCGCCACGGCTTCCGTGCCTTGGCGAACGACGCGCAAGTCCTGGCACGCGCCGAAGGCCTGGCCGCTCATGCCCACGCCATCGAGGTACGCCGATGAAAGTGCGCCTGCCCGTTCGCCGGGCAATTCTGGAACGTAAGACCTATGAGCCCCCGGGCGAAGGCCGCTCCGGCAAACTGCGCCTCGATTTCAATGAGAACACCACCGGCTGCTCGCCGCGGGTCGTGCGCGCGCTCGCGAAACTCACGCCCAAGCTCCTGGCAATGTATCCCGAATATCAGCAGTCAACGCGCCGCCTCGCGCGTCACTTTGGTGTTGCGCCCGGAGAGCTCTTGCTCGCCAACGGCGGCGATGATGCGTTGCGCGTCTTCTTCGACACATTCGTCGAACCCGCCAGCAGCATACTGATTTGCGAGCCGACTTTTCCTATGTACCGCTACTACGCGGAAATCGCCGGCGCTCGGGTTGTGACGCTGCGCTACACAACTCAAATGGCATTTCCTCTCGCCGATGCACTGGCCGCTCTGCGCAAGAAGCCCCGCGTGCTCTTTATCGCCAACCCGAATAATCCCACCGGCACGCTCCTCGGCAAGGCAGCTATCGCGCGAATTCTGCGCGCCGCCCCTCACACGGCCGTAGTCATTGACGAAGCCTATGCCGAATTCTCCGGCGTCACCGTTGTACCGTGGATTCGCCGCTACCCGAATCTCTTGGTCGTGCGCACTTTCTCGAAAGCCGCAGGTCTCGCAGGCCTTCGCTTAGGAGCTGTGATCGCCTCGCAGCCAAACGTGGCGCTGCTTCGCCGCGCGATGCCCCCCTTCCCCGTCAACCTCGCCGCTCTGGTCGCCGCGGAAGCCGCCATCCGCGATCGCGCCGCCGTCCGTCGTTACGTCCGCGATATCGAGGCAACTCGACAGTGGTTCGCCGTGCAACTCGCCCGCATCGGCGCAACTTCCTATCCAAGCGCAGGAAATTTCCTCCTGGCTGATTTTGGCCCATCGGGTCCCGCACTCTTTCGCAAACTCGAAAAGCGCGGAATCCTGCTTCGCGAGCGCAGCAGAGAAGTCGCGCCCGGCTTCGTGCGCATCAGCATGGGCACGCGCAACGAAATGCGCCGATTGCTCCACGCCATCGAAGCGAGTGGATACTCTCGCCGAGCAGACAAGGAGGCCACCTGACCGTGCCGCGAATCGCCACCATCGAACGCAAGACCAACGAGACCCACATCCGCATGCGCCTGAATCTCGATGGCCACGGCAACGCGCGCATCTCCACCGGCATCCGCTTTTTCGATCACATGCTCGAGTTATTCGCGCGTCACGGCGCCTTCGATCTCACGCTCGACGCCCGCGGCGATCTCGATGTCGACCAGCACCACACCGTAGAAGACATCGGCATCGTTCTTGGCGAAGCAGTGCAACGGGCGCTCGGCGACAAACGCGGCATCCTGCGCGCCGGCTACTTTCTGATGCCTATGGATGAGACGCTGGCCGCTGTCGCCATCGATATCGGCGGCCGCTCCTGCTGCGTGATCAAAGGCAAGATTTCCGCAAAGCGCGTCGGCGATTTCCAAACCGAGCTGCTCGAAGATTTCTTCCAAGCCTTCGCGCAGTGGGCCCGCGCCAACCTGCATCTGCGCCTTTTGTACGGACGCTCCTCACATCATCAAGTCGAAGCGATCTTCAAGTGCTTCGCGCGCGCCCTGCGCTTTGCCGTGGCCCGCGATCCCCGCCTGAAAAAGGTGCTCCCCAGCACCAAGGGCTTACTGTGACCGTTACGCTCATCGACCACGGCGCCGGCAACGTCGCGTCCGTCGAGCGAGCGTTGGCGCGTATCGGCGCGGCATCGGTTCGTACGTCGACTCCGGACTCCATCGCCAACGCGGAGATCCTGCTTCTCCCAGGCGTCGGTCACTTCGCCGCGCTCATTCGCGCTCTTGACGAAAAGTCTCTCCGTCAGCCGTTGCTTGAGGCCATCAACCGCGGCGTTCCCTTCCTCGGTATCTGCCTCGGCTTGCAAGCTCTCTACGAATCGAGCGACGAAGCCCCTGACCTGACTGGCCTTGGCGTGTTGCCCGGCGGCGTGTCCGCTCTTCCCTTGACCGTCAAGCTTCCCCACATGGGCTGGAACACTATTCGCGCGTTGCGGCCATCTAGACTCCTTCGCGATGTCCCCGCCGATTCCTATTTCTACTTCGCGCATTCTTTCGCTGCACCAGCCGCCGCTGGCCCGGCTACTGCAACCTGCGAACACGGCGCGGAATTCGCCGCCATCATCGAGCACGGCAATATCTTCGCCACGCAATTCCATCCCGAAAAAAGCGGCGACGCGGGGGCGCTTCTCCTTCGCAATTTCGTGAGCCTCGCCGCATGACCCTCGCCCGCCGCATCATTCCTTGCCTCGATACCGACGGCTCGCGCGTCGTCAAAGGCGTGAATTTCGCCGGTCTTCGCGATGCCGGCGATGCTGCTGAACTCGCTGCCCGCTACAACGCCGAAGGCGCCGATGAGCTCATCGTTCTCGATATCGCCGCTTCGCGCGATCGCCGTCCTACTTTTCTCGAAACCATTCGCCGAGTTGCTGCTGAACTCGCCATTCCACTTACCGCGGGCGGCGGCATTCGTACACTCGAAGACGCTCGCGCCGTCGTGCGAGCCGGCGCCGACAAAATCACCGTCAACACCGCCGCCGTCGAGCAACCGGACCTGATCTTGCAACTCTCCGAGGAATTCGGGGCGCAAGCTGTGGTTCTTGCTATCGACGCCAAACGCGAAATTGGTAACTGGGACGTGCGCATCCGCGGCGGTCGCGATTCCGCTCATCTCGATGCACTCCTCTGGGCCCGGGAAGGCGTCACACTGGGTGCCGGCGAAATTCTTCTCACCTCCGTGGACCGCGACGGCACGCAGTCCGGCTTCGACGTGGCGCTCACGTCCGCCATTTCGCGCTCCGTTTCCGTCCCGGTCATCGCTTCCGGTGGAGCGAAACTTCCCGATCATTTTCTGGAGATTTTTTGCGATGGCGCCGCTGACGCCGCACTCGCCGCTTCCATCTTTCACGAAAACACGCAATCCATCCGCTCGCTGAAGCAATTCCTCGCCCAGCGCGGCGTCCCGGTGCGCTTTCCATGCTGATTCCTTGCATTGATCTGCAAGCCGGCCAAGCCGTTCAGCTCGTTCATGGTCGCAAACGCGAACTCGCCGTAGCCGATGTCTTTGGCCTCCTCGAAAAATTCGGCAAGTACGAATGGCTGCACCTGATCGACCTTGACGCCGCCATGGGCAAAGGCTCAAACAATAAGCTGATCCGCGAACTCTGCACATCCGCGCGCCAACATTACAAAGTGAAACTGCGCGTCGGCGGCGGCGTCCGCACGGTGCGCCGCACCGGCGATCTGCTGGCGCTCGGCGTGTCCCAAGTCATCATCGGCAGCGCCGCCTTCCGCGACGGCAAAATCAACACGCCCTTTCTCCGCCGCCTTCGCGCGAAAATTCCGCGCAAGCTCATCGTCATCGCACTCGATACCGCCAACGGCCGCGTCACCACTCACGGTTGGCGCCGCCAACTGCCTCTACGCCCTGAACAAGTCATCGAACAGCTCGCGCCCTTCTGTTCCGCTTTTCTCTGCACCGATGTCGACCGCGAAGGCACCATGACCGGCGCCAACCTCGCCTGGTTCCGCGAATTGCGGGCCGCCACAAATCATCCCATCATCGCCGCCGGCGGCATCCGCTCCCGCCATGAAATCCTGGCGCTCGAAAAACTCTCCATGGACGCCGCCGTAGGCATGGCTGTCTACAAGAATCGCCTGCGCTAATCAACGCTAATTAACCGTCTTCCCCGCGCACTAGCCGCTCCCTACTCGCCTCGTGTTTGCTCCTGTCTTCAATTGAGATAGCATACTCACCCATGCGCAAACTCAACGCGATCTATCTTTCGCTCCTATCGCTTGTCCTCTTGCTGGCACTCGCTGCGCATTCACGCGCGCAAGCCGCGTCAGCCGATTCCCTTCCCTTCACTCTCAAGCCGCTCGGCCACAACGTTTACGCCGCCATCGACGGCCCAAAAGGTGAAGCCGGCGCGAACGCAGGATTCATCATTGGCGATGACGGCGTTCTCGTCATCGATACCTTCGAAAGCGCCAAGGCCGCAAAAACACTCCTCGCCGAAATCCGCAAACTCACTGCACTCCCCGTCAAATACGTCGTCAACACCCACTATCACCTCGATCACACCGGCGGCAATCGTGTCTTCCAGGACGCCGGCGCCGTCGTCATCGCGCATCGCAACGTCTCTGGCTGGATTCACACGGAAAATCTCAAATTCTTCGGCAAGGACATCAAGCCCGAGCAAACCTCGCTCGTCGAAGCCCTGGGCGCTCCCAATGTGCTCTACGATCACACCGTAGAAGTTCTTCTCGGCTCGATTCCTGTGCGCGTCGATTATTTTCTGGGCCACACCGGCGGTGATTCCGTCGTCTCCCTCCCATCCGCCAACGTGGTTTTCTGCGGAGACTTATTCTGGAATCAAACGCTTCCCAATCTGATCGACGCATCCACCGAACCGTGGATCGCCACGCTCGATCAAATCAAAAAGCGCGCGCCGTCCGCCAGGTTCGTTCCCGGCCACGGCGACGTCGGCGATGCCAGTAGCATCGAGGCGTTTCGCGGTTATCTGCAAGACATCCGAGCCTGGACGCAAGCTCCCGCCAAGGCCGGCAAAACCGGCGACGCGCTCGCGAACGCGGTGATGCCCGCCCTTCAGGAAAAATACGGCAAGTGGAATTTCTTCCAGTATTTCTCGCGCGCCAATATCCTTGACACCGCCGCGGAATGGAGCGGCACCAAGAAATTACCGGCGCAAGCCCCGGCAGATTAGCGCCGCGCGCCCAGATCCCTCACCGCTCTTCAGCGCATATACGCGTCCGTGATGTACTGCTGCACCATCCGCTGCGTATTGAAAAACGATCCGTTAATCGCGATCGCGTGCTGCATCACTTCCAGGAAGCGATGCCGTTCGCCGTAGTACATCGGCAAAATCGTTCCCTCGAGTTTCGCGTACAGCGATTCCGCTTCCGCGCCGCCATCCTGCGGCAGGTTCGCGCCCATCCCGCGCCGCGATTCGCCGATGGCCCAGCCGGTCACGCCTTCGATGTGTCCCTCCACCCACCAGCCATCCAGAATGCTCAAGCTCGGCACGCCGTTCAGCGCCGCTTTCATCCCGCTCGTTCCCGACGCTTCCAGCGGAAACAGCGGCGTATTCAGCCACAAGTCCACGCCCGCAGTGATTTTCCCGCCCAGCTCCATGTTGTAGTTGTCCAGAAAAACCACCGGCACCGCCTTGCGCAGCGCCTTCTTCGCCTGAAAAATCTTGCGAATCAGATCCTTGCCCCCGCCGTCATTCGGATGCGCTTTGCCCGCGAACACAATCTGAAATTTCCCGGCGTTCTTTGCAATCTGCCGCAACCGGTCCAAGTCCGACAGAATCAAGTCCGCTCGCTTGTATCCCGTCGCCCGCCGGGCAAATCCTATCGTGAACGCTTCGGGATCTAGCCGCATCCCGGTTCTCTCCCGCACTGCTTGCAGCAATTCGTGCTTGGCGATCAAGTGCGCCGCCCACACCTCTTCCGCCGGCAAACCCAGCGCGCTCCGCAAACTATAGTTGTCCTCGCGCCACGATGATATGTACCGGTCAAACAGCTGCTGAAATGCGGGAGCCATCCACGTCGCCGCATGCACTCCGTTGGTAATCGCCTCGATGGGCACTTCCGGAAACATCTGGCGCGACGTCTCTCCGTGCTGTTTGGCCACTCCATTCACGTACGTGCTCAAGCTCAGCGCCAGATGGGTCATGTTCAGCGACGCTCCGCGCTTCGCCGCATCCAGCAGTCCTGCGAAATCCTGCTCCGCGTGCAACACCCGTTTCACTAGCTCCGCCGCCGAAGCGTCCTTCAAATCGAAAAACGCATCCTGTGTCGGAAAAACACGCGCCAGGTACTCCATCGGAAAGCGGTCGTGCCCCGCAGGCACCGGCGTGTGCGTGGTAAACACGCATTTGCTGCGTACTTTCTCGATATCTTCACCACGGATCGATCGCCGCCCACCCTTCGCCGCTTCCTCTCCCAGCAGCTCCAGCGCCAGCAGCGCCGCGTGCCCTTCGTTCATGTGATAGCGCACCAGATCGTCGTACCCCAGCGCCCGCAACATCCGCACTCCGCCGATTCCCAGCAGCACTTCCTGGCACAGCCGGTAGTACGCATCTCCGCCATACAACGTGCCCGTTAGTTGCCTGTCGCTCTCCGTATTCGTCGGCAGGTCTGCATCCAGAAAGTACACCGGCACTTCAAACCCGCGCACCCCTTTGACCGGATACCGCCAGCACCGCAACTCCACGCGCCGGTTCTCGAACGGCACCGTCACTCGCGCCTGCTCTTCCTGCAGGAAATCCTCCACGCGCCACGCTACCGGCTCTTCCGTCTGTGTCCCCTCATCGGAAAGCACCTGCGTGAAATATCCTTTGCGGTACAGCAGCGACACCGCCACCATTGGCGCGCGCAAATCCGCCGCCGCCCGAATCGTATCGCCCGCCAGCACCCCCAGCCCGCCGCTATACGTGGGCATGTTGTTTTCGAGCGCGATCTCCATCGAAAAATAAGCAATCAATCGCTTGGTTGAGTTCAACGTACTGGACATCTCCCTGGACTCTCCGCTCGGCGCGGGGGCGCACCCGCACAAGAATTTGCGCTGCTAAGAATCCTATTATTGTCCGGGAAGACTGTCGGCGTTGGCAAGGCCGCCGCTCCGCTTCGTGCTCAGCGCACACTTGTTTTAAACGGCTCCATGCAAGGTTTCCGCGCGCTCCCGACTTCTGTCTCGCGAAACTCAGTCTCGCGTTTCCGGAATCGCTTCTTGTCCCCGCAGCATCTCCGCCTCCGTCACCACCCGGTCAAGCTCGTTGCGGATCGCTGCCACGCTCACCGGCTTCACCACATACCCGTCCATACCCGCCTCAAAACATCGCCGCCGATCCTCGTCATAGGCATTCGCGGTCATCGCCACAATCAGGATGTGCCGCCCCGTTCCCGCCTCGCGAATCCGAATCTCTCGCGTCGCTTTCAGCCCGTCCATCACCGGCATCTGCATATCCATCGCCACTAAATCAAATTCTCGTTCCGAGAGCTTCTCCAGCGCTTTCCGCCCGTCATCCACCACGCTAACCTCGTGCCCCATCTTCTCCAGAATTCGCGCGATCAGCCGCTGATTCACCGCATTATCTTCCGCCAGCAGAATTCGCAGTTTCCGCGTGCTTGTCGCTTCCGCCGCAACTGCTCCTCGCCCCTTCGGCTCATCTCGATTGGCTGGCTCCGCTGCCTGCCCTCCGTCGAGGGCCTCCTGAAGTGCTTCGAGCAGCGTCGACCGCCGGTACGGTTTCAGAATGGTTCGCACAATCCCTGCGCCTTTGCTGCTATCGCGCTGCTCCGCTTCCAGCGGACGCGTCAGAAGTAAGATCACCGGCAACGGTTTCCGCGCGGCAGCTTGCATTTTTCGCGCCAGCCCTGCGGCATCGCCGGCGGCCATGTCGTCGTCCAGTAACACGACGGTGGGCATCTCCGCTCCCTCCGTGGAGCCGTCGCAAACAGTAAGCGCTTCCACTACGCTTTCCGCCGTCATTGGAATCATTCTCCAACTGCGCAGCAGCCGCCGCAGCAGCCCCAGCCTTGCTTCGCTGTCGTCCACCATCAGCACCCGCACGCCCTCCAATCGCTTGGCCGCTTCACTCCCGGCCCCCGCCTTCCCGCTCGCCGCCAGTACTTTCACCGTAAAATGAAATTGGCTGCCCTGGCCAACTTCGCTTTCCAGCCACACCTTCCCGCCCATCAATTTTACCAGCCGTTCGGAGATCGATAGCCCCAGCCCCGTTCCTCCGAACTTCCGCGTGGTGGACGTGTCGGCTTGTGCGAAGGCCTCAAATATCTTGTTCTGCTTTTCCGGCGGTATGCCCATCCCGGTATCCGAGACCGTGAATCGCAGCAGCCTTCCGCTCCGGTCTTCCGCTTCCAGTTTCACCCGCACCGCCACTTCTCCGCGCTCTGTGAATTTCACCGCATTGCCTGCCAGGTTGATGATCACTTGCCGCAACCGCGCCGCATCGCCGCGCACCATCCCGTGCACTCGCTCGTCCGTGTCCCACGCCAGTTCAATCCCTTTTTGCTGCGCCGCCGGCGCCAGCGCCTGCAGCGCCTCCTCGATGCAGTCCTCAATCGAAAAATCCGCGATCTCCAGCTCCATTTTCCCCGCTTCAATCTTCGAGAAATCCAGCAGATCGTTCAGCAGTCGCAGCAAAGATTCGCCCGAGCTCTTCACCATCGCTATGTACTCTCGCTGCTCCGCCGTGAGCTCCGTATCCAGCGCTAGCGCCGCCATTCCCAGAATTCCGTTCATCGGCGTGCGGATTTCATGGCTCATGTTCGCCAAAAACTCGCTCTTCGCACGGTTCGCCGCTTCCGCCTCCTCCTTCACCTTGTGCAGCGCCGCTTCCGTCTGTTTTCGCTGCGTGATATCCACAAAACCTATCATCGCCCCGACGGACTTCCCACGGTGCAGCACCGGGTGCGACCACACTTCCACCGGAAAACTGCTCCCATCCGCCCGCCACAACAATTCCTCGCCTCCGTGATAGCTCGCCTCCGGGTTAAACCGATTGACAAATGGGCACTCCTCCACCGGGTAAGGCGACCCATCCGGTTTCGTGTGATGAATCAAGGCATGCATCTTCTTGCCCAAAACATCTTGTCGGGTCTCGTATCCCAGCACTCGCAAGCACGACGGGTTACAGAAAATGCATTTCCCTTCCGGGTCCACTCCATAGATCGCTTCGCCGGTGGATTCCAGCAGCAGTCTCGTGCGCTCCTCTTCGCTCGCCAGCCGCGCCTCGGTCGCGTTCCGCTCGCTGATCAGCGCGCCGAGGATCAATCCGGTGATGGACAGGATCAGCATCAGAAATTGCAGCACCACCAGCCGGTGCGGATCCTCTCCGATTCCGCGCAGCAGCAGCATAATTCCCGCATGCAGCACCAGGATGGCCATCGTCGCTCCCCGAAGTCCCCGCCGCATCGCCATCCAGATCAGCGGCACAAAGAACAAATAAAAAAATTCGTTGGGCTCTCGGTGCTTGCCGTTCAAAACGAACCACAGCGTCCCTGCCACCACCGCCGCGAATGCCACC
>Ga0210407_10003688_pt1 | contig 12327 bp, 9 predicted proteins | sample IncBWC27MmetaG_FD_150860 | JGI IMG/M metagenome (GOLD analysis project Ga0210407, IMG submission 150860) | Forest soil microbial communities from Barre Woods Harvard Forest LTER site, Petersham, Massachusetts, United States - Inc-BW-C-27-M | ecosystem: Environmental > Terrestrial > Soil >... | reverse complement strand
AAAGCACTGGCTCTCAACACCGAACGCTATGAACGAAAGGAAAAACGTTTAGGCTACGCTGAGTTGTGCGCCCTGCTGCCAGGCTGGAAGAAGGAACACCCGTTCTTGTCCGACGTACCAGCACAAGCATTGCAGCAATCGTTGAAGAATCTCGAACGGGCGTACACCAACTTCTTCGAAAAGCGAGCTGACTTTCCGAAGTTCAAGAAGAAAGGTCAGCGGGGGAGTTTCCGTATCCCGCAAGGCTTTGCGCTCGACAACCAGAACGGGCGTGTGCAAGTCCCGAAGATGGGCTGGATGCGCTACCGCTAATCGTGCGGTAAGTGGTACGTCAGCGTGCAAACCGAGCGCGATGTCGAAACACCACAGCACCCATCGACATCGGTGGTCGGCGTGGATTGGGGCGTGGTCCACTTGGCAACTTTGTCGAACGACAAAACGCCAGCCGCAAGTGTCCCGCGTGTGGGTACATTCCGGCGGAGAACCGCAAGTCACAAGCCAAGTTCGTTTGTGGCCCAAGTGGATTCTCGGCCCCTGCGGATTTCGTCAGTGCCGTGAATATCAGAGAGGCGGGACTTCGCCTCGCTAGCCTGTCGTGGTCTTCGGGTGAGGTAAGCCCGTCGTGGCAGTAACCCACCGAAGCTATCCCCGCTTTTGGCGTGGAACCAGTAGGAATTCCCTCCCTTCAGGGGCCCTTCAGGGAGGGAAGGCATATCAACTTGGCCAGCTCTGTGGTAGGACAGAAGATCAGCCTCACTCCAGCCCGCTAGAAATCTTCTTGTCTTTTGTACTCCTCATTTGATACACAATTTGCCTCGCTGGAAAGGAAGGCCCACATGAGCGCGGCTAACTCCCTGGGACGCGATGTTTCGCACGAGTTGGATCTTGAGCTCCTGATCATGCGCCTCGCGTGCTCGCTGCCCTTTCTTTATCACGGTTGCGCCATCTTGTTCGGAGCGTTTGGCGGCCCAGGCCCACAAGGATTCGCCGCTTTCATGCACATGCCGGTCGCCGTCGGCTATTTAGTCGGATTGGCCCAATTCGCCGGAGGCATCGCTGTTCTGATTGGCGCGCTGCTCCGCGTAGGAGCCGTCTGCATCATCATCGTTATGATCGGCGCCGTCTTCATGGTCCATCTCCCCCACGGCTACGACATCAGCCACGGCGGCATGGAATACGCGCTGTCGGAGTTGTTACTCGCCCTCGGCTTGCTGCTCGCCGGCCCGGGCAAGTATGCTCTCGCCACGGTTCTCCCCGCCGCACTGCGGAAGCTGTAGCAACCGCCATCCATACCAGCGCCATTCGTCGAGTCATTCTGTTCATCGGCCGAAACAGATTAGTCGTGGAGGTCAATAACGATTCTGTTTTCATTGAGTTACGCACTCTTTGCATTGAACACTCGAGGTGCGAGGTTATCCCGAACAAATTCCCAAGCGATCGGGTTTGACCCTCTAACGAGACCGCGCGCACCGGTGACTTTAATGGCTTTAGTTTCATCAAATTCGCTAAACTAGGCGCAGGGGGCCAGACTTAGGCTTTCCGCCCTCAGCCATTGCCAATTCGGGATCTGCCATGACCAGCAACCAATTCAATTTCGCCACCGTCGAAGAAGCCGTCGAAGAAATCCGCCAAGGCCGCATGATCGTCCTGGTCGACGACGAAGACCGCGAAAACGAAGGCGACCTCACCATGGCCGCCGAGAAAATCAGCCCGGAGGCCATTAATTTCATGGCCAAGTTCGGCCGCGGCCTGATCTGCCTCGCGCTTACAGAGCAGCGCTGCGAAGAACTTCACCTTCCTCTCATGTCCCCCATCAACACCAGCGTCCACGGCACCGCCTTCTGCGAAGCCATCGACGGCCGCCTCGGGGTCACCACCGGCATCAGCGCCTCCGACCGTGCCATCACCATCCTCACCGCCATCGACACCAAGACGCGGCCGCAGGACCTCGCCCGTCCCGGCCACATCTTCCCGCTGCGCGCCCGCAACGGCGGCGTCCTGGTGCGCGCTGGCCAGACCGAGGCCAGCGTCGATCTCTCCCGTATCGCGGGCCTAAACGCTTCCGGCGTGATCTGCGAAATCATGAACGAAGACGGCACCATGTCCCGCGTGCCGCAGCTCCACGAATTCTGCAAACAGCACAATCTAAAGATGTTGACCGTAGCGGACCTGATCCGCTACCGCATGCAGCACGAGCGCTACGTCCGCCGCGTTGCCGAAGCGGTTCTCCCCACGCGCTACGGTGATTTCCGCATGATTGCCTACGCGAGCGACGTCGATCACGATCAGCACATCGCCCTAGTCCGCGGCAGCCTAGAAGGCGAAACGCCCGCCCTGGTTCGCGTGCATTCACATTGCCTGACCGGCGACGTCTTCGCTTCAACGGCCTGCGATTGCAGTGAGCTAGTCTCCCGCTCCCTGGCCACCATCGCCAAGGAAGACCGCGGCGTCTTCCTCTACCTCCATCACACCGGCCGCGGCTTCAGCGTCGAAACCGCCGAGGAACCCGGCGCTCTCCCGCAAATCCATTTTCACAAACGCGGCCAGCTCGACCGCGAGCCCGCCCGCCAACGCATGGTCCAGCACGAAAGCGGCATCGGCGCGCAAATCCTGATCGACCTCGGCCTGAAAGACATCCGCGTCCTAACCAATCACCCGAAAAAAGTAGTCGCCCTGGAAGGGTACGGCATCCGTATCGCCGACCAAGTCCCCCTGCGCGTCGAACAGCCCAAGGCCACTCACCAAGTCTTCTAAGACCTCTTGCGAAGCCAAAGAATCGCATCGGAGCATTCAGAGGCGTCGTGCGGTCAGATATCCGCGTCCATATCGAACCGCCTGGTGTCCGGGTAAATATTGTTTCGTCATTTGAGAAAGGTGAACTGCGGGAAATCTTTGAGATGAAGGAATTTGAGGCAAATCGCCATGTACAAGACGGTGACAGAAGAAAAGCCTACTTCATTGCGGTAGGGCTTAACGCCAGGTTGATCGCGCGCAAGTGGACTGCGGAGAGATTTTTGAGGTCTTGCACACGGTGAGATATTTGCGCATTTTACTCCAGCCGGTTCGGCACCATGCCGCGGATCGCGCTCAGGTCATCGACACTCTTGAATGCGCCGCACGACTTCCGCATCTGCGAAATCCTCCGCCGTCACCGGACCGATTCCCGACAGAAGTTGCAGCCTTAGCGATGTCGCTGGGGCAAGATCGACATATTGATAAATGGGACTGCCTCGAGGCCTAGCTGAGCTTCTTGCCTTGGGCGTCGAAGACTTCTAGTTCGCCAAAAAGCGCGGCTTGCGATTCCATCTGAGCGCGGTCGCCTACGACAACAATCTGCATGTTCAGAGAATCGAGGTATTTGCGCGCCGTTTCGAGCAAATCTCGCGGAGTGAGAGCGCGCACGTTCTGGCGATACGTTTCCAGGTAATCTTCTGGCAGATCGTTCAAGGCAACGACAGCGATTTGGCCGAGCAAACCGTTTTGCGTCGCGAGTCCCATGGAAAATACGCCGCTCAAATAATTCTGCGCATCGGCCAATTCGGCTTCCGGAACCGGAACGGAACGCAGCTTGTCCATCTCGTAGAAGATTTCCGTGAGCGACGCGGCAACTACATCGTTTCGCACCGCCGCCGAAACCGAAAAGTATCCGTGCTGCCGCAACGCGTTGACGCCGCTTCGCGGGCTGTAGGTATAACCCTTGTCCTCGCGGATGTTCATCACCAGCCGCGAATTGAACGCTCCGCCGTATAAACTGTTCGTCAGACCGAGCTTTATCCAATCGGGGTGCCTCCGAGTAATCGCGTGGCACCCCGCGAGAATTTGCGTCTGCACCGCGCCGGGCAAATGCACGAGATATACCCGCCGCCCGCGCGGATTTGCCGGAGCAGCGGATGCTTTTGTCTCCGGCTGCTTCCCCTGCCAGGCGCCGAAAACCTTTTCAGCAGTTTTCAGCATCGCGTCCGCCTGAAAATCGCCGACAAGTAGCAGTAAACCATTCTGCGGTGTGTAAAAGTCGCCGTACACCCAGATCAAATCATCGCGCTTGTACGCTCGAACCTGCTCGTCGCTCGGCGAAACCTGTGCATAAGGATGCGCGCCGAACAGAACCTTGCGCAGCCGCTCACCTGCCAGGAATCCCGGTTGCGTCCGCTCCAGTTTGACCTCTTCGAGTTTTTGGCGACGCTCGCGCTCAAACTCTGCTTCCGGAAACGCCGCTTCTCGCGCCAATTCGTTAACCATGCCTAAAAGCGGCTCCGCAAACTCGGAAAGCCCGGCAAAGGAAATCGCGCTCGTGTCGGAACCTGCGCTCGTCGCGAGGTCCGCGCCAATGCGCCGCAGATCTTCTTCGATCTGCCTGCTGGCGCGCTTCGTTGTGCCTGTTCGTACCACGGCAGCCGTCATCTCCGCGAGTCCCGGCCCGCGTTCGATGGCCGCGAGGTTCCCGGACCGGAAATACAGGTCGCCATGAAATTTCGGAATCGTGTGTGATTCTACAAGAATCACTTCCAGCCCATTCAAGAGCCGCGCCCTTTTTCGGTTCGGCCAAGTGACCTGCCGTTCGGCGGACAGCGCCGGCACCGCATCGTTTACTTCCACCGCGCGCGTGGCCATTATGCTGCCTCCTTTTTGTCCGCGGCGGCCGGCGCGCCGGCCGCCGCAGGCAGCCGGAACACGATCGCGCGCTTTTCATTGCACAAGTATTTCTCCGCTGCCGCCTGAATTTCTTCGCGCTTCACCGAGAGAAAACCATCGAGCACGGTATTCACGAGTTGCGGCTCGCCATCAAAGAGGGTGAAGCATGCGAGCAGGTGCATCAGTCCGTATCGCGGCATGCCTCCGTGGCCACCCTCTAGAAGGGAAAAATAATCCGATCGCCATTTCACTTTCAATTGCGCGAGTTCGTCCACGCTAATGCCTTTCGCCCGAATTTCGTAGATCACTGCATCAAATGCAGCCAGCGCCTGTTCGCTCGAATACTCCGGCTTATGGAGAATTCTAGTCACCATCTGCGTTGGCCCGTTGTAGCCGAAAATATCTTCGATGCCTCCGTCTAGCTCCACGGCCACTTGTTTCTCCAGTACGAGTTCGCGATAGAGCTTTCCCGCGCGTCCGCCGTGCAGTGCTTGGTCGAGCAGCGCCATCGCGCACCAATCGGTGGTCCGCCGTTTCGGCACGACGTAGCCGATGGCTATCGCGGGTAGCGTTCCGAACTTCTCTTCCACGTGGCCACGGCGCTCCTCGGCCTGCAGGGGCTCGGTAGGATCCGCAAAGGGCGGTGCCGCGCCAGCGGGAATATCGGCGAACAGTTTTTTCGCCAGAGCAAATCCTTCTTCAGGTTTTACGTCACCGAGCATCAGCAAGACTGCGTTGTTCGGAACGTAGTAGGTCTTGAAGAAAGCCTGCACGTCGGCGAGGTCTGCGGCATCGAGGTCGTTAAAGTCCCCATAGAAATTGTGCGAATTCGCCCAATTGCGAAAGGCCACGGGAGGCAGGTCCAGCCAGGGAAAACCGCCATATGGCTGATTCAGCACGTTCACGCGCACTTCTTCCTTCACGACGTCGCGCTGGTTCCGCAGGTTTTCGTCGTCGACTTTCAGCGCGCGCATGCGGTCCGCTTCGAGCCATAGCACCCGTTCGAGCGCGTTCGACGGCACAGCTTGGTAATAATTCGTCACGTCGTAGTGCGTCGATCCATTGAGCACGCCGCCGCTCGAATTTATGAGCTTGATGTGCTGCATTTTCGGGGCGTTGGCCGAGCCTTGAAACATCATGTGCTCGAAGAGGTGCGCGAAACCGCTGCGTCCGCGCGGCTCCAGGCGAAACCCAATCTTGTAATACACACCCACCGTTGCCACCGGCGCAGTTGTGTCGGGCGCGATGACTACTTTCAACCCGTTGGCAAGTGTCCTGCTCTCAATTGCAATCTGCAGTTGCTTCACGCTTTTCCCCCTATCGCTTTCACTCTGATCTTCTTGTTTACGGCAACTTTATCCAGTTCCGCCAGCATCCCCGCGGAATCCTGCGCGAGCACCAGCGCGGCTAAACGGTTCACCGCTTCGTAAGTCTCCGCAAACTGCGGCGGCAAATCCTTCATCGCCTCCATGTGCGCCGCCACCACGCCATAGTCTCTGCGCGAAAGCGGGCCAGTCCAAGCCGCGCGTGGCCCCAGCCTTTCAAAGTTTTCAAGCACCTGCCGCGTCAGCGGCAGCAGCGCGCGCATGGCTTCGCGCCGTTTCATCCCGGCCGCCGTCATCAGCCGCGTGGCCGCTTCCATCAGCGCAAGGACACTCCCTGCAGCCAGCGCTCCCGCCGCGTGATACAGCGGTTTCTTTGCACCATCGATGCGCACGGGAACGGCGCCGAGAGCGCGCGCAATTTGTCGGGCCATGCGTACCGCGGCGGTATCGCCCTCGATCGCAAAAACCTTTCCGTCAAGCGGCGGAACCCCAACTCCGCTAAACGTTTGCAAGGGATGCATCGAGCCGACGGCCGCCCCGCACTTCTTCACGGGGTCGAGGACGCGCGAACTCAGCGCTCCGCTCGAGTGCAAAACCACTTTGCCGCGCAATTCCTCCGCCCCGATGCGCGCCAATTCCTCGGCGACTTCCGCCACGCAGCGGTCCGGAGTGGTGACTAGGATAACCTGCGCAGCAACCAGCTGCCGCGTAAGGAAAGCGTGCGCCTGCCCGGCTCCGATAAATCGCACGACCTTGCGTGCGCTGGTCGCACTGCGCGTCACTACCGCGCCGATCGTCCATCCCAACTCCCGCAAGCGCCGCCCCAGCGCGCGTCCCACGCGCCCTGCCCCGATGATCGAAAGGCTATCTGGCATTACATGTTAGGATAACCTGAGCACGTCACTCGACACCAATTTTGATGCACACTTTCGGACTTGTTGCTTTCTTTTTGATGGCGGCCTTTTGGGTGTTCCACGGACTCCGCACCGCGTATGGCGCGACGAAACTCCCCTGGGTCAAGGATTTCAAACCGGCGGAAGACTCGGCGTGCCCGACTATTTCGCTCATTTTCGCCGCGCGCGATGAGGAAGAAAAGCTTCCCGCGGCGCTTGCGACTCTTGCGGCGCTTGATTATCCCCACTTGGAAATCATTGCGGTCGACGACCGTTCACTAGACGCCACCGGGCGCATGGTCGACGGATTCGCCGCCGCGCATCAGCGTTTTCGCGCTGTGCACATTCGAGAACTTCCCAGCGGCTGGCTCGGCAAGCCGCACGCGCTTCTAAAGGCGTATGAAGCTTCGACCGGTGAATGGCTTCTCTTCACCGATGCCGACGTGCGCTTCACACCGGACGCCTTGCGCCGAGCCGTCGAGCTCGCAAAAGAACGCCGTCTCGATCATCTCACGCTCATTGGCCATGTTGAAATGCACGGATTCTGGGAGACCACGCTGATCACTTTTTTTGGTCTGGCATTTTATCTCTCGACGGACGTGTATCGCGTGAGCAATCCGAATTCGCGCGCCTACGTTGGCGTGGGAGCATTTCAGTTGCTGCGGCGGAGCACCTACGAAACCATTGGCACGCACCGGCGTTTGGCGATGGAAGTGGTTGACGACATGAAGCTCGGAAAACTCGTGAAGCGATTCGGTTTTAGCTCTTGTGTGGCGATCGCACAGGAATATGTTTCCGTACGCTGGCATGCGGGAGCGCGAAACGTGATTCGCGGCGTAACAAAAAACTTCTTTGCGGCCTTCGGCTACAATATCGCGTTTGCGGCGGTTGCCGTCGCGGGAATGCTGGTATTGAACGTAGTTCCCTTTATTGCCGTATTCACCGGGCACGGATGGATTCGGCTTTTTTCCGCGATTGCCGTGGTTGTAGCGCTCTCGATGCATGGCAGCGTGGAAGTGGTGAACAGGGTTTCGCCTCTTTATGCCCTGACGCATCCAATTGGCGCCATTTTGTTCTGCTACATGATCGTGCGCTCCGTCGCGGTAACGCTGTGGCAGGGCGGAGTAACGTGGCGCGGCACGTTTTATCCACTGAAAGAATTGAAACGCGGGGTGGTTTAACGACCCCGTTCACGGGCCCATGTAAGCGCCGTGGTCCAGCGATTCCGGCTAGTTGGCGGGTTCAGCCGTGGGAGCTGTCTCGATCGCGAATAAGCCCGATATGTCCTTTTGTTTTAGGGAGCGGATGCGGTCGCGCAATTGCGCGGCGCGTTCGAACTCGAACTTTTTGGCGGCTTCGCGCATTTGCGTTTCCAGTTGTTGAAGCATTTGGGCGAGTTGCAGTTCGTTCTTGATCTTGGACGTGGCAACATCGAGTTCGGTGTCGTCCGTTGGGACCGTCACGTAATCGGCTTCGACAATTCGCGCGAGGTCCATGTCCACCGACTTGATGATCGACATCGGCGTGATGTTATTTTCAGTGTTGTATTCGAGTTGCTTTGCGCGGCGGCGGTTTGTTTCGTCGATGGCCTGATTCATCGAACCGGTGCGGCGATCGGCGTAGAGAATTGCGCGGCCTTCGATGTGACGCGCGCAGCGACCCATGGTTTGAATGAGCGACGTCGCGCTTCGCAGATAGCCTTCTTTGTCGGCATCGAGAATGGCGACCATCGATACTTCCGGCAAATCCAAGCCTTCGCGCAGCAAGTTGATGCCGATCAGGACATCGAATTCTCCGCGCCGCAAATCGCGCAGGATTTTGATGCGGTCGAGAGTTTCGATTTCGGAATGCAGATAGCGGCAGCGCACGCCGACTTCCGTGAAATACTCGGACAAATCTTCTGCCATGCGCTTGGTTAGCGTAGTCACCAGGACGCGCTCGTTTTTCTCCGCGCGCTTGCGAATTTCTTCTAGAAGATCGTCTACTTGGCCCTTCACTGGACGAATCTCGACCTGGGGATCGACCAGGCCCGTAGGGCGAATTACCTGCTCAACCACCACTCCGCCTGACTTCGTCAACTCGTACGGGCCGGGCGTGGCGGAGACGTAGATAACTTGATTCATGCGGTGTTCGAACTCTTCAAATGTCAGCGGCCGGTTGTCCAGAGCGGAAGGCATGCGGAATCCGTAATCGACGAGCGTCTGTTTGCGCGCGCGGTCTCCGTTAAACATGCCGCGCACCTGGCCTACGGTCTGGTGGGACTCATCGATGAACATCAGGAAATCTTGCGGGACGTAATCAAGCAGAGTCGGCGGGGCCTCGCCAGGCAAGCGGCCGCTGAGGTGCCGCGAATAATTTTCCACGCCGTGGCAGTAGCCGATGGTGCGCATCATCTCGATGTCAAACATGGTGCGCTGCACGACGCGCTGCGCTTCGACAAATTTTCCCTGTTTCTCGAGTTCTTTTTTCCACCACCAGAGCTCTTCCTGAATCGTGACGATGGCGCGGTCGCGCTGTTCCTGGGGCATCACGTAGTGGGTTTTAGGAAAAATCGTCACACGCCGCAGATCCTCGTGGCCGCCCTTGACCTCGCCGGTGAGCGGATCGATCTGACGAATCTTGTCGATTTCCTCGCCCCACATTTCGAGGCGGAAGCCGTCGTCTTGATACGGCGGATAGATCTCGATCATGTCACCGCGGACGCGAAAGGTGCCGCGGCGCAAATCCTCGGAGCGTTCATATTGAACCTCGACGAGCCTGCGGAGAAGGGCCTCACGCGAAGTATGCTGGCCTTTCTCGAGGGTGATCAGCATGCCGTAATACGCTTCCGGCGAACCGATGCCGTAGATGCAAGAAACGGAAGCGACGATGATGACATCGCGGCGTTCGAACAGAGAGCGCGTGGCGCTCATGCGGAGCTTGTCGAGCTCGTCGTTGATGGTCGCTTCCTTGTCGATATAAATATCAGCCGAGGGGACGTACGCCTCCGGCTGGTAAAAATCGTAGTAGCTGACGAAATATTCGACGGCGTTTTCCGGGAAAAATGATTTGAACTCGTGATAAAGCTGCGCGGCGAGCGTTTTGTTGTGCGCAAGAACAAGGGCGGGCCGGTTCGAGGCTTCAATCAGCTTGGCGACCGTGAATGTTTTTCCGGAACCGGTCACGCCGAGGAGTACCTGGTGCTTCTCGCCACCATCGACACCGCGAATAAGCTGTTCGATGGCCGCGGGCTGATCACCGCGTGGCTGATAGTTGCTGCGCAGCTTGAAGTTCATGGAAGGGTCCCCCGGCACGAATTTCGGGCTCTGCCGAAACCTTTATTATACTCCCCGATGCAAATCGGGACGGCTTTGGCGAGCGAGACCGATCCATGGTGGTTGGCGGAGGGCAACTACCAACTGTCTCCGCCGCTGCGTGGCGGCCAGACTCCTAAGGCGCGGCGTACCAGAGCGATTTGGCCGACGTGGTAACTATTGTGGGCTAATGTTTGCCAAAGAATAGCGCGTACGGTGGACGTGCGCGTTTCCTGGTTTGCGTGCAGGGGGGAACTTCGCGATCCAACTCGAGGGAGTCACTCTCGGCCATAGCGGCTAAAGTGCCAATCAAATCGGCAAATCGGGCGCAGTCTTTTTTCCACCGAGCCTCGCTGATCGGGGCGACATCCTGCGGCCAGCTTTCCGCCGCGTGGTCCGGGTAATGCGGTCTTTCTCCACGGATTCTCTGAAGTTCATAGTCGGTCCAGAAATTCACGTGCCACACAATCTGCCAGACAGAGTGCGGCAGATTTTCCGCGTGGCGTCCCGCCCATTCCGCGGTGAGCTCTTCGACGCATGCCAACGGATTTACGTGCGCGCCTTTTCCATAGAGAAGTTCGATGAGTGTGCGTTCCGGCATAGCCATTTTCCTTGACGAGAAAGTCGATTATCTGTCACGGATGATTGGCGGGAGTCTCCGCAAGCAGCATCACTTGCGCGTGGCTCTCCGCGTCGATGGTATAGTGCACGTGATTCGAACCATCCGTTTTCGCGACGATAACGTTCATCGATTGCTTCGCGTCTTCGGTCGCACGCACGACCAAGCCCGTCTTCACTGAGATGTAGGCGATGGTCTCGTTTTTACCCCTAGCATTTCCCATGGTACGCAGGTCGTGCAGCTTGTAATCCTCAGGAGTGGCGTCTTTTTGCGACGATTTCTGTTTGAGGATTGCGGTTGTTAGAATCACGGCGCATTTTTCCTGGGCTTGCTCTAGAGCGGCCAGGTCGCCTTGCGGCGTAATTTTCATGGCGCCACAAGGCGCGTCGTTCACGTATTCCGACTCTTTTTCCCAGGAGAGGCCGGTCAGCAGCGCACCAGAAATCGGCTCCTCCCCTTTCCACTTCTCCCCCGGCTTTATCCCTTTCTCCGGGAACGACCCGCCGCCTGCAAATCGCGCCACCCATTCTTGCCAGGCGGCTTGCTCCTCGGCGGGAAGTCTATCGAGTCCTTCGATGTCGGTAACCTGTCCGTCTCCATGAAGAGTGAAGGCCACGGTCTTTTCGCGCTTGGAGGATTTTCTAGCGGCGTTCGGGTTCTCTGAGCCGCTCGTTCCAGCCTTGGCATCCGAAGCCGCGGCATTCAAGGCGATGATCTCCGGCTCAACGATTTGCGAGCGGAGACGCGCCGCCGTCCTGCCGGAATCGACACGCAAGTCTTCCACCTCGACCAGCAAGAGAAAACTCGCACTGGTCTGGCCCCCGGTCGGGGCCATCGGCGCGGCGACGCCGCTTTCCGTATTGGTGTTGGTCGTGGAGCGATAGCCAATTTGATAGTGAATGGATTGGCCGACGATGAGTTTGGGGGAAAGCACGACGCGGTCTGCGTTATCGCGCGCTGCGCACGGAATCGCAATCGAAACCAGGCAGCCCCCGAGAAATCGTACGAATTTATTCATGGCAGGCACGCCAACGGGCATCATTTCCCCGGCGATTTGAAATGCTTGTCGAAGAACTCGATGGTTGCGTGATAGGCGGCCAGCCAGGTTCGGTGTAAAAGGAAGTCATGAATTTCATCGGGAAAAACCAGTTGCTCAAACTCGACGCCCTGTTTTCGTAACGCCTCGGCCAAGTCGACCATTTCAGCAAATGGAACGTTACGGTCATCGTCGCCCTGAATCAGCAGCACCGGAGAACGCCAGGTGCTGACGGAAGAAAGCGGCGACGATTCCCAAGCGACCCTCGCGGCATCGGGGCGGTCTGCGGCCTTGTAAGAGGAGGCGAACGTGGGAATCTCGGTGTTCCAATCGTGAACGCCGTGCATGTCGACTCCCGCGGCGAAGAGATCGGAGGAGCGAGCGAGACCGAGAGCCGTCAGGTAGCCGCCGTAGCTGCCGCCCCACAAGCCGACGCGGGCCGGATCTACGTCCGGCCGCGAGCGCAGATAAAGACCGGCGCCCTCGACGTCGTTGAACTCACTGGCTCCAGCTGCACCGTAGTTGAGAG
>Ga0210407_10003687_pt1 | contig 12327 bp, 10 predicted proteins | sample IncBWC27MmetaG_FD_150860 | JGI IMG/M metagenome (GOLD analysis project Ga0210407, IMG submission 150860) | Forest soil microbial communities from Barre Woods Harvard Forest LTER site, Petersham, Massachusetts, United States - Inc-BW-C-27-M | ecosystem: Environmental > Terrestrial > Soil >... | reverse complement strand
CAAAATAGATCAACGACGTCAACTTTGTATCCGCGGTCAAGCAATTTGGGGATCAGGGTGGAACCTACATACCCTGCGCCGCCTGCGATGAGGAGTTTCACGGTCCCTCCTGGAGCCCGTAGAGTTGTCGACTAGAAACTGAAATTCGCTGATTCCGGTCGCGATAGCCACTGGGCTAGCGTTTGCGCGTTGCTGTCTTTTTCCGAGAGTAACACATCCTGAATCGGCCACTTGATGCCGATTTCGGGGTCATCCCAGCGAATGCCGGATTCCCCCTTATTGTTGTAGATCCCGGTGCACTTGTACTGAATTTCCGCCACGTCGGAAAGTACGCAGAAGCCCCGTGCAAAGCCGGCGGGAGCCCAGACCTGCCGACGGTTCTCGGCGGATGCTTCTATGCCGACCCACTTGCCGAGAGTGGGTGATCCCTTACGAATATCTACAGCAACCAGGAATGCACTGCCCAGGGAAACGCGCATCAGCTTGCCCATGGGTGGATCCCATTGGAAGTGCAAGCCGCGCAAGACACCCCTGGTCGAGCGCGAGTGGTTGTCCTGGACAAAATGCGTGGGCAATCCATTTGCCTGGAATAAGTCCTCTCGAAAGGTTTCCATGAAAAAGCCACGGGCGTCCTGAAAAATGTCCGGGACGAGTACCACAACGTCGCGTAAGAATCTTGATTCGATTTTGATTTCCATCGCTTTCTACCACTTCGCAGAGCACCGCGAAAAAAACGAGAATTCAACAAGGCGGCATTGGGCCAAACAAGTCGATGCTCGTCACTTTGGCAATTCGTTGAGACTCCTCGCAGAGACTTGGGGCAGGAGCTCTGATGGATTGCCAGCGACGTTTGCGTTGGGAGGTACGTCGCTAGTCACGACACTGCTCGCGCCAACGGTGCCCTTGGCCAGCGACTTCACATACGCGCGATAGTCTTCCGACATGAAAAGAAAACCGCTCTCGACAACGTCGCTTGCGCGGCGAAATTTGACAGCTGTATTTTGTTTAATATGATACCCGGGTCTGCTCCTAAGAAGGTCGATCAAGTCAGTGTAGACTTTGCCGATTCCTCGAAACCCCTCCTTGTTCTGCACGGCCATATCCAAGGCATTGCTTGTCAACTTGTAGTGGAGCATCAGACAAGATACGTCAGCCAATCTGGCATTATTTACAAAATGAACGTTGGGAAAAAGCTCCAATCCCTTTCCTGGCCGAAAGAAAGAGTGCTTAGTCAACAAGCAGTTGGCGCCGTAGAGAGTCCGTCGAATGCCTCCCCAAAAAAGTGCGGCATTCGCGCTCGCTGGCTCATTTTCGGCTCCGTACTTTGCCACAAGTTCTGCGTCATCGTAATCCTCTTTTGTAACCTGGGAAATATCATAGTATTGATAAACTGAAGATAGTTGATCTTGCTGTCGGTTTGCCAGGTAGGACAATGGCTTATCCGAGAACATATCTAAGAGCTGGGTGATAACCGCTGTGTATCTACGCCTATTCAAGTATTCTAGAAAATCGCTTAATTCCATGACCTCAGAAAACGGGTAGTCAAAAAATTCGTCAATGTCTGCATCTAGGCACCACCCCCCTTGAGAGGACTTTTTGGCCAGGTACGACTTCAAATGTGCTTGATGCGCTTCAATCGGGCTTAGTGTCGATGCGCAAATGCTCACATTCTTGTGAGTTTTCGCTATCGCGACTGTCCGATCCCTGGAGCCATTGTCCAGGAAAAAAATGTGTCGAAAGCCCATCTTGGTGTAGTGGCGGATAAACTGCTCGACATAGAACTCTCCATTCTTGACCACACACGTTACAACAGCTTCGTTATTCGCTAGCCGTAAGTTTTTCGGCCCGTGGAGATGAGTTATGTCCATTGAAACTAGTTGCTCTCGCATTTTACCTCTCCACCTCCGAGGCACTAGGGATTTCAGAAGACTCTTCAATTGAAATGTAATCATATTACCCTCTCATCCAGCGCGCTGCCCCTCCCGATCAATCGGAAAGCAAAACACTGTCAGCACTCGGTCGCACTTCTACAGTTTTGCAGAAAGAAGGCCGTTGTACTCGTTGAGACAGAAAGGAAACAAAACCCCGGACCACAATGAAAGTTCATTTCATATTGTGATAGCTTGCTATGTTAATACCGCATGAGATTGTGGAATGTTGTTTGTTCGCCTATCCGCACAGCTGCCCTTCTTGAAAATGGAATACCCCTCTCGCAAGCCAGGATTGTGGTCGACTAGCAGGAAGGTCGAATCTCTGAGCAGTCCGTCATGATTCTGGTAGTTACCAGCTTTATTTATGTCATCAAGCAGGACAAACCTCGCCGCATGCAGTTCATTCCTTACGAGACCAGTTATGGTTACCTGATCCTCCAACTCCGAACCATCTATCAGGACAGCATCAAAATAGTCGAGTTGATTGTCTTTCTTGATCTTCTGGATGAGCTTCTCAAGTTCAGCAGAAGGATCGCGTCGAGAAGTGGATGCCGAAGGTCTATACCATTTGACAGCACCTTGCTTGAGAACTGTCCTACCGAGGCTGCTGAACCGCTCACACGAATAACTTATGCAGAATACATGTGGCTTGGTCCTGTTCTCCAGGGCCCCAGCTAACAAAGCCACAGTACTGTCTGACCTGCGAGTCGCCCCGATTATTAGTACTGCTTTGAATTCCTCGTTCAGCGCCAACTCATGAATCGCGTGCACAAACTCATCATTCCTTGCCTTCCAACGAGAGGATGGCAAGAAGGAGCCGAGAGTCGTTTCTGACCGCCGCACGACCTTCAATAGAATGTTCTTCAGCTTTCTTCGCACCTTATAATAGATTAGTCGCCGATCGAACGGCCTTAACACACTCTTTTTTCCAATGGGCGAGGGTAGCTTCTTGTCAACAGTGTCATACTTATTCTTATCCACTCTCGGCAATACTTGGGCCTTCGTACTTGGGCTGTATTCCGTTGGTCGGGCGGCCAATGACTCACGACAGATATGCTTTGTCAATTTTTCTGCTAGATGACCTCGGCGACACGCCTCAAGCATCTTACACAGCTCTTTGAGCCACTCCGTGTTGCTCCGGGTTGGCAGTCCATGAATACTCAAACGATATCCTGGATTTGGGTCGGGCAGCGATGGCGGATTCTCTCCATTACAAGTGATTATCTTGATAGCCCATCGAGTACGATCGAGCTCAGGATGACGAAGCCATGGAAAGTCACTGGCAGACTTGCTAGCGTCATTTAGTTTTCCAAGGCAGAGGAGTGAGAGGATGTAGTAGGCCCATTCGACTGGATCCGGGTCGACTGCTTTGTACTCGCTCAAGGTATATTGGATCAGTTCGAAGATCCACTCATTTGATCTCTTCGCATCACCCTTGTAGAGGTTACACAGCGCGAGCCTGAACTTTGCTTCTGGCAGCCCGCGCATGTAATTGAGACATCCAAGATATAGAGTTTCTGCTTCCTCATACTTGCCTGCGCAAAGCTTTTCATCTCCTTTACGAAGAAGCAGCAGATGTGATCCATTGGAGACTAGATGAGAATTGCCCACTCCCGATGATGCCTGCACAACTGTAAGCGGTGCAAAAGGACTTGTTTGAACAATCTTCTCGTTGGCTTTTAGATTCTTAGATAGATTAAACCACTGTAGGATTTGATTTCGATGCTTCAGAGTGTGATGAGAGTGAACTAGCTGATAACCGGAATCAATAATGGCCTGCAGCTCTTCTGTATGGTCAAACAGGTAGTTGAGTTTGTCTAGCACATCGTCTTCGTCGGCAAACACGCAGTTCTTCATGTCAACAAATCCTGCAGCTTGAAGTGCGGGGGATTTTTCTGTGATCAAACAGGCTTTACAGCCGGGAATCTCGAAGTGTTTGCGTACCACCTCTTTCGCAATTGTGCCGCACACTGGCGCAGTGAGGGAGGCATTAATCGTGCGGGCGTAGCGTTCACCATACATCATCTGCCCTGCTTGCGAACGGGCGACGTACCCGAAATGCGGGCACGATAGAGAGGGGAAATGCTCGGAAATAAGCTTGTAAATGCGCCGGCGCCACGGATATTGCGGAGCTGTGGAACCCGTCAGGAGCACGGGAATAAGTTTGGATTGCCCATAATCTTTATACAAGTCAGGATCAATAAAATTTGGCCAAGTAAATAGCTTGTCAGCTATTTGCGGCGTATGTTCGGCCGCTGTCGTCGAAATACTAAAGAAGGTTTCTATACCCCAGTGATCCATTTCAGAAAGAGTGCCCGAACGGGTCTCACACCATGCGTCTGCATTAAAGAATCCAAGTTTTGGTATCTTGGGGCAAGCGTGAACGTTCGCTATCTTGGGTCTTTGACAGTTCAGAATGTTAGAGCCGGTCTCAAAAAGGGTTAAGTCTGGCTGATGTTTGTCGCATACATACTGATAATCACAATTAATGTTAACTACAGATACGTCAAAGAACTCGGAAAGACACCTGACATGTTCTCTCGCGTGAATGAGTAGAAACTCGGGTAAACGCTCATCGTACTTAGATTGAAAAAATAGGAGCTTGGGTCTAGTGTGCATGGTGTCTAGATGGTTCGTGGGATAGGTCGTTCAGTCGCAACCCTTTCGCAAGGCGTCCTCGCGGTGAGTTCGGCGTCCTTGGCATGGGCGTGCCGCCCATGGCTAGCGTATTTAGTTTTTCATGTCGAAGGAAGAACTATACCTAAACCGACGAGCAATCGCCGTACGGGAAGGGGAATCTCGTTCAAGGGCGTGAGTTTAAGGAGAACTCGAATCGAGTAAGCACCACTCACAACCGCCGCCAGTGTCCCGACGGATGCCGCCCAAATGAGCGGCAGTACATAACACCCGCAGAAGACCACCGCGATCAAAGAAAGGAAGAACAGCCCCGTCCGTTTGTTTGCGGTGGACCAGCGAAAACCGCTGAGCCGACGCACGATCGGGTAGATCAGAAATGCGTGAAAGATGTACGATCCAAAGAACGCAATGCCGGCGCCATTCAAACCGAAAGAAGTCACACAGATCCACGCCAGGCCGAGACTGACAATACCCCAAGCCAGTTCGCAGAAGACCAAGAGTCCTGGCCTGCCTTTTGCCATGATAATGAAACCCATCGGCCAGGTAATCACCTGCAGGGTCGCACCAAGACATACCCAGCGCAGGACTCCCACAGCGGGGCCGAATTTGGCGCTATACAACAGTGTGATGACCACAGGCGCAAAAGTGAGAGTGGCTATGACACCCGGGCCTGCTAACAACAGACCTACTCGCGCTTGTTCGTTCACCAGGCGGTTGCATGCGGTATTGTCATTGGCGCTGCTGGTCAGACGGGGATAAAAGTCCGCTGCCATGGCCTGTAAAATGAATCCGACGTACAGCCCGCCAAGAGTCCAAGCAGATTGATAGAACCCTGTTGCCTCAAAACCGACCTTGTGGAGCAAAGTGATTCGGACCACATAAGCGACCCCCATCGTTATCAAACCACTTGACATGAATGCAAGGCCGAGCTTCAAGAGCGAGGCGGCTTCCTGACCCAGCCGGGAAGCGGTCATGGAAGGAACCTGAATACATATCTTCCGGCTGTACCACCACGAGGTAAGGATTGACATCGCGGCGACGCCGACAAGGGAAGGCACCACACCCTTTTCGCGGAAAAAATACACCATGGGAATGCTGATGAGCGTGCCGAAGAGTGCGCCCAAAACCCCCATTTTGGCGAGATCAGCGATGCGCCGCATCCCTTGGATAAGCGCCCCTTGACCGGCAGATATCAATTGGAAGAACACAGCGATAGACAGAAGGCATACGGCGCCAGCGTGTTGATTGCTGCCAAAAGTCAAGGTGGACACCTGGCGGGAAAACACAAGAAGCAAGCCGGCTCCCAGCATTCCGAGGAACATGGATATTCGGCGCAGGACGGCGGTAGTTTGCGCGATCCGCTCTGTGTCGTCCGAACCGACTGCCTCGGCAATCTGGCGCACCCCACTGCTGTTGACGCCCATGCCAGCAATACTCTGAGTAAGGCTGGCAATCGATCCGTAGAGGCCGAACAATCCGAAGCCGGCCGGACCCAGCAACAACGCCATAGCCTTGGTGCGAACGATTCCAATGGCGATGTTCACGACCGAAGAGCCGCCGACTAGTGCCGAGGACTTCAGAATCTGGCCGTAGCTCTGCTTGTGCGCAGTGGCTATCGGTGCCGGTGTTGGCCGAGATTGTAGCGAAGGTGCCGACAACTCATTGTTACAAGCGCTTGATGTCATGAGTGGATGGGAGTTGACGAGATACCCGCGAGCAAAGACAACGGGACTAGCAACTAGAAACTCTCAAGCTTTTCAGCTTCTCTGGTTCGCAGCTGAACATTAATTTGTTCGAGGCAGTCAATCACGTAGTCTTGCTCCTCCTCTGTCATCGCGTAGAAGAGAGGCAGAATAATCGCGGTGTCAGTCACTTCGTTTGTTCGGGGTAGTCGACTGTCCCACTTCTCGTGGCGGTATGGAAGCTCGCGATGAATCGCCATGATGCCTCTGCGCGTCGAAACTCCGCGGTCCAGTAATTCCTGCATTAACTCATCGCGCGTAATGGGAGCATCATCCTTCAGGCGAACCATATAGGATTGGAAGTTGTGATGACAATCCGCTGGCTCAAAAGGAGGTACGAGCCATTCAAGCTGCGACAATCGGTGCGAGTAGCGCGACGCCAGTTGCCGCCGGCGGCCGAGCATTTCGTCTAGGCGCTCCAATTGTACGAGGCCAATCGCAGCTTGGAGATCGGTCATCCGATAGTTGTAACCGACTTCGTCGTAGCTCTCCGTGACAACCTGGCTGGAACTATGACGAGTGAGATCTGAAACCGTCATCGAGTGCTGGCGTAGTTTTCGCAGGCGAGCTGCCAACTTCTCGTCGGCCGTCGTGATCATTCCACCCTCACCCGTGGTCAGAATCTTCCGGGGATGGAAGCTAAAGCAGGCCATGGCTGTGTGCGGCGAACCAATGGAACGCCCCTTGTACTCGGACCCGATCGCACACGCGGCATCCTCGATCACGATAAGGCCGTGGGAGGCTGCGATACTGCAGATCTCACTGAGAGGAGACGGTAAGCCGATTTGGTGAACGACCAAAATGGCCCGAGTTCGAGGAGTGATCGAACGCTCGATGCAGGCTGGATCCATGTTGTAAGTGGATCGGTCGATGTCAACAAAAATCGGACTTGCCCCGGCATGGACGATGGCATTGGCAGTAGCTATGAATGAAAGACTAGGGCACAACACCTCATCTCCCGGTTTGATACCAGCGGCCAAAAAGGCCAGGTGCAGAGCAGTCGTACAAGACGAAACGGCCACGGCATGGGCCGCACCCACGTACTCGGCAAACTTGCGCTCGAATTCCGTGACACGAGGTCCTTGGCTAACCCATCCACTTCTGAGCACTTCGAGAACGGCCTTCTCTTCATTCAGCCCGAAGGATGGTCGAGCTATGGGGATGGCTTTCAGTGGCATCGTGGAACTCATGACGCCTCCACAACAGGTGCTGCCATCGCTTTGGCAGATTCCCTCCAACGGATTAGTTCACGCAGACCTTGTTCCAAAGATACGGTGGTCCTGAACCCCAGTATCCTGTCAGCCTTCTCCACAGCAGCTCGACGCCTCTGCACGTTCCCAACGCTGCGCGCCTCACGATACTCTGGTTGCGATGACGAACCGGTAAGGCTCAGAAGTATTCTGCACAACTCATTCAGACTGGTTTGGACTCCAGTACCGACATTGAAGACTTCGTCGCTGACGCTGCTGTGTGCGGCCAACAGGTTCGCCCGGGCCACATCCTCGACATAGACGAAATCCATCGACTGGCTGCCATCGCCGAAAATTAGCGGCGGTTTGTTGGTCTCGATGGCATCAAGCCAGCGAATCAGCACCTCCGTGTACACGCCTGTAACGTCCATTCGCGGACCGTATACGTTGAAGGGGCGGAGTGCGACGTATTGAAGGCCAGAAGTCTCGTGAAGAGCGCGCAGCATTTGCTCGTTTGCAATCTTCGCGGCGCCGTACATCGTTCGATTGTTGAACGGATGGGACTCATCGATGGGCAGATAAGAAGGCTCGCCATAAACCGAAGCGGATGATGCTGCAACGACCTTCTTCACCTTGTGTCTTAAGGCCGCTTCCAGGACATTTAGCGTGCCATCTATAAGGACCTCGACTGCCTCGCGCGGATTCTCGGCGCACCTCGTTATTCGCAAGGCGGCCTGGTGGAATACGTAGTCCACGCCCTCCGTGGCTCGGTTCACAAGAGAGGCGTCGCAGATGTCTCCCTCGATGACGTTGACACCGCCGTGGTCCAGCGCCCACGCCAGATTGCCTCGGCTTCCGCGGACAAAGTTGTCGACTACGCGAACCTCAGAAGCTCCCGCGGCCAGAAGTTGATCGACAATGGTGCTTCCGACAAAGCCAGCTCCACCTGTTACAAGGCAACATGTATCTGCTAGATGGTTCATTTTTCCTCCAGCAACTGATTCACGCCACAGGAAATGAAGACATATGGGCTATGCAAGTCGCGCGGTGTGAAATTAGGGCAGCACGTATGGAAAACGAATGCTGGGACAGTAAATGAAGCGTGTTTGCAGCTTAGTCGCAGCACGGAACGGATCGAGAATAGGGACATCCACACTTACCCTTCCCTCCGGTCCCGTATCACCCGGGCCGGGACACCGGCAACGATGGCGTAGTCCGGTATATCACGAGTGACAACCGCACCCGCACCCACGATTGAGTGTGCTCCGATCTGTACCCCCGGCAGGATACTGGCATTCATCCCGATATCCGCTCCCAAACCCGCCTTGACCGGCTTGATCACGAGGCCAGTCGTGATGATCGGTTCGCTAATCGGGCTGCCAGTATGCACCGAACCTAGGACCTTGGCACCCGGTCCCCAGCCGACGTAGTCTTCCAGAATCAAGTCCCGAGCGTCGAAGTAGGCCTGTGGTCCAATCCAAACGTGACTGCCGATCTTGCAGACTCCATCGAAACGTCCCTGGATCATGGTCTGCGCCCCTATAAAGACGCAGTCACCAAACTCCATTGTCTCCGGGTGCTTCAGGACGACGTTAGGTCCCACCTGAAGGTCGTTGCCGACGCGTTTGCATAACGCGCGCATAAGAACGCGGCGCATCATGGTATCGAAGGCACTCTCCCCTGAACGATGCTGACCGAATAAGTCCAGCAGCTCATCACGAGTGCGAGCATTCTTCAACCAAGCGGAGAATTCGTGTTCCCAATGGGGATCCGGATGGGTTTCACGACGCCCGAACGTAGCTGCGACTTCTCGGCCTAGTTCATTACAGTTTGTTAAATCGGACACTGCTGGGACTCCAAGAATGTTGAGGCAGCACTAGACATGAAGAGAGTCTGTCGCCTTGCTGGACAGCCCGGAGGCGTGTTTGAGCTCTGCGATGACCGAGATAAAGAAATGCCCATGCGAGAGTCTTCCAAGTCCAACCAGCTCGGTGAACTCACTTAGGGATGACACTTCCGCGTTTCGGAGAACAGATTAATCCTGAACTCGAATCTTGGTAGCGAATTCACGTCGTTCCTTGCCCCACTTCAAACGAGGCGCAACTGGCACTGACTTGCCCAGGAAGCATCTCCCTGTCCAAAAAGCGCACGACCTCGTCAACAACACGAGATTGCTGCTCAGCAGTAAGTTGGGGAAACATTGGGAGGGAAACGATTTCCGACGCCGCGCGTTCGGCAATCGGCAAATCTCCCTGCTGATATCCGAGGCCCTGGTACGCCCTCTGCAAATGGAGAGGCACCGGATAATGGATGCCCGTATCGACTTTTGCTGCGGCCAGGTGTTTCTGCAGCCCTGCGCGGTCCTGAACCCGAATTACATAGAGGTGATAGATCGCTTGTGCCCAGTCCGGACAGTATGGCGCGATCACGCCATCGACCGGTGAGAAAAGTTGATTATACTTGTGGGCGGCTACTTGGCGCTTGTTGTTCCATTCGGCGAGATATCGCAGCTTCACGGTCAGAAAACCAGCTTGGATCGAGTCCAGCCGACCGTTATAACCCTCCATATCGTGATAGTACTTTTTGGACTGGCCATGATCGCGGAGCTTCCGGGCTGTCTGAGCGAGCCCCTCTTCGTTGGTCGTAATCGCTCCAGCTTCACCACATGCTCCAAGATTCTTTCCCGGATAGAAACTGAATGCGGCTGCTCTCCCGATGGAACCGGCTTTTCGCCAGCAGTTCTCCTTCTTGGAGAAATACCGCGCGCCATGAGCTTGGCAGGCATCCTCAACGACGACCAGCCTGTACTTTTCGGCTATCTCCAGGATCGGATCCATATCCGCCATCTGCCCATAGAGATGAACGGGAACAATGGCTGTGACCGGTTTACCGCTCTTGTTGTCGATGACAACGCCGAGCCGGTCATCGAAGGTGCAACAGTTCTCCAGATATTCACGCACTTTCACTGGGTCCATGTTGTAGGTGCGTTCGTCGATGTCTACGAACCTCAGTTCAGCACCTGCTTGTGATATCGCCTCCGTGGTGGCTATAAATGTATTCGGTACGGTAATTACGACATCGCCGGATTTCACCCCTGCAGCGATCAGCGCGAAGCGCAGTGCATCAGTTCCGCTACCAACCCCGACACAGTATTTTGAACCACAGAACGTCGCAAACGCGCGCTCGAATTCTTCGACGATCGGACCACCGATGAAACCGGCAGTGTGTAGCGCACGCTTGAAAACTTCAGTCAGTTCCTGCTCAAGCTCGATGTGAATCGTAGCGAGGTCGAGGAATGGAATCGTATCTTTACTATTCACACTGCTCACTTTTGCTCTCCCATGGCAACGGCCGCGTTGGTATCGACAAATCTCTTAACTCGTGCGGGGTTTCCAGCAACGATGGCATTGGCAGGAACATCCCTTGTTACGACGCTTCCGGCGCCGATGATTGCTTGCTCTCCAATCATGACATTGCAAAGTAAAGTCACTCCCGAACCAATCGAAGCGCCTTTCTTCACTACGGTCCGCTCGACCTTCCAATCCTGTTCGGTCTGCAAACCGCCCTCGGGCGTAGTTGCGCGAGGGTAAGGATCGTTGATGAAAGTTACGCCGTGACCGATGAACACATTGTCCTCGATCGTGACGCCCTCGCAAATGAAGCTATGGCTGGAGATCTTGCAGTTCTTTCCGACAGTCGCGTTCTTCTGAATCTCAACAAAAGCCCCGATTTTCGTGTCGTCACCGATTTTGCACCCATAGAGGTTGATGAACTTCGACAACTTGACGTTCTGACCGAGCTCGACGTCGGGGGCAATGCAATTATGATCCATCATAGCTGAATGATTTTGCCTTTCTGCTGAAGGGATTGGTCTGCAGCTTCCAAGGTTCTGACCACTTGCAGGCCGGCAACTCCGTCGTTGAACGGCGTTTTGTCATTCAGAATGCAGTCGACAAAGTAAGCAGCCTCAACTCTCAGAGCTTCTAGCTGTTCGATCCGCGGCGCCCACATGTCTCCGGAACGGTAGCTAACCATCAACTTATATCTTCCTTCTCCGTTCGACATCTCAACTCCCTTGTCGTAAACCTTGATTTTTTCGTCTGCCTCAAGGTCATTCCACACCAACATCTTCTTTTCGCCGCCGATCAAAGTGGTGCGTATCTTGACAGGGGACAGCCAATTCACGTTAATATGCGCAATTATGTTATTGGGGTAGTAGATCGTCAGATATGCCACGTCCGCAACATGGTTCAGATGGCTTTCGCCAGTCGCGACAACTGCTTCGGGCTTCTCCTTAATCAAATAGTTCATGATAGAAAGATCGTGCGGCGCCAGATCCCAGATGACGTTCACATCGTGCTGCAATAGTCCCAGGTTGACTCGTGTGGAATCGTAGTAGTAGAGATCGCCTAGCGTTCCATCTTCGATGAATTCACGGATGCGCTTAACAGCACCGGTAAACAAAAAGGTATGGTCTACCATGATTTTGAGATTCTTGCGATCGGCCAACTCAATCAACTCTTCCGCTTGTGCCGACGTACAAGTAAAAGGCTTCTCGACGAATACGTGCTTGCCGTTTTGGAGAGCAGCCTTCGCAAGTTCATAATGCGTCCAGACGGGAGTGACCACGGCTATGGCATCGACGTCGGTTGAGCGGAGCAATTCATTGCAATCATTGGTGACGTGCATGTCCGGATAGGACTGCCGTACGCGCTGAAGCGCCTTCGGACTTTGGTCACACACGCTGACCACTCGGGATTGCTCCTGTCCGTGGAAATTACGGACGATGTTGGGACCCCAATATCCGTACCCGAGGACTCCGATTCT
>Ga0210407_10003686_pt1 | contig 12331 bp, 32 predicted proteins | sample IncBWC27MmetaG_FD_150860 | JGI IMG/M metagenome (GOLD analysis project Ga0210407, IMG submission 150860) | Forest soil microbial communities from Barre Woods Harvard Forest LTER site, Petersham, Massachusetts, United States - Inc-BW-C-27-M | ecosystem: Environmental > Terrestrial > Soil >... | reverse complement strand
CATAGCCGATCGATTGCACCTTGCGCAGTGTCCACCTTGACGCTCGCATGAAATCGAGTGGCGCCGACCACGATCATCGTGTAGAGTTTTTCGGTCATCGGTATCTGCTCATTTGCCACGCGGCATGTATCGCGTCACCTTCTCAAGTCCAAGCACATCAAGCACGCGAGGCAGACTTGCGGCGGTTCCATTTTCGACCATATGGAGCGCGTGGCCCATGCTGACATTGTTTTTTACACACCACTTTTTGGCTCCGCCTGCCGCGACCACTTCTTCGCGAAGAAGTTTTTCGATTTCGTCAATGGTGAAAAGCTCGCTCATTTCTTCAGGTCCATCGTTATGTTGTCATTTACGCCGTGCTGATTCTTTGCGATGCGCAAACCAGCGTGAATACCAAAGGCGATCAACGCGGCTTCTTTCGTCTTGGCGGCATTCGATGCACGACGCCAGTATTCTATTTCCTGGTCAAGCGTCATCGTCAGTCCTTAACGAGTTTGCGATGGCCACAACGATCACATATCCACAGATAGGAATGGTACACGGGGATGACCTTTCCCCAGCGATGCCAGCCAATCCTACAAAGCCAGTTCACTTCTTCCCCTCCGTGGTTATGCTGTCGTTACCGATCATTAGGTGAGGCATCGCAACCGGCCCTCAGCAGTGAGCGCAGACCGACGGTTAAGGTGGGCTCGCCGCGACAGTGTGACCGGACTTGACCGCCGTGCCGCAACTGCCGTGTCCGGGCCTTACCCCACCAACGGCAGCACAGACGACCGAGTGACCCGACAGTAACCCCCGCGACCTCACACTTCCCGGCGATGCCTCGCCTCATGATCTTAACGCGCGATGTCTTGGAAGCCGGATTGGATGTGCTCAAAGACTTCGACTATGTCTTGGAGTGCATCGGATACGGCGCCAAACTTGTCCTCAACCTCGGCTGCGGGATCGTTAAGATCGCGCATTGAGGCTCTAATTGAATTGATAAGCTCTGAAAGGTTGCTCATTCTTTCCCCCGTTGTAATAGGGCCAATACCGATCGCAGCTTCACTAGATCGGCCTCGTAGGTCGGCCCCTGATACGGACCAACGTGAAGCTGACTAACTGTCCACACCGATTTGTAAGCAGGATCGGCGTGAATATAATCCAGTCGATCTACCAAACCTTGTGCAGCGATCACTAGCTCGCTTGGTGCCCCTGCCGGCTCGGGCTGATAGACTTCATTCGCTGGCAAGCTCTCCGGGCGATACCCATCCCACGGTGGTGGCAATTTCTTGGGCTTATCGCTTTCTGCCGGCGCGGGAGGCCGCAGGCCGCGGATGGTTGCCTCCGCACAATCAATATGGAACAACGTTTCTTCCTTGCTGCCGCTGCGCCGTAGCGAGGCGCGCGCATCATTAAGAGCAACGCAAATTCGCTCTAGTTCTGGCATTAACTTCACCGCCCCGGCCTGCGCTGCGGCGAGCGCGGCGCGGAGGCAGAGCGGGCAGTTGCCGTCCGATAGGGTGTCGAAGTTTGCGATTTCTTCGATTGTATGTGTGCAGGTCATTTATTGAGCGCCTCCCGTTCAATGGCATCGCGGAACCGCGCGAGTACATCATGATAAGGGACGACCAGCCACGGCCCTTTGTGATCTAGGCAATGATGCCAAGCCCCATTGGCATGCAGTCTGTAGGCATGCTCGCCGCTCGGATGAAACTCGCGAGCCACAATACCTTCGAAAGTTCTAACGACCTTGATGTTCATTTTCCCAGCGCCTCCCGCGCTTCTGACTTAAGCCGGTTATCAATGCGAGCAAGACGACCGCGGATGTAACGGGCGCTGTCAGCAGCTTTTGTCATCTGCTCACCGAAAGCCCTTTCATCGAGAGGATGTAAGAAACCGGATAGGCTCGCTATCCGCCGCTCAATTGATGCGAGCAGTTGCCGCAGGGTTTCGCCTTCTTCGACGGCGCAATTCAGATGGTGTTGCATCTTATGGATGTTGCGCGGGCCGGGGCTATGGCGGATGTGCTCGGTCATTTGCGGTAGCTCGGGTGAACGCCGCTCAGGAGGACTTCGCTTGGCGGCCCTGCCGGCTCGATGGGCCGTCGAAGGCAAGTGCCGTTGAGCAACTTTACAAATTCGTCGCCGTGCGGTCCTTGCTGGATTGCATACTCAAACGATTCGTCATTAACGCGCTGCCAGCGAATTGGAGTGGGCTCCCCTGCCGGCGCGGGAAGCCTCAGGGCGCGGATGACATTGGCAATGATTGTTCTCGCGTCGTTGAAGCCGTCATCCCATTCGCTATCGCGAGCTTCGGCATAGGCCGTCTGTGCGGCTCTCGCCGCCGCCTCGATCCCCGCCGCGAAGCCCTGCTCGACGCCCGCAACAAATCCCCGCACATCAGTTGGTGGCACGTCAGACCGCACTGGCTTGCCACGCTCGGGCGCCCCGGCCTGCGCTGCGGCGAGCGCGGCAGGCGCTTCGGACAGGATTTGTCCTTGGCTCTTGGTCGCGTCCGTCATTTCCTCAGCGCCTTTTCTAATTCCTGAATACGTAATCGCAGTTCACACATTTCGCGATCTTGCGACCGCGCGCGCTCTGCCTCCGTCACCTGATGGGGCCACTGCAAGCGCGCCGGGCCGAGGCTTTCGCAAACCGCATGTCGCTCCTGCTGCGCGAACGATGGCGTAGTCGCGAGCAGGATTAACGCCGTGACGGCTAGAATGATGCGTATATTCATTTCTCCAGCGCCTCCCGGCTATCAGTAACTTGAAGATCAAGCGCGTCGCAGTGCCGCAAAAAGTCATCAGCCCACTGTTCGTACCACTGCCGCATTTCCGGTGTGTCGTAAAGGAACAGCGTGTAGGCTTCTTCCGGCCCGTGCATAAAGAAAGACGGCCTACTGCCGCGCAACGCAACGGCAATTCGCTCGCGCATGTGTCCGGTCGCCGTTGCCTTCTGCCGCGGTGGCAAGGCTGCAATCAATTTGCTCAGTGTTTCGGACGCGATGCTCTTTGCCATTGTCGTTATTGGCACCTTTTAACGATTCAGCGATAGGCGGGCCGGGCGCGACGCCGGCTGCTCCATAGGCTCTATCCGATGTGTTTCCACGTCGCCGCCTATCGCTGAGTCGTTATTCAGGTATTTACGATTGTGGAGACCGCGCAATCTTCTGGCGGCTTGCCTTCTATAACGGCGTGTAGCTTCCGGAGCGCTTGTTGAAGATATGCCTCCGCACACGTTTCCGCCTCGAACCACAACCCTTCGTCGTTGGCCTGTTCATCAACCAGAGCCTTTACCGCCTTCTCATCCATGGATTTTGCGGGCGGCCAATTTGCGCACATATGCGGAGCGTGTGGCGGCATGTATTCGCCGCACGCCGCACAGATGGTTGCGCGATGGGGCATCACTGACCGTCCCTCACTCGTCTTAATTCTGCATCGCAAAGAGCAGCGAGAAAGTGGGCAATCGACCGAAGATACCAGTTTGTGGCCTCAGTCGAGCCCTGCGCATGCGAGTCCTCGGCAAGTTTTAGATGCCGATTTGCCGTATCAATCTCATGAGCGATGCTCATTACCAGAATCTCCATTCGCTCCTTGCCCATAGTTGGTAACTCACCGTCTACACCGCCGCGTCGGGCGGATCGCCGACGTTCCATTCGTAGGGCGCGTAGCCTAATGACAGAGGCCAGTCGCGGAGCATGGTTTGAATCTGCTGCCGAGTGTAGCCGGCGCGATACCATGCGACTTCTTGGGCCTTACGGGCGACTTCTAATTCTTCGGGCGTCATGCAGCCACCTTGAATTTAGTTGCCGCTTCGCCAAGCAGGCGCTTGGCGCACGTCATTCCGAACGGGAACCATCCCTGCGATTGCAACGGAGGGACGCCTCCGAAGTCGTGGTAGACATTGAACCGCTGGTCCAATTCGAGATAGGCGAACTTCCGAACCAAAGGCCGTTCGCAGCACGTACACCAGCGCTTAGCCTTTTCGAGATCAGAATAGGCGTCGGCCACTACTCGCGGTTTGTACGGCGCAGCCGGGACTTCGGTCGGAAAGTACAGATTGGTTGTGCGGGCCATGGCTCACACCCCCGCCAGATGCTTGTTGTAGTGATCGCGGAACATGTCCGCGACGCGGTCCAAGTCTCTCAAATCGCCGCTGAACTCGTTGAGCTTGTACCAAGTCTGCCCCGGAAGTTGGGGGTGTTCGACCCACTGCGCGCGGCAAAAGCGGACTTGGATATCGAGGGCCTGCTCTTCGTTGTCCACCGTGAAAACAGGCAAGGCACGGCCGTTGAATACCTTCTGGCCCTTGCGCCGGTAGGTGACCGTGCCGTCCTTGCAGACGTGCAAGTAAACGGGCCGGCTCATATCGTCTTTGCGCATGGCTCCGCTCACTTCCGCCTCCGATAAACTACCGCCGCCTCAAGCTCCAGCGCATCAAGAATGGACTGGCCTGGCGCTCGGTTGCCTTGCAGAACGTCGTTCACGTAGGCCGGCGATAGGCCATGCAGTTCGGCCCACGCCTTTTGCGTACCGGCTGCATTGCAGGCCCGCCGCAGGTTTTCGCGAACTTCGTCTGCCGTCATGTTCAAGCCATATATACGCTAATTGGCGGATTGGCAATTCACGAATTATTTCAGCACTAGGCCGCAAGTGCATCCGCATGTTCTGGACTTGATGCACTGCCCGACCGTCATATTGCCGCGCGATTGGCAGCTATGCATCCTGAGCAGATGCGACAACATATCGATTCGCGCCTGCATGTCCGCGATGACGTGCGGATCGTCGGCCGGGACAATACCGCTAGCGGCGACTCGAAGTGCGCGATTAGCGAGCGAGGTCATGATGTACTTCTGTCATTAGCCATTGTTCCATCGCGCATTTGCGGCATTGGAGGCGATCTCGCTACGGCGCTCGGATGAAAGATTGGCTGCACGCGCTCTGCCGCCCTTTCTTCCGCGCTCTCCTATCGGGCCAAGCTCGATAGGGCGCTCGGCGCTGGAATTGAGCCGAGCCGCGAGCATTTCTTTCGTGTAGCGATCAGATACCATCCCATCAGACAGACTGATAAGGACGTAGCGATCCAATCCGGCAACATTGGCGAGAAACCCAATCATATGTTGCTCGGATCGATCGGGATGTCCGACGCGACGGCCGCAAACGATGTCATCAGCTTCCCATTCGATTTTCATTTGCCCTCCGTCGCTATTTTACTATGTACGATGCCGCCGCCATACGACATGCAAATTGAGGAGTGATCTTCTGGGCTTCTCCCACATCGAACACACTTGCACGGGCCTTCGTGGCCCCTGTCATATCGGCAGGAATGAATATCCGATGTTTCGGTTTCGCACCAATCTTTGCAAGGCCGCACCCAAGGATCGGCGGCATCGGCCAGTCCCTTGAACAGTTCTTCCTCAGTCATGTCGCATTTGCCCATAGTTGGTAACATTGATTAGCGCCGGGCCTCGTGGGCTTCTGACTTCCCGGTTGTCGCGCTCTTGTCGCATCCCACTTGAAGCAAGTCCTTCCACTGCGCGTTGGACTTGCATAGCCAGAACCCGAAGGTGCGGTATTATGGCGCAAAGCCCGGAAGATTCGCCAGTGATTTCCGGCGCTTCTCCCCTAAATTCCGGGGCATGCCCAAGCCCGACCGCGAAACCTTGCTAGCCCTGATCGCCCAAGCCGAGAGCTTCGCGACCGGCCTGCAATTGATGGCGCTGGCCCTTGAAGAACTCCCCAAAGAACGGGCCGGGGCCATCGCGGCGAACGCGACGGAAATCGTGCGACGCATGGATGCACTCAGGGTTTGCCTGAGGCTCTCCTAGGGGTTTCCCGTGCCCCACCAATTCCGGCCCAATCCTGACCACCCGGCGGTTGACTACCTCGTTCGGCTTCATGCCGAGTTAGGCGGGCTGATCGAAAAGAGCCGTCAGGAAGCCCGGCGGCTTGCCGATCAAATGCGCGCGGTCGAAGCGACCATTCACCTATTCGACCCGAATTACGACGTGCGGGCTATCGCGGCGCGCCGACGCCAGAGCCTCAACAAATGGTTCAAGCGCGGCCACATGTTCCGCGAGGTCATAAGCATTCTCAAAACCGCTCCGGAGCCTGTGACGACGGCCGATCTAGCGCGGGCTGTCATCGCCAGCCAAGGCGAGCACAACCCCGACACAAAGGCCCTAAAGAACATGGAAGGGGCCGTCCGGTCGTGCCTCAACAACCACGCGGGCAAGACGGTTGAGAACGTCGCCCAGGGCATCCCGGCGAAGTGGCGACTAATCCCGGTGTGTTGATCGGGGGCAATCTCCTTTGTGTGAAGTGACTTCACACAAGGCGCGTCGAGTCGTAGCAACAAATCCCAACGCGCGACCGATAGAAGCGGCGGCGGTTCGTCCAAAAGTGGAAAAATTTTCGCCAACCGTTGCGCCGCGGCAACTATGGCGATCACAAGTAATTGAAAACCTTAACCTTTTTTAACATTTTTTTGCCATTGAAAAAACGCCTCTTCGACCCATCTTAGGGACCGATTTCCCCTCTAGCGCGTTGACTCGTAACCAAAATGTGCAACAAACTCCGCTGGCGGCATGGCGCCTGGGGAGCAAAACCGATGACGACGCACGACACAAAGGACGCGTCCGCGTCCGTGAAGACGGTTGAGCCAGGGCCGGCGGGGCCGCCGGCGAACGGCGCTGTCGTGCTCGACGCCGACATCGTCAAGGCTGCTCAGGAAGTCGCCAACGCCGAGATCGCCGCCTACGCGCAAGAGCTAAGCAGCGATTTCAGGGCGGTGTACGCAGCCATTCTGGCTGAAGAGAAACACACCGACTACAGCTACGAATAAGTCGGCCGCCGTCCTATGGCTAGAGCGCCTTCAGGCGGTGGCGGCTCCTTGCCGCCTAAGCCACCGTACATTGAAGCCTTCGAGTGCTTCACCCGAGGTAAGGGGGATCAGCTTGAAGGTTTGATCGCGTATGGGCTTTTTATTCTTTCCGACTATGAATGGGCTTCCGCAGAATCTGAATGGCCGATGAACACAAAGTGAGAGAAGCCTACCGACGACTTCTCAGAGACTACGAAGTAGCGAAAACGGTTGGCGCAGCAAGAGCAATCCTCGAAAAAACCCAAGCCAGTATTGCCAGCAAACTATCGAGGAACACGGCTCCAGCCGCGTTTTTCGTTGCCGCCCTAGTTGCAATCGGCGCGGAGGTGGTGAAACTGGAGGATATTTAGAGCGCGAGGGGGAGTCATGTTAAAACAGGTCGGACTAATTGTTGCGACGGTTGCCGTTCTTGTCGCGGTATTTGTATTTGGCGCTCGATCTTTTTCGCCAACCTTCCAACAATGCATACAGACCCATGACACAACAAAAGAGAGCCGCGCCGCCGAAGAAAATCCATCCCGATTCGGTATGACGATTAGCATCTACATTCGATGTTCCGGGGAGTTCTTCGACGATCATGAGGGGAGCATCGCGGCGCTTGCTACGATCATAATCGCAGCCTTCACTGGTACGCTGTGGTTTGCAACCAACAAGCATGCCGAATTGGCTCGCGAGACATTCGTCGCTGACAAAAGAGCCTTCGTCTTCACGGACAACTTTCGCCCGTTCTGGGAACAAATTCCTGGTGGGGGCTATAATTGGCGATTCCGTCCAATCTGGAAAAATAGTGGCGATACCCCCACCAGTCGCATGCGCCTCTATAGCGCTTGCGAACTGCGGAACACTCCACTCCCAAAAGGCTTCGATTTTAATCAGGCCGTTGTTCCCGGTACAGGTCTCTTGGGCCCAAAGTCCGAGGGATTTGGAGGCATCACCCCTCTTCCTGCTAACCAGCCTGCAATCACGCCTGCTAACATCCAAGATGTTCAAGCCGGAAGGATGTTTTTGTACTTGTGGGGATGGGCTCGCTACTTCGATATTTTCCCCGGCACGGAAGAGCACCTCACAAGGTTTTGTTGGCTGATCTTGCCGTTCGGTGATCCGACTACTTATGACCCAACTCAGCCGCCCGGTCCGATGACTTTGCGCTTCGACCACATCCTGCATTTTGAAGGAAACTGCGCCGATGAGGATTGCGGCTGAACCCAGCTTCCGGGCTTTGCGCCATAATACCGCGAAGGTGCGCAGAGGCTCTAGAGTCATGGTGTTATTTCCGTATTAGCCACGCTTCTTTGGGCTTTGGAGCACCACACGGTCACGCCGAACGTGGATTCCTCTGTAGGTACAGACATAAAAATCACTGTCTTTAGCTGCCAAAATCGCCTCCGCATCCCGTTTTTGTAACTCAGCATGGTCACGGATCAAGGCAATCATTTCGGCAACTGTTTTTCTCCCGTAGTCAGCGTACCCCGCTCCGAAACGGCCAGGAAGATTGATGCTAGTCATTCGTTGAGTCATGTTGGCCCCCGTCGCGGGAATCGAACCCACTGTTCGGCCGACAAGAGAGCGACGGGAGGCGCGCTAGTCCCATCTGCCGATCTATTGTCAGTTGGCTTTGCTCCAGCACGGGGTTGAGGTACGCATTTGTAGGGATGCGCGTATCCTTTCGCGAGCCGCCGGAACTTCTCGGCCGTCCAGCATCGGCAGGCGCTCTTTCCAAATTCTTTGCCATCAGGCGAACGCCATCGGCGCGTGAAAAATACTCTGGTCGGAAAGTGTCCGGGCTTGTGGACCGAAACGACCGTCAAGATCATTTCGCCCTCACCATCCGCATGAGATTCCGTGTCGCAATCATCCGGTGGAATGTAGACCTGTTCCATCCGAACGCCGGGGCGCCACGTCTTAATCTCGGCCGGGCCGTCCGCGTCGTAAATCGTGACCGTATCCCGAATGAACGGGAACCGGGCGCGAAAGACCATACCGGCGGAAAGCTCGTTCACTTCTTGCTCCTTGGCGTTAACTACTGATTAGCGCCTTGCTTCCGCTCGGGCCATATCAACTGCCCGTGCCGCTCGCTGCCTTCGCAGCAGGAAACGACGCCTTGTCCGCTACAATATGCACACGGCACGTCAAAGTAACGGAGTTCGCCAGAGAGGCCATCGATGGTCTTGACCATTGTGCGGCGTGTGCCGTGACACTGCGGACAGAGCATCAGGCGGCTTCCTTCTTGCTGATCTTGTGAATGGCGGCGGCGATCTTCTTCATGGTGCGCTCGGTCCAGGTTTTCCGCCATTCCTTCATGTAGGCGGCATGGCATTTCTTGCAGTAGTATTGGTTTCCGGCTCGATCGACCGGATCGCCACATTTGGCACAGGCACGCTTCGACACAGGATTTTTGCCCCCTGCACGATCGGGATTTTTTCGCTGTTCCACGTGAAACACAGTTGCAAGCCGTTGTCAAGCGTGGTATTGAGGTTCAATGAATGAATTCCTCGATTTTTCTCAATTGGGAATGGGCGCGATAGACGTGATGCGCCATCACCACGGAATCCCGAAATCGCAATTGTGCGCGCGGGCGAACGTGAACAAGACCACATATCTGCGTTACCTCGCCGGGCATCACAGCCGCATGAGCGAGCTAACCACCAATCGAATCAGGCGCGCGCTTGAGGCGATGATTGCTGAGCGCGATGCCCGCAAGGTGCTGGGGTAAACCCATGTTCCCCAACCACGGCGGCTATCGTCCTTCCGGCTCCCTTGCCGACATAACGGCAAGAAGAAAGAATTCGATCAAGGCCCATTGCCAAATGTGCGGGTGCGGACTGGATAAGAAGAAGCGCTATTGTCTGCCGTGTTACGATATTCGTCTGGAAAGCCGCAAGCACTTAAAGAAAGATTTGGTTCATGAGAGAGTTTAGCGGAGCGTAAGACCGATCATTCAAACACTCACGGCTAACGTAGAAAGAAGAAATGCCGCCGGACGACCAAAATCCACTGGGATCGTTTTTGCGCGATGCGCGCGAGCGATGCGGTATGAGTTTGAGCGAGGCGGCGGAATTGATCGGTTGTACGAAAAGCCATGTTTGGGATTTAGAGCGTGGCTACTCACGCAATCCAACCATTGTCACGCTTGCCGGGGCGGCATGTGCATACGATGTGGATTTGGGAGATTTAGCTACCGTTGCTGCGGCTAGTGCGCCTGGAACAAACTATAGAATGGCTGCCAAGAATGTCGTTGATCTGAGGAAAAGGTTGCGCGCGGCAAAAACAAATTTGGGTGGCTCGGTATCAGGTGATCGATGACAGAACGGTTTACCCGCCTCTCTCATGAACCAAACAAATATCTAAAATGTCCACCCTCTCGCAAATCGCCCGCCATGCCATCGCCAACGCCCAATCCTTTCTCAAGTTCGAAAAGGATCGCCCCGCCGTCTATCGCGATTGCCTGTATGATCGCAAGGAATTAAGCTTAAGCGGATCGGCTGGAAGATTACACACCCGCACGTGGCTGCTGCTCAAGGCGACGGAAGAAGCCTCCGACGACGACGGCGATTTGACTTCGGCCGCAAGACTCTCGCTTGTGGGTTTGTGCGATTGGGTAGCGGAGGAATTGGCCCTGCAACAGGCGATGGCTGAATGAAGCCGGGCGAACTTAATCCGAATTCACGCGCGGTTCTCGCGATTCTCGCCGCGCATGAAAACGCCGCAGGGTTTAGCTTTATCAACGCGGCGCTGTTGTCAAAACTTGCCGATATTCCCCTCGTGGCCGTACGCCGGGCCGCGCGCGTGCTGTGCCGGCGCAATCTCGCGGAATATGGTTACGGCGGTTATGCCGCGATGGCGGCGGGCCGGAAATGGGTGAGGGCGAATGGAGAGGAAAAAGCGTGAGGGCGGTGTACTTCATTCAGGATAGCGGGTGTGGATACGTCAAGATCGGCTGGGCAACCGATCCGTGGGAACGATTAGCTGATTTGCAATGTGGTACTCCGTATGAATTGCGGATTATTCGAATGGTGGAGGGTGGGCAGAAAGCGGAACAATGGTTTCATCGGCGGTTTGCAAAACACAGAATTCGCGGCGAATGGTTTTCGTTCGATGAGGAAATGTTGACGCTCTCGGCGCCAGACGAAATTCCGCAAAAGCCCAAGCCGATAGTTCGATACCGCTCAGCAGGCGCGTGTTTGCGCGCCGCCAACGGGCTTGGTCTTTTATCGGAGAGAATGAAACGGGAATATAAACCTTTGCTGGACAGCAACGCATGACTGCACTCACCCAATACGAAGCCGTGCGCGCTGCTATTGTTCAAGCAAGCCAAGTCGAGGATATTCTGCCACTGCTTGATGAATTCGAGATTGCTAAACTGCGCGCCAAACAAATAAATGATCACGCGATTCTCGCTGAAGCAACGGAATTTGAAATGCGGGCCGAACGCCGGCTAGGCGAAATCATCAAGGCCGCAAAGGCGGCTGGGCTCTTTAAGCAAGGGCGTCAGCCAGAAGAAAAAAAGTCCGCCGATGAACTTTTTCCCCGCGGCACTTTGGCCGATGCAGGGATTGACAAGAAACTTTCAGTTCGTTCGCAGGAATTAGCTCAACTCGAAGGGGCAGCTTTCGAGGAAAAAGTCAAAGGTGTGCGCGAGCGCATTACATCCAATGGGGCTAAAATTATTGATGCCGGACCAATCAACGGCGCGCGCTCGGTCATGGGATCGCGGCAGGAACCAGACGATTCCCTTGATTACTTCCCGACGCCGCCATGGGCGACGCGGGCCTTGATGACGCACGTATTGCCGAAGGTTTTTAATTACCGGCTGACAACGGCGTGGGAACCAGCCTGCGGAGAGGGACATATTGCGGAAGTATTACGTGAATTTTTTGAAGGCGTAACGGCAACCGATATTTTCGATTATGGATATAACGACGACGTGGGCGATTTTCTGAAAGTCACGTCGAGTGAAGCCGATTGGATCATCACCAATCCACCGTTTGGCGAGCAGGCAATTCTATTTGTTCAACACGCCTTCAAACTGGCACGAGAAGGCGTTGCGATGTTCTTCCGCTCGCAATGGGCGGTCGAAGGTATCGAGCGCTACGAACAAATATTCCGCGATAATCCGCCAACACAATGCGCGTTCTTCGTCGAACGGGTGAACCTTTGCAAGGGCCGATGGGAACCGGATGGAACGACCGCCACGGCTTACTGCTGGCTGGTATGGATTCAAGGTGAAGAACCGCGCCCGCCTTTGTGGATACCGCACGGATGCCGAGAGGCGCTGACAAAGGCCGATGATCGCGAGCGTTTTACCGCCCATCCGGTGATCAAACGACAATGACCGGCCGCAGTCTCTTCACCGTCGCCGCAGCGCGCGAGTCTGACGCGATGAAATATCCCCGCGAATCGGTTGCTTACGTGGCAACCCCGTATTCAAAATATCCGCACGGCCAAGAGCGTGCGTTCGCCGAAGC
>Ga0210407_10003685_pt1 | contig 12332 bp, 33 predicted proteins | sample IncBWC27MmetaG_FD_150860 | JGI IMG/M metagenome (GOLD analysis project Ga0210407, IMG submission 150860) | Forest soil microbial communities from Barre Woods Harvard Forest LTER site, Petersham, Massachusetts, United States - Inc-BW-C-27-M | ecosystem: Environmental > Terrestrial > Soil >... | reverse complement strand
TATGAGCATTATCCGCGGCGCGATCTGGGCGTCGCTTATGGTGGGGTGCGCTCTTGCGCTTTATCAAAATTTGCACTGGACCTGCCGCCTACCGGGCGGCGGTGAGATGATGAGGGATGGATATCATCCATTCAAAAATTGCAACTCACGTTTCCCGTGGGGCGGGTTGTAAAAATAATGAACATTGACAAACTCAAAGCCGCCAACGCTGCCCGCTGGCACGCCATGCATACCGATTCGGCGCTCGGCCGCACCCTGGACCACTTCGCGGAAAAGCTTACGGACGAACTCGCCAGGGGGCGCTATCAGACCGTCAGCGAAAGAACGCACGTTCCCTGGTGGGTGATTGCGGTTATCCACCTGCGGGAGGCGTCGCAAAGCTGGGCTGCGAATTTGGCGCAGGGCGACCCGTGGGACAAGGTTTCAATCCATGTGCCGGCACACCGTGGGCCGTTTCATTCATGGGAGGATGCAGCGATCGATGCCCTCGTTAATTGCGCTCCCCATGCCTCCAAATGGGCCGACTGGTCTATCGGCGGCACGCTTACGCTTCTGGAAATGTACAACGGTCTCGGTTACGCCATGCATGGCATGGCTTCACCGTACGTATGGGCCGGGACTGATCAATATCATCGAGGCAAGTATGTCGCGGACGGGCATTTCGATGCTCACGCCGTAGACCATCAGCTTGGTTGCGCCGCCCTGCTCGCGCGAATGCGCCTCATGGACAAGAGCATAGATCTATGACCCTCGTGCGCTATGCCTGCCACGGTCTTGGTGTTGTTCAGCCTATAGACATATTGGCCGCTGATCTAAGCAGGCTGCAACCCGATAAGCCGCCGTTTAAGATTGTCGGCGGTATGGACCCGCAGCTTGAGCAGTTCCAGATCGAAGAGGGTATGAGCCCGCACGATTCATTCGTATGGATCGGGCACTCCAAGGGCGCTGCGCTCGGCTACTACATTCCGCAATATCATATGGCGCTGCATTTCAAGCTTATCATAACGGTGGATCCGATGTGCTGGGCCTCCAACATAAAATGTTCTGAGTGGGATATCGCGCCGCCCCTGCCTGGGCAATGGCACGCATCGGGCAACTACGATCGCTGGATAAATATCAGAACGTCAACGTATCCCGGCGGGGGAGTATGCATCACCAAGGATCACCGCGTCGAGGACCACCACTTCCCCGACTGCGATCATATCGGCGTCATTGCCGACCAGCGGGTGCGGAAGATCATCTTTGGTGCCTTCGAGGCGCAATTCATGGGAGGATGCAGCAAGTGATCAAGTGGGCCATCTGGCTACTCCTGTTGGTAGCCAGTTTTGCCGCCATGGAGGCTTGGTCGCTATATCACGATACCTCTACGCTCTCGCGTTTCGTGTGGACCGTCACCTACTATTTTCCGCCAACCCCGTTTATCGCCGGCTTCGTTGCCGGCTTTCTCTGCTGTCATTTCTGGTGGGGCGGGATCGTTTCATTCCGAAAAGTCAAACAGGATTACACAAATGGAACCAAATTCCGAAACTTCCGATAGGATCGTAAGCTGGCTTGTGCATCGCCTGCGCGAGCCGACAACGTATGCGGGTCTGGGCGTGCTTCTCGCGGGCTTCGGACTCAGGGATTCGGCTTCGTGGGCGAACGCAATCACCACGACCGCAATGGGAATTGCCGGCATTGCCGCAATGGTAATGGCGGAAAAGGGCGTTAAAGGCTAAACAGGAGAATGAAATGGCTTTAGATATTGCAGGCAGCCTCACTAACCTACTTCCGAGCACCAATAGTTTGATTACCGATCTGATCGCCGGCGCGGCCGGCACGGTCGTTATTTCTGGGCTCAAGAGCGGGAGTGGCCAGGACGCGCTCGACCCGATGCACTGGTTCCATCACCCTGAGTCCAATACCACGGGCGTGGTCCAGGGCAGCAACGTCATCCAGATGTCGAAGTTCATGGCGCTGACGCCGGACCAGCAGAAGATGTTCCAGGCGCTCAATTATACCGTCATCCCAGGCTAATGGGTGCCCTGCTAGGGCTCGCTGGGGCGGTGCTGATAGGCCATATAGCCTTCGGCACCGCCATAGGTGCGCTCACCGTTCCCGCATGGGTGGAGCTTGGAGGGGGCGTGGTGAGCGTGATTCAGCTTGACGCTAAACTATTGAAGGCGCTTGCGACTCGTGCTAAGCATCAAAAGGTTGGCTACGACAAGTCGGGAAGCAAGATAGTCGTGCATGGGCGGACGGGGGAGACAACCCCCGCCGCCCTCTGCTTTCGCGGCGCGCCCTCTGCCCAAGCCGCACGATTCTGCCCATGAAGCGTAGCTCTCGCTACATGAAGCGGGGGCTTCGCTCATGAAGCGCGAGCTTCGCTCATGAGCACCAATACCCCCCTCAACGTTTGCGCGGATGTCCTAGCGGGAGGAGCCGTGGTGGGAACGTTGACGGGCTATTTTCCCCTAATTGCAGCAATCGCCGCCTTCCTGGCGAGCCTGTGGTATTGCGTCCAGCTCTGGGACTGGTGGCAGCAACGCAGGAATAAGAATGACGCAGGCACCTAGTGCCCCGCGTATTGCTTACCTCGACATCGAAACCGCCCCCATCCTTGCCAACGTCTGGACCCTGCACGAAGCCAATGCCATCTGGGTAGAGCGGGATACCTATATCCTTTGCTTCGCGGTGATGTGGGAAGGGGGCAAGACCGTCAAGACCTTCGCCCTGCCTGATTACAAGACCTATCAAAAAGATAGACATAATGATAGGGAGTTAATCGGCGATCTTTGGCGCATTCTCGATGGCGCCGACATTATTGTCGCTCATAACGGCGATGCGTTTGACATAAAGAAGATTAATGCTCGACTGGTGGTCCACGGTTTCAAACCCCCGTCGCCATTCAAAACGATAGACACGCTGAAGCTTGCCCGCAAGACCTTCAAATTCGACAGTAATAAGCTGGATAATATCGGACGCTACCTCGGCTGCGGACGCAAGATCCGCCATGGCGGTATGCACCTCTGGCGAGAATGCATCGAGGGCAATATCAAATCTTGGATCGTCATGCGTAAATATAATGCGCAAGACGTTCGCCTCCTGCAGTCCGTTTATCAACGCTTGAAGCCTTGGGCTAACGGGCATGATCTGCGCGTCTATTCCGGTGCTCATGGCTGCCCTACCTGTCTATCCTCAAATGTCCAACGCCGCGGCGTATCCATCGCCCGTTCCCGCAGGCATCAACGCTATCATTGCCAGGGCTGCGGCGCCTGGTTCTCTGGCGAGCTCATTAAATGAAACACCTTCCCCTAGTCTATATCGAGTGGGACGATCATAATTTCGCAAGCCACTGGCAGGCGGTTGGCGAGGTAGATAATAAGCCAGCCAAATGTTATAGCGTAGGATGGCTTATCAAAGAAGATGGGACCGGCATAACCCTCATTGGCACGATTACCGACGATGAAGATGTCGGGAACGCGCAATATATTCTCAAGAATTGCATCACCAAGCGCAAGTCGCCAAAAAGGACTACCAATGACAGAGCAGAAGCCCATGGATCTTCCGGTAGTCGCATTAAGGCCAGGGACCGTAGACGGGTTCCCAGGGGAGCTGATCCTGGGCGACCGGAACCATGCTCAGGTGATTCTGCTGCGTCCAAAGCAGATCAGGAATCTCGCTCTTGACGCGGTGAATATGACGCTGCGTTAAGCATCCACCCCGCTCCTTTTACGCCTCCACAATTAGCCGTCAATTAGCCGGGGAACTTGACAGCCATTTATTTCATTGCACTTTTGCCCCAATTATTGTTAACACGAAGATAATGTACAGGTCGTTTTCGTGCCATTTCATGTCATTGGCTAATTGGCTTTTCTCTCTATTTGACAGCCGTTAAGCGGTTAAATACCATTAACACCAGTTCCAGCCAATTTCAAGTGCATCGTTAGCTGGGCGTTAGCCGGCTTTATATTCCTGTCTCGGAAGCGCCTCGACCCAAGCCTGCACTTCCCCGCTGTCCCATCGTATTGGGCTGTTCTCCCACGGCCCGATGCGGCGAGGAAGTGGAAACCTTCCCAGGCGCATCATGCGCCATATCGTCGGATAGCTGAGGTTCACCATCTGCAAAACCTCGGGGCGCGAAAGCAGGCGTGTTTCGGTCATTCTCAGTCCCGCTCAGTAGAGGTTAATGCGGCACGCAGCAGTTTTATGCGCCGCCAAGCTTCATCTTTGGTGCATTCGCGTATCAGATAGAGGAAGCTATCACATACAGCTGCGGCCAGCATCCGGTCATCAGCTACAGTTCCCCGAGCTGGTTCTGGTCGTCGATAGCGAAGTTGCCATAGCCAATCGTCAATCGGGATCGTCATAGTGGCGCCATCGCCAACATCAACATCCATAACGCGATCAGTCATGGTCTTCTACTCATCCTTAGGAAGTAAAATCTCGACAGTTTTTCGAGCGCGGAACAAAGCAAGATGCCAAACCAGCGCCGTTCGTTCGCCGGGTAATAGATGATGGTCTGCGAATGCTTCATCAAAAGTTCGCAATCCTGGTTCCGTTCCTGGTGCTTTGCTTGGTGGCATTTGTCAGTCCTATTGTGAGCGCGTTAACTGGATAGGTCGGTTTCGTCTAGTCGGTATAAAGCTTCACGAAGCTTTATTATCGGCGCCCGACGCGAAGACGAGGTTGACCCCATTCTGTCATGCTCCTGAACGACACATCTTGCAGCCTGGATGACCAATGCAATTTCTTCCAGCGCAGCCCGCAGCCTCTTCTCGGCGGCGGCCTCGGTCATTCCCATCGCTCCACCTTTCCGCTCATTCTCTTCCTAATGCCAGAGGCTCTTGATCCGGGGATAGGTCGCGAATTTCCGCGTCCATATCCGAAATGTTTAGCTCGCACACGTCGAGCCTTAGCAAGCACTGGCGCACGTCTTTTGCTAATTGCGCCATGACAATTACGACAAAGAACCAGAAGATTACCAAGACTATTACCGCCGCCATGAGCGCATTCGATGATGTGATGATATTCGACATTGCCTGGTCCTAACTTGTTTCCGCAGCTCTCGCACTTGCCGCCGGATCGCTCGAATGCCTGTGCTTTGGTGCGCTTGCTGAATTCCTGCCTCAACGCACTCTCTCTGCTGCCCGTGCATTGGCGTTCTCGGTTCGCCAGATCTCGATAGTAGCGTCCGCGCCGATGGCCCGTCGCTTTTCGTTGAACACTTTGAATGCAGCCTCAGCCTCAATATATTGAAGATCGCCGTACTCATTGTCGCATTCTATTATCGCCTCACAGCGAGCCACGGCCAGCTTGGGAGGCATATTGTTCATAAGCTCAGCGCGGCGGCCGGCCGTCGCTATCTTGGCCTTGGCATATTCCCATTCTGCCCAGGCCAAGGGATGTGGATCGGCGGCCAAGTAAGCCAGGGCCGCCTCCACGTGGGTTTCGGTGACGATCATAAAAGGACACCAAATAGGTCATTTTGCGTTGGTGGCTGCGGTTCAGGCTCGGGTTCCGGCGGCAACAATCTATATTTGAACAATCCCCCCGTTATATATTCGCGCTCGACAACGTGATTCCCATATTTCTTTTTGCGAAGATCACGGAGTCGCGCGCTTACTGCCGCCTCGCTGCCGCCTTCAATACAAGTGACGATTCTTCCCAGGGTGCGCCACTTACCATCGATCATAAGATTGTAAACCCTGGCAAGCTGCCCAGATAATCGAATACAATCCCGCTCAGGATTATAAGTCGCGCCGTCAAAGGCTCTTTCAGGCCGCAGCATCGCCCGTCCTCTTTTATCGCGACAGCCCGACGCTAAACATTTTTTGTCTGACCGCGCCTTCGGTTCGCTTCATCTGTTTGGCGATCTTCCGCACCGGCAGCCGGGTTTTGTTCAGGCGTTTGAGTTCCTTGACCAGATTATGCGTCCAGGGCTTGTGCTTGGGGTTCATGATTGGTGCTCCTTATATGCCTCGCATCCGGGGCATAATCTTGATGGGGTGTCGGCGTAGTAGATCCTGCATTCGCTGCACTTTGGCGGGCGCCTTGGTTTGGGTTTAGCGGGGTTCATGATACTTCTCCTTTGTTAAAACGTGTCTTCGACCTGCTCGACTGGCGCCGTCGCCAGCCACTCCACATAATCCTTCTCGCCCAAGTGGACGGCGATTAGTGATTTGAAGTGCAGATGGCGGGCGAAGTGCTCGTATCTGGCGCCAGTGAAGTTGTCGCTTTGCGCCGCGAGAATGGGTCCGAGATGGTTTGCATAGGCCAGGGCGGCGATGCGCAACTCGCGGTCGATTCCGTGGCCGTTGCCGTTAGGGGGCGGCCGGTTATGGCCGACAGGACTCGGCTGGCGAGCGGCCGGCGGCGGCGGGGAGGTCTGACCATTGATGAGCTGTTGCAAGAAATAGTCTTTTTCGACCTTGACCCAGCCGATATGATAGCTGCCCTTCCACTCAAGAAGGCCTTTCATGGTGGGTGGAATTTTCACCCATTGTTCGCCAATACCAGGTAGGTCGGTCTTGAATGCGGTTCCGTCTTTACGAAGAGAAAGAACGGTTATCTGAGCCTCTTGCATGTTTGCCTCCTATATTGCCGCTATGCTGCTCGCTTCTTTAGTTCCTTGTCGATTTCGTAGGCTTCGCGAAAGAGCAGGAATTGCCGCCAGGCGTTGTCGAGGTCGGCGAAATAATGGTGACCAAAGTCGCCAAACTCCTTTGCGAAGCGGAGTAGGTGAAACCCACCCGTAAGAGGACGTTCAGGAAAATTCTCCTCCCATAGATTTTTATAGGCAGCAAGCTGCACAAGATAATCGGTATATATGCCATTGGAGGTTTTCCAATCTAACAGAACGAGTTGATTTCCGATCATCCCCACCGCATCGGGCGTCCCGCCATAGCGATGTTGTTCGGAAACAAGCTGGATTTCCTGGGAGACAATCTCGACCCGGAAATTGGATTGCCATTGTTTGTAGGCATTGAAGGCCGACATAGCTCTGGGTTCCGCCCCCGGCGGGAGTGTTCTGGCGAGCTGCTGGCACTCGGCCTCACTTTTGCCGTTGATGAACGCCTCCACCATCGCGTGGGCAATCGTGCCAATCTCTGCGGCCTTCTCTGCCTCATCGTAAAGACGCAATGCCCCAGATTGGCCCTGCTTGAACGCCCATTGCATAAGGCCGCCCGACTCCTTGAACCGCTGGATGATGGTGGTGGTTCCCGGCACGCGGGTGCCGTCTTTGAGGTAGTAGCCCTGCTTCGGAGTAGGCATTTGGGAGCCTTATCTTTCATCGTGAATTGAGTGGGCATATGCCGATATACGAGACCAATAGGCGCGAATGAAAAGCCCTAGAGCTATTGGATCAATATGCCCCTCGTGATAGCCCAAGTGGCGTTCGATCAGACGGGCAAGGCTGCGGGCGTCTTCTTCGGGATTTGCGCTTTTATCTTCACACATCATGAGACTATTCGCCGATGCAGCGAGCTGTTGTAGTGAGCCAGGGCCTCGGAAAGTTTGAGAAAGTCTATAATCGTCTTCACAAACAGCTCTTCCGCAAGCGCCAACACGGGCATTCCGTTGCGATAAAAAACTTCGTCTTCTATAGCACTGAGGCGGCTGGCGATTTCGTGAAGATCGCGACCGATAGTGGTTGCCTGTTCATTGTGATGGAAAGCATCGAGCGTTGTCATCTCAGTACTCCGAGCATGATAAGGATGGCGCAGAGCAGCGTCAGTGCGACGAGGGCTCTTGCCGCTGTGATGGCGAGCATCAGTGCGTCAGCTGGTGAATGGCGTCGTCAATGCGATCGCCAACCGCCACGCCTTCGTGTTCGAACTTTTGGGCGCCGTACCATTCGAGCGCCGCCTTGGCCTGAACCAGAGCCGTGTGAGCTTGGCTAAGAGCCTGAACCTGTGACTCCATGATCTTGTTTGCGGCATCGAGGCGTTCTTGCAGGAAGTTGATGTGCCAGTTCATTGCTTTATACTCCGCTATCCGTTGGCGTATTCGCTTGATGGCTCGGCGGTTCTCGCGGCGGACACACAGCCGAATTAGCCATCCCATCCGCATTGCTCTGTTTGCATTTGTGCCGCACACTGATCGGGTAGATACCGCATGCTTTGCACATCTTTAACCCGACCGGAGGCTTAAAGCGTCGCGCGTGATCGCTGGAGTTCATTGTCGGTCCTCCCATCCGCATTGTTCGTCAGGACCGGCACCGCAGACCATGCACACACCAGAGAAGGTCTCATGCTTGCAGGGCGGATCGTCGTCGATAAGCGTAGCTTCGCTAATCTGCTCGTCTTGGGGGTTGGTGAAGGCCAAGGGAATAAAGGGAACGGACATGACTGTTTCCCGCCCGGTTTGAGGATAGCGGCCCAGGCTAGGGGCTTGTTCGGGGAGCCTACCTGAGCCGCCAGTTCTCACCCATCCACGTCGAGTGCGAACAAGGCTCATACTACTCCCAATTTTTTGGATTGCAACAGGGGGTATGAAAATATTTTGGATTTTTCTAGAACGGAACCGGAACACAATACGTCAGTTTAATTGCAGAATGACGGCGAGGTGACTACAGTAAATACGCTATGGGGTGGGGGACAACCTTGAGGGAGGCATAAAACAATGTCAAATCAACAGATTAGGCATACCGCATTGAGTTTAGCAGCCCTATTACCGATAAATTACAAGGAGGCGTTGGCGGTGCTGGCGGAGCTCCGCGCCCTCGTAGAGTGGCAGGCGGGGCATCCAATGGTGGCCTTGCAAGTCGTAGAGGGCCTTCAGGCGCCCCTAGGAGACCCGCCGGCGCGCTTGGACAAACTCAATGGCGCCTGTGCGGGATCCCCATCGTAAAGCCACGCTATAGTCACTTCTGGGCATTTACGGCATATGCGCTCGGCCATGTAGGCCGGGAGCGGGTGCCCGTTTTCCCAATTATTATAGCGTTTGTACTTTATTCCCAGGAACTTGGCGAAGGCTGTGCCGGTGTCATAGCCCTTTGCCATGCGCAAGGCCTTTAGCCGCCGAGGGATGCCACGCTGGTCCATCCGGTAATGGTTCCATTTTAATTGGATGGGGTCAAGTTCCATAGAAATACCCGGTTGACTACGCCAAAAATTTGGATATCTATGGCGTATGGCTGAACGCAAAACTACCGAGGCGGTGATTAGTTCGCTCGGCGGGTTGAGTGCCGTTGCCGAACTGACCCGCACGACGCCCAAGTCTGTTTGGAACTGGAAAAAGTCGGGCCGGTTCCCCGCAAAAACCTACCTCGCGCTGATCAGCGCCCTCGTTCACCGCGGCGATACCGCGCCGAACAATCTCTGGAACATGGTCAAATGATCGGCAGATTGATGGGGCGGCGATGAGCGAATTGGCACCGATTATCGAAATGGACCTTGAGCGCGATAAGAGGGAATTTCTTGTTGCCATTCGACGAAACGAAACATCCCTACGCGAGATTGCGGATTGGTGTGCCACATTTGGCGACAAACATAAATGGACCAACGCCGAGATATGCAAATTTGCCGGCAAGGGCGAACGATGGTCACAGCGGCTAAGAAAGTGGCGGGCGGCCGGGTTTGTCGGCGACATTTGGCAATCTGGTCATACGAATAGCGCGTCGGTACCGACGCCAAATCCGTTGAAATCAAAAGATAATTCCGAACGATCCAGCGGTTCCACCGCCGTTAACAGCAACAAGGAAGAAATCCCCTCTGAAGAAGAGGCGGAAGAGAGCCACCAGCAGGCTCTATACGACCAGGCGTGCCTGTTCCTGGAACGAATGACAGGTGAAACCCGGCAAAGATTTTTTGCCCATCTCAGGAGAAAGTACAATGGCGGTCATCAATAAAATACCAAAGGCGGGATCTAAGGGGTTCGGCATGGCCGTTACCCCAGATCGAGATCATCTCGACGTTGCCATCACCGCCAACGGGCAATGCAAGCCTAAGGATTGCTGGCATCGGGTCGCTATTGCTTCGATTCTTTCTGCGTGGGGCGCAACCAGCCGCGAACTAGCTTCTATTAAAGTTGATGCGGGACACATCAAACTCCAATTCGGGGGATGGCGGTACACTGCCGATACGCCCAGCCATGTTAAGCGGTCATTGATGTTATTCGACTCGAGACATTATTCCGACCTTCGCATCCGTGAATATAATCTGCGTTTTCGTCGAGCGAGAAAAATTCAAACCGCCTCCCTGGAGCGGAAGAAGAAAGTACGCCTCAACAATCGGGCATGGCGGAAAAACAATCCCGACTATATGCCGCCTCCAGCGTCATTGCGTAGTCGCATCGAGGGACACTCAAGCATCGTGTGAGTCCGCTGCCGGCGGTCACCGGCACCCGCTGTGAGGGTGGGGGCTTTGAGAAAAGAAGAATACGAGCTGCAGAAGGCTGTCGTGCTCCATGTGCGCCGCCGAGCGCCGGGGCTGCTCTATTGGCACACCCCGAACCAAGGGGCGCGGTCACTCAAGACGGTCATGGCCCTGCGCGCGATGGGCTTCAAAAAGGGCATCCCCGACCTCTTCTTTTTTAAGAAGGGAACGCTGTTCGGCCTTGAGCTAAAAATACTCGACGGCTCCGCAACAAGCGACCAGCTCGAAGTCGTTGACCAGATAAAAGCCGAGGGCGGGAAGGCCGAAATTACTTACGGCCTCGATCACGCGCTCGCGACTCTAGAGGCATGGGGCCTCATTCGCGCGGAGGTAAGAGTATGAATGAACTAGGACTGGCTTACATTCGCGGCGCCAAGGGGCCGATCGGGCTCAAACAGGAAAGCGAAATGCTGCATTTGCGCAAGCGGGTGCAGGAATTGGAAGGGCTACTTCAAGAGGCGAAAGAAGGTACCTCCAACAATACGCTTTTCCCGTGGCCGTTCCTCGCCCCGCCCGTCGCCTATCTTCCGCCTGATGAGGCGATGCGCCCGACCAAGGACAAAATAACCGATGTAGTGAGACGATTCTATAAGCTCTCGCTCCGGGAGATAATGAGCGAACGAAGGCATCAGGAAGTAACCTTCCCCCGCCAGGTGGCGATGTATTTATGTTGCGAGCACACACTCTGGTCGCTGACTAGTATCGGCAAATACTTTGGCGGCAAAGACCACACCACAGTCCTACATGCGCAAAGAAAAATCCAGGGTCTTATCGGGACGAACGCTGAAATCACCCAACAAATAAATGAGATTGAACGGTTTTTGCGGGTGGTCTCATGAGCGCCAGGACATGGACAAATCACGAGGTCAAGAAGCTAAAAGAGCTTCATGCCACCGGCATGAGCAACTATGAAATCGGCCAGAATCTCAACCGGACAAAGGGCTCGATAGAATGCCAATGTATTTCGCTGATGGCTAACGACCTCCTTCCCCGCCGCACCCGCATGCAGCGGATAAAGATAAATCAAAGAGCGAGGGCGCGCAGTGACGCAGAGCGATACCGTCAGGTATGTGCTCCATGAGCGATCCTTTTGAGGGGCTGCCGCGCGGGCATTTCGCCGCCATCTTGGCGGACCCGCCGTGGGCCTTTGAGGCATGGAGCGGCGAAACGCGAGTAATGAAACGCGGGTCAAAAACGACTTATTTGGCCGCTCGCGCGCACTACGACACGCTTTCAATTGATGAACTTGGCGCTCTTCCTATAGAAGAATTAGCAGCAGAGGATTGCTGTCTATTTATTTGGATCACATGGCCCAATCTTGTCGGCGCGGTGCAGACGATAGATAGTTGGGGCTTCAAGTACAAGACTTGCGCTTTTAATTGGATGAAGGGCCATGCCGGTCAGATCGAACTTTTCCAAGAAGAAGTCACGCCGTTGATGAAAATGGGTTACTGGACTCGCGCATCCAGTGAGGTTTGTTTGCTTGCGACGCGCGGTAAGCCCAAGCGGATCAATGCTGACGTTCGCCAAGGAATTATAGCACCAATCCGCCAGCACTCCCGCAAGCCGGACTGCGTACACGAGCGTATCGAGCGGCTGGTAGCTGGACCATACCTTGAGCTTTTCGCGCGCCAGTCGCGCCCAGGCTGGACGACATGGGGCAATGAAACAACAAAATTCGACCGACCGGATATTTCGCTATGTGCTCCATGAGCGGGTCAGAGACTACGAGCGGCTGGGGTGGATGGTGGTAGCCGAGCTGGGGCCGGTACACGGTGAGTGGAGTGTTCTAGCAGAGTTTATTTGCAGTTGTGGGCGGGCGTGCGTCGAACCGCATGGAGCGAGGGGCTGAATGAAAGTCTTCGGAAGAATCGCGAGGCGCCTGGTGGACGCCGGAGTGCCCATTGAAGAGGTGGGCGAGCTGATCGCTGAGGCGACGCTGGAACTCAGCGCCACGACGCGCAGCACCGGAGC
>Ga0210407_10003683_pt1 | contig 12334 bp, 6 predicted proteins | sample IncBWC27MmetaG_FD_150860 | JGI IMG/M metagenome (GOLD analysis project Ga0210407, IMG submission 150860) | Forest soil microbial communities from Barre Woods Harvard Forest LTER site, Petersham, Massachusetts, United States - Inc-BW-C-27-M | ecosystem: Environmental > Terrestrial > Soil >... | reverse complement strand
TTTTCGGAACGGTGAGATAGAGCGGGGCTGGTGTGAGATACACGACTGGTGGGGGGACGCCAGTGGGGCTAGGACGTCCCTTTTTTCCTGCACGGCGGCGTTTGCCAGGACCTACGGCCTTTTTCACTGGCTAAAGGCGCGGCCTCCTCGGCTTGTTTCGGCGGGAGTTTGGTGAAGCCGGCGACAAGAGTTTCCGATTAGACGAAAGGCTCAGAAACGAATCTTCCTCCGCGAAAAAGCCGCGGGCCGCTCGCCGGATTGACACTGAGGCCTTCATCGCTAGCGCCGCCGGGCTTCTGCACGGATGAAGCGATGGCGCCGGTTATGCCGCCGGCCGGATGTTCTGATTCACGCGGAAAAAGTTTTCGGGATCGTACTTTGCTTTGATCGCCGCCAGTCGATCATAATTCCCGCGGTACGTCGCCCGAATCCGGTCCTCGCCTTCTTCCATCATGAAATTCAGATAAGCCCCTCCGGCCCCGAACGGGTGCAAGGCATCGTAATAACTCTTAGCCCAGTCTGTGATCTTCCTGCAGTTCGCCGGATCGGGGTCCACACCCACTATCACCTCGCTCCAGACGGCATCACGATAGCTGAACGCTGTCTCGGCTTCGCCGACTCGATTCACTCTTCCATTCACCGGATACAGGTGCATGGTCGACTGCCACGTAGGCAGTAGCGACCCGTATTCGATATGCTTCGCGATCGCCGCATCGCTGAGTTCCTTGAAGAAATCGGCCTTCCAATACCATTGCAGACCGGTTGGGTAAATACCGTCGAACAGTCCTTGCAGCATGGGAAACGGCATTGGCGCGAAGAATTCGAAAGCCGGCGGACGGTAGCTGCGGATCGATTCCAGAATCGTATTCGCCTGCTCCATCGAACCCTGATAGCACCACACGATCCCGCACATCTTGCGCAGGTGCAACTCCTCGGGAAAGGGCGGTCCCGGCGGCACAGTCATCATTGCGAAGAAGCCATTCATTTCTTCGGGCGCCTGCGTGATGAACTCCCGGTACCACTTCAGCACGTCCGCAGCATCTTTCAGATTCCAGAGCATCGGGCCGGCACACACGGTACCGACCGGATGCGCCTCAAACAGGAACGAGGTTACAATTCCGAAGTTCCCCCCTCCGCCGCGCACCGCCCAGAACAGGTCGGTATTCTCCTCGGCGCTCGCGACCACGAAGCTGCCATCAGCCAGCACCATATCGGCCGAGAGCAGGTTGTCGATCGTCAGCCCGTACTTCCGGGTCAGGTGCCCCATCCCACCGCCCAACGTCAGCCCGGCAACCCCAGTGCTCGAGATGATGCCCGACGGCACAGCCAGGCCAAATGCGTGCGTCGCATGGTCGACGTCGCTCCACTTGCAACCTGCGCCTACCCGCACGGTGCGCGATGCGGGGTCGACCCTGACGTAGTGGATCGGCGCCAGATCGATCACCATGCCGTCGTCGCAGACGCCCAGACCGGCTGCGTTATGCCCGCCGCCGCGGATCGAAACCCGCAAACCATTGGCCTTCGCCATTTGGACCGCAGCCATCACGTCGGCGGCATCCGTGCATTTCGCGATCAGCCTTGGCCTGCGATCGATCATCCCGTTATAGACTTTCCTCGCCTCCTGGTAGTCCGCATCTGCAGGCTCAATCAGGGCGCCGCGGAACTGGCCGCGAAATTCGGTAATAGCTTGCTGCAACGACATTTCCGTTCTCCTCTAGCCAGCGCGTGGTTCATTTTCGCGCCGGATATACATACTGTGCCGGGCGCGGCGTTCTAAGAGCGTTCTGTAGAGGCGGTTGCGGCCGTTCCGCCCGCAAGAATCGACAATTTTCGCTCGAACGCCACTGAACCCGACCGCCGCGCTGCCTCAAGACCCCGCCGGTAGCTTGCGCGCGCCGGTTCGAGCTTGCCTTCGGCGATTAACAGATCCCCCTGCACACGATGCAACTCCGCGACCGCCCACTCCTCGCCGTTTTTACCGGCGAATGCAAAGCCGGTCGAGAGACTGGCTAGGGACTCGCCGACCAGACCGGCGCGCCCTAATGTTTCCGCCAGCAACGTGTAATAGTACGGCAGGCGGAGTTCAGCGCCCAGGCGGCGCATCCCCTCCAGCCCCTCGCGAAGCTGCGCCAGGCCGCCGGCCACATCGCCCTCCGCAGCTCCCGCCCAGCCCGTAAGGACATTCGCCATCGCAAGGTAATACGCAAAGCCATGGCGGCTGCACATTTCCACGGCTTCCTGCCCGCGTTCGAGCGCCGCGCGGCTCTCGCCCCGGAAGACGTGCAGCATCGCGGCATAGTCGAGCGCGATCGCCTGGCTGAAAGGGTGGCACATCCGCCTGGCCGTCGCGATCGCTTCCGCAGCGTGACCATCGGCGTGATTCCCGTTTTCGCGGTGCCATGCCAGATGGGCGAGGTAGCAGCGGCAGAAGACGCCGAGGTCCGGCCCCGCGAACAGCTCCAGTACGGATTCCGCGGGACCGCTGTGCGCGCGGATGGCCGCGGTCATATAGTCGAGCGACGCTTCCAGTTGGCCCAAATGAAACAGGCTGCATCCCATGAGAAAGTTCCCCGCCAGCATCAGTCCCGGAGTCGGCTCCCGTTCCACGATTCCCAGAAATTCGAGACCGTACTGCCGCGCTTTTTCCAAATCCCCCCGCACCGCGTGAAAGACCCACACTCCGCTCAGAATCACGAAAATATTGCGGCCGTCGAGGCGTCTCGAAAGATCCAGCGCCCGCTCGTACGTCCCGCCCACTTCCGCCGCGGAGTAGCCTTCCGTCGTCACCAGCGCCCGACCCAATGTGACCAGCAAATCCAGTTCCTGTTTCAGCCTCCGGTCCGACTCGGAAAATCCCCGGCACAGCGCCAAAGCACGCCTTAGCAGGTCCGCCGCTTCCGTGTCCGCATACCGCCGCCGCGCACAAGCAGCCGCCCGCCAGTAGTGCTCGATTGCCTCTTCCGCCATTCCGGCCTGTTCGAAATGCGAGGCAATCTGCCCATTCCAGTTTTCGGTGTCGGCCTCATACACTTCGGCTAACGCCCGCGCCACGCGCCGGTGCCAGTAGCGTTGACGCACCAGGCTGAGTTCCGAGCAGGCTACTTCGCGCAGACGGTCGTGCGTGAAATCATATTCCGATGCTCCACGGCTTTCGATAATGCGCCTCCGCCAGAGTTCGTCGAGTGCTTGGGAAACGCTGCGTTCATCCCAATCGCTGGCCTTCTCTAGCAATTCGAAGGAGAAGGGCGTCCCTACAACGCTCGCAAGGCCAGCCAGTTCGTAAGAAGTCGCGCTCAGCTGTGCCAGGCGCGCCGCGATGACGGCATGCACCCGCGTGCTCTGCAGTCCGGCCCGTACACTCTCCACCACAAACAGCGGATTCCCGCGAGTGGCCCGGAAAATCTCTCCCAGGTTTGCACTTTCAAGCGGTTTCGTGGATTCGAGGCGCGCCAGTTCGGCCGTCTCCTCGGCATCCAACGCCTGGAGCGGAATCTCCAGAACCATCCCCGATTGCCGCAGGCCAGCCAGAAACCTGGTGAACGGATGTTCCCGGCCCGTCTCTTCCGCCCGCACCGTGCCAAGCAAGAGGACCCCGGCCACGGCCGAAGAGGTCAACAAAGCGCTGAGCCACTCAAATGAATCGGGATCGCACCATTGCATGTCATCGAGATAAAGCAGCGCCGGCTTCCGGATCTTTCCGAAAGCCGCGCTTACGGATTCGTAGAAATGGAGGCGCTGCCAGCTTTCAGCCAGCGGACGGGATTGTCCAGGCCGAAGCAGTTCGGATTCCGGAAACTGCTCACAGATTTCTGGTGCCAGCCGCGCCAGTTCTGCCAATTGTTGGGGCGCGAGATTCGTCCACCCCGCGCGAACCGCATCGGAACGCAGCCACTCCGCTACGGGTGCATACGCCACTTGCCCCTGCCCGGCGTAACAGCGGCTGCGCGCGACCGCATGCCCTTGCCGAATGCACGATTGATATAACTCGTCCGCAAGCCTTGTCTTGCCTATTCCCGGTTCACCGGAAATTATGGCCACTCGCGGGCCGTCCTGCGAGGCGGATTGCCAGGCTGACGCCAACTGTTGCCATTCCCTCGTGCGGCCAATCAGTGCCCGCACTTTCTGCAGCGGCGTGATCGCCTTCGCTGCGGGCGGCACGGATGATCCGGATGGCAGCTCGCGTGAACCTCCGGGCTCTGCTTTCAGAATTCGTTCAAACAGCTCCAGCGTCGCCGGACCTGGTTCCACGCCCATTTCACGCCGCAGGACGCGCATGCACTGGTGATAAGCGCGCAGAGCACCCGAGCGGTCGTTGTTGGCCGCATGCAGCCGGATTAGCAATTGATGGTGCGGCTCGCTCAGCGCATCCAGTGCGACAAGACGCTCGGCCCATGGGATTGCCGCTGCGTATTCTTTCTGCTCTTCGAAGAGTATGGCGAGCCGGTGCAACACCTCAGAGATCCGCCTCCGGTAGTCTTCACGCAGTGGTGTGATCCAGTCGTCGTAGAGAGCTGGGAGAAGGTCGTCTTCATAAAGTTGCGCCGCGGCTGTGAGGGATTGTATCTCCCGGGCGCGATCCTTCTCCCCTCGCGCAGAGGCTGCCTCGGCAATCGCCGCCTGGAAATCAACGGCGTCGATCGTGCAGGAAGTGTCTTGCCGCCATCGAACCGCAAAATGATCGGTCACGAGCAAGTTGCATTCGCTCGGCAATGCTCGTTTCAGATGGTGGAGAAGTTGCCGCAGATTCGTCCGGGCCTGCGATTCGCTAGAGGCAGGCCAAAGCACAAAGGCCAGGCGCTCCCGCGGCTGCGGCGCATCGCCGTGAAGGATCAAATATGCAATCAAGGACTGCAGACGGTTCGTATTGACAGCCGTGACAGGGCGTCCCGCGAAGCTGATCCGCAGGTTGCCGAACAAGCTAATTCGCATGGTTGCCGTCTACGTAGTTTACGATGTCCCAATACGGAAGAGTATCGCGCTATTGATCTATCGTTCCCCTTAAGAAAAGCCGGAACACCCTTGGAGAGGGGCCGTAACTCATCCGAATGCACACGTTTGCAATCCAATCTACACACGTTTGCAATAATCGACAAAGGCCTTGACAGAACCGGGGAAGTTCGGACATAATTCCGCCCATGACAGCACGTGCTTCCGTTCTGGCTTCCATTCTTTTGGCCCTTGTCTCCGTCCGCGCCTTTGCACAAAAGGATTCCGGGACGCTGCTCGGCGCCGTTCGCGACGCAACCGGCGCAGTCGTGCCACAGGCCAAGGTCAGCGCGCGCAACCTGACTACTAACGTTGAGTCCAGTACCGTCACAAATCAGGAAGGTGATTATCTTGTGACGCCCCTCCACGTAGGCGAGTACAGTTTGACGATCGAGGCTCCTGGTTTTGCCCCAAGGGTGTTCGAGCGCATTGTGCTGGACGTGGATCAACGCCTCCGCGTTGACGCGATCCTGGCCGTCGGAAGCAATGAACAGCGCGTGACGGTAGTCGACGTGCCACCCCCTTTGAATACCGAGGATATGACCGTCGGGCAAGTCATCCAGAATCGGCAGATTCAAGACATGCCGCTGAATGGCCGTAACTTCCAGCAATTGGCTTCGTTGGTTCCTGGGGCCATTCCAAGTTACGGGGCCCGCGACTCCGGCCAGGGCGGTGTGAGCCTCAGCGGAACCAGATCGTTCGACAACTCCTTCCTGTTGGATGGCGTGAATAACACGACCAATACAGCCGAGATGCCCACGCGTGTAAATGTTGCCGTTTCACCGAATCTCGATGCGATACAGGAGTTCAAAATTCAGAGCAGCACCTACGACGCGCAATACGGCGGCACTGCGGCAGGGACCATCAATATCGTCACCAAGTCCGGCACGAATCAACTGCATGGCACCCTCTACGATTACTGGCGAAACTCAGATTTGAACGCCAATTCGTGGGAGAACAATCGGCGGGGAATTAAGCGGGGGTTCCGGAATCGCAACCAGTTCGGCGGCGTTGCCGGCGGCCCGGTGGATATTCCCGGAGTTTATGATGGCCGCAACAAAACCTTCTTCTTCGCAGATTACGAAGGCGTGCGAGACATTATGCCGCCGGGTTTGCTGAACGTCACTGTGCCCGACGACAAGATGCGGGCGGGCGACTTCTCCGAGTTCCTTCCCGGTTCCACTTCCAATCCCGGCGGCCCAACCTTCGTACTCGGCGCCCCTTATGTGAACAATGTGTTACCACCCAGTCTCTTAGATCCGGTGGCGAAGGGGCTGGCTGCCCTATACCCATCGGCAAACGTGCCGGGGACGTTGCAGTACGTCGTAGACATTCCGAACACCTTTAATTCCGCGGTTTACGGCGCTCGGCTCGATCATCGCTTCTCACAAAATGATTCCTTTTTCGCCCGATACACCGGCAACGGGCTCACGACCAAAACGGGAACCTGGAATAATCTGATCGGCCCTGTCAATCAAAACAAAACCGACGGAAGCGTGCTGGCCTTGAGTGAAACACACCTATTCTCCCCCACTGTGGTCAACGAGTTCCGCTTTGGGTTTTCGTCCGCCCGGCTCTATCGCCTGCCGACAGCTCCAAGCACAGACTTATATGCGCAACTGGGGCTCAATGGTGTCCCACCAATCACCGGGATGCCCACCGGCCTCCTGCGTTTCAACGGCCTTCTCGGTATTCAGGCCATTGGCCAGCGCTCCGGCTATTACAACGACAGAGGCATTGTTAAGGACTACAACGACAACCTGAGCTTCATCGTTGGCAAGCACAGTTTCCATGCGGGCGCCAGCCTTCGGCCGATCCGCTGGTCGCACTACGAGTCGCAGGCTCCACGCGGCGATTTCCAGTTCTTCGCCAACAACAATGCCGTCGATGCACAAGGCAATCCGGCGCCAGTAGGCTTTGCGCAGTTCCTGACTGGGATGCCGTCCCGCATCTCTTTTTCCACCGCCAACGATATCATCTACCGGCAGTGGAACAGCTCGTATTACATGCAGGACACCTATCGGATTTCAAAGAACCTGACATTGAATCTTGGGCTGCGTTACGAGTTCTTCACAGCCCCGAATGAGAGGCACAACAACCAGGCGAATTTCGACCTGGACCGCGGCATATTCGTATTGCCGAGCGTCCGCACATACACGCTGCCAGCCAGCTTCGTGGGGATCACGGTGGACCCGCATGGTTCTCCCGGGCTCGTGCAGACGGACAAGAACAACTGGGCCCCCAGGCTGGGCTTCGCCTACTCACTCAACCAGAAAACCGTGCTGCGCGGCGGCTTTGGCGTGTATTATGGGTTCCAGGAAATCGGCCCTTGGAGTTATCCCAGCCTGGGTTACAATCCGCCTTTCAATATCGTATACAGCCCGCCCAACCAGCCGCTCCATTCCACTTTTTCGCTGGATCCGTTTACCGACCCGAACGCGCAGTTTCAAATCGCCAGCTTGCCGGCGCACTTGCACACACCGCGAATCGAGCAGTGGAATTTTTCGATCCAGCGAGTGGTGGCAAAGGATTTGACATTCGAGGCTAGCTACAGCGGCTCCGCAGGTCACAACCTGTACACGCTAATCTACTTTAACCAATCGTACCCGGGCACGACATTTGACGACCTCACTTCCCGGCTGCCTTATCCGTATTTGCAGGACACCTCGCAGCAGACGAATAACGACGGCTACTCCAGGTACAACGCGCTGCTGTTGAAACTCGAAAAAAGGTTCTCTTCGGGACTATCCTTCCTGGCCTCCTACACGTACGGCCATGCGCTGGATAACGCCTCAGACGCGAATCTCGGTAGCGCCCACGCGGGTGACACGTTCCGCGATCCCCGCCACGAAAACTGGGAATATGGAAACTCGGATTTCGATGTTCGCCAGCGCTTTGTGTACAGCGCCATCTACGATCTGCCTTTCGGCCGAGCCCGTCATTTCGCCTCCAACCTGCCCGCCGTCGCGAACGCCATAATCGGTGGTTGGCAGGTGAATGGCATCTTGTCGGCACAAACCGGCTACTGGTTCACTCCATTTGGTGTCAACGATTCGTGCTTCTGCGAAGATGGCAACGCAAACTCGCTGCGCCCGGACGTAATAAGCGGACAGAATCAGAACTCCGGCCCGAAAACTGCCGATGAGTGGTTCAATCTTGCCGCCTTCAATGTCGATGTCCCGGCGGGGCGCCATGGAAATGCCGGTCGGAACACAATCCTGGGACCAGGTCTGGTCAACCTCGACATGGGTTTGCACAAAGAGTTTTCCCTGCGCGAGACCGTCCGGCTGCAGTTCCGCAGCGATTTCTTCAATACGTTAAATCACGTGAATTTCAACGCTCCCGACACGAATTACGGTGATGCCAACCTTGGCAAGATCCTGACCAGTACCGGCGGCCGCCAGCTGCAATTGGCCTTAAAGTTGATTTTTTAATACGCTCCTAGACTATTGTGGTCGATCAGAAGTTCATTGAAAAATTCGTGGGGCGGACCCCCTGGTCCGCGGGCCGACGCCCTCGTCGGCCTCTGTTTCTCATGTGATGGCAACGCCGGACCCCACCGCGAGTTATGTGGCGAACTTCAGAGACAGGGCACTAGACTAAATAGGTCGTGAATAAACATCCTAATACCTACGACGTCATCGTAGTCGGCTCAGGCGCGAGCGGCGGCTGGGTCGCCAAGATCCTGTGCGAGAAGGGTGCACATGTCCTGATGCTCGAGGCCGGACCGCCGCGCATCCCGGAGCGTGACTTTACCGAGCACCTGTGGCCCTATCGCGTTCGCTTTCGGGGCTTCGGCGATACCAAAACATTTCTCGAAAAGCAGCCCGTCCAGCGGCTTTGTGATGCCTGCGACGAGTACACGCATCAGTTTTTTGTCGATGATACCGAGCACCCTTACACCTCCGATCCCGACAAGCCTTTCATGTGGATTCGCGGCCGCCAGGTTGGCGGAAAATCGCTGCTGTGGGGCCGTGTCAGTTACCGGTATTCGGATTTTGAATTCCAGGCGGCTTCGCATGATGGCTATGGCGAAAACTGGCCCATCACCTACCGCGACGTCGAGCCTTACTACGACATGATCGAGTCGTACATCGGCGTCAGCGGCAGCCGCGAGGGGCTGCCGCAATTTCCGGACGGAAAGTTCCTTCCGCCAATGCGGCTTTCCTGCGGCGAGGTTTACGCCCGGGACATCATCGCCAAGGAGTTCGGATGGCGCCTGACACCGGACCGCAGCGCCAACCTGACCGTGCCGCTGAATGGCCGGCCCGCTTGCCATTATTGCGAGCAGTGTCACCGGGGCTGCTTTACAGCCTCGTACTTCAACAGCCCGGCGGTGACCCTTCCCGATGCCGCACGTACGGGCCGGTTCACTCTGGTTAGCGACGCCGTCGTCAGTCATTTGGTTATGGATGACCGTGGCAAGGCGTCCGGGGTCGTGTTTGTCGACCGCAACACGCACGCCGAGCGGCAAGCCAGGAGCCGGGTCGTTGTGCTTGCGGCGAGTGCCCTGGAATCCACGCGGATTCTGATGAACTCACGTTCCCGCCGCTTCCCGGAAGGTGTGGGCGCCTCGTCCGGCGCGTTGGGTCACTACCTGATGGACCACTTCACTCTCGAGAGCGCCAGCGGCATTATCCCTTCACTGAAATCCTCACGCCGCCAGCCGGTTGGCCGCCCCATGGGGTTTATCATTCCCAAGTACACGAACGCCGATCCGCGCTATCCCGACAAACGTTTCTTGCGCGGCTATTATCTGGCGGGGGACAGCCGGCAGCAGCTCTACGAACACGCTTTTGCCATGCGCGGCTTCGGCCGCGAGTTGCGGCAGCGAATTCGTGAGGAGATCCCTTACATGTTCACCATCTATGCTCAGGGAGAGCCTCTGCCTCGCTTCGAGAATTACGTCATGATCGATCCCGACGTGAAAGATGCATGGGGCGTCCCGGTTTTGCGTTTCCATGCGAGCTATGGCGAAAACGAGTTTGCCATGGCCAAAGGCATGCGCGAGAAGCTCGGAGAGATCGTGGACGCGCTGAAACTGGAAAATAGGTCGCCACTGCCGGAGCGCCTTAGCATTTTCGGAAAGAATATACATGAGGCGGGTACAGCACGCATGGGCAACGATCCGAAGAAAAGTGTGGTTAACCGTTTCAACCAGGTTCACGATGCCCCCAATGTCTTCGTGACCGACGGCGCCTGCTTCGTCACCCAAGGTTGTTATGAGCCGACACTGACGATCATGGCGCTGTCTGCGCGTGCTGCCGACTACATCGCATCCGAATACCTGAGGAAACAGGGATGACCCCTGACGAGTTCACCCGCCGGGGCTGGATTCTCCGGCTCGGCGGTGCAGCGGCGCTAAGCGGAATCAGGGGCACCGGCCTCGACGCCGCGGAACACCCTCAATTGCCGCCGGGATTGTATGAGCCATCGCTTCAACACCTCGCCCACTCCCTGAAGGCCGCCACCGCGCCAAGCCCAGAGCCGCGTTCGCTGCGTTATTTTGGGGAGGAAGACTCTGCACTCTTGGTTTCGCTCGTCGCGAGGATACTTGGGGAGGGATCTTCGGATCCGACGGTCCTCGAAATCGCAGGTTGGATCGACATGATCGTGGGCCGCTCAGAAGAAATTCGCACTGCGGCGCGCTCGCTATCGCCAGCGCATCGCCGTCTCGCAGTCGACTACTATGGGGAAGACACCGTGCGTGAGCTCGAATCAGAAAACCCGGAGGCAATTTGCCGGGAGGGCCTCGCGGCCCTCAAGCGCGCCGGCTTCGAGACCCTCGAAAGTACGGCACAGTTGGCGCATCTGGTGAATCTGGAGAACGCAAACGACCCGTTTATGATATGGGTGAAGCGCCGGACGCTCGACGGCTTTTACACTTCCCGGCAGGGACTCCAAGAACTGGACTATAAGGGCAACGCCTTTTATGCTCAGTCACCTGGTTGTGACCACGAAAACGGGAACAGGTGACCAGAGCCGTTTCAATTAAAGATCTCGCGCGCCTTGTGGGAGTTTCTCACTCGACCGTCTCCCGCGCGTTGCGCGCCAGCCCTGTGGTAAACGCAAAAACGGCGGCGCGCATTAGAAAGGTTGCGGAACAGCAGGGCTACCGCGCCAGCCTGATCGGGCGCAGCCTGGTGACACGCCGGTCGATGACCGTGGGCTGCGTGGCGACCGACATCGCCGATCCTTTTGTGGCGGGAGTGGTGGGCGGCATCGAAGAAGTTGCCAACCAACAGGGCTTTGCGGTTTTCCTGGCTAGTTCCCATGCAGATCCACAGCGGGAGTTAGATGTCGTACGCTCCTTTCACGAACGCCGCGTAGATGGTGTCATTGTTCCGGCATCGCGAGTCGGTTCGCTCTACCTGACGCATCTGGCGGAGTTGCAAATTCCGATCGTTCTGATCAACGACCAGCATCCAGGCTCCTATACGTATTCCGTCGGCATCGACAACGTCAATGCAGCGCGGCGCATCACCCGCCACCTGTTGAAGCTCGGACACCAGCGAATCGCTTACATCGGCAACCGTTCCGGCAGCCAGGCCGACGCCGACCGGTTCAATGGATACCGCGTCGAGCTTCGCACCGCCAGGTTGCCATTTCGTCGTGATCTGGTCATGCATGCGGACGCAAGCCCGGAGGGTGGGAGTGCGGTCATGCAGCGTCTCCTTGCGCGCCACCGTCCCACGGCGGTCTTCTGTTACGACGATCTGACCGCTTTGGGCGCGTTGGCCGCAGCCCGTTCCGCGGGTGTGTCCGTGCCCGGTGATCTGTCGGTTGTGGGCTTTGATGACCTTTTTGTGGCCTCGTATACAACGCCGCCGCTCACCACCATTCGCCAGCCAATGAAGGATATGGGCCGGCGGGCCGCAGAGATTCTGCTGGCGCTGCTTCGGGGCGAGGTGGCAGAAAAAAAAGTGATGTTCCAGGGGGCGTTGGTGGTTCGCGAATCTACGGCCGCGCCCAGGCGCTCGCGGGGCCAGCCCTCGCGATGAATCCTATGCGCAAAGTCTTCGCGGGCATTTCTATCATGATTTGTGCGGCCCTGGGAGCTCCAAAGAGCGCCTCCATCGCAACGCGCGTCGCACCAGGCGACTATCCTCTAAACCTGCTCGAGGTGAACGGCCGATATTTGTTGAGCACCAACAATGGTTACGGCACACAATACTTACAAGCCTATGACGCATTGCGTCGCGCGGTCACAGGAAAGCTCGAATTGCCAAGCCTATGGTTCGGGCTAGCTTACGAGCCCGACAACAAGCTGTTGGCTGCTTCGGATGGTAAAAGTGGTGTGTATGTGGTGCCATTCTATAACGGCGCTTTCGGCAAGCCGCGATCCGTT
>Ga0210407_10003682_pt1 | contig 12338 bp, 13 predicted proteins | sample IncBWC27MmetaG_FD_150860 | JGI IMG/M metagenome (GOLD analysis project Ga0210407, IMG submission 150860) | Forest soil microbial communities from Barre Woods Harvard Forest LTER site, Petersham, Massachusetts, United States - Inc-BW-C-27-M | ecosystem: Environmental > Terrestrial > Soil >... | reverse complement strand
TAACTGTAGAAGATGAGTCTAAGTAAGACGCTGGGGGTGGTTGGAGCCGAAGAACTGTTGAAGCACGGGATTGATACGTTCTTTCAGCATTGAGCGAGTGGGAGTAGATAAAGCCATCAATGTCTGCATCGCTTGCAGAATAGCATTTCTAGGATTTGCGGAGCGGGTGACTCAGGTTCGGGCGGGTGGCAACGATGGCTGTCATTACTTGATTCAAGGTAAGTGGCCGCAACCACAATCGTCGTCCTCGGTCTTGGGAGCGGCGAAACGCAGCCGGTTTCGATGTCCGGTTTCTTAGATCCAAACCGCTTCTAACTGCAACGTTCAAAGAACGAGGACAATTGAGAATCATCCGACTTTTCTTGATCGAATAGGGCTTTCATCGTATCCAGCCTTTGCCTCCATTGGCGTGCCACGGAGGCAGAGGCTGGAGTCTATGCTTACAGTGATGAAAACCTTGTAAGGAATTCCTCCAATTCGCGACTCATCTCTATGAAATGTCGATCTCTGGCCGGAGAACTCCGAGCGTTACTGTGGCTGGATCGAGAAGGGAATACCTGACTGCCGATAAACTTAAAATCTACAGTACCGTGAAACCTTCATCAGCTACGGATGCCTACCCAGGGCCCGACTTGGATCACACGCCGAAATTTAACGTGGTCATCATTTACGACGACAGCGCAGCGGGCAAGCGGGCAAAGCATTCCTACGATCGAGTGATTCGCAAGCTCGTTGACGAATGAGACTTTAGCTTGAAACCTTGGAACTTCCAGGTGCTCGCAGTTCCGCAGATTGGAAATTCGGCCGCGAAAGCCGCCGCACAGGCAGACCTCGTGATTTTCTCGATGCACCGAAAAGCTCAGCTTTCCGTTCAGACTAGAGATTGGATCGAAAGATGGTCCGGGTTAATTACTGATAGTAAATCCGCGCTGGTCGCGCTGCTCGATCAACCCGGAATGAAACGTGGCACGGTCGTGTCCACACTGGATTATCTACGCAAGGTAGCCGACCGGAAAGGGATTAGCTTTTACGCGCACACTACTTTTGGTCTTTCAACAAACTAGAAAGGATCCGATTATGTCTACATGGACTCACGGTGCGCAAGCGAATGAAATGTCTCATTTTGCGACGACCCGCACCCTGAGCGACTTTCCCCTCCTGATCAGCGAGATGTTACGCCGTGGCGTCGGCCGATTTGAACTGGCTCTCGCATCAGCGGAGGTTTTTTCGCGTCATCAGTTTACCAAACACGGTCGTCGAATTCCCGTCGCATCGCAAAGAGGACTATTTCGCGGCCCTGAAGGGCTCGAGGCGGCATAACCTGAAAAGAAGCTGAGACGCGGTAGAGAGCAAGCTGCGCTCGGCGTGGAAATCGTCCAGCGTCCGGACGTAAAGCCGCTTGACGATATCTTTGGATTATTCTGGCAGACCGATGAAAAGTCTGCGACGAAATTTGTGAGGCGGGAAAAGGTCACAGGCGAAATGATCGCATTCATGCTGTGCTTCGATATGGGCGAGCGGCTGATAAATGCTTCACCGGCATGGATTACGGCCGCCCGAAGGAATGGATGCTTTATTTCCGCTTATGGGACGCCGCGGTCGATCGTCTTATGAGGCAAAAATTGAGATAGGACATAAGCTCGGTCCGCTCAATAATTGTTGCCGGCACCGCAACATTTTTTTACATAACGTCTACCGTATCTTCACGCAGACGATCCGCTGGCGCCTCAATGGACGAAGCCCTGGCCCGCTTCCTGAAAGCGCATCCTGATACAACCGTTGCCTAGAATCATCTTTTCGAAAAAGTAATAACTTTGTAAGGAAGTCGCCCAATTCGCGACTAATAAGTTCGACAGGATGTGTAGGAAATCGGTTGAGGAAGCGAATCCAACCGCTCTTGCAACGCATTCTAAGAACTGGCCTCGCGAACCCCGTTTGCCCCGTTCGGGTATAGATATTACATTGGAATAGAGCTAATACAGCGAAGTGCCGCCAATGCAGAAATCTAATGGAATTAGGGCAACCCACAAAAACTCGTAGCATAAGATATGAAAAAAAACCGAAACAATGGCCGTAAGGCATCCAGTGAGATGCTGATGATTCCTTCCGCGGACGGAAACCTAGACTCTCGTGGGTGCCGTGCCGTCGGGCGACGCTCGTTTCTGAAAGGCTTAGGCATGGCAGGCGCGACCTTACTGCCGGCCAGTGCGCTATTGGTGACCAAAGCCAACGCAGGTAGCGATAGAAGTGGAAGCCTTACTAAAGGCGATGCTGCAATCCTGCGGTTCCTGGGCGCGGCCGAAATCCTCGAAAGCGATCTGTGGATACAATACTGGGAACTCGGAGGAACCCAGGACAACGAATTCGCGCCTGCCACTGGGGGGAACCCGCGCTACACGGAAGCCCTTCAGATTCTTGATGGCGACCAGCCCCAGTATATCCACGACAATACAGACGATGAGATCAGCCACGCGGCCTTCATAAGGGCTTACTTAGCTTCCAAAGGCGCCTCGACCGCCGAGCTTGATCTCCTTAATGGCCCTCACTTTCGCACGTTGCCGGGCAGTACGGCGACAGGGTCCTCAGGAAAGAACCGGCTCACAAACCTCATGCAACTCAACGTGGACACCAGTTTTTGGACTCGGTATCGCATCGACAATGAAAACCCCGATCTCGATCCTAACTTCACGTTTCCCCAAGCAGTCAATCCCCCCGGAGGGATTAAGAATCGGACGGCAATTCCCAGAAATGATGCCGACATCGGCAACAGTACCCCTGGTAACCTCACAGACCACCTGAAAGCGATTGCCTTCACGGCGGGATTTCACTTTGCCTTTATTGAGCAAGGTGGTACCAGCCTCTACCCTTCGCTGGCTCAGAGGGTAACCAATCGGGAAGTTTTGCGAATCCTGCTTAGTATCGGCCCGACCGAGACGCAGCACTTCCAGACTTGGCAGGACAAGGCAGGCAATGCGACTCCGCTGACCGACATAGATCCCCTAACTGGGTCATCGGTGACGTTTCTGGACCTCACTAAGAACCAGCCGCAGTCGTTGCAGGCCAACCTCATCATGCCTGAGCCGACCCCATTCCTGAGCCGAAACTTCCCGATCTGTTCGATTATTCGCCCAACCGATACAAAGGGGGCTGCAATGGGGGCCGTGCGGGCTCTTACTGCGGACGGACTTTTCATCGGACAGACGAACGAGTTTGTTGAGTTGCTCACCGATCTCGCAGCGGATGCGGACGCAGCCAGACGCGAGTTCGAAAACGACGAGTCTTAAAAAGCGCTGTCTTTTTGAAGAGAGACGCTCCGTTGTCGCCTAGGCGATGACGGAGCGGCTCGACTGAAAACTGAGCAGCGCTGCGGAGCCGCAACCAAAAAGGACGCTGTGTCGGCGAGCCTGGAGGGCCGCCAAAATCCGGTGCTTAACTTGCTTTTCACGCCCTCCAAGCACGGACGTTACTTTCAGGAACTCGGCCGACGATTGGCCTCTGGGGAAAGCGTTAGACCACCAGCTCCGGATGAAATCCGGCATTTATTGAAGACAGCGCAGCATGGCTACTGGGTTGCGACCCCACGAAGTAGTCGCCATTCGCCGCGGTGTTACTCAGGTATCGCTTTTAACTATCCACAACATGTCGCTCCGGATTTTCCGAATTACGTAACGACTGAATAGAATATTATGAATTCTCAAATACTGGAGCGAAAACGAATCCATCCGCGAGCAATCGGTAGGTCTGCGCTTGGTATCATGATCAAAACCCCGAAGGCGGGATTTTCCAAGACTCGACTCTGCCCACCTTTGGAACCTCACGAAAGCGCGGCATTCAGTCGGTGTTTTTTGCAGGATGCGGCCGAAAATATTTTAGCGGTTTCGTTGGAGAGGAAAAATGCGATTGGGGTGGCAGTTTATACCCCGGCTGGAAGTGAACAGGAATTTGAGAATTTATTGCCCGAAGATCTTCTGTTGATACCGCAACGGGGAGAATCATTTGGAGATCGCCTGCACTATGCGGCTGAAGACCTGTTCTCCGTCGGATTCGCCTCAGTCTGCTTGATAGGCTCAGATAGTCCGACGCTTCCCTCGTCCTATCTCAGACAGATGGTCGATTATCTAAGCCGGTCCGAGGAGGGCGTTGCCATCGGACCTACAGTTGACGGCGGCTACTATGCCATCGGGCTGAACGCGCCTTGTCGACGCTTGTTCGAAGATATTGATTGGAGCACGGATCGCGTTTTCGAACAGACGCAGGCTCGTGTCGCTGAGTTGGAGATGAGGGAGATGACGCTTCCGGCCTGGTACGACGTGGATGATGGATTTGGTCTGGAGCGACTACTCGAGGAGCTTTACGGAGAAGACCACTTTCGGCAACGGTCTTGCCGGTATAAGCCCATACATACCCAACGTTTGTTGAATTCAATCCTCGACGCGGAGGGTCCGGCTCGCGTCTGGCCGACACGGTTGGTGCGCAAGGAACCGGTACCGGGTCCTTCTAACTGACTGAAGCTTTATGACTCACTTATTCGCCGAATTCCGACATCGCCTGGCCTCTGGAAGCCGCACTCCTGCTTTGCTTTGCTTCCTGGGCTTGTCCTGCTTAGGTCTTGAGGCTGTCGGATTCGTTTTTCACCGCGAAGGCGAGATCCTGCCCCTGGTGCTCGTCATCCTGTTAAGCGCGATTCCTTTTGCCATAGCGGTTTTCTATGTGGCCAAATCAAAGAGGTTCCCACATGGCTCTCTGACCGTCATTCTTCTTTTCGGTGTGCTCATGCGAATAGGTCTGGTTCCGCTTGATCCACCGTATCTCTCTACCGATATCTACCGCTATATCTGGGATGGGCGAGTTCAGGCGGCGGGTGTCAGTCCTTACGACTATGTCCCGGCCGACTCAAATCTTCAGCATCTTCGCGATTCTGACATTTATCCCAGCATTAACCGCAAGGAATACGCGCACACCATCTATCCGCCAGTCGCACAACTCGCGTTCTTCGCGATCACCCGCTTCGGCGAATCGGTTTCGGTAATGAAAACCGGTATTGTTCTTTGCGACCTAGCAACCATGGGAGTCCTGCTGGTTCTGCTCCGCACTCTCAATCAGCCGCTGGAGCGAATTATCTTGTACGCTTGGCATCCGCTGGTCATTTGGGAGTTCGGGAGCGCGGGGCACGTCGATGCCATAATGATTCTGTTCATTGTACTGGCGCTTCTCTTTTGCGCGCAAAACCGTCCAGGCCTGAGCGGAGCTTCTCTCGCGTGTGCGACGCTCGTGAAATTCGTACCGATTTTCCTGATCCCTGCGATTTACAAACGGTGGAATCTGCGGATGCCGGCTGCGTTTGTGGCAACCATCACTATCCTATATCTACCGTATCTTCTTCACAGCAATTCGAGTGTTATCGGCTTTCTGCCAGAGTACGCGAGCGAGGAAGGCTACGTCATCGGCCGGCAATTCTATTTGTTAAATGTTTCGAATCAACTGCTGCACTTAATCAAGGTGGGGCTGACCATTCCGCTAAGCCTTTTTGTCGGCTTCACGTTATTCGCCATCCTGGGAATCTCTGTCTGGGCGCAGCAAAGAAAGAGAGATGGCTGTTTAGTTAAAGACGCGCCGGAGTATTTGCTTTCCGGATTGGCGTTTTCGTGCGCCGCGGCAGTTCTGATCTCGTCCAACTACCCGTGGTATTACGCTTGGATTATTCCATTCCTCTGTTTTGTAGATTTTTCGCCCGCGTTATTGTTAACGCTCGCTGTTCCCGTCTTCTACCGATCAATTATCGAATACCGGCCATCGGACACTTTCGAGTTCCATTCGCAGGTTTTCTTGCCCTTCTTCGCATTAGTCACGCTCTGGTTTTTTTCCTTGCGAAAAGCTGCTCTGAAAACACGGCAGCTTGTCGGCGTTCCAGGAAGTTAACAACACTGTTTATGCCATCCGATTGTAGAACTGCTGGCCAAAGGGCCCTTGTCACCGGCGGAGTCGGCTTGATTGGTTCCCATTTGACCGATCTGCTGGTCAACTGTGGCTGGACTGTTCGTGTCCTGGACAATCTCGAGCCACAAACCCATCGTAACGGCGCCCCGCCTTGGCTAAGTGCGGCGCAAAAGCGAGGAGTTGAATTCATCAGCGGCGACATTTGTGATCGGGAAATAGTCACCCGAGCGCTACGCGATATAGACGTTGTGTTTCACGAGGCTGCATTCGGTGGCTACATGCCGGAAATCTCCAAGTACTTCCAGGTGAACAGCGTTGGTACGGCTCAGTTGCTGGAGATCATTCGCGACAAAAATCTGCCGATCAAAAAGTTAGTCGTTGCGTCCTCACAAGCCGTTTATCAGGAAGGCGCCGGTAGATGCCCAGTGCACGCACTTGTATGGCCGCGGGTGCGCCCACCGGAACAGTTACGGGCAGGGGATTTTTCGGTGCGCTGTCCCATCTGTGGTTTGCAGACAGAGTCTGTTCCAACCCCGGAAATCGCGCCGATCGGCGGCGAAACAGTTTATGCTTTGACGAAGGTCGACCAGGAAAAAACTGTTCTGCAGTGGGGTAGGCAGCTTGGCATTCCAACGGTGGCACTACGCTATTCCTGCACGTATGGGCCAAGACAGTCGTTCTTCAATCCGTACACTGGAGTAATTGCCATTTTTTGTACCCGCTTGCTCAACAATCTCCCGCCCGCCTTGTACGAGGATGGAGAGCAAACGCGCGACTTCAGCTTTGCGGGCGATATCGCCCACGCCAATCTGTTAGCAGCATCTACGGACATTCTGGATGGGCGAGCCGTTAACGTAGGCAGCGGTAAGGCGGTCACCATCCGACGTATTGCGGAAGTAGTCTCGGGTGCCTTGGGAATCAAGCTTTCGCCGGTCCTGAACGGCGAATTCCGTCCGGGCGAAATGCGGCACCTGATCTCCGATACCAGGCTGATACAGCGCGCCGGATATCGGCCATCGGTCGATATCGAAGAAGGAATTAACAGGTACGTGGACTGGATTCGGTCGCAGGGGGACGTGAAAGACTACTTTGGCTCGGCAGAACGCATTTTACGCCAAAAAGGCATACTCCACAAAATCCAGCCGATGGTCGCTTAGAGCAAAATTTCGATATGATCTGTCTCATTATTCCCGCGTTGAACGAAGAAGAACCGATTGGTGATGTCGTCCGTTCGGTCCCTAACGGTGTGGTCGATCAGGTGGTCGTCGTCGACAACGGGAGCACCGACCGCACCTGTGAACGAGCGCGGGAGGCCGGGGCACTTGTAATCACGGAGCCGAGGCGCGGCTACGGCAGGGCTTGCCGGACCGGCGTCGATCTCGCCCTAGAGATCGGCGCCGAGGTGATCGCGTTTATGGATGGCGATGGGAGTGATTGTCCCGAATTCATGCACCAAATAGTATCTCCGATTCTTTTCGACGGTTACGACTTTGTGATCGGGTCCAGGACTCGCGGGAAACGGGAAAAAGGGAGTCTCAACCTGCAGCAGCTCTGCGCGGGCCGCCTTGCTGGCGTATTGCTGCGCGCCCTTTATGGGGTGCGTTATACAGACATGTCGCCGTTTCGCGCGATCCGTGCGGAGTTGTTGAAAACACTCCACATGCAGGAGGAGAGCTACGGTTGGAACCTGGAAATGCAGATGCGGGTAGCGGCCCGTGGCGCCCGCATCCTGGAGATCCCCGTAGATCATCGTATGCGCCGGGGTGGAGAGTCGAAAGTCTCTGGCACCTTGAAGGGGACAGTCATTGCAGGCCTCCGGATTCTTATGACCTTTTTTCAAGTCGCCGCCGATCACTCCGAGTCAATGCCTCGATCCATCTAACGATTTGACACTCTCCACGAACAGATCATTCAACTTTGCCACTCTTTTAATTTCGCATGAATAAAGCAGTTAATACCGCTAGGTGGAACTTATTAAAAATAGCTTTCGTCGGGTTTCTCGCAGGTATTCCCGCTGGATTATTGATGCTCGTTTGTGCGCTGCTCTTGAGATGGCTATTTGGGCTACCGACTCCTTCGGAACTTTTTTTCGATAGAACATTCCCATTAGTTTCGATCGATTTTTTTATACGAGCGATTGGTTGGGCTGGCGGCTACACTCCATTGAAGATTTCCGGAATCATCGGAGCATTTGCCGGCCAGATTCTTGTGGCTGCCATTGGCGGGGCCATTTATGCGATCTATCTTGAATTGAAAGACAGGAAGGGCGCGAGCCGAGCTAGAAGATCCATTGTCGATACTAGGGGATGGAAACTGCTTTTGCCACTACTTCTCATTGTTTGGATCGGATTTGAAATTTTTTTCTGGCCAACCCTGTTAACCAATTATCGGGGAGTTCCTCCTGAATATGCCATAGTGCTTAGTTCGCTCACCCTGCTCGTCGATTTCGGAGTTTGCGCCCTAGGTATCATGGTTTTTTGCGGCTTACTGATAAGCGGCGACAGGACACCCCTTCTTCGATCTGAGACTGACAGTAAAGCTCTCGCCGATGGCAGGCCGAGGAGGGCGTTTTTGTTACTGGGTATGACGGCACTCTTGGGCATTGCGTTTAGCGGAGTGCTCAAGCGCCTTTATAACGTGGCGACGTTCTTTTATGACGGCAAAACCTACGATGGCCCTAAAGTCGCAAAGATCACCCCGACGGTGGATTTTTACAGCGTCACGAAGAACATCGTGGACCCAGACGTCGTCCGTCGCCTTTGGCGTCTCGAAGTGGCCGGTTTGGTTGAACAACCGAAGACATATCGGTTCGAAGAAATCGAAGCAATGCAGTTCGTGGACCAGGAAACAACGTTGATGTGTATCAGCAATCCGATCGGAGGCGGTTTAATAAGCAATGCCATTTGGCGCGGTGTTCCGTTGCCAAATGTACTCGGACTTTCAAAGCCGAAGCCGGGAGTTGCGGCGCTTCTTTTTCATGCGGCTGACGGCTACTATGAGACGATCCCATACGCGAAGGCGATGGAACCAACGACTATGCTTGCTTACGGGATGAATGGAGGGCCGCTTCCGCGTATCCATGGTTTTCCCCTGCGGATGATTGTTCCAGGCTTATACGGGGAGAAGAATCCAAAGTGGTTGACAAGGATAGACCTGCTTGCAGAAGGCGATCCCCGTCTCGTTAGACGGAGAGGCTGCGGATTCTATAAAGAGCAAGGTTGGGGACCGAATTTTCAAATACCCACTTTTTCCCGTATCGATTCTCCGGAAATCAAGAATGGGAGAATGACCCAACCGCTTAAAGCGGGCCAACCTGTCCAACTTCGCGGAGTCGCCTTCGGCGGTGATAGAGGCATTAGCAACGTTGAACTGAGTCTCGATCATGAAAAATCCTGGCAAGAGGCCAAATTGTTGATGCCCGGCACTAAAATTAGTTGGAGCATTTGGGGATTAAGTTGGGCTCCTTCGGAGCCTGGCGATTACGTCATATCCGTCCGCGCGACGGATGGGAATGGAAAGCTCCAGATCACCGAGGAGCGCGGTACTGTTCCTCAGGGGGCAACCGGAATTCAACGCGTGGCAGCAAAAGTAGTAGCCTAGCTTTACGCGGAGCAGAATGGAGAATCCTATGGAAAGTGTCCATGTTCACAAAACGCAGGCCACAGATCAGGAGACGCTGTTCGATCGTGTTGCATGGTTCTATGCCATCTGCCGGGAACGCTTCTTGCGCGACGACACGGAACAGATCATTCAGACGCTGACTACGCACGGTCTTCGGTTGAACAACTCGTTTCTGGTCGAACTCGGGTGTGGACCAGGATTCTACGCGACTCGCATTGCCCAACGGCTACGGCTTCTCAATGTCCTGGGTATCGATGCGTCGCGGAGACTCGTGGCACATTCAAAGGCAAGGGCACGGCTCATGAACCTCTCCAACTGTAGCTTTCAAATCGCTGATGCTCGCAGCCTTCCACTCGCTGATGAAAGCGTTGACGCTATTATCACCTCGCGTCTGTTCATGATACTTGAACGCAAGGAAGATGCGACAGAGGAGATCTTTCGAGTCCTTCGACCTGGGGGATTTTTCTTTATTGCCGAACCGCTGGGACCGATCCGCGCGAAGATTCCTCTGGCGATCATGCGGTCGTTGGGTTGGCTGATATCCCTCTCAGGTGAAGCGAAAACGGCGGACTACGATAACAACGTTCAGGTTCAAGTTTTGACGCCGTGCGCCTTCTCTAACCTGATCCACTTGCAGCCATGGGAAAGGGTTGTTCAATGGCAGAGTAACTATTATCAATACGCGGTTTGCTCTAGAAAACGTCTGGTTTCCGAAGTTGAGACGTCCGGTCCTTCGCAGCGCTCACCAACTGGGAGCAACTGGCACATAGATTTCGAGATTTGAAGGCCGCCAGAAGGCCACAGTAAGGTAGATCAAAAATAGATAAAATATGATGAAATCTGAAAATCCTCCAGTTCCTCCCTTCGATCATGACGTTGCGATTAGGAAAGTGCGATTCGCGGAAGATGCCTGGAACAGTCGCGATCCGGAAAAAGTAGCGACTGCCTACACCCTCGACAGCGTGTGGCGCAATCGCTCGGAGTTTCTCTCCGGTCGTGAGGCGATTATTCGGTTTCTAAGGCGCAAGTGGGCAAGGGAATTGGGCTATAGACCCATCAAGGAGTTATGGGCTTTCCATGAAAATCGGATCGCAGTCAGATTTGCTTACGAATGGTACGATGATAGCGGGAATTGGTTTCAGTCCTATAGAAATGAGAATTGGGAGTTCGACGGAAAGGGTTTCATGGCACGGCGCCTGGCGAGTACCAACGATCTGCCAATTTGCGAGGCAGATCGTAAGTATCTCTGGCCGCTTGGCCATCGTCCTGATGAGCATCCCGGCCTTTCGGAGCTTGGTTTGTGAAAGTCGTCCCTAATGCCATGAAAAGGACGCATGTAGTGATCCTCGGCGGAGGATTTGGCGGTGTCTATACTGCCCTTGAATTCGAGAGGCGCCGTGATCCCGATTTTGAGGTCACCATGGTCAGCGTCGATAATTTTTTCCTTTTCACCCCGATGTTGCATGAGGTGGCAGCAAGCGACCTGCACCTCACTCACATCGTCAATCCTATGCGCAAAATCTTAAGGCACGTGAATTTCATCAACGCCGAAGTCCAAAATATCGATCTGGCCAATCGGACTATTACCATTCTCCACGGCTTTGATCGCCACAATCACGTGCTCGAATTCAATCACCTGGTCTTCGCACTCGGTTCGGTGACGAATTTTTATAAAATCCCCGGTTAGGAGGAGCGCGCTATTACCATGAAATCTATCGGTGATGCGATCGACCTACGGAATACGCTTATTGCACGTTTGGAGGAGGCAAATCCCGATTGCGCCACAAAGAACCGCGAACCGCTCCTCACGTTCGTTGTCGCTGGCGGCGGATTCGCAGGAGTAGAAACCGTCGGAAGCATCAAGGATTTTCTGCATGACGCACTTCCCTATTATCCGAATCTCAAGCCCGAGATGATCAAGACCGTGTTAGTGCATCCCGGAGATTTCGTGTTGCCGGAACTTGGCGAGGGTCTTGGGCGATATGCTTCGCGCAAGCTAGCCGAGCGAGGCGTTCAGCTGCGTGCCAAGACGAAAGTAAGCGCTGTTACTCCGCGAGAGGTGACACTCAGTGACGGCACGTCGATAGCAAGTTTTACACTAGTTTGGGCAGCTGGCACGTCACCGCATCCGCTACTGAATGAACTTGATGTGCCGAAAGAGCATGGACGCGTCAAGGTAAACGCCCATATGGAAGTGGAAGGACTTTCCGGCCTCTGGGCGCTTGGCGATTGTGCCATGGTTCCCGATTCGACTGGGGGTTTTTGCCCTCCGACCGCGCAACATGCCGCGCGCGAGGGCAAGGTTCTGGCCTCGAATATTATCGCGGGCACGCGCCGCGAGCCGCTGCGCGCTTTCCGGTTCAAAACCCTCGGTTTGCTCGCCTCAATTGGTCAACGCACAGGAGTGGCGCGAATCCTCGGTGTCAACTTTTCCGGCTTCCTTGCCTGGTGGCTCTGGCGGACAGTGTATCTCAGCAAACTGCCGCGAATCGAAAAGAAACTGCGGGTCGCACTCGACTGGACGCTTGACCTCTTTTTCTCAAAGGACTTCGTCCAATACGGTCGCGAACGTGCCTCGACAATCTCAGCGGAGCAGGAGCACGCAAGGGATACCATGGTCGCGCTCTGCGTTTCGCGTGTGCCGTAACCGTATAAACGATTTTAACAGAATCTGCTAAGCGAAGACTCCCATAAAAAGCTCCATGATTACGTGTCACCACCTGCGAATTGACAGCGTTGATCCTTTCTTGCGCGAGGTTGCGCGCCAGGGCCGCAGTCCT
>Ga0210407_10003680_pt1 | contig 12343 bp, 11 predicted proteins | sample IncBWC27MmetaG_FD_150860 | JGI IMG/M metagenome (GOLD analysis project Ga0210407, IMG submission 150860) | Forest soil microbial communities from Barre Woods Harvard Forest LTER site, Petersham, Massachusetts, United States - Inc-BW-C-27-M | ecosystem: Environmental > Terrestrial > Soil >... | reverse complement strand
GGGTGGGGGGGGGCAGGGGAAAGACGGCTGGGGGAGCAGGCTGGATTTTCTGGGTACACGGGGAATGATAGCACAAGAGTACAGTTAAGTCAAGGGAACCAAGTGACGCACGAGATGAGGGCAGGGCAAGACGTCGAATGGGCGGGAGTAACGTGACATTGACGCGGCTTTGGAGGTCGAGATACTCGCCATCACTTTTGTTCTCGGGGGCAAATACGCTGTGTGGTGTGGTCTTCCAACTAGGGGCTCTTTACAAGCTGGGGGTGGGGGCACGCTCTGACTTGTACTATGCATCCATTATTATTCCGACCGTTCTGTACTCGCTGGCTTTTGGAGCACTTAATAACGTTCTTGTCCCCATGTTCGTGGAGGCCAAGGCGAGTGCCGGTGGTGAACAGGACGCACTTTTGTGGAACTGTCTTTTCCTGACTCTCGGGGGCGGATTAGTTCTTCTGGCAGTGCTGTACTACCCCGTGCTCTTTGGTTTTCCGCTGCTGTTTCGAAAGCTGGCGTGGGTTGACATGGCGCAAGTCGGCAAAGTTCTTCTGGCATATTCGCTCTACCAGATTCTTTACACGGCGGTGCTAACGAAGAATTGCTCGCTTTTTGCGCGGGGGCGGCCGGTAGCGGCACAGGCGGGTGTTTTCTGCGGGTGGGTTGTGAGCCTGTCCTTCCTGGCAGGATTTCACGGGAGTGAAAACCTGTCCCGAATTCCGCTGTGCCTCGTGGCTGGCAGCACTGTGGCTCTGTTTTTCCCAAACCTCGGAAGTGAAGTATTCCATTACCGTGCGGGGCTGCTGAGACAGCACGCAGTTTCCATGTTTTCTCGAACGTTGCCTATTGCGGCTGGCACTTCGGTGGGCTGGCTGGAGCCGGCTATCGATGGCGTGATCGCCTCCACCCTGAAGCAGGGGAGCCTGACGATTTACTACTTTTTTGGCAGAGTGATGTTCTATATCGCGACAGCAATTTTTTCGGGCTACATCCAACCAGCCACGAAACACCTTGCCGAAGCAGCTGGGGCCGGCCGTTGGGTTGAACTGCGCCGCCGGACGAACTCAATGGCATTTAATGCGGTAGCGGTGGGCCTGGTGATTTCGATTTGCGCCCTGGGGGTGTTCCTTTATTTGGGTATCCCGAAGATATCTTTTCTGCGCCCTTATGTTGTGACCTTCGGCCAGAACCTGCCGGTTTTCTTACTTTTGCTCGGCTATCTGGTGGGTTCTTTGGTGTACTCCGTATATTCGAGCAGCTTGTACGTCATGCGCCGCGAGAGGCTGTTCTTGCTGGCTAGTGCCATAACCTTTCCAGTAGGAATTTTTTTAAAAGTGTTGGGCGCGCGGATGCTGGGTTTGAGGGGCCTGGCAGCGGGCACTTCGATTTACTGGGTGATTTGGGCGGCGGCTTTGGCAGTTTGCTTTTCGCGGGCGGTAGGGCGGAGTGAAAAAAACGCTCATTCCAGGGTCTCTTCGCCGTCGTTTCAAGAGCAGGCTGTCGAGCTGCTGAAATGAGAAAGCCTTCGGCGTTTTAGAAGGGCTGGATCCAAATAACCTGGGCACGAGGACTCAAGATGTCACACGAAGAAACGCTGATAGCTATGCCGCAGCAGGAGCGGAAGTCGTGGCGGAGTTTCCTGCCCTTTCCGTTGGAGCTGGAGAGGTGTGTTTGCGCGATTTGTTCCAGCGACAAGTCTAATGCGCTAATGCACTTCGACCAGTTTGGGTTTCCGATCGGAACCGTGGAATGCGAAGAGTGCGGTTTCATCTACACGAATCCGCGGCCGACCGAGACCTACATGCGGTCTTTTTACGAGAAATATTTCTGGTTCTTTTTTCAAGGCCGCCACCGTGTAGACCAAAGATTTTTTCGCCGGATGCAGACAAGAGAATGGGCCGAGTTGAGGTTCGCGAGAAGCGCTCCGTACCTCACCGGAGCGAAAAGCGTCCTGGAGATTGGATCAGGATCCGGTCTGTTTCTCGACCAGGTGCGCAAGAACTTCCCCGGCGTTTCTACTGCAGGTATTGAGCCAGATCCTCAAATGGCGAAGTATTGCCGCGAGGAGTTAAAGCTGGACGTTCACACGGGATTCTTCCAGGACTATCGCGGGGAGGGAGTCTTTGACGCGATCGTGCTCTTCCATGTGATCGAGCATCTCTTTGAATTCAAGGGCTTGTTCGAGTTTATTCGGAAGCACCTTTCGCCCGGCGGTGTAGTCATCATGGAAGCGCCGAATGTGGATGGCGATTGGAAGACCATCTACATGATTCAGTTGTCGCATCTCCACATTTTTTCTTCCCGGACAATCAAGAATCTGCTTTTGGCGAAAGGGTTTGAGGTCCTTGAAGTGAGTTGTTTAGAGAATGATCTGGACGAATCAAACGTATTCATCGCCGGAAAGCTAAGAAACGCAACGGTGGATACGTCCGCTTCGCGCGACCCACAAGAGTCCATGCGGATCAGGGCGAAATTTCAGCAAATGCCAACGAGCAGAACGGTACGCATCCTCCGGGCCTGGGTGAGGCTTGCGTACTTCGCTTTGCGGAGATAAGGAAATGATGCTCGGCAAGTTTGCTCGGCAGGGCGCAGCCCGTTTCGCGTGGTTCGTGGTATCGAGGCGGGCTCTGGCACCGGTTAACAAGGCGCTGTTCCGGCTGGCCACAGCCGGCCTGGGCTTAGGTGTGAGCGAGAAGAACCAGCCCGACGAGCGATTGCTCCTGCGGCGCCTGCGCAAAGTTTTGTCCAAATCGCCCGTCGTGATCGACATAGGCGCAAATTGCGGGCAGTACGCGCGCATGGTGCAAGAGGAACTTCACGAGGCACGGATCATTTCGTTCGAACCTCATCCCGCTGCTTATGCCCAACTATCGAGCGTGCCGGGCATCGAGGCGATCAATATGGCCGTTGGGGTCGAACCGGGCCGGGTCCAGTTGTTCGACTATCTCGACTCGCCTGGAAGCGAGCACGCGAGTGTCCTTCCCAGCGTGTTCAGCGAGATCCATCACGGTGCCGTTGCCACTCTCGAGGTTGAGTGCACCACGCTCGATGCGTTCCTCGATGCGGGGCAAATTGAGCGAGTCGACTTGCTCAAGATTGACGTAGAGGGGTTCGAATTGGCAGTGCTAAAGGGTGCTCGACGGGCCATTGCCGGAGGCCGGATCGGGATGGTGCAATTCGAGTTCAATTCGATGAACACGATCTCTCGGACGTTTCTTTCGGATTTTGCGATGGAACTGCAGGGCTATCGATTGCACCGCCTGCTACGGAGCGGAGAGCTGCTGTGTATTTCGGACGAACCCCCAATTCGCCGGGAACTTTTCGGCTATCAGAATATAGTAGCGATGAGAAATTAGTTTTTAGTTTAGAAGAAAAATCTGGCGAAGGGGCCGATTGGTGGTCTTGAAGAGGAGGTCGATGGCGGTCATCCGGGCGAGCCGTCCGAACCTGGCAGAAATGGCTGTTTACCGGCCCTTTGCCGAGCATTTTGATATGACGTTTTTTTTCTCGGGATTGGATTCGCGGTTGTGCCGCGCGCAGTTGGACGCATTCGGCTTGAATGGAATGAAGGTGGTCCGGTACACGACTGTCTCGGACTTGATTCCTTCCGAACTAATTCGAAGGGGCCTGGACTACAGGATAGGTCTGGGGACTTATATGTTGAATCATCTCGGTGATGTTCTGGCGCACGATTACATCAACGTTGTGGATCCTCTATTCGGATACACGCACCAAATTTTGAGGGGCATCCGGCCGAGCCAGAAGCTCATCGTCGTAAGGTGGGAAAACATTTACGGGCGCTATAGCCGAGTTTGGATGGCAGCTCGAAGGGCCGATAGGGTTCTTGAGAGGGCCGACACCATCGTATGCGTATCGCAAGCGGCGGTTTCCACGCTGAACCTTCCGCCTGGCTTTTCTGGAAAGGTGATTCAAGTCTATCCAGGAATTGACATGCGCAGCGTGGCTTCGAGCGGTCCCAGGACCGCCGCGAAGAACGGACGTACCGCTGATGCGCGCCCGGTGATTCTGTTTGTCGGACGCTTGCAGTGGACAAAAGGACTGGAGTCGTTATTAGTGGCGATTCAAATCCTACGCAAACAGAAACAGGTGGATGCTGATCTTTGGGTGATCGGCGGAGGCGACAAGACGCCGTTTGAGAAGCTGGCGGAAAAATTGAAGCTTGGGGATCGAGTTTCGTTTCTGGGGACCCTCAGCAACACCGAGGTGAGGTCAAAGATGACGGAGGCGGACGTCTTTTGTTTTCCAAGTCTCCTCAGCCCGAACTGGATGGAGCAGTATGGGTTTGCGATGGTAGAAGCGATGGCTTCGGGGCTTCCGGTTGTGGCTTTCGATTCAGGCTGTATTCGCGAGATTTGCGGCGAGTACGCAGTGTATGCCAGCACTGGAAATGCAAATTCGCTTGCCAAGGGAATCGGAGTGATTCTGGAAAATAAAGATGAAGCCATGTCGCGAGGCGAGAAGCTACGACAGCGAGCTCTTCGGGAATTTGACGCGGTCGTGCAGGGTAGGAAAATGTTACAGACCGTAGCTTAGTAGGTTTTCTAAAATGGCATCGAGACTAATTTCGACGATGGTTGATAAGCCCGGCTGGGTTGTCTCGACGCTTTTCTTCCTCCTGGTGACGGGGCCGCCAAAGTTCCGCTCACGGGATCTCGACGCTTCGGTCCGCGGCGAGGTTGACTTCGCCATATTCGTGCAAATCGCGGTGTACGTTGCGGCTTTCGCTTGGTGCACAAGGGAGTTGTACTTGCGTCCGGAATTGAGAAAGCTGTCCTGGACGCACAGAATCGCCGCTGTTTTTGTCGGCTTGATAGCAACTTCTTGCGTTTTCTCCCTAGCTCCCGCATTCACTGCTTCCAAGGCTTTTGAGATCGGTGTGCTGTTTTGCTTCACAATGATCTTTGTTGCGCGATTTGGGGTGCAAATTTGCCTTGACTATATTTTGAAGGGAATGTTACTGATTTGCTTATTATTAACCTTTTTGGCGATCATTGCGCCTCAAATGGTATTGTTTGAGTCCGAATCCGGGATTCCTCGCCTTCGAGGATGGACGATCGCTGAATCCGGCCCAGTCGCTGCTATTGCCGTCGTGCTATTGCTCTGTTCCGCCCGCCCGATAAAACGATCGTGGTTCTGGCTCTCGCTCTCATCGGGGGTACTGTTCTTCTCCCTCACTCGTACAGCCTGGGGAGCAGTCGGATGCATTTTGGTTATGATCCTGGTTCTGAGACCCCGGATTTGGAGTCGAAAAGTTGTCTTCGTGAGTGTAATTGTTCTCCTACTTCTAATAATGGGGTCCAGTACGATTCGAGGGGCGCGCGACGAGTCAAATCTTGATGACTTTGGTGGGAGGTCGGTGTTGTGGATACACATGGCTGATACGGTGTTGACTGAATCGCCTTGGCTCGGCCTGGGCTACGCAGCGGGGACACGGGTGCTGGCGATGGAGGTCGATCCTGACTACGCGACGGGACATTCGATTTTTTTTGAGGTCTTTATCGGGGCCGGGATTCTCGGGCTGGTCGGGCTGTTTGTGCTCATAGGGAACCTACTCGTGCTTTGCACGAGGATGATTGGGAGCCATGCCGAGGCCCAAATTTTTACGGCGGTTGCGGTTTTTTGCACACTGATAATCATTGGCGCTCTCTGGGAACAGATTGATTCGACCCCTTTCGGCTTCACTTTCTGGGCCTTCGTTTCAATCATCCCTCGTATGCGTTCCTTGCAGATTGAGAATGGCGGACCATCCTATGAGACTCAGCAGCTACCAGCCTGAACCATTGGGCGGACCTCCCGAGGGCAGGCCTCTTGCAGGGGCACGTGGGAGTAGCGAGAGCGTAATCGCGAAGGTCAGCGAGGAAGGAAGCGCGGGCCATGTTTTGAGATGTGGGAAAATTCATTTCTGGTCGGTGCCCTTGGAATTTCTTTTCGAGCCCAAGTCGGAGAGATTTACTCACGTGGTTACGGTGCATGCGGAAATCTTTGCGCTCGCGCATGAGGATGAGAAGCTGGGCGCCATTCTGGCAAAAACGCTGAACACAATCGACGGAAGAGTTCTGCAGGGGATTTGCAAGCTGTTGTATCCGAATCATGAGATTTTGCGGCAGAACGGCTCGAATTTTATATTTGACCTGGCGAAATACTGCCGCGAGCATTCCGAGAAACTCTATTTGCTGGGAGCGAGCGAAGGGGCGAATCTCCTGGCAGCGCAGCGCTTGCGAGGTGAATTTCCGGGATTGCGGGTTTCAGGGTTTTCAGCGCCTTTGCAGGAGTATCCGTTTGACCCCGACTGGAATGCGGACATCCTCGACCGGATTGCCGAGTTTGCGCCGCAGCACGTCGTGGTGTGTTTCGGTCCGAGGAAGCAGGAGTACTGGATACACGAGAATTCGGCTCGGCTGGGGGCGCTAGGTGTGCGGTGCGCCTACGGTCTTGGTGGAACGATAGATTTTCTTGCCGGGCTAAAACCCAGAGCGCCGAGGTGGATTGAGTTCATTGGCACGGAATGGCTCTTCCGGCTTGCATGCGAGCCGCGGGCGCGGTTTGGCAGGACGCTGAAGATGTTCAAGATGCCGTTTTATGCGGCGAGAACTGTGCGGGAAATCATGCCCGTGGGCAGCCGCTCAACGGAATGAGAAAAAGATGAGAAGCGAACCCACAGGACTGTCAAAAAAAGAGGCAGAATCCGCCGCCCGCGGGTGCGTTGTGAAGTTCAGCACCGGAAGAAGAATCGTGATCCAACTGGCAGAACTGCTGCTATTGCCCGTTGTTCGCAGCGTCGATTTCTTTCGCGCGCGCCGGGGGAATGGTTCAAGCGAGGTCCGAAAGATTCTGGTGATGGAACCTGGACATCTTGGGGACATCATCGGAATGCTGCCTTTCTTTAAGAACCTCAGGGTCAGCTACCCCGATGCGCACATCGCCTTGCTAGCGAATCCGGGCGCGTTCCCGCTGTTTGAGAATCTTCGCCTGGTGGACGAGCTGATTCCCGCGCGCTTTCCGTGGGCAATGCATTTTTCGCAATGGAAGAGGTACAACCCATTTTCGTCATTGTGGATTCAGTTCGCGCGCGCGATTTCTGGGGTGCGACGGCGCGGATTTGACCTGGCGCTGTCTGGCCGGGGAGACATTCGAGATAACTTCGTTCTTTGGTTGACGGGAATCCCACGGCGCGTTGGATACGGAATCTTGGGCGGTGGATTTCTGATGACGGAAACGGCGATGCCGGATTTGACCCGGGTCCATCGCGCCGATTGCTGGCTTCGATTGCTGGAACATTTGGGCAAAGAAGTTCTAGACCGGGAGCCACAACTGAGGCTTAGCCCCGCGGAGGAAAGTTTTGCGAGTGCGTACCTTGCAGAGCGGGGCGTGGGAAATGGCGAGCTGTTGATCGGGATTCACCCCGGAGCGCGAAGCCAAACGCGGCAGTGGGGGGCCGAAAGGTTTCAGGCCGTGGGCGAAAGACTTGCGGGAGCTTATCCTGCAAAGATGATTTGGTTCCAGGATCCCAGTGAGAAGACGCCAAGCGATCTTCCCGATTCCTTTGTTCCCGTGGGATTGCCGCTGCGTCAGTTTATGGCCGTTTTGGAGCGGTGCAATTTGTTGATATGCAATGATAGTGGGCCGATGCACATCGCGACCGGATTGGGCGTTCCGGTTGTCGGGGTGTTCGGCCCGACGGAGCCGGCGTGGTTCGGACCGCTGGGTGAACGGAAGAAGATAGTAATGCACCCGTCATTTTGGTGCCGACCATGCGCGGACCGCTGCATCTTTGACCAGCCGTATTGTCTGCGAACGATTTCGATTGAGCAGGTGTTTGAGGCGGCGAGTGAGTGCGCGACGGAAGCGCGGCAGGTGCGAGTTGCGGCGATGAAATGAGCGCGCTTGATACGAGGGGAAGGGCGTGCGAAAATGATGGGAAGCGCGGGCGAAGGCTAGCGCGGGTAGAAGAGGAACACTGGCGCTATCGTCTAGGGGTCCAGGACGCTGCCCTCTCACGGCAGAAACACGGGTTCGAATCCCGTTAGCGCTACCAAAACGGAAGTAAATTTCCCGGCGAAAAAAAGGTAAAGAGGGCGGAACGCGGAGGTTGGCGCGGGCGGCGGGGGTGCGGGTGTATGGAAAAAGCGATACGGAGTATCGAATTTTTGGATTTAGAGAGAGCGAAATTGGAATTGACGGTCGGAAGAGGGGCGCGATACGCTACTGCCTCGATGGAAAGCGCGAGTTGGCCGCGACAAACACCGCAGGAAAAAAGAAATCAAAAATTGAGGAGATTCATGTCGAACGAACTGCGAAGTTTTCTGGCGCTATCGTATGAGGAGCTGGAACAGCTGAATTTGAAGGCGAAGGAGCAGAGGAAGAACCGAGTGGCGGCGCACAAGATCCAGGAAGAGCGGATCAAATATTTGACGGACGAGAAGAGGATCAAAGCGGTGACGGTGCTGTTCAGCGACCTGGAAGGCCGGCTGCACATGCTGGACTACGATAAAAAGTTTTTGATCAAGAGCTGGGACAATTTGACGTTTGACGGGTCGTCGATACGGGGGTTTACGGCGCAGCGGGAGAGCGATTTGCGGCTGGCGATGGATTGGAGCGCGTTTTACTGGGGGCCGGCGGATGTGTTTGGGTCGGGGAAGGTGCTGGTGTTTGGCGAGGTGATTGATAAGGATGGGACGCCGTATAGCGCGGACATTCGCGGAGTGCTGAAGGGGTTCGCGGCGGAGCAGCACAAGAAGGAAGGGTACACGCTGAACGCGGCGAATGAGATTGAGGGATTTTTGTTTAACGGCGAGGATGCGGAAGCGCGTTACAACGAGACGGGGAAATTTGAGTATGTGAATACGGGGGGATACTACCACTCGCTGCCGGGGGATCCGCTGAGGACGTTTATCGATACGACGGCGGAAGTGCAGAGAGCGATGGGATTTCAGAATGAGAAGGACCATCCGGAGGTGGCGCCGTCACAGTTTGAAATAAATTATGGGTATGGCGAAGTGGTGGCGGCGGCGGACCAGATTCAACTTTATAAGTTGATCTGCCGGCAGGTGGCGACGTCGATGGGGCTGACGGCGAGCTTTTTGCCGAAGCCGGTGGTGGGCGTGAATGGGAACGGGATGCACACGAACGTGTCCATCAGCAAGGGAAGCAAGAATTTGTTCTGGGATCCCAAGGGCGAAGAGAAGATGAGCAAGTTCGCGTGGTCGTTTGTGGACCGCATACTGACGCACGGCAACGATCTTTGTTTGCTGCTGAACGCGAGCGTGAACGCGTACCGGCGGCTCGATCCGCACTTTGAGGCGCCGAACCAGATTAAGGCATCGGCGGTGGATCGCGGGTCGATGGTGCGAATTCCGATTGGGAATGAGAAGAGTTCGCGTGTTGAGGTGCGGTCGGTTGCGCCGGACGCGAATCCGTATCTCGTGATGCTCTCGATTTTCAAGACCGGGCTGCACGGCGACACGGCGTCCATCAAGAACCTGCGGCAGGCGGAACGCTATTTGCCCGATAATATTTACACCGCGCTCGAAAACTTCGAGAAAGCGGAGTGGACTACGAAGTTGCTGGGTGGCGATGTGAAGAGCCGCTACTCCGAACTGAAGAAGGCAGCTGCGGACCGCTGCGCGCGACTCTTGGGCACGTTTGTGAAGGCTCCAGAAGTTCAATTCCATCACGAAGTGTATAACCAGTTTCTCTGGAATATGTTTTAGGATTCGCTCCGAAGAAATCGAAACGTCCCCGGAGATTTCGGGGGCGTTTTCTTTTTATCGCCACGGTTTTCGGACTCATTCGAAGGTGGAAATTTATTTGCCGTATTTTCGTGAAGCAGTGATTCCTTTTCCTTCGGTCACAATCACCGTCTGTCCCGCGGAGATATTCGATAAACGGTCGATTTGCCCGCTGGGCCAGCGAATCTCGACGGAATCCGCCTTGTCCTGCTGTGCCAACCCGAAGGTGAGCACCAATTCGCTGGCCGAAAGGTAGCTGGAGCCGCTGCGCATCATCGCGGTTTGCGTATCGCCCAAAATCGTGAGCCGCACGGAAGCGCCGATGCCATCGCGGTTGGATTTTGTACCAATGAGTTTGATCCGAAGACTGCGATTTGCCGGGCTGGGTCCCGTTGCTTCATTGCGGAACAAAGAGACGCCGCCGCCATTCGTGGAGAAAAGCAAATCCAGACGCCCATCGTTATCAATGTCCGCGTAGGCTGCGCCGCGGCCAACGCGAGGGGCAGAAAACGCCGTCCCGAGGGATTTCGTGACTTCTTCAAATTTTCCTTTCCCCACGTTCCGGAAAACGTGCGGCGGCATTGCGTACTTGACATTTGCCTGCACGCGCTGAATATCGGCATCGATGTGGCCATTGGCCACCAACACGTCCGGCCAGCCGTCGAGATCGTAATCGAAGAAAAAGCAGCCGAAACCGAGCGTGAGTAGGGAAGCACGGCCGATCTCCGAGCGCGGCGCCTCGTCGACGAACAATCCTTTGCCTTCATTGTGATAGAGCGAAAGCATCTGATTCGAAAAATTGGTGATAAGGAGACTTGGGGCGCCGGAATGATCGTAGTCCGCAGCATCCACGCCCATGCCCGCGCGCGCCACTCCGTCTTCGCTGAAGGCAATTCCAGCGACGACGCCCTTCTCGGAAAATGTTCCGTTGCCGTTGTTGCGGTACAGCTTGTTGGGCTGGGTGTCGTTTGAAAAGAGAAGATCGGGCCAGCCATCGTTGTCGTAGTCAAGCACCGCGACGCCAAGCGTCTTGGATGTCGGATCACCCAAGCCGGCTTTTTGCGTGGCGTCTTCAAACGTGCCGTTGCCACGGTTGTGCCACAACCTGACGGAAGTCCCCTTATACGATTCCGGCGTGCAATAGGATTTTTCCTTTCCGTCGAGCGTGCAGTACAAGTCCGTCTCCGGAGTCCACTGGACGTAGTTGCCCACCACGAGATCGAGATGCCCGTCTTTGTCGTAATCGACCCATGCAGCGCTGGTGCTGAACTCCTGCGGGCCGCCGAGCCCGGCTTTTTGCGTCACGTCGGTGAAGGTGCCGTTTCCATTGTTGTGAAAAAGATGGCTCTGACCGTACGCCGTAACAAAGAGATCGTCATAGCCGTCGTTGTCGTAGTCGCCCACGGCCACACCCAAGCCAAACATTTCCACGTCGAGCCCGGCCTTGTGAGTTACATCCGTGAACGTGCCATCGTGATTGTTATGGTACAGCTTGGGAGTACTGTGTTTTTGAACGTGGCCGGGCCAGTCCATTCCGTTCACCAAAAAAACATCCGGCCAGCCGTCGTTGTCGTAATCGATGAACGCCACGCCCGGTCCCATCGTCTCCGGCAAATATTTCTTTCCGAAGGCGCCGTTGTTGTGGACAAAATGAATGCCGGATTGTTGCGTCACATCGCGAAATGTTACCGAGGGAGTGGAGGGTGCCGCGCCGCGCCCCGGCTTTTCCACCAAAGCAACCGCAAGAGCGAAAATCAGGACTGCTGTCAGACGACGCTTCACCATTCCCCCCGATTTAGTCGCGGCCGACGCCAAGCGCATCCGCCATGCGATTTATGTAATTGAACCATGAGGCGATCATCGTGATCTGCAGAATACCCTGGTCGTCAAAACCGACGGCGCGAAGTTTCGCATGGTCGTCCGGGCTGCAGCGCGTCGCATCCTTGGTCAATTTCACGACGTAGTCCAGCATCGTGCGGTCCTGCTCGCTGATCGGCGCCGTCTTATAGTCGTTCTGCAGCGCAGCAACCATGGCTTCGTCCAGCGTCACCCTACGCAGAAACTCTGCGTGTGATTCGATTCAATATTGGCAGCGGTTGACGACCGAAACTATCGTCGCGATCATCTCGTGCTGGCGGCGCGTTAGTGGCAAATCCGGCGACATCATCGCGCCAAACGCGCTGAAAGAATGGTAAAGCGCGTCCGGTATCAGCGTGTGCGACGCAACGATGCTGGAAGTCTCTCCGTCGTTGACGGGATGCACCGGAGTCGCGTACTCGATGGGATACAGTTGGCGCTGCGCTTCCATCGCTTTCTTGACGCGTTCGTCGTCATCCATTCGAACAGTCTTGATCCACGTCATTGCGGAGAGCTCCTCAAATGAACTCTTAGAAAGTCTAGCGGGAACCGCCAGCGCGAGCGGCGCCTGTGGAAGCCGGATATTTCGGCGCGGGCTTTGCCATGGCCGCCTTTTTCGCCGGGACTCCACCAAGCGCGACCGAAAAATGTTCATGTATGGACTGGCGCTCGCTGTTGTCTTCGGCGTGCGCTTGCCGGTACGGTCCCGTAATGGCCTGCGCCGATTCATCTGCTTTGAAACG